>MCHG01000006.1_pt1 | contig 307553 bp, 290 predicted proteins | sample 787351 | NCBI WGS metagenome assembly MCHG01 (sample SAMN05430296, study PRJNA330682) | permafrost metagenome | biome: Cold desert; feature: permafrost; material: soil; isolation source: enrichment culture inoculated with soil incubated with H2/CO2 at 20 degrees... ... | reverse complement strand
CGCCGGCTCCCGTCGCTGCCCCGGCCCCCGTCGCTGCCCCGGCCCCCGTCGCTGCCCCGGCCCCCGTCGCTGCCCCGGCCCCCGCTCCGGCAGCCCAGGCCGCTCCGAGGGCGACCGGCAGCGAAGATGTCTACGTCACCCCACTGGTGCGCAAGATGGCCCAGGCCAACGCCGTGGACCTAGCCAGCATCAAAGGCACCGGCGTTGGCGGCCGCATCCGCAAGCAGGACGTGCTCGCCGCTGCCGCCGCCAAGCAGGCGCCTGCGGCCAGCCCGGCTCCCGCTGCTCCTTCGATTCTCACCCCCGGCGCGGATGCCGCCAAGCGCGGCACCACCGAGAAGATCAGTCGACTGCGCGCCACCATTGCCAAGCGGATGGTGGAGTCGCTGCAGGTATCGGCCCAACTGACCGCCACCGTGGAGGTCGACCTCACCAACATCTCCAAGTTGCGGGCTCGGGTGAAGGACGAGTTCAAGGCTCGCGAGGGCGCCACCCTGAGCTACCTGCCGTTCATCGCCAAGGCCACCGCCGAGGCGCTCAAGCAGTACCCGAAGGTGAACGCGACCATCGACACCGAGGCCGGCATCATCACCTACGCAGCCGCCGAGCACCTGGGCATCGCGGTGGACACCGAGCGCGGCCTGCTGGTTCCGGTGATCGCTGATGCCGGAAACCTCAGCGTCTCCGGCCTGGCCAAGAAGATCGGCGACCTGGCCGCCCGCACCCGCGAGAGCAAGGTCACCCCCGACGAGTTGAGCGGTGGCACCTTCACCATCACCAACTACGGCTCGACCGGCACCCTGTTCGATACCCCGATCATCAACCAGCCACAGGTGGGGATCCTGGGCACCGGCGCGCTGGTGAAGCGTCCGATGGTGGTTTCCGATCCTGATCTGGGTGAGATCGTCGCGGTGCGCGACATGATGTATCTCTCGCTGAGCTACGACCATCGGCTGGTGGACGGCGCCGAAGCGGCCCGCTTCCTGAGCTTCCTCAAGGCTCGACTGGAAGAAGGCGACTTCGGGGCTGAACTGGGCCTGTGAGCGCTGCTGTAGATCCCAGCTGCTGGGAGTTCGAGTTCGACTACGTGGGCATTGCTGACGACCCGCGCACGTTGCTCGACTATCAGGCCGGCTGGGATCTTCAGCGTCAGGTGCACGCCAGAGTGGCCGCTAGCGAGTTGGCGCCCCACGTGCTGTACGTCGAACACGACCATGTGTTCACTGCCGGGCATCGCACCGAGCCGCACGAACGGCCCCTGGACGGCACCCCGGTGGTGAACGTGGACCGCGGCGGCAAGATCACTTATCACGGCCCCGGCCAGCTGGTCGGCTACCCGATCCTCAGCCTGCCTGACCGAGTAGGCGTGGTCGATTACGTTCGCCGCGTGGAGGAGGCGCTGATCCGCCTGCTGGCTGACTACGGCCTGGCCACCGGGCGGATACCGGGACGCACCGGCGTCTGGCTGGCCGCCGACGGACGTCGCGGCGAGCGCAAGATCGCCGCGATCGGCGTCCGGGTGGCAAAGCGGACCACCATGCACGGCTTCGCCCTCAACGTCGATCCTGATTTGTCGTATTTCGGGAAGATCATCCCTTGCGGCATCGAGGATGCCGGCGTCACCTCGTTGGCCGTTGAACTGGGGTCAGTACCTGACCTACTGCAGGTGGCGGGTGACCTGGAGCACTACCTGGCCGAACTCCTGTCGTTCCGCCCCTTTGCCCAGTCGCAGGATTTGCGCGTTTCCGAGGGGCCCGCCCGCACACCTCTCGTCACCTACGGGCTAAATGTGTTGGCACCAACGGACCGCTGAATCACTGGAAAGTCTTCAACTGGCAGTACGCCTACACCGGGCCGACCACTCTGGCCAACATCCACTTCCCCCATAGCGCCACGAGCCTCGACATCGGCGAAGGCGCGTTCTTCCAGTACGGCAGCAATGGCGCCAATACCCTCACCGCCATCACCTTCCCCACCAGCGTCGCCACCCTGAGCATCGGCAACAACGCATTCGCCCAGGCCGCCTACGCCGGTTCCAACAGCCTGGCTACCCTCACGTTCCCCACCAGCGTCACCTCCCTGGCCATCGGCAACAACGCTTTCGGATAAGAGACCGACTTCGGCTCCAACGCGCTGTCCGGGGCAACCCTGCCGGACCCGGCCAACTCGCTCAGCATCGGAAATCAGGCCTTCGCCCAAACCGGCAGCGGCGCTGGTCTGGTTCGGAGCAGATGCGACTGCCACCAGCACCGCCTGGGCGGCCACCCTCGACGCCACGTCCACCAGCTACCCGCTGGTCGGCCACCGCAAGGTCAGCTTCGACCTGGCCGGCGGCGGCACCACTGCCCTGTTCGCCTACCCCGACGGCACCCAATACCCCCAGTGCCCGGGTATTTCACCTGGGCTCCGGCCTGGATGGCTGGCAGATCACATTGCCGACTCCGACCCGCACCCGATTACACCTTCAGCGGCTGGTACGCCGGCAACACCGGCCCGCTACCCGGCGGCGGCAGCTACAGCCCGCTCGCGACCAACACCACCCTGGTCGCCTCCTGGACACCGCTACCACCGACAATCCTCACCACCAGCCTGCCGAAAGCCACTGTGGGGACGCCCTACCACCGCAACATCGTCACCACAGGTGGAGGCACCATTGTCTGCAGCTTGACCGGCCCCAACCTGCCCGCCGGGCTCACTGTGAAGGGTTGCGCCATCACCGGTACCCCCACCACGGCCGGCACCAACACCTTCAGCATCACCGCCACCAACAGCTCCGGCTCTGCGACTGCGCGGTTCAGCGTCCACGTCGAGGCCCGAGCCACCGGCACCGACCCAGCACCGCTGGCGCTGATCGGCGCGATCCTGATGGGCCTCGGCAGCGGCTTGACCATCATCGGCAGACGCCGGACGGTCTGACTCCAGCACCCGCGAGCCACCACGGCTTCGATTAGCTCAGCCAACTGGTAGCAGGTCCGCTGGGCCATCCCAAGGTCCTTGAGCCTTGCCAAGGGACCGTACCGAACCAACCGCCCTCAGCGAAGCTGCGGATGGGCCGTCCGACCGAGCCCGGTTACCATGGAATGGTGACTCAAACCCAGCCCCGCAAGCTGCTTCGCCTCGAAGTCCGGAACTCCCAAACCCCGATCGAGCGTAAGCCGGCGTGGATCAAGACGACCGCCAAGATGGGGCCGGACTACACCGAGCTCCAGCAACTGGTGAAGGCCGAGGGGCTGCACACGGTTTGCCAGGAGGCCGGCTGCCCCAACATCTTCGAATGCTGGGCAGACCGCGAGGCCACCTTCCTGATTGGTGGGGATTCCTGCACCCGGCGCTGTGATTTCTGCCAGATCGAGTCCGGCAAGCCGTCCGGCTATGACACCGAAGAGCCGGCTCGGGTAGCCGAATCGGTGGCCAAAATGGGACTGCGCTACGCCACCGTCACCGGGGTCTGCCGCGATGACCTGGCCGACGAGGGCGCTTGGTTGTACGCCGAGACGATCCGGGCCATCCACCAGCGCAACCCCGGAGTCGGTGTGGAGATGCTCGCCCCCGACTTTTCCGGACGCCCAGAGTTGCTCAGCCAGATCTTCGATGCAGCCCCGGAGGTGTTCGCCCACAATATTGAGACCGTGCCGCGGATCTTCCGCCAGATCCGCCCCGGCTTCGATTACGCCCGCTCTCTTGGCGTCCTCACCCAGGCGCGCGATCGGGGCCTGGTGACCAAGTCGAACCTGATTCTCGGCATGGGCGAAACGCGTGCCGAGATCAGCCAGGCCCTCCGCGATCTCCACAATGCGGGCACCGAGTTGGTCACCATCACCCAGTACCTGCGGCCAAGCGTGCGGCACCATCCGATCCAATCCTGGGTGACCCCGCAAGAATTCGATGAACTCACCAGCGAGGCTTCCGCGATAGGCTTCGTCGGCGTGCTGAGTGGACCGCTGGTGCGGTCGTCCTATCGGGCAGGACGGTTGTACCGGCAGGCGATCGCGGCACGAGCGAGTAACGACGGCAGCACCGTCCAAACTGGGAGTGCATAGATGGCGAGCGAGAAGGCCAAAGAACTGGCCGCCAAGCAGAAGGCTGAGCTCAAAGCGGCCAAGCTGGCGAAGAAGAACTCCAGCGACCCCAGAGACTGGCCGTGGTACCGCCAGCTCCTGCAGACCTACAAGGTCACCGCAGAGGTCGATAAGCAGCTGAATCTGCTGCTCATCGGGGCCTTCGCCGCCACCGTTGTGGTGCTCACCGTGGTCGGCATCCTCCTGAATCAGTGGTGGATCTGGTTGGTGCTCGGCATCACCGGCGGCGCCACCGCCGATCTGTGGATCCTGCTGGAGCGCGCCAAGAAAGCCACCTTCACCCGCTACGCCGGCCAGCCGGGCTCGGCCGAGGTTGCGCTTTCGATGCTGGACAAGAAGAAGTGGGAGTACACCCCGGCCATCACTGCCAACCGGCAGCTGGACGTGGTGCACCGGGTGATCGGCCCGCCCGGAATCGTGCTGGTCGCCGAAGGCCAGCCGGCCCGGGTCAAGGCCCTGGTGGCCGCGGAGGTCAAGAAGCACGAGCAGGTCGCCTACGGCGTCCCGGTGACCACGGTGATGATGGGCGACGGTGAGGGCCAGGTGCCGCTCGCTGCGCTCGCCAAGTACCTCACCAAGCAGCCCAAGAAGCTCGCCCCGGCCCAGCTCACCGACGTGAAGGCTCGGCTGCGGGCCCTGGACGCAGTTCGCCCGAAGGCGCCGCTGCCTCGCGGCCCGCTGCCCAACGTGAAGGGCGCAGCCCGAGCGATGCGCGGCCGCTGAGCCGGGTAACCAGTCCTCTTGGCAAACATCGTCAATGCCGAACGCGTCTCGCTGGCTTTCGGCACCCGAATCCTGCTGGACGAGATCAGCCTCGGCCTATCCACCGGTGACGTCGTCGGCGTGGTCGGACGCAACGGCGACGGCAAGACCACCCTGCTGCGGCTACTGGTCGGCACCGTCGAGCCGGATTCTGGACAGATCGTCCGCAGCTCAACCACCTCGATCGGCCATCTCGGCCAGGACGAAGAGTTCGCCGTCGGCGACACCATCCGCGATGTGGTGATCGCCGGCCAGGCCGACCACGTCTGGGCCGCCAACGCAGCCAAGCGCTCGGTCGTCCAACAACTGCTGGCCGGTATGGACCTGGCCACGCCGGTAGCCGAACTGTCCGGTGGCGAGCGGCGCCGGGTGAGTCTGGCAGCGGTGCTGCTGGCCGGTCACGATCTGCTGGTCTTGGACGAACCGACCAACCACCTCGATGTGGAGGCCGTCGCCTGGCTGGCTGCTCACCTCAACAAGCTGCAGGCCGCCGGTACGGCGATGCTGGTGGTCAGCCACGACCGCTGGTTCCTCGACGCGGTCTGCAACCGGGTTTGGGAGGTGCACGACGCGATCGTCGACGCCTACGAGGGCGGCTATGCCGCCTATGTGCTGGCTCGCGCCGAGAGGGTGCGCCAAGCCGCAGCCAACGAATCCCGGCGGCAGAATCTGCTGCGCAAGGAGCTGGCATGGCTGCGCCGCGGCCCGCCGGCACGTACGTCCAAGCCAAAATTCCGCATCGAAGCGGCCAACGAGCTGATCGCCGATGAGCCCGATGCCCGCGACTCGGTGAAGCTGCGCGAGTTTGCGGTGACCCGGTTGGGCAAGGACGTCTTCGACCTGCACCAGGTCAGCTACGCCGTCGGCGAGCGGACCCTGCTCGATCATCTGGATTGGTCGATCGGACCCGGCGACCGGATCGGCCTCATCGGGGTGAACGGCGCAGGCAAGACCACGCTGCTGCGACTACTCACCGGCAGTCTGCAGCCGCAGTCGGGCAAGCTGAAGCAGGGCCGCACCTTGCGCCTGGGTCACCTGTCGCAGGCCGTGGAGGAGCTGGACGAGTCCGAGCGCGTCCTGGAATCTGTGCAGCGGCTGCAGCGGCAAGTGAAACTGGCCACCGGCGAAGAGTCTTCGACGTCCAATCTGCTGGAGGATTTCGGCTTCCGCGGCGAACGCCTGGTGACCCGGATCGGCGAGTTGTCCGGCGGCGAACGGCGCCGCCTGCAGTTTTTGCGACTCCTGCTGAATGAGCCCAATGTGCTGCTTCTGGACGAGCCCACCAATGACCTGGACATCGATACCCTCACCGTGATCGAGGACTACCTCGACTCCTGGCCGGGCACTTTGATCGTGGTCTCCCACGACCGGTGGTTCCTGGAGCGCACCTGCGACGTGTCCTACGCCTTGCTGGGCGACGGAAGCTGCGTCCTGCTTCCCGGTGGGGTTGAGGAGTACCTGGAGCGCCGCAAGGCCGCGTTCAAGGTGCCGAGTGCGGCCAAAGCCAGCAACCCGGCCAATGCCCCGGCCAGCGACGCGGCGCAGCAGCGGCAGGCCCGCAAGGATTTGTCCCGCGTGGAGGGCCAGCTGGCGAAGGTGGAGAAGTCGATCGCCGCCTTGCATGAATCACTGGGTGCCAACGCCGCCGACTACGCCAAACTGGTGTCGTTGGGTGCCGAACTGGCCCAGACACAGGCTCGGCGCACTGACCTGGAGGCGCAATGGCTAGAACTGGCCGAGGTGGTCGAGGCGGGCTGAGCTCGCGCTCCATCGACTTGATGCGCGATTTTCGTCGCTGTCGCCGGAGCCAGCGCGGACTCTGCGACCCGGTGCGCGATCTTCGTCGCTTGGCGGCGGCAAGGATGCCCGCGTAGCAACGAGAATCGAACACGATCACCGATGCCGGACGTCACCCCGCCTCACAGCGACGATTAACGCGCATCGAGAGCCCGAGCCACCCGCTCGACCACTGCCTCTGGGGTGATCATGATCTCCTTGCCCAGCCAGCGCACGAAGGCCCAACCCTGATCTCGGAGAATCTGCTCCCGCTGCTTTTCGGCGACAATGGCGCCCTGGATTGCGTACTTGAGCGCGCCGTCCGCCTCTCCGATCAATCGATGCTCAGGCCAGAGGCAATCGGGAAAGAACATCCCGAACGGAGTCCGCACCGGCTCCTGGAAGCGGGGCCGCGGCAGGCCAGCCAGCTGGAAGTGGCCAGCGGACAACGATTCGATCGCCGACTCCCGCGCCGGATCGGCCAGTTCGACGGCCCGCTCGATGCTGCGACAGGCCACCGCGTCGGCCGCCTCCGCCAACAGAGCACGCGCGGCCACAACAAGCCCCGGGCTGCGATAGTCCTGGCGCCGAACCTGACTCACGAAGCCAGCGCACGCTAGCCGGGCCGCTGAATCCAGCAGAACCAGGGACTCCGGAAGCGCCAGACCGGCAGCCAGGTCGACAGCTGTCCGCGCTGGCGTCGTCACCCGATAGCCAGCGGCGTCGCGAACAACCTGAGTCGGCGGCAAGGCCCATCGGTGATAGCGAGCGCCAGGCCGATGCGGTCGCGAACCCCTGGTCATGGTCAGACTGACCGACTCTTCGTGCCAGGCGCCGAAGCCCGGCCTCGGCAGTCCCCAGATCGTAGCCGCCGAACCATGGCTGATCACCGACTCGGGGTGTAGAGCCTGCTCTGCGCGAGCGACCACGATGTGCCGCTCAGCGGCACCGTCCGGCCAATGCGCCGCAGCGATGAAAACTCCCTGGCGGACTCTGATCAACTGGCCGCGCGCCACCTGGCTGCGAATCATGCCATCGCTGATCCCTCGGTCACTCAACATGACGCGGGTAGCCGGCTCGGCCGGAAGCGTCCATGGCGTTGGCGTTCGCATCTCCCAACCATGGAGTCACCTCGATGGAAAGAGAAGGACCTTCCCCTCACCTGTGGACGGCCGGGGCAGTTTCCACAACGCTGCTAGCGTTAATCCATGTATGCGAGGCCGCAGGTGGTCGAGTTCGCCTTCCCAGGGCCACTTCGCGATCAGTTGGTTGCCCCAGTCCTTGCTGGCACCAAGACCAGCATCACGGGACTCCTTGCCGAGTGCGAGTCGACCGAAGAACCCCAGCCGCATCCCGGCGATCAGGCCCCCGTGATCGATTCGGATGGAACTGCGGTTGGAGTGATCCGGGCTATCGCGATTCAGGCGACTCGGCCGGCCGACGTGGATATCCAGCCCACCATTGATGAGGGTGAGGGGTTCACTGACATCGCCGGCCAGCGCACCGCGCACGAATCGTGCTGGCGGTCCGCACCCTGGCCGGCAGAGCTCGGACCAGGCGTCGCCGTCGACGTTGACACGGCCGTAGGGCTGCAAAAGCCCGTCTTGGTCGAGCGGCGATGACCGGCTATACCAAGCGCCGGGCGAGCGCCCCGAGCGGGTTCTTCGCTGTCGAGGCCGCCGGACTGCGCTGGCTGGCAGTTCCCGGTGGCGCTGCGGTGGCTGAGGTGTTGGACGTGGCCGAGGATTCGATCACCCTCACTCCGGTGATCACCACCAGCCCCACGGCTGCGGCCGCCGCCCGCTTCGGGGCACAACTCGCCCGCACCCACGACGCCGGTGCGGACGCCTTCGGGATCGGCCCGGACGGCTGGGTCGGTGACGGCTTCATCGGGGACGCGCCGCTGCGCCTGCGTCCGCACTCTTCCTGGGGTGAGTTCTACGCCGGCGACCGGGTGCTGCCCTATGCCCGCACCGCAGCTCGTGCCGGTTCGCTCTCGGCCCCGCACCTCGCGGTGATCGAGGCCTTGGCCGAACGCCTCGCCGACGGCGAGTTCGACGACTCCGCCACCCCGGCCCGGATCCATGGCGACCTGTGGGCGGGAAACGTGCTGTTCAGCGGCGACTCCGCCACCGTGATCGACCCGGCCGCGCACGGCGGGCATCGGATCACCGACCTGGCCATGCTGGCTCTGTTCGGGCTGCCCCACCTGGGCGAGGTCTACGCCGGCTACCAGGCCGCCAGCACTCAGCTACCGACGAATTGGACACGACTACTGGGCCTGCATCAGCTGCACCCCCTGCTGGTGCACGCGGTGCTCTTCGGCGGCAGTTACGGCGAGCAGGCAGCCGCCGTAGCCCAGCAGTACTGACCGCACCTGAGGTGCACATCCTCAATTGTGGGCCTGGGGCCCCGGTGCAGGTGGTAACCGAAGAGGTCAGCTGATCCGGCGGTAGTCGCTGGTACCGTCACCGTCGTCAGAGTAACGACTGGCGAGGTCGGCGTACTGGTCGTCCTCTACCGGCTCGACGACCTCTTCCACGGGTTCTGCGGCGTCAGGTTCGCCACGCAACTCGCGCTCCAGTGACGTGAAGTCAGTGGAGTAGGAACGGTACTTAAGATCGCGAGCAACTTTCGTCTGCTTCGCTTTAGCACGGCCGCGCCCCATAGGTCGGGTCAGCCCCCTCGCCTGTCATGCGGTCGAGCCGCTCAAATGATCAAGTTTCGTCGTGAGGCAAGGGTACCTAATCAGGCCAGCTTCGCAAAGACGAGCTTCGTTAGCGGGACGGGTGCGCGCCGTGCAGATTGACCCGTGCAGCAGACCCTGGGTCGGCACTGGCGGCCCCAGCCACCCAAGAATCGATTCCGGCCGCAGTCAACAGCCGCTGGGCCTGGTCCACCGAACTTCCCGGGAGCATGATCACCATGCCGACTCCCTGGTTCAAAGTGGCCTCGATATCGGGCTGGGACACCGCGCCCAACCGTTGGACAACCTCAAATACCGCCGGCGGGGTCCAGGTGGCCCGATCGAGGTCGACCGCGATCCCGGCCGGCAGCACCCGTACCAGATTGTTGGCCAACCCACCTCCGGTGATGTGGCTGATCGCATGCACGTCGGTGGCCTTGATCACCGCCAGCAGGTCTTTGGCGTAGACCCGAGTCGGAGTCAGTAGTTCCTCGCCCAGAGTGCGACCGAACTCGGGCACCTCCCGGCCCAATTCCCAGCCCGCAGAGGTGAAAACGTGGCGCACCAGCGAATAGCCGTTGGAGTGCAGGCCGGAGGAGGCCAGCGCGAGGGCGACGTCGTCGCCCTGCACCCGGTCGGGACCGAGAATCTCATCCAGCTCGACCACCCCGGTGGTAGCCCCGGCGACATCGAACTCCTCGGTGCTCAACAGGCCGGGGTGCTCGGCGGTTTCCCCCCCCAGCAGTGACGCACCGGCAGCGGTGCACGCCGCAGCGATGCCGCCAACGATCGCTGCGATCCGCTCGGGGTAGACCTTGCCGCAGGCGATGTAGTCAGTGACGAACAGCGGCTCAGCTCCGGTGACCACCAGATCGTCCACCAGCATGCCGATCAGGTCCCAGCCGATGGTGTCGTAGATGCCCAAGGCAGCGGCGATGGCCACCTTGGTTCCCACACCGTCGGTGGAGGTCGCCAGCACTGGATGACGGTAGGTGGCCAGTGCCGCAGCGTCGAAGAAGCCGGCGAAACCACCCAGCCCGCCCAGGACTTCGGGGCGGTGGCTGCGCGCCACCGCACCCTTCATCAGCTCGACGGCCCGCTCACCTGCCTCAATGTCGACACCGGCGGCCGCGTAGGCGCTCTGCTCAGCCACGATTGGCCTCCAATCCCATCTCCTGGGCCCGGTCGGCCGGAATCGGCACCGGATAGATGCCGTCAAAACAGGCACGACACAGCTTTTTCATCGGATGCCCCGTCGAGGCGACCAACCCCTCAAGACTGATGTAGGCCAGCGAATCAGCACCGAGGGAGCGGCAAATCTCCGCTTCGCTCAATCCGGGTGCGATCAACTCCGCACGGGTGGCGAAGTCGATACCGAAGAAACAGGGCCACTGCACCGGCGGCGACGCAATCCGCACATGCACCTCGGCAGCGCCCGCCTCACGTAGCATCTTCACCAATGCGCGCTGAGTGTTACCCCGCACGATCGAGTCGTCGACCACGACCAGCCGCTTGCCCTGGATCACGTCGCGGATCGGGTTCAACTTCAACCTGATGCCGAGCTGCCGGATCGTCTGGGACGGCTGAATGAACGTCCGGCCGACGTAGGAGTTCTTCACCAGGCCAAGCCCGAACGGGATACCGGACGCCTCGGCGTAGCCGATCGCCGAGGGCGTGCCGGATTCGGGGGTGGGAATGACCAGGTCGGCATCCACCGGGGCTTCCATGGCCAGCGTGCGACCGATCTCCAGCCGGACCGCGTGAACCCGCCGCCCGGCGATCACCGTGTCAGGGCGGGCCAGATACACGTATTCGAACAGGCAGCCCTTCGGGTCCGCCTCGGCGAACCGCACGCTGTGCAGTCCGGACGCGTCAACAGAGATCAGTTCGCCGGGCTCGACCTCGCGGATCAGGCTGGCACCGATGATGTCCAAGGCTGCGGTCTCGCTGGCGACCACCCAACCGTTGGCCAGTCGTCCCAGCACCAGCGGGTGAATGCCTTGGGGATCCCGCGCGGCGAACAAGGTCTGCTCATTGCTGAACACCAGGCAGAAGGCGCCCGTCAGCTTCGGCAGCACTTCCATGGCGGCCTCACGCAGCCCGTTGCCGCCGTGGACGGTCAACAGTGCGGTAACCAGAGCGGTATCGGAGGTCGAATCCATCCGGTTCTTGCGCGGCACCTCGGGCGCCTCAGCGGAGGTCTCCAACCAGGCCTGGAGCTCGTCGGTGTTGGTCAGGTTGCCGTTGTGGGCCAGCGCGATGCTGTAGTCGGGGGTGCCACGGAAAGTGGGTTGGGCGTTGCTCCAGGTGCTGGCGCCGGTGGTCGAGTAGCGACAGTGCCCCACCGCCATATGGCCGGTCAGGGAGTTCAGGGTCGGTTCGTTGAAGACCTGCGAGACCAACCCCATGTCCTTGTAGACCATGATTCGCTCGCCGTTGCTGACCGCCATGCCAGCCGATTCCTGGCCGCGGTGCTGGAGGGCGTAGAGCCCGAAGTAGGTGAGTTTGGCGACTTCTTCGCCTGGGGCCCACACGCCGAACACGCCACACGCGTCGCGGGGGCCGGGATCGTCGCAATAAGAGTCGTCACCCGGGCGCTGCACGCGCCAAGTCTACCGGCGCCGTCGGCCCGGGTGCGACCCAAGCTCACTTCACCAGGCGAATCGTCATCGGGTAGACGTAGTTCTCACCCTTGGACGCGGCCACCGCTGCCAAGATCCTCAGGATCAGCCAGGCCACCACAAGCACCGGGGTGGTGACGAGACCAATCAGAACCACCATCGCCAGTACTGAGACGACCATGGCAATGACGTAGGTGATTTCGAAGTTCAGCGATTCGGCCGCTGCGGCCTTCACCCGAGGGCTTTGTGGACCCTTGATCAGGTAGACCAGCAGCGGTCCGGCAAAGCCCAATCCGATCAAGGAGGCCACCAGAGCCGACCAGTGCGCAGCCGAGGCCCAGGTGTTCTCCTCGGCCCAGCTCAGCTGTTGGTAGCCGGGGACGGCCGGTACCGGCGGATAGGCGATCTGACCGGGCGCATAGCCGCCCTGGGGGTAGCTCTGGGGATAGCTCTGCGGGTAGGCCGTTTGCGGCGCCACCGGCTGGTACTGCGGCTGCGAATAGGCCTGCTGGGTCTGGCCGTAGGTGGCCTGGGCCACCTGCTGGGGATCACCGAGGTTCAGGTTCGGCGGCCCAGCGATCGGCGTCGCAGGCACCGGCGCATCGACTGCGTCCAGATCAGGGGTGGCGGTCGCGGGCAAGTCCTGCTCGTCGAGGCTCAGGAAATCCGTCGTCGGTTCGGCCGGGGCGGGATCGGCGGAGGTGGATTCCTCCCAGGCCGGCGTCTGGCTTTCCTCATTCGTGTTCTCGGACATGACACCACCCTATTGACCTGGGATCCGAAGTCGAGGTGCGGTGAGGCTCAATTGAGGGAAAACCCCGAACGCCACCGCCGGCCGTTTATCCTGGGGTTCACCTGATCGAGGAAGGGTTGCCATGGATCCGGTCAGCACCGGGGCCCGGATCACCGTCCGTCGTCCGTTCGACGACACCGTCCTTGCCGAGGTCACCTCCCATGACGCGGCCAGCGCAAGCGCGGCGATCGCCCGCGCGCGCCAGGCGCAGGTGGGGTGGGCAAAGGTGCCGGTACGCGAACGCTGCCGAATCATCAGTGCGGTGGCCAGCCTGACCTTGAGTAACTGCGATCGCATTCTCGACGTCATTCAGGACGAATCGGGTAAGGCTCGAATCAGCGCCTTCGAAGAAGTCATGGACACGGCTCGAGGCCTGCGGGTCTTCGCCAATGCCGCGCCCGCCCTATTGCGCCCGAAGCGTCACCCCGGGGCCATCCCGGTGCTTACGCGCACCATCGAGCACCATCCTCCGGTGGGCGTGGTGGGGATCATCACCCCGTGGAACTATCCGTTCACCTTGCCTGCCACTGATGCTGCCCAGGCTTTGTTGGCCGGGAACGCGGTGGTGCTGAAGCCGGATTCCCAAACCCCTTCAACCGCCCTGTTGTTGGCCGAGTTGTTCGCCTCGGCCGGTCTGCCCGAAGACCTGTTCATCGTCCTGCCCGGCGCCGGCACGGTGCTCGGCCCCGCACTGGTGGCCGAAACCGACTACCTGATGTTCACCGGCTCCACTGCCACCGGACGCACCCTGGCCGGCTCCTGCGCCGAGCGTCTGATGGGCTTCTCGGCTGAGCTCGGCGGCAAGAACCCCTTGCTGGTGCTACCTGATGCCGATCTGGACGCCGCAGCGATCGGTACCGCGCGGGCTGCCTTCGCCAACACTGGGCAGCTGTGCATCAGCATCGAGCGCGCCTACGTGCACACCACGATCTATGCGGAGTTCATCGAGAAGCTGCTGGCGGCCACCGCAGCCCTGCGCCTGGGGGTCGGCCGCTCCTGGGAGTTCGACATCGGCTCGCTCTCCAGCGCCAAGCAGTTGGCAACCGTGGCCGGTCACGTCGAGGACGCGGTGCGCAAAGGGGCCACGGTATTGGCCGGCGCCCGGGTGCGCGCCGACCTGGGCCCGTATTGCTACGAGCCCACAATCCTGACCGGGGTCACCGCCGACATGACGGTCTTCGGCGAGGAGACCTTCGGACCGGTGCTTTCGGTCTACCCGGTCGGCTCGATCGAGGAGGCGGTGTCAGCCGCCAACGATTCGCGCTACGGGCTCAACGCCAGCATCTGGTCGGCGCGCCTGGGCGCCAAGGTCGCCGCCCGGCTGAAGTGCGGCACGGTGAACATCAACGACGGCTATGCCCCAGCCTTCGGCTCGCACGCCGCACCGATGGGCGGCATGGGTGAGTCCGGGCTCGGCCGGCGCCACGGTAGCCAGGGGTTGCTGAAGTACACCGAGGCGCAGACCGTCGCCGAACAGCGGGTGGCGCCGATCGCCCCACCACCAGGGGTGACCAATGAGACTTTCGCGAAGGTGCTGAGGACGGGAATCCGCGTGATGAATCGAGTGCTGCCGTGACCGGGTTGGCGTTGGCCGGGGCCACGGTGCTGATCACCGGCGCCGGCAGCGGGATCGGGCGCGAGATGGCCGTCCAGGCAGCCGGGCGAGGAGCGCACGTGATCGGCTGGGATCTGGACGGCGAGGCTGCCGCGGCCACGGCCAAGCTGACCGGCGGCGACTGGGCGGGCGTGGACGTGACCGATTCCGCCGCGGTCACGGCGGCAGCGTCCGGGGTGGCGGTGGATGTGCTGATCAACTGCGCCGGAGTGGTGACCGGCAAGCTGTTGCTGGAAGCCAGCGAGGCCCAAATTCGACGCACCTTCGAGGTGAACACCCTTGCCGGATTCTGGACCACCCGCGCCTTCCTGCCCGGCATGCTCCAGCGCGACCGGGGCACGATCGTCACGATCGCCAGCGCTGCCGGCCTGGTCGGAGTGGCCAAGCAGACCGACTATTCGGCCAGCAAGTGGGCCGCGATCGGCTTCACCGAGTCGTTGCGGGCCGAGCTGCGCAGCCTCGGCAGCCGGGTGCGGACGCTGGTAGTGGCGCCGTACTACATCAGCACCGGCATGTTCGAAGGAGTCTCCACCCGATTCCCGTTGCTGCTGCCGATCCTGGCACCGGTGAAGGTTTCGACGAAGGTGCTCAATGCGATCGAGTCCGGACGCCAGCAACTGGTGCTGCCACCGATGGTGCGGATCGTCCCGCCGCTGCGGTTCCTGCCGCCGGTGGCCTTCGACGTGATCATGGATCTGTTCGGCATCAACCACACCATGGACAACTTCGTCGGCCGCTCAAAGGGCTGAGCGGTGTCGGCTTCGACAAGCTCAGCCAACCCAACCCCAAGCTCCCTGAACCCGTCGCCACCCCCAAGCCCCCTTGAGCCTGTCGAAGGGAGGACCCGGCCAAACTCGGTCCCGACAAGCCCAGCCCCTGCCGAACCCGTAGTCTGTGCACCATGACTGGCTTGATCGCCGTGGATGCTGGCCAGACCGGAATGCGGCTGCGTTTCACCGGCCCGCAGGGGTCAATGGAGACCAGCACTCCAGGCATTCTCACCGACCGTCCGCTGATGCCGCAATTGGCTGCGGTGATCACCGACTTTTGTGCGGCCAACTACTTCCACCCCACCGAAGTGGGCGTGGGTAGCACCGGCCTGGTGGCCGTGGAGGCCACCGAACTGTTGGGACTGCTCGCCAATCTCGGCGTCGCGAAAGTGGCGGTGGCTCACGATGCGACCACCAGCTATCTCGGCGCGCTGGGCGATCGTCCCGGGGTGGTGATCGCGGCCGGCACTGGCGTGGTCACTTTGGCCGTCGGGGCCAGCAAAGTGGCCAGGGTAGACGGCTGGGGCTACCTGCTCGGTGATGCGGGCAGCGGCTACTGGGTGGGCCGGGCCGGCATGGTGGCCGCGATGCGCGCCTTCGACGGACGCGGCGAGCACACCACTTTGCTGGATCGCTTCCGCGTCCTCTTCCCCGACCCGACCACCGCTTACGTAGAACTCCAGGCCGATGACCGCCGGGTGAGTCGGGTGGCAGCGTTCTCCAAAGAGGTGGATCAAGCAGCCGCCGCCGGCGACGGAGTGGCCAAACAGATCCTGGCCGAATGCGCTGCAGAGCTCAGCGAATCGGTGCTCACCGGACTACGCAGGGTAGGGCTGATGACCCCGGAGCCACCGCCGATCTGCGGCCTCGGCAAGGTGCTCAGCTCACCGCGAATCATGAATCACTTCGTCGACTATCTGCGCCTCAACTGGCGCTCACTAGAGCTCACTCCCCCGGCCGGTACCGGTCTGGACGGCGCCGGTCTGGCCGTCTCAGTGCCGCCGTCCAGCCCGTTGTCGAAGCTGGTGGCGCTCGCGACAGTGTGAGCTCGGCAGTGCAGGAGTCCGCGGACTCGTCGGTTGGAATTTCTTGATCCCAACCAGATCACAGACGAATTACCTTGTGAAGCCGCACGTGCTGGATCACCATCGAACACGCGATCAGGCCATTCGCCGCCCTCTCCCGCAGAACGCCCGCACGCCGCCATTGATGCCCGCACCGAACGGCCCGAACCGGCTGCCTGTTCTCGCCGTCGGGAGTTCGGCCGGCTGAAAGGGCAGGTGGGGATAGCCTTGAAGCGCTGCCCGTCCCAGCCGATCGAAAGGCTCCCGTGCCCGTATCGCACTCCTTCGTCCTGACCAGTTTCGGCGGCGGCAATGCGTTGTCGCCTTTCCGTGCCGCCGCGCTCGTCCGTCGCCTCAGCGATGCCGCGCCCGCAGTATCGGCGATCAGCGCCCGGCATGTGCACTGGGTCGCCAGCGAAGACCAACTCGATCAGGCCACCACCGCGACCGTCGGCAAGCTGCTCACCTACGGCCCGGCTGCCACACCCGCCGCCACCGGCGCGCACACCACCACCATCGTGGTCGGCCCACGCCTGGGCACCTTGTCGCCGTGGGCATCCAAGGCCACCGACATCGCGCACAGCTGCGGGGTCGCGATCCGCAGGGTGGAGCGGGTTACCGAGTTCACCCTTGCCACCGCCGCGCCGCTGTCCGAGGCCGAGACGGCGGCTGCCGCCAACCTGCTGCACGATCGGATGACCGAATCGGTCTTCACTGATGTGGCCAGCTCCGCAGCCCTGTTCACCGAGCGCACCGCCGATCCGATGGCTCACGTGGATGTGCTGGGCCGTGGCCGCGCCGCCATCGAAGAGGCCAACGTCGCCTTTGGTCTTGCCCTCAGCGAGGACGAGATCGAATACCTGGTCACCTCGTTCAGCAATCTGGCGCGCAACCCCACCGACACCGAGCTGATGATGTTTGCCCAGGCGAACTCCGAACACTGCCGTCACAAGATCTTCAACGCCGACTTCATCGTGGACGGGACCCCGCAGGAGAAGTCCCTGTTCGCCATGATCCGTTACACCGAGCAGGTCGCCGGCGCCGGCACCGTCGTGGCCTACAAGGACAACGCCTCGGTCATGAAGGGCGCTCACATCATCCGCTGGGCCCCCGAGGCCGTCGATGGCCCGAGCCGCTATGCCGCGCACCCCGACGAGGTGCACGTGCTGATGAAGGTGGAGACCCACAACCACCCGACCGCGATCAGCCCGTTCCCCGGAGCTGCCACCGGATCCGGTGGCGAGATCCGTGACGAAGGCGCCACCGGCCGCGGCTCTGCACCCAAGGCGGGCCTGACCGGATTCGCGGTTTCGAACCTGCACTTGCCCGGCACCGACGAGCCCTGGGAGCGCGAGGTCTACGGGACGCCGGACCACATCGCCTCCCCGCTGGAAATCATGACCGCCGGCCCACTGGGGGCTGCGGCGTTCAACAACGAGTTCGGCCGCCCCGGCCTTGGCGGCTTCTTCCGGGTCTACGAGCAGACTGTGGACGGGGTGCGCCGCGGCTATCACAAGCCGATCATGAGCGCCGGCGGACTGGGCTCGATCAGCGCGTCCCAAACCGAGAAGATCGCCTACCCGGCCGGCACTTTGCTGATTCAGATCGGCGGCCCGGGCATGCGGATCGGCATGGGTGGAGGAGCTGCCTCGTCCATGGCGTCGGGAGCGAACGCCGCCGAGCTCGATTTCGATTCGGTGCAGCGGGGCAACCCAGAGATCCAACGCCGGGCGCAGGAAGTGATCAACCACTGCTGGAACCTCGGCGAGGCGAATCCGATTCTCTCGATTCACGATGTGGGTGCGGGCGGGCTGAGTAATGCCTTCCCAGAGCTCGTGGACGGCGCCGGGCTGGGCGCCCGCTTCGACCTGTCCGCGGTGCCGCTGGAGGAATCCGGCCTGGCTCCGAAGGAGATCTGGTGCAACGAGAGCCAGGAGCGCTACGTGCTGGCGATCGCCCCGGAATCGCTGCCGCAGTTCGCTGCGCTGTGTGAACGCGAGCGCTGCCCATTCGCCGTCGTCGGGGTGGCCCAGGCCGAGGCTCAGCTGGTGCTCGCTCCGGCCGCCACCGATGCCGCTGGCGACGACCGTCCGATCGACATGCCGATGGAAGTGCTCCTCGGTAAGGCACCCAAGATGACCCGCGACGTGACCCGGATCGCGTGGCGCGCACCGGCACTGGATCTGTCCGGGCTGGACGTGCGCGAGGCGGCTTACGCGGTACTACGCCACCCCAGTGTTGCCTCCAAGCGGTTCCTGATCACCATCGGTGACCGCAGCGTTGGTGGCCTCAATCACCGCGATCAGATGGTGGGGCCCTGGCAGATTCCGGTGGCCGATGTTGCGGTGACTTTGAGCGATTACGCCGGCCTTGCCGGTCAGGCGATGGCCTCCGGCGAGCGAATGCCGCTGGCTTCTGTGGACGCTCCCGCCTCGGGCCGGATGGCCGTCGGCGAGGCCCTGACCAACCTGCTCGCCGCCCCGGTGACGCTGGCGGGGGTGAAGCTGTCGTGCAACTGGATGGCCGCTTGCGGTGAACCTGGCGAGGACGCTGCGCTCTACGACACGGTGGAAGCCGTGGCGATGGAGTTGTGCCCCGCGCTGGGCATTTCGGTGCCGGTGGGCAAAGACTCGCTGTCGATGCGCACCCGCTGGAGCGATGACTCTGGGCAGGCCAAGCAGGTGACCTCCCCGGTTTCGCTGGTGGTCTCCGCGTTCGCTTCGCTGGAGACCGTCGAGGGCACTTGGACGCCCCAGTTGCTGCCAGGCTCGGCGCTGGTGCTCGTCGATCTGGGCGCTGGCCTGAATCGCCTCGGCGGCTCGATGCTGGCCCAGGTGACCAATCAATTCGGCGATGTCGTTCCCGATCTGGACGATCCGTCTCGGCTGGTGGCCTTGGCTGCCGCGCTGACCCAGCTTCGCGCCGAAGGCCTGGTCACCGCCTACCACGACCGCTCTGATGGTGGGCTGTGGGCCGCAGTTGCGGAGATGGCTTTCGCTGGCGGCACCGGCGCGCAGTTCGCAGTGGCCAACCTCGCCGCACTGTTCAGCGAAGAGCTGGGGGTGGTGCTCGGGGTTCCCGAATCTCAGGCCCATCGGGTGCTCGAGACCTTGGCCGAACACGGCTTGGGTGAGCTGGCCTCGGTGGTCGGTCACAGCACCCATCAGCACCGCTTGCGAGTATCAGAGGGCGAGGCCGTCCTGCTCGACGAAGACCTGCGTGACCTGGCCCAGGCTTGGGACGAGGTCTCCTGGCGGATCGCCGCCCTGCGCGACAACCCCGAATGCGCCGACGAGGAGCATGCGGCCTTCGGTGCTGACACCACCGGCCTGGTGGTGGCGCCGACCTTCGACCCCAACCACGACATTGCCGCGCCCTACATTTCCACCGGGGCGCGACCGAAGGTGGCAATCCTGCGCGAGCAGGGTGTGAACAGCCACGTAGAAACCGCTTACGCCTTCGACCGGGCCGGGTTCGACGCCTACGACGTGCACATGACCGACCTGCAGGCCGGACGTTTCGACCTGGCCGATGTGGTCGGACTGGTGGCCGGCGGTGGCTTCGCCTACGGCGACACCTTGGGTGCCGGTGAGGGCTGGGCGCGCTCGATTCTGTTCAACCCGGCACTGACCGAGGCGTTCACCACCTTCTTCGCCCGCGAAGACACCTTCGGGCTGGGGATCTGCAACGGCTGCCAGATGTTCGCAGCCTTGGCCGACATCATTCCCGGGGCCGAATCCTGGCCGAGGTTCACCCGCAACCGCTCCGAGCAGTTCGAGGCCCGCCTCACCCAGGTGGAAGTGCTGGATTCGCCGTCGGTGTTCTTCGCCGGCATGGCCGGCAGCCGCCTCCCGGTGGCCGTGGCCCACGGTGAGGGGTTGGCTGACTTCTCCGTCCGCGGAAATGAGGCCGAGGTCATCGCTTCGGTGCGGTTCATCGATGCGGCTGGCAATCCGGCGATCACCTACCCGGCCAACCCCAACGGCTCCCCCGAAGGTCTGACCGCTGTCACCACCACCGATGGCCGGTTCACCGCGATGATGCCGCACCCCGAACGCGTCCATCGCAATGCGCAGCTGTCCTGGACCTCAGCCCCGGTGGACGAAGCCAGCCCCTGGCTGCGGATGTTCCGCAACGCCCGAGTCTGGGTGGGCTGAGCAGCCCGCTCGTCCAGGTTTCCCGGCCGGAAGTTTCCACCGGGTGGGGAGCTAACGGCGGTCGCGCCCAGCCAGCAGCCCGACCGCCGTCCCGAGCGCGGAGAACCTGAGCACGTTGAACACTGCGGCGACGATGAGGTAGTGAAGAGCATCACCGGTTGCCAGCCCGATCTTGGCGGGTACCTCGATCAGCACGGTGAGCACGACCAGGGCGGTCAAGCTGAGCACCAGCGACTTCAGGACCGGGTTGGTCGTCGGCAGCCGGTCATAGAAGCGAAGCAGGCAGTAAGCCACCCCGAATCCAATGATCAGGCCTCCGGCCAGCGCTTCGCCGAGCATGGGCAAGTAGGCGATCGAGACCGCAGCCCGGTAATCCGCAGCGACCGGGGTCAGCGAGATCGCGAGGTTGGCCAGCCAGAACGCAGCCCCGCCGCCGATGCCCAGCTTCGCCACCCTCCCCCAGGTCCCGCCGATGGCGTTGGGCGGCACGGCAACCACCGGCTTCATGTTGATGCCCCAACTCTCGCCTCTGTCGGCACAGAGACGGCCCGCACCCCCATGATCAGCAGCCACAAGGCCAAACCAACTTCGGCGAGCAGGCTGACAAAGGTGCCGGGAGTCTTGATTGCCGGATAGTCGGGGAACAGCAGCACCTGCAGGAACCAGATCTGCTCACAGACACCGTCCGCAATGAGCAGGACGCCGAAGACCCGCGGCAGGAACCCGGACTTGAGCACCAGGTAGCCCAGCGGGAACAGCCAGGTGCCGAAGAACAACTGGGCGGTGGCGAAGCCAGTTCGATACACCTCGATAGCCAGCTGGGCCGCGGCAGCGTCCGCGTCGCCGATGAGCATTGCCGATATCAACTGGAGTTGGCTGGCGCACTGCAGGGCCACTCCGACCGCGTTCAGCAGGAGGAAGAGCAACGCCAGGTCTCTATTGACCACCCGCAGCAGGGTGTAGAGCCCCCAGGCGGTCAACAGGAAGAGGAAGGCCGACACAAACGCGGCGACCAGACCAAGTCGGAACAGCCAAGGGCTGGTGGTGATCGAGCCATAGATCTGGCGCGCGCCACCCAAGCCGATGTTCCCAAAAGAGTTCGCGAGCACCGACACCACCATGTAGAGCAGGTAGACCGCTCCGGTGATCCTGGCCAACCTGGCCGCAGCGATCCGATCAGCTATTTCGAAAGTCATCTTGAGACCCCTGGTTCCTCGCATCGCTGGGCGACGCCTGAGGTGTACGGCGTACACCTGTGTCTCTAATCTAGGTGTACCGTGTACACTTTGCAAGATCAGGCGGACAAATGATGCTGGAGGTCGAGAACTTGGGACCGTCGGGCCACGCACACCCAGCACCTCGCCGGGAGGCCCTGAGCCGCGATCGGGTGCTGCAAAGCGCCATCGCCTTCGCTGACGCCAGTGGCATCGACTCAGTGAGCATGCGCAGCCTCGCCCAAGGGCTCGAGGTGGTGCCGATGGCGCTGTACAAACACGTGGCCAACAAGGAAGATCTGCTTGACGGCATGATCGAGGTCGTGGTTGGCGAGATCGGAAACCCTCCCCAGACCGGCGACTGGAAAGCTGATGTCCGCGGGCGCATCCTCACCGCCCGCAGCTCACTACTACGACATCGGTGGTCCCGAGCGGTTCTCGAATCCCGCACAGCGATGACCCCGGCCATGCTCGATTACCTGAATTCCCTGACCGGGCTGTTCCTCAATGGCGGACTTTCGGTCGACCTCACCCACCACGCCATGCACGCCCTGGGTAACCGCATGTGGGGCTTCAATCAGGAACTGTTCGCTGCCACCCCGAGGTCGGACACAGCCGCCTTCGACGCATCAAAGAAGGCGCTGCCCGGACGGCATCCCCACCTCGCCGAAATTGCCAGGGCAGCCATCCACGACGATCCGGACTCGGCCGTCGGCCCAGGCTGCGACGATCAGTTCGAGTTCGAGTTCAGCCTCGACCTGATCCTTGACGGCGTCGAGCTCCTGCACGCCCGCCACTGGAGCTCGACCCACCGCACCACCGAATCGGCCGGGTGAGCTGAGGCCGATCAGCCACCCAGCGCGGACAGAACGTAAATCAGCAGAAAGCCAAGGAAGAACATCGCGCCCAGGGCGACCGATTCCTTCTCCTCATGCGCTTCGACCAGGAGTTCCTCCACGACCAGGTAGAGCAGGGCCGCCGCACCGAAGGCCAATACCGCCGACATCACCTCGGTACTCACATCGCGCAGCAGCGCCGCCCCACCGATGGCGCCGACGGCGGTCACCAGTCCGAGTCCGCTGGAGACCAGCACCGCCCGCACCTTGGAAAGCCCGCCCTGGGTCAGCTCACCGATCAACGACAGGCCCAGGAACAGGATCTCCAAGGTCAACGCGATGGTCATCACCAGGCCCTGGGTAGCCCCCAGCCGAGCCGCAAGCCCGATCATCACCCCGTCCAGCAGCAGGTCGATGGCCATCGCGGCCAGCATGCCGATCGGCAGCGCCACGGTGGCAGCCTTCGCCAAAGTGTTGACCCGCAACCCACCACCACCGGGCACGTGGTGCACCAGGGCCGCCTCCTCGGTCTTGCGTCCGTAGGCACCCAGTGCCAGCACCAACAACGCCCCGCCGACGAAACCGCCAACAGCCCAGAGCAGGTGGTTCTCCTGCTGCAGTTCGGGCATGATCTCGCCGACCAGGGCAGCCATCACCACACCGGCGGCGAAATGCTGGATGCCCGACACCATCCGGACACCCGGCGGACGCAGCGCAGCGACGATCGAACCGATCACCGCGGCCGCGACCGGGAACGAAACCAACAGGGCGGCCTGCGCAACTAAGTCCACGCCGCACATGGTGGCATTCCGGCCAGGCCACAGGCGAATCGTCGGCCCGCAAGGCGGACGCAGCCTAGCGGTGTTTCAGTGTGTAGCTGTCGATGAGTTTGCCGGCAACATTGATGAAGTCGAAGCGCAGGCTGGCGGCGGTAACCGTTACCCGCTGTGCACCCCAGTCGGCGGCGTACCTGGACGCGCTGCCGGTGAGTTCGGCGTTGAAGCTGTAACGTGGGGCACCGCCGAGCCCGTTGACGAAGTAGACGATGCCGTCGCGCATGATCCGCTCGTAGGTGTGCGAATGTCCCGAAATCACCACGTCGGCACCCCAGCGTGCAAACGGCCAACGCAAGGCGGTGTTCGAGCCATGGGTGCTGTCGGAGGAGTACGGCGGATGGTGGTCGTAGACGATGTTCCACGCCGAGGTCGAGGCGGCCAGTTGGGTCTTCAGCCAGGCCGCTTGGGCCGAACCGCTGCTGATGCCGTCGGGTTCTTCCGAATTTGAGTTGAGCACGAAGAAGTGGATGTCGCCCTGGACGAAGTCGTAGTAGCGCTCATTACCCGAAGTGCTGGCGAAACCGGCGCCGGGCAGTCGAAAGTAGGTCAGGTAAGTGGCTGGGGCCGGGGTGGCATCGCTGTAGTCGTGGTTGCCCAATGCCGGGAAGAACGCATTGGTCCGCGCCCGGCCGGACGGGCACTGGGATCCGCTGGTGGTCACATCGGCCAGCCATCGGCAGTAATAGGCACCGGTGGAGTTGTCGTACTTGGCCGTTCCGGTACCACCGGCCGGCCGGTAGTAATCATCACCGGCGGCGATGACATAGGCCGGCTCCCAGGAAGCCACCAGATTGGCGACGGCCGCCTCGTTGCGGTCACCGCGTCCGTAGTCACCGATGACCGCGAACGTGGCCGAATCCGTCTTCGGGGTGGCCGCGGCGGTGACTACCGTCCGCGACGGGCTGCTCGACGGGACGGACGGGGCGGTCGGGGTCAACGGAGCGGACGGAACGCAGGCAGCCAGGCCCACGCAGCTCACCGCCACCCAGAGCACCGCCGCAGCGGCCACTGGCCGAATCATCTGTACTCCTGAGCTAGGTGAACCCTCACGTTACCCGCTGGCCCTGGCCTCAGGACTTGGCCATCGTTATGTCGAGGATCGTGTCCGCAGTCAACGGAGTGCTCAGCGTGACCTGGCCATTGGCCGATTGCACAGCCAGGGCCTCCCCTGAGGCCCGCCGCCACGCGTTGGTGCCGGCAACACTCCAACCACTGGGGAGGGTCACGGTTACCGTGGTCTGGTTCTCCTCCAGGTCGGGCTGCTTCACGATCAGCAGCCGATAGTGCATCAGGTCGGCGCCGGTCGCGGAGGCGGTGTTGGGCATGTTCGGCAATGCCGATGCCTGACCGGCGGTGATCGCGCTGGGCACCGTCGTGCCGTAGATCTCGGTGCGCGTCTCGCCCGGCCTTACCCCCAGGCCTGCGGTGATCGCGGGGAAGCCCAGGGCATCTGTGGTCATCTTTGGCGCGGTTTCTGCCGTGGTCTGGCCACCCGGCAGCGGCGTCATCGAACGCTTCGACGTCCAGCCGGTGAGGGTGGTTCCGATGGGCCGATAGACCCGCAGATAGTCCCCGAACCATTTCCGCTGCACTTGGAGCAGCCGCCGGGCATCTTTGGCGTAGGACAGGGTCAACTGAGTTTGCGCCGCACCGGTGTCGGTGAGGCTCACTTGGTAGTCGATCCTCTTGTGCACGCCAATGTTCATCTTGCTGGGCCAGACCACCGCATTGTCGACGGCCAGGAGGTCGGTGGTGTCCTTGGGAACATCGATCGCTCCGGCCCAGCCCAGGGACACTGCAGTTTGCTGCACGCCAGCGTCGCGGACGAAGACCAAGAGGCGCTTCTGATTCGCCAGGTCGATTCCCATCTGGCCGGTCGGCACCAACTCCGCCACCTTGATGTTGAGGATGCGGTGCAGCAACTCCTCACTGAGCCGTTGCAGAACGTCCTTGCGGTGCTGGCCGGCTGACCACTGGGTCTGTTCGATCATCACCACCAAGGTCTGGATCATGTTCTCCGAGGTAATGGTCTTGCCGTAGTCCCTCAACGTGATCGGGCCAAACTCGGAGAGCAAAGTCTTGACGGTGATCAAGTCGATGGCGACGACGCCGTCTACCTTCGGCTGTGGTTGCTGCAGGTGGTCATAGAGCTTCAGGATCGTGGTGGCGCTGGTCGGGAAATCCAGCCACCAGTTGGCGTCCTGAATGTGCAGCCCCTTCGCACTCATCCGGGCACCAGCCGGCCTGGCCAAATTCAGGGTGTCTTTGGGCAGAGTGTAAATGTCCTGGTAACGCTCCAGTTTCAACCCGCTGGGCCCAACCTTGAGGAGTCCGTAACTGCCCATGAAGCCGCCGGAGGGGCGCAACTCGGCGTTGTTCTGCGAAACCAACAGGAAGCGATGATCGCTGCCCAAAAGATACTTCACGACGGTCGAGATCTCCTGCGACTTTTCGAACACCGGCTGAAACGGCGCCAGCGCGTCCTTGGCTGAGTTCATCGCGTTCGCCAACGGCGGCAGCAGCCCTTCGGTGTTCAGCTGCGGTGCGATCTGGGCGATCTGATCGAAGGAGTCCAGCGCCGCCAGCACGTACGGCTTGGCCACCTTGAGCGTCCCGTTGATGCCGCCGGCCGGATCTGCCGAAGCCGCGATCAGCAGTGCCGACATTTGCTGACCGGCTTTCGCCCCCTCGGTTCCCACGACCGCCAACTGATCAACCGCCTGGAGTTGGCGGCCCAGCCCAGGAGTTGCCTTGAGCCAGGCTGGCCCCAGCCCCCCATGTACAGCGGTGAAGGAGCCTTCAGCAGCTGTGAAGCTGGCGTGCGCCGAGGCTGCGTCGCCAGCTTGCAGAGCATGCACACCGGCCTCCAAAGAGGCCTTCCCGGACTCGGCCGAGGTCTGCACCTGCTGGATCCAGGAGTAACCGGCAATGCCAAAGCCAACAACCGCCAGGGCGAGGGCGCCCAGGACAATCCACCGAAAGTGTCGCCTCACGCCACCGAGGGTACTTGCCACTGCCACGAATCAGCCTTGCCACAGCGGACAACACCCCGCAGCTTCGACGATCAGCCGAGCAGCAGGTCCTTGCCGACCAAGCGACGGTACGCCTCGAAGTAGCGCTCCCGGGTAGCTGTGACCACAGCCTCGGGCAGGGCTGGCGGCGGGGTATCGGAGGCCTTGTCCCAGCCGGATTCCTTACTCAACCAGTCGCGCACGTACTGCTTGTCGAAGCTGGGCAGGCTCTTTCCGGGCTGCCACGTCTGGGCGTCCCAGAAACGGGACGAGTCGGGGGTCAGCACCTCATCGGCCAACACCAGGGTGCCGTCGGCGCGCAGCCCGAACTCGAACTTGGTGTCGGCAAGGATGATGCCGCGCTCGGCGGCCAGGTCGCTGGCTTGGGAGTAGATCTTCAAAGTGGCCTCGCGCAGCCGAGAGGCAAGGTCTGCGCCATGGAGCTCCACGATGGTCGCGTAGTCGACGTTCTCGTCGTGCTCGCCGATCTCGGCCTTGGTGGACGGGGTGAAGATCGGCTCAGGCAGCTTGCTGCCGTCCACCAGCCCCTCGGGCAGCGGGATGCCGCAGACCGTCCGTGAAGCCTGGTATTCCAACCAGCCAGAGCCAGTCAGGTAGCCGCGCGCGATGCACTCCACCGGCACCATTTCGAGGGCTTCCACGATCACGCCACGGCCGGCGAACTCAGCTGGCACGTCGAGAGAAATCACGTGGTTGGGGAAGTCGATCTGGTTGAACCACCACTGAGACAGCTGAGTCAGCACCACACCCTTTTCGGGAATCGGGGTGTCGAGAACAAAGTCGAACGCCGAGATCGCATCGGTCGCGACCATCAGGATGCGGTCCTGTGGCCAGGCGTACAGACGGCGCACCTTGCCGGCGTGCAGAAGGGTCAGTTCAGGCATGCGGCCAGCCTATCGACTCCCCCGACCTGTCCCGGATCGGCGTTCATGGCTGAACCAGCCCCGATCGGGGACGCTTCCACTCGCTAGAACTGGATCGCGCGCCTCAATCAGCGCTGACTCCGGCTTGCACGGTGGCCGGACGCAGCGCCTCGCGCACCATGGTGATGCCGACAAATACCAGGAAGGCGGCGAACAGCCAGGCCCCGGCCTGCGCCGAAATCAGGTGCGCCACCCAGGCACCCAGCGGACCAGTGAACAGCGAACCGCCACCAACCAGCAGGCCGGCCTTCAGATGCAGATTGCCGCGACGCTGATTGGCCACCAGTCCTGAGAGCACGCCGGGCAGCATCATCACCAACGAAGCTCCCTTGGCAGCCAGGTCACCCAATCCGAACCAGACCATCAGCGCCGGCACCACCACGCCGCCGCCGCCGATACCCAAAATGGCTGAAAGGGTGCCCGCAAGCAGACCGAGCAGGAGCAGCCCAGCCCCCTTGACCGGGTCGAGCTGGAAGGCAGCACCGCGATCGGGCAGCACCAGAATCAGTTGGACGATCATCACGATCAGGAAGCCGATGAACACCCACTGCGCAGCCTTGCGCGAGATCCGCGTCAGCACCCAGGCGCCGAACTGAGCCCCGGTCACCGCGCCCACCGCCAGCACCGCGGCGACCACCAGATCGACGCTGCCGGAGGCCGCATAGATCAGCGCCGAAATGGTCGCCGCCGGCAGGATCGCCAGCAGCGAGGTGCCAACGGCCTGGCGCTGGTCGAGCCTGAGCAACACCACCAAAGCCGGCACGATCAGGATGCCGCCACCAATACCGAACAGCCCGGCGAAGAAGCCGGACGCCAACCCGATACCGATCAGAGCAGCGGCCCGTGACGTCGAGATCGCCATCACTGGTAGCGCGTCCTCCAGGCCAGGCGAGGGAACTTCCGGATCGGTCACAGCACCGAGCCGGGACGGTAGGCCGCCCCTTGCCGATATTCGAGGGCCAGTTCGCCCACCCGGGCCGCGATCACGTCAACTTGGTGGCGGGCCGAGCCGGTCAGCTCGATCGGGTCGGTCAGAGCCGCATCCAACTGCTCCCGGGACAGGCCGAGGCGGGGATCAGCGGCCAAACGCTCCAGAAGGTTGTTGCCACCGCCGGCCCGCATGCCCAGGGCCACCGAGACCGCATGCTCCTTGATCACCTCGTGGGCGGTTTCGCGACCCACCCCATTGCGCACCGCAGCCATCAGCACCTTCGTGGTGGTCAGGAACGGCAGGAACCGCAGCAACTCGGCCTCGATCACCGCAGGGAAGGCGCCGAACTCGTCCAGCACGGTCAGGAAGGTCTCGAACAGTCCATCCAGGGCGTAGCAGGCATCCGGCAGGGCCACTCGACGCACCACCGAGCAGAACACATCGCCCTCGTTCCACTGGGCCCCGGCCAACTCACCAGCCATCGAGGCGTATCCGCGCAGGATCACCATCAGCCCATTGACCCGTTCGCAGGAGCGGGTGTTCATCTTGTGCGGCATTGCCGACGAGCCGACCTGGCCGGCTTTGAAGCCTTCGGTGACCAGTTCCTGGCCGGCCATCAGCCGGATCGTGGTGGCCAGGCTGGACGGCGCCGCAGCGGTCTGCACCAGTGCGCTGAGCGCGTCGTAGTCCAGCGAACGCGGGTACACCTGACCAGTGGCGGTGAACACCCTGGCGAAACCGAGATGTTGGGCGACCTTCGCCTCAAGCTGAGCCAGCTTGTCGGTGTCGCCGCCGAGCAGGTCGAGCATGTCCTGGGCGGTACCCATCGGGCCCTTGATGCCACGCGCCGGATAGCGAGAGATCAGCTCGTCCACGCGGTCGAAGGCCACCAGCAGCTCGTCGGCGGCGGTAGCGAAGCGCTTGCCCAAGGTGGTGGTCTGGGCGGCCACGTTGTGGGAGCGTCCGGCCATCGGCATGTCGCGGTATTGGACGGCCAACCGGACCAGGCTCACCAGCACCGTGACGATCCGCTCCCGCACCAGTTCGAGGGAAGACAGCAGTTGGCGTTGTTCGATGTTTTCGGTGAGGTCGCGACTGGTCATGCCCTTGTGCACGTGTTCATGGCCGGCCAAGGCGTTGAACTCCTCGATGCGGGCTTTCACATCGTGGCGGGTGACGCGCTCGCGAGCATCGATGGAGGCCAGGTCGACCTGCTCCAACACCGACTGGTAGTCCGCGATCACCGCTGCCGGATCGTCCCCGCCGAAGTCGACGCCGAGCTCGGCCTGGGCAGCCAACACCGCCAGCCACAGCCGGCGTTCGGCGATGATCTTGGCCTCGGGGGACCAGATCTGCCGCATCGCGGCCGAGGCGTAGCGGGTGGCCAGGACGTTGGGGATCATCGGCTCTCCTCCATCTCAGCGGCCTTCGCCGCGATGTCGTTGCGGTGGAAACCGCCAGGCATTCCGATGCCGTCAACCTTGGCGTATGCGTCCGAGCGCGCCTCGGCGAGCGTGTTGCCGGTGCCGACCACGGTGAGCACCCGGCCGCCGGCGCTGACCAGGTTGCCGTCGGCATCCAGTGCAGTGCCGGCATGGAAGACGCCGTCGGCCCAAGCACCGGTGATCGGATCGCCCCTGCGCGCAGTGTCGGGGTAGCCGGCCGCTGCGATCACTACGCCGACTGCGGCACCACTGCCCCAAACGAGTGCGGGATGCTCGCCCAGCTTGCCGGTGGCCGCAGCGTAGAGTGCGCCGCCCAGCGGCGTCTTCAGCCTGGCCAGCAACGGCTGCGTCTCCGGATCCCCGAACCGGACGTTGAACTCCACCACCCGAACCCCGCGGGTAGTCAGAGCCAGGCCGGCATAGAGCAGTCCGACGAAGGGGGTGCCGCGGCGTCGCATCTCGTCGATCGTGGGCTGGATCACCGTGCGCACTACCTCTTCGGTGAGCTCCGGCGGCGCCCAGGGCAGCGGCGTGTAGGCGCCCATGCCACCGGTGTTCGGACCGACGTCACCGTCACCGACCCGCTTGAAGTCCTGTGCCGGCTCGAACGGCAGCACGTTGACCCCGTCGCTCAGCGCGAACAAACTCACCTCTGGACCGTCGAGGTATTCCTCGATGATCACCCGCCGGCAACCGGCCGCATGGCGGATCGCTGCGTCGCGACCATCGGTCACGATCACGCCCTTGCCTGCGGCCAGGCCGTCGTCCTTGACCACGTACGGAGGGCCGAACTCGTCCAGGGCCGCTACCACCTCGCCCACGTTCAGGCACAGCCGGGCGTCGGCCGTGGGCACGCCGGCGGCCTCCATGATCATCTTGGCGAAGGCCTTGCTGCCTTCAAGCCGTGCCGCTTCCGCACTCGGACCGAAGACCGGAATGCCCACAGCCCGCACGGCGTCAGCCACCCCGGCCACCAGCGGCGCCTCTGGGCCGACGATCACCAAGTCGGCGCCAAGCTCCACGGCGAGGGCGGCCACGGCGTTGCCGTCCATGATGTCCACCGGGTGGTTGCTGCCCACAGCTGCCGTCCCAGGGTTGCCGGGCGCGATGTGTATCGCCCCCACTCCTGGGTCCTTGCTGAGCGCCCAAGCCAGGGCATGCTCGCGCCCACCCGATCCGATCACCAACACCGTCTGCGTCACGGGGTAGATCCTATCGGCGCTCACCGGATACATCGGTGCGGTAGAAACCTTCGAAGGACCGAGACGCTGTCGGTCCACGCTGACCCTGATAGCGGTTGGCATAGGGGCCAGAGCCGTAAGGATGCTCAGCAGCCGAGGACAGCCGGAAGAAGCAGAACTGGCCGATCTTCATCCCCGGCCACAGCTTGATCGGCAGCGTGGCCACATTCGACAGCTCCAAAGTGACGTGCCCGCTGAAGCCAGCATCGATGAAACCGGCGGTGGCGTGGGTAACCAGGCCGACGCGGCCGAGGGAGGACTTGCCTTCCAAGCGGGCAGCGATGTCATCGGGCAACGAGATCACCTCGTAGGTGGAGGCCAGCACGAACTCGCCAGGGTGCAGGATGAACGGTTCATCGGTGCCTATCTCGACCAGCCGAGTGAGTTCGGGCTGGTCGATCCCCGGATCGATGAACGCGTAGCGATGGTTGTCGAACAGCCGGAATGATCGGTCCAGTCGCACGTCAACGCTGGACGGCTGCACCATCGCCGCCTCCCACGGGTCCAGCACGATTCGGCCGGCGGTCACTTCGGCGGTGATGTCTCGATCGCTCAGCAGCATCTGCTCAGCCTAGCCAGGCTCAGTAATGCAGCGCGTAAAGCCAAGCCAGCAGATAGGTGCGGCTCAGCCCATCGTCGATCATCCCCGCCGGCAGCTTCGGCACTTCGGCCACCGCCTGATCCCGCTGGGCCGCGCCAGCCAGGGCGGAGTACATCAGGACGTAGTCCGACAGCGGCTTGCCGTAACCATCAGGGACGGCCTCGGCAACGTTGGCCCGGATCCGCTCCGGGTCACCGCCCAGATAGGTCGAAGTCGGGCTCATTGGCAACAGCACAATGCCGAGCTTGGCCGCCGGCTCAGCGGAGAACCAGGTGGCATAGTCGCGTTTGCCTCCCCAGTTCAGCGACACGATTCGGTGCGAATAGCCGGCCAACGCCGCTCCGCTCAGGTCGGGCTGAAGCCAGTAGGCGGAGCTGGCCGAGGCCTCCAGCGAAAGCATCCAGTCAGCTTCGGCACCCAGAGAGCTATTGCCGCTCACCTCGGCCCACAGGCTCAGCCCGGCATAGGCGTTGATCGCCTCAGACACCGATTCCTGATTGTTGCCATCGGCGAACGGTGCGGTGCCCGAGGCCCAGGAGTGCCCGGCATAGGCATCGAAGTTGCGATGATCGGGAAAGAAGGCGTTGCCCTGGCTGGCGATATCGGCGGCCAACAGATTCAGCACCGCGGCGTTGCGGGCCACGGTGCTGGGATCGTGGGCGCCCAGCACAGCTGCGGCGTAAAGGAAGTAGCCGTAGTGAAAATGGTGATCGTTGTACTCGTCGCTCCCGAAGGACGCCGTGAGCCCGATCATCCCCTTGCCTGCCGGATCGTAGACGAAGCACTTGGCCGAACGCTGGGCACAACCGTCCGGCTGAGTCCACAGCGCCAACTGGGCCGCCAGGACGCCAGCGAGGCGATCAGCGATCTCGGTCTGCTTCAACTGGTCGGCAACCATCAACAGCATGGCGGTGCGCTGGAGTGCTTTGCCGCCGTAGTAGCTGTCAGCGGGAAACTCCGGCAAGCTGGCCACATCGGTGCCCAATTGCCCGATCAACACCTTGCGCTCAGATTGGCTGAGGCCACTCAGGTCGAGGCTCGCCTTGGCCGGGGTGCGGGCGGTGGTCCAGGCGATCGAATCCCCCCGACAAAGCCTCAGCGTGCCGTAGCTGGACCCGTAGCTGCCCAGGTCACAGCCGGCACCGCCAGGCTGGCTGGGCAGCCGCGCGATCGCGCCGGCACCGGAGTAGGTCAAGGTGGTTTCCACCTGATCGGCGCCCACGCTGTAGGTCAGGGCTGAACTCGCCGGGACACCGGCGAAAGCGGCCAGCGTGGCCGGCTCCTGACCCTCCGGTACCGCCCAGAAGACCAACGACCCCCCAGCTGAAACCGCGACACTGCGCCCGGAGACTTCGGCGTTGGTCGCCTTCAGTCCATAGCGATGACCGCCGATGCTGGCCGCGTACACCCCGGCCCCGATGGAGGTGAAGCCGCTGGGGATCCCGATCTGCACCGACCGCTGCGCCGTCCAGGCAACGAACGGCCAGCCCTGGGCAATGGTCGTATGCCCAAGGACTGCACCATCTGCTGCCCGATTCTCCAGCACCACAACGGAGGCATCATCGCTGGTCACTACCGAGGTCTTCGCACCAAGTCCGACCGGCACTGCGGCATTGAATCCAGAGAAGATCGTGTCCGCGGTGGCGCTCACGTTGGGCAGGCCGAAGGCGAACCCGTCACTGGTGAGGGCAAAGCTCAGCGGTAGCGGGAACACCGGCTGGGACTGTTCGCCGAAGACCAGTCCGGAATACCAACGGTTTGTCGGCGGCACCAGGCCGGCGGCCAGCCTTGGCGCGACCAGCGGCTTGGGGGTGCGCTGCTCGACTGCGGCAATCAGCGAGGAAATCTCGCCATCGGGCAGCACTTGCGTTGCCGCAACCCGCTTTGGCGCCTCCGCCGAGGAAGTGCAGCCACAAAGCAGTGCCAAGACCAACCCCGCCATGACGAACCTCACCTCAGCCCCACCTGCTGCAACAGGTCGTTGACCGCATCGGTGATCGGCGCCAGTGGCCCGGAGTCGGTCAGCTGCACCGTGACTATCAGCGGGGTGCCCGGCTCGGCCAGCGTCTGCTGCTCCAGCGAGACCAACTCAGAGGAGTCCAGCTTCAGGCTCGCCACTGCCCCGTCGGAGCTGCTGGCCACCGACACTTTCGCTACTTTGGCGTTGATCACCTGGTCGTTGGGCAGGGTTACCCGAGCCGGCGCCCCGGCCACCACCCGCGCGTAGTCGCGCGGGGCCAGATGGAAATCGGCGGTGATGAACCGGTCGCTGCCGTAAATGGTGGCCAACGATCCACCAGCCGGCACCGAGTTTCCCTGCTGGGCATTGAGTTGGTCCACCCGCCCTGCGGTCACCGCGAAGTAGGTGATGACGCCGCGAGCCTGGTCCACCTTGTAGGCGAGGGTGTCCTGGACCACCAGCCCGTTGGCCAGGTCCTCCTTCAGTTGCAGGCTCTGCACCTGAAAAAGCTCCTGGCCCTTGGTCACAGTGTCACCTTCCTTGACTTCCTGTTTGATCACCGTGCCGGAATGGTCCGCACCAACGGTGTAGGGCTCAGCGCCCACCTGGGCCTGATAGCTGGACACCTGGTTCTGTCGGTGGTTGAACACCAGCGCAAGCGCGAGCGTGAGCGAAATCACCGCCAGGATGCCGAGGGTCAAACGGAGTCGATTTCGCCACGTCATGATTCGCCTCTTTCTGCTCCGCTGGCCGCCAGGACCAGCCGTCCCGGGGCAGCAGCCACCGACGACACCGCCGCGTGAGTCGCCCGCGCCGGCGCCGGACGCCTGAAGGCCTCACCGATGGCCACCGCGACGAAGACGCCCAGCGCTGCGGTATTGGTCAGGTTCCAGGCTGTGGCCAGCGAAAACTGCCCGTTGTCGATGTCGCGCCAAATCGCCACTACCGAAGTCAGCGTCAAGAACACGAACAGGTACACCTGGGGACGGATGAAGTTGAACGGGGACGACCCACCGGTACTGGAGCCGGTGACGTGCCACTGCTGCTCCTTGCCGGAGAAGGCGTTGATCAGCGCCTGATGGTAGATCGGGAAGCTCGCCGCCGACAGCAGCAACACCTCCCCGCGAAACGAGCCCAGGGTGAAGGAGGAGAGCAGGATCTGCATCACATAGAAGCCGGCATAGGCCAGCGTCCATTGCCACACGCTGGTGCCAATGACCATCGGGTGAAGATCCAGAAAGATCTCCAAGGCCGGCACCAACAGCAACAGCCCCGGCGCGATGCCCGTCAGATAGTGGGTGGCGGTCACCAGGTACATCAGGCGCTGGTCAAGGCTCAGGTGCCGCTTGGGGCTCAGCGGGTTGTGGTTGAACATGATCTCGAACCCGCCGGTGGCCCAGCGCAACTGCTGCTTGGTGTAGGCCTCGATGGTGTCGGGGGCGTCACCGACGGCCAACACTTCGGGGATGTAGACGCTGCGCCAGCCCCGCTCGTGCAGCATCAATGATGTCCATACGTCCTCAGACTTCGAATCGGTGTACATGCCACCGACGTCATCGATTGCGGTCCGCCTGAAGATCACATTGGTGCCCACACAGAAGGCGGCGTTGAAGTGATTGCGGCCAGGTTGAACGAAGCGGTAGAACACAGTCTGCATATAGCCAGCGCCCCGGGAAACGAAATTCCGCAAGTTTCCATAGCTCTGCGGCGTCTGGACGAACGCGACATTTGCGTCGTTGAAGAACCCGGCGGTTTCGATGAGGAAGTTTTCACTCGGCACGAAATCGGCGTCGAAGATGCAGAAGTAGTCGGTCTTGATCTGACTGAGGGCGTGATTCACGTTGCCGGCTTTGGCGCCACCGCTGCTGAGCCGTCGCAGATAGCTGACCCCGGCTCTTGCCGCCATGTCGCGCACCTGGTCGCTACGGCCATCGTCAAGGATGAATGTCTGGTGGCGACCGATGATCGCCTTGGCCGCCTCGGCGGTGCGCTGAATCACCTCCACCGGCTCCCCATAACAGGGAATGAACACCGCGACGCTGACCTCCCGGTCCAGCAGCCGGACGGGAGTGTCCGGGCCGGGCTCGGAGATGCCGGCGAAGAGCAAGCGCCTGGCGTTGAAATACGCGTCATCACGTGGGCTCTTGGCCCCTGCCAAGATCGTCCACATGGCCAACAGGGCGTGCACCACCAGGATCGATTCGGCCAGGATCACGATCGAGTACGGCAGCGCATCGCCGCGGTTGGCCGGATTCAGCAGAAACAGGCTGTAGGCCATGATCCCGACAGTGGCGATCAGCGTCAGCAGGATCATCACCGGGGAATAGGGGTTGCGGGTCTGTAAGCGCCTGGTCGCTGGATCACGGTCGTCGACCAGTGCGAGATCGTGGGTTGCCATGTGAGCCCCTCAGCTGTTCTGGACGCCACGGGCGCCCGCGAGGAACACCCGCAGCCTTGCCGGACATAGTGCCAAACCGGCCCGAGGCAGGATCCTCGGAGCCGGCGTTGGTGCGCCGCAGTGGTGAACCGGGCGCACTTCCACGGTAGGCGTTGAACGTCTCAGCACAAGCGAGCGAGAACACTATTCACTCAATCGTAACCGTGAATCCGCTCGCCACTACGCAATTCATGTCGCCAGAAATCAACCCAGAACGCCTGGTAGCCCACGAACCAAATCCACAATTCTGGTGCGCTGACCCCAGAATCCGCCCACTTTGATCGCCCCTGACATTTTCAAGAGGCGATGAAATCAGAGCAACTCGTGGAGCATGACTACCTGCTCCCGCGACGGGCCGACCCCGATTCCGGAGATCCGGCAGCCCACCAGTTCCTCCAACCGACGAACGTAGGCCTGGGTGTTCTTCGGGAAGTCGGCGAAGTCGCGGCAGCCCGAAATGTCCTCGGTCCAACCGTCCAGGTACTCATACACCGGAACAGCGTGGTGAAAGTCGGTCTGGGTCATCGGCAGAGTGTCCATGCGCTCACCGTTGACCTCGTAGGCCACACAGACCGGGATCTTCTCCCAGCCAGTGAGGATGTCGAGCTTGGTCAAGAAGATGTCGGTGAAGGCGTTAGCGGTGGCAGCAGCCTCCACAACCAGCGCATCGAACCAGCCGCAGCGACGGTTGCGCCCGGTGGTGGTGCCGAACTCGGCACCGTCGGCACGCAGCTTCTCACCGTCGGCGTTCAGCAACTCGGTGGGGAACGGTCCCTCGCCCACCCGGGTGGTGTAGGCCTTGGCGATACCGATCACGCGGTTGATCCGCATGGGCCCCACCCCGGAACCGGTGCAAGCACCGGCAGCGATCGGATTGGAACTGGTGACGTAGGGGTAGGTGCCGTGATCGACATCCAGGTGATGGGCCTGGGCGCCTTCGAACAGCACCACTTCATCGCGGTCCAGTGCGGCATTGAGCACCCGAACCACATCGGTAACCATCGGCGCCACCCGTGGCGCATGGGCCAACAGCTCATCGATCACCTGGTTGGCGTCGATGGCACGACGGTTGTAGACCTTCACCAGCAGGTGGTTCTTCTGCTCCAGGGCCGCCTCAACCTTCTGGCGCAGGATCGATTCGTCGAACAGGTCCTGCATCCGGATGCCGAGCCGATTGATCTTGTCGGAGTAGGCCGGGCCGATGCCGCGTCCGGTGGTGCCGATCCGTCGGTTACCGAGGAAGCGCTCAGTGACCTTGTCCATCACCTTGTGGTACTCGGTGATCACATGGGCGTTGGCGCTGATAATCAGCTTTGAGGTGTCCACGCCACGAGCGTTGAGGCCGTCGATCTCTTCGAAAAGGACATCGAGATCAACGACAACGCCGTTGCCGATCACCGGCACCGAGTCGTTCAGAATGCCCGACGGCAGCAGGTGCAGAGCGTATTTCTCGCCGTTCACCACCAAGGTGTGGCCGGCATTGTTGCCGCCGGAGTAGCGGACGGTGTAATCGACCCGGTCACCCAGCTGGTCGGTTGCTTTGCCCTTACCTTCGTCGCCCCACTGCGCGCCGACGACCACGATTCCTGGCATCTTCTGCCCCTCTGCGTAGGACAAGCCCGAGGCAATGCCTCTGGGCTATTACCAGGAGATTCTACCGGAGGCGCCCGGCCAATGCGGGCAGGGCCACCGGAGCCTCTCCATATCGTTCCTCCCACCCCGCACCCACTCGCCACCGCCGCCCCTGCAACCAAACGCCCCCGATGTGCGAGATCCCCTGCATGTCGCGGTTCTCGTACTCGGGGTGAGCGCAACTTGTTGCAACACCTTCGGACGATGCCAGGATTGGCCCATGTCTTTGCCCCGCCAACCCTTCGACTTCTTCACCCACGGCGAGCTGCCTACCCCGGCGATGGCGCCGACCGAGGTTGCCGAGGTATTGACGACCCTGGGGATCACCGGGGAACTCAGCGCCCTGGGCAGCCAGCAGGATCAGAACTTCCTGGTGACCGGGCCGGCCGGCGCCTTCGGGGTCTTGAAGCTGGCCAACCCCGCCTTCCCCGAGGCAGACACGCTGGCGCAGGACGCCGCCGCCGACCGGGTGGCCGCCGCCTACCCCCAGCTCCGCCTCGCCCAGGTGCTGCGTCGAGACGGTGCCGCAGTGCGCACAGTGGTGGAAACGTCGCAGGGCCAGCTGGTTGCTCGGATGCTGAACTTTCTGCCGGGCGGCACCTTCACCCGCACGAGATGGCTTTCGCCGGCCGTAGCGTCCCGGATGGGGCGGATCGCGGCGCAGGTGAGCTTGTCCCTGGACGGCTTCGACCACCGCGGGTTGGAGCGGCGACTGCAGTGGGATCTGCGCACCGCCGGCGCGGTGGTCGAGTTGCTCGCGCCGTCGATCAGCGATCTTGGGGAACGCGAGCAAGTGCGCGCTGCTGCCACCGCGGCATGGGCAGCGCTGTCTCAGGTAAGCGCGGAGCTACCCGTCCAAGCCGGCCATTTCGACCTGACCGACGACAACCTGATTCGCGGCGCCGACGGCCTGCCCGACGCAGTGATCGACTTCGGTGATGTGTCCACCTCCTGGCGAGTGGCCGAACTGGCGGTGACCCTTTCCGGGCTCCTGCACCACACCGGGCCAGTGATCGAGACCATGCTGGCCGCGGTGCGCGGATTCCAGGAGCTGCGACCACTCACCGAGGCCGAGGCGACAGCGTTGTGGCCGTTGGTGGTGCTGCGCGGCGCGGTGCTGGTGGCCAGCGGGCGCCAGCAGGCCGAACTGGACGCCGACAACGCCTACGCCCGTGCCGCCCTTGATCGGGAGTGGCGAATCTTTGTCGCCGCCACCAGCCTGCCAATGCCGGTGATGACCGCGATCATTCGATCCGGCCTCGGGCTGGCCACCTCATTGGCCCCGGCGACTGGGCTGAGGGTGGTGGCCGAGCCGCCGAAACTGATCGACCTCGGGGTCACCGCTGATGCCACCAACGACGGCGCCTGGCTGCGCCCGGGACTGGCCGCGCGGACGGCGGCGTCCTGGGAGTTCGTGGCGGCACCCTGGGGGGTGCCACGACTGAGCGAGTCGGCAGTGCTGCGCCCGACGGCCCCGGCCACCGTGCCGACCTCGATCACCATGTGGGCACACTCGCCCGTGACCCTGCTTGCGCCCTGGTCGGGAGCGGTTCAGCTGGCCGAAGGGCTGCTGATGCTCCCCGGCCCAACCCACACCCTGGTGCTGCACGGCCTCAGCCCCGATTCGCTGGTGGGCGGCAGCGCCGACACGGTAGCCGCCGGCACGCCGCTGGGCACCCTGACCGGCCGGGGCGAGATACAGCTCCTGGCCGCCGGCATCGAAGCGGTGCCACTGCTGGTGCCCGCCGATCAGGCGCCCGGCTGGCTGGCCTTGACCGCGGATCCGGCTTGCTTGCTGGGGATTCCTGCGACCATGCCGACGGCCAGCCCGTCCGTCCTGCTTCAGGAGCGGGACTCGCATGTCGCCGAGGTCCAGGAGCACTACTACCTCGACCCGCCCCAGATCGAGCGCGGCTGGCGTACACACCTGGTCGACACCGGAGCACGCGCCTATCTCGACATGGTCAACAACGTGACCAGCGTCGGGCATGCTCACCCGCGGATCACCGCTGCCGTTTCGGCGCAGCTGGCCCGGCTCAACACCAACTCCCGCTTCCACTACGCAGCGCTGCCCAAGTTTGCCGAGGCGTTGGCCGCGACCCTTCCCGACCAGCTCGATCAGGTGTTCCTGGTGAACTCCGGATCGGAGGCCACCGACCTGGCCATTCGCCTGGCGATGGCAGCGACCGGGCGGCGCGACATCATCGCCTTGGCCGAGGCCTATCACGGCTGGACCTACGCCTCCGATGCCGTCTCCACTTCGGTGGCCGACAACCCGAACGCCCTGGCCACCAGGCCTGACTGGGTGCACACCGTTGAGGCGCCGAACTCCTATCGCGGACGCTGGCGCGATGCCGAGGCCTGGCGCTACGGGCCGCAGGCGGCGGAGCGGATCCACGAGCTGGCCGCGTCCGGACACGCCCCGGCCGGCTTTATCGCCGAATCGATTTCCGGCAATGCCGGCGGCATCGTGCTGCCCGATGGCTACCTGGGCGAGGTCTACGCCGCCGTCCGCGAAGTGGGCGGGGTGGCGATAGCCGATGAGGTGCAGGTGGGTTATGGCCGGCTCGGCGACTGGTTCTGGGGATTCCAGCAGCAAGGCGTAGTGCCCGACATCGTCGCCGTAGCCAAGTCGATGGGCAACGGCCATCCCCTGGGCGCGGTGATCACCACTCGCGCGGTGGCGCAGAGCTACCGGGCTGGCGGCTACTTCTTTTCCTCCACCGGCGGCAGCCCGGTCTCGGCAACCGTCGGACTGACCGTGCTGGACATCATTCGCGACGAAGGCCTGCAGGCCAACGCCCGGGTAGTCGGTGCCCAGCTACGGGCCGGCTTGATGGCACTGGCCGACCGGCATGACTGCGTCGGCACCGTTCACGGCCACGGCCTGTACCTGGGCCTTGAGCTGGTCACCGACCGCGCCGCGCGCACCCCGGACGCCCCGCTCACCCGCGACCTGTGCGAGCGCCTACGCCAACTCGGCGTGATCATGCAGCCCACCGGCGACCATGGCAACGTCCTGAAGATCAAGCCGCCTCTGGTAGTCAGCTCCGCCGAAGCCGACTATTTCGTGACCATGGTCGACCAGGCGCTCGTCGAGTTGCGCTGAGCCCGGGCCACCGCGACCAAACGCTCCCGACTCGCGAGATACCCGGCATGTTCGCCGCCGGAACCCTGTGGACGGCGCGTCTGGTTGCAGTCCCCTGTGGATTCCTGACGCGACTTCGAGCCCCAGACCAATAACGAAGGTGTGAACCGAACCGTCTCCACCCTTTTCGACCAGCATCCGGCGGTAGCAATTCGCCACCACCCGAGGCTGCGCACCACACTCTGGCGCCTGCAGAGGTCCGGAGAGCTGCAAAGCCCCCTTCCCGGCGTGCTGGTTCTGGCCACCGACAACCGACCACTCACTAGCCTGGCCGCCATTTCGCTTTGGGCCGCACCGATCGGGGTGATTCACGGCGTCTCCGCGGCGGAAGTGTGGTCCGACCAGCCGCTATCCTCACCGGTCCAGGTCTCCCATCCCACGCTCAGGTCCCGAGCGGGAGTACGGGTGTCCCGTCACCGGATTCCACTCAACTTCATCATCGAGCACCGCGACATCCGCCTCGCCGAGCCAGGCTTCGTCGCCGCCGAAATTGCCGCAACCGACCACGGCCGACTCCTCAGTGAGCTTCTCCGGAGCGGACTTGCCACGCAGGCAGGCGTGCAGGCCGCCCTAACGAACTTCACCGACTGCCCTGGTCAGCTCGCGCGGCGTCGCGCGCTGCGCAACTGCGAACGGAACCCCTGGTCATACGCCGAAGTGCGACTGCACAACATCCTGCGGGAGGCGCACATCACTGGCTGGACCGCGAATGCCAAGATCCGGATCGCGAGTCAGGTCTGCCATCCCGATGTGCTTTTCGACGAGGACCTGATCGTCGTCGAGTTCGACGGCCGCGCCGCACATTCAAGCGCCAAACAGTTCCTTCGGGATCGGGAACGCCAGAACCTCCTGGTCCTTGCTGGCTATCGCGTGCTGCGTTTCACCTGGGAACACTTGGATGACCCCAGCTACATCGTCACTGCAGTACGCCGGGCGCGAAACGAGGCGCCCTCACACCGCCGGCTAAGAGCCTGACATGCCGAGCATCTCGGGAATCGGAGGCGATTGGTTGCAGAAATGCAGGACGGCCCGGGGCAGGTGCCCCGGGCCGCCTTGCGGATAGTTCAGCCGATGGTCTTGCCGACACTGCGCAGGTAGGTGCAGGCCTCCAGGACGCGAGCAGACACGCCGGCCTCGGCGATCTTGCCCCAGGCGCGAGGGTCGTACTGCTTCTTGTTGCCGACCTCGCCGTCGAGCTTCAGCACGCCGTCGTAGTTCTTGAACATGTAGTCGGCCACCGGCCGGGTGAAGGCGTACTGGGTATCGGTGTCGATGTTCATCTTCACCACGCCGTAGTCGACCGCGTCGGAGATCTCCTGCGGGGTGGAGCCGGAGCCGCCGTGGAAGACCAGGTCGAACGGCTTGTCGCGACCGTACTTGGCCCCGACTGCGTCCTGAATCTCCTTCAGCACCTCCGGACGCAGCTTCACCGCACCCGGCTTGTACACGCCGTGCACATTGCCGAAGGTGAGCGCGGTCATGTAGCGCCCCTTCTCACCCAGGCCGAGCACCTCGATGGTGCGCAGGCCGTCGGCAACGGTGGTGTAGAGCTTCTCGTTGATCTCAGCGGCGACGCCGTCCTCTTCGCCACCGACAACGCCAACCTCGATCTCCAGGATCTGGTGTGCCTTGGCGGTCAGGGCTAGCAGCTCGTCGGCCAGGGCCAGGTTCTCACCCATCGGAACGGCCGAGCCGTCCCACATGTGGGACTGGAACAACGGCTCGAGGCCCCTGTTGACCCGCTCCTGGGAAATGGCGATCAGCGGCTTGACCCAGGTCTCGATCTTGTCCTTCTGGGCGTGGTCGGTGTGCACCACGATGTTGATCGGGTAGTTCTTGGCGACCACGTGGGCGTATTCGGCCAGGGCCACAGCGCCGGCGACCCGGTCTTTGATGGTGGGTCCGGACGCGTACTCCGCGCCACCGGTGCTCACCTGGATGATGCCGTCCGAGCCGGCTTCGGCGAATCCGGCCAGCGCAGCATTCAGAGTCTGCGACGAGGTGATGTTGATCGCCGGAAAGGCGTAGGAACCCGCCTTGGCGGCGTCGAGCATCTCGGCGTACTTCTCGGGGCTTGCAATGGGCATTCGGTTTGCTCTCTCTCATCTGACAGCGCCCGCGACTGTGCGGTCGCCATGCGGGACGTTCCCTAGTCTGTCAAAGATGTTCGCTGGCCGTCGGCTCCAACCCCACAGTGAAACTCCGCAGCTCACCTGGCGGACATCTGTTAGTCCAGCCGGGACAGATCCACCCAGGCCCGCCCGGTGGACAGCACCCGCACCACTGAATCCAGCGATGCCGGCATCGCGTCGGTCAGATCGAGCGGAACGCTGATGGTGGAATTGTCGCGGCCGGTGGTAACCAACGACGTCGATGCGCCCATGGTGCCCGGCTTGACCACCAGCGAGCCGACCTCTGGCCAGGTGAGCCACCGCTGGCCGATCAACATGCCGTCACGGTTCACCCCGATCGCCAGCCCGGGGACGGCCAACCTGGCATCCGCCCCGATACGCAGCCAACGGATCAGGTCGATCACCACCATGACGCCACCGGTGAGGAGGCTGAACGCCAGGAACACCGGCGCAATCTCACCGAAGGTGGCCGGCCAGACCAGCCAAAGCACCCCGATCACGATGCCCGACAACAGCACCGAACCCAACCGGGACAACCAGGACGTGCGGGCGGCGCTGACCCGACCGGCCGCCACTTCAGGCCGGTAGTAGATGCCGTATTCATCGCCCACCCCTTCATCCTAGGCGAGGGCGCCCAGCCCCGCGGCGCCGCTGGCCCGGTTGGTTAACCAACTGCGGCCAGCGCGAACGGCAGCACCGGACCGGCTCCGCTGCGCCGCAACAACCGAGCGAGGACCGTCATCGTCCAGCGCGAATCGATGAGGTCATCGACCAGCAGCACCGGAGCCCCATCCAGTGCTACCAGCGCTTGCGCCAACCCTGGCCCAACAACGAAACGCCCCCACACATCGCGAACGCGGAAGGCGGAGTTCACCGAACCTCGCAGCGGCTGGACCCCCGGGGCCAGGCCCACCTCGCCCAAGTGAGCCAGCCGTCCGGCCGCAGCGATTCCGGTAGCCAAGGAGGCCACCAGCCGGGGCCGCGACAGCGAGCCAACCCCAACCACTGCCACCGGACGCTGCGCCCAACCCCATTCCTTGAGCACCCGCAAGCTCGCTGTGGCCAGCTCGGGCGGCACTTCAGCATCGATCGGGCGATCATCGACATCACGGGCAAACAGTTCGCGCAGCGGGCCACCCCACCCCAAGTCAGAGAGCCGGGCCAGCACCCGGCCCTCCTGGCAGACCTCACCGGCGTTCAACTTGCCCTTCACCGCCACCCCGGCCGCACTCACCCCCAGCCGATCAAGGCCCTGCGGCCACATCAGCCTCGGCGCGATCGGGACGCCGACCCGCTCCAGCGCTGCCTGCGCGGACTGAGTGGACGCGGCGGCGATCTCGCTGGGATACCAAGGGCCGGCGCAGGTGTCGCAGCGCCCACAGGGTGCGGCATCGGGATCGTCGAGCTCGGCGGTGAGGAAGTGCATCCGACAGGTGTCCAGCTGTTCGTAGGCCAGCATCGCCCGCTGCTCGGCAGCGCGCGCCTGCGCCACCCGCTCGTAGCGCTCGGCGTCGTAGAACCAGGAGTTCGTGGTGGACACCCAGCCCCCCTGCACCGCTTGAACGGCACCATCAACTGCCAACACCTTCAGCAGCAGTTCCAGCGCCGCACGCTTGATGTCGACCCGAGCCTCGAGCGCACCGATCGACAGGGGCCGTGCCTGCTCGCCGAGCGCGCCCAACACAGCGTCGGCTTTGGCCTGGGTCGGCATCGCATTGGTGGCGAACCAATGCCAGATCGCCTGGTCTTCCACCCCGGGCAGCAAGAGGACGTCGGCGTTGTCAGTGGCGCGCCCCGCACGGCCGACCTGTTGGTAGTAGGCCACCGGCGAGCTCGGCGCACCCAGGTGCACCACGAAGCCGAGGTCTGGTTTGTCGAAGCCCATACCCAAAGCGCTGGTGGCGATCAGCGCCTTGACCTCGTTGTTCTTCAATGCCTCCTCAGTCACCATCCGCTCCGCGGCATCTGTGCGGCCGGTGTAAGCGCGGACGTCATGGCCGGCTTTGCGGAGGAAGTCCGCAGTGTCCTCGGCCGCCGAAACCGTCAGGCAATAGACGATGCCAGAGCCGGGCAGATCGCCGAGGTGTTCGGCCAGCCAGGCCAACCGACGCCCGTTGGACCCCAGCTCAAGGACACCGAGGCGCAGCGACTCCCGAGCCAGCGGACCGCGCAGCGTGAAGACCTCGCCGCCACCGGCCCGGAGCTGCTCGGAAACGTCGGCGACCACCCGTTCGTTGGCGGTGGCGGTTGTTGCCAGTACCGGGACACCGGTCGGCAATTCCGCAATCAGGTCACGAATGCGCCGATAGTCGGGCCGGAAGTCGTGGCCCCAGTCGGAAATGCAGTGGGCCTCATCGATCACCAAGAGCCCGCAGGCAGCGACCAGGCGAGGCAACTGTTCGGCCCGGAATTTGGGGTTCACCAGGCGTTCAGGGCTGACGAAGAGCACGTCCACCTCGTCGTCGGCCAGCAGCGCCTCGATATCACGCCATTCGGTGACGTTGGCCGAATTGATGGCTGCCGCCCGGACGCCGGCCCGTTCGGCTGCCGACACCTGGTCACGCATCAGCGCCAGCAATGGCGAAACGATCAGCGCCGGCCCGGCACCACGGCGACGTTGCAGCAATGCTGCGATGAAATAGACCGCCGACTTGCCCCAACCGGTTCGCTGAACCACCAGCGCACGTTGGTGGCCGGCCACCAACGCCTCGATCGCCTCCAGTTGGCCGGGGTGAAACCTGGCCTGCGCATGTCCGGTGAGCTGACGCAGGATCTCCAGCGCCTCACCGGCAAGAGCCTGCCCGGTAAGCGCGGAGGCTGCCCCCGCACCCGGGGGGTCCACAGCCGGCCTGGGTCCTGCTTCGGCGATTACAGCGAGCGGCTCCTCGACCAAGGGATCGGGCGGAGACTCCTCAGCCTCAGGCGGAGGTTCGCGCAGCCACCACTGGGAATCAGTCACTGCTCCAGCCTCGCAGGTCGTAGCGACAATCGGCTTCCCGGTGACCAGCGGTGTCGGTCACTATCGAGCATCGGGAAGCTCAGGATGGTGCAGGACCGCCCGGCGCCCATTGCAGCGCCCAGTGATACATCGCGATCGCTGCGGCCGCTCCCGCGTTCAGCGAACGAGTGGAGCCGTGCTGGGTGATGGCAACCAGACGTTCGCATCCTGCCACCAACTCCTCGCTCAGGCCGGGGCCTTCTGAGCCGAAAATCAGACAGCAGCGTTGCGGCAGTTGAGCGCTCTCCAGCGGCACCGAGCCGGGCAGGTTGTCCACCCCGATCGGAGTCACTCCATGCTCGGCCAGCCAGGCCAGAAAGTCCGCAGTAGTGGCGTGGTGCTCCAGGTGCAGATAGCGGTCGGTGACCATCGCACCGCGCCGATTCCAGCGCCGCCGTCCGATGATGTGGACGCGGGCCACGTTGAAGGCGTTGGCCGTGCGGACCATCGAGCCGATGTTGAAGTCGTGCTCCCAGTTCTGAATGGCCACCTGCAACGGCAGCCGTCGGGTGTCGAGGTCGGCGACAATCGCTTCGACACTCCAATAGCGGTACTCGTCCGGGACGTTGCGGCGGTCGCCGGTTGCCAGCAGCTCGGTGTCATAGCGCGCATCGGTCGGCCACGGTTGTGGGTGCGGACCAACACCAGGGCTGCTCACAGCCACGACCTCGTCCTCGCTCAGGCTGGGCATGGCCGCCACGGTACCCTTTCTGATCATGGACCTGTTGCCCTTACTCATCCCGCTGCTCCCCTCCTGGCTCGACCCGGCTGCCCTCCTGGACAGCCTCGTCAACGCCTTGGGTAACTGGGCGCTATGGGGAGTGGCGCTGCTGGTCTTCATCGAGTGTGCGATCTGGCCGATCCTGCCCGGTGACTCGCTGCTGTTCACCGTGGGCATGTTCATCATGTACGGCTCGATCACCTTCCCCGGCATGGCAGCCTGGCAGGTGCTGATCGTGGCTTGCACCGTTCTCGCGGTGGCCTCGATCCTCGGCAACATCGCCGGCTACTGGCTGGGGCACCTGATCGGCCCGCCGCTGTTCCATCCCCGCGAGGGCTTTTGGGGCAAGGTGTTCAATCCCAAGTACGTCGTGAAGACCCATGAACTGCTCGGAAAATACGGCAACAAGGCCCTGGTGCTGGCTCGCTTCGTGCCCTTCGTACGCACCTTCATCACGCTGCTGGCCGGCATCGGAAAGATGGAGTTCAAGACCTTCATTACCTGGACGGCTGTCGGCGGAGTGATCTGGGCGGTGGGCGTCACCGTACTGGGCTTCTTCCTTGGCACTATTCCGTTCATTCAGAAGAACATCGAAGTGGTGCTGGTGTTGATCGTGCTGGTCTCGGTGCTGCCGATGGCCGTTGAGGCCTGGCTGCAGCGTCGCAAGGCCAAGACCGAGGCCAACCAGAGCTGATGCCCATCAGGCACACCGGCATCGGCTGGATGCCTGGAGCACCCGACACCCGAAGGCCGGCAGGACCCGCTGAGCTGGACGCTGCGGTCGCGGCGCTACGCGGGCACCGAATCGCGGCACTGACCGGAGCCGGCATCTCCACCGATTCCGGGTTGCCGGACTATCGCGGGCCCGATGCCTCCCCGCGCAACCCGATGACCTATGCCCAGTTCGTCGGCGATGCGGCTTTTCGGCGCCACTACTGGGCCCGCAACCATCTTGGCTGGCACCACATGGCTGCCACCAAACCGAACGCCGGCCACATCGCGCTGGCCCGGATGGAGGCCGCCGGGCTGGTCAGCGGCGTGATCACCCAGAACGTCGACCTGCTGCACCAACAGGCCGGCTCCACCCGGGTGATCGACCTGCACGGCCACTATGACCTGATCCGCTGCCTGAACTGCGACTGGACCTGCACCCGCGCCGAGCTGGACGAGCTGCTCAGCGCGGCCAACCCCGGCTTCGCCGAACGCGTGCAGGCCCTCGGTGACATCGAGATCGCCCCGGACGCCGACGCCGTATTGGAGTCCACCGCCGACTTCGTGGTGGTGGACTGCCCCCGCTGCGGTGGTGTGTTGAAGCCCGACATCGTCTATTTCGGCGAAGCCGTGCCACCGGCCAGGGCGGCAGCGGCCTTCGAATTGCTCGCCGAATCCGAGGCACTGCTGGTGGCCGGCACTTCCCTGGCAGTGATGTCGGGACTGCGCTTCGTCCGCCGCGCAGCCAAGGACGGCTACCCGATTGTGATCATCAACCGCGGTCTGACCAGGGATGATGACCTGGCAACCGTCCGGCTCAACGCCGGAGTTGCCGAAGCTCTGGACTATCTCGCCGAGCACCTGATTTCGCCGCCCCGGTGAATCGGTGGCCCACGTCCGGTCACAACCTGGGCCTTGCGGACACTACCTAGACATGCACACCGAACCCCCAGAGGCGGCCTTCCGGCGCTGTTACCAGACCACCAGCGCCCGGGTGTACGCCTTCGTCCGGCGCCAGTGCGATGAGGATGACTGCGACGACGTGATCGCCGAGGTCTACCTGGCTGCCTGGCGACACTTCGATCAACTCCGGGTCGAACCGCTCGGGTGGCTGTTCGGCACCGCCCGAAAGGTGTTGGCCAACCACTGGCGATCCCGAGGACGCCGACAGCGTTTGGCTGCCGCCGTCGCCGGGTTGAACCAACTGGCCAGCCCCCGACTGCGCCACCCAGGCGGTGGAACGAGCCGACCTCCTGGCGGCACTGGCGCAGTTGAGTGCCGATGACCGCGAAATCCTGCTGCTCACCGGCTGGGACGGCCTGGACGCTGCCGGCGTGGCCGAGGTCCTCGACTGCTCCGCGCAAGCCGCCAGAGCCCGGCTGAGTCGCGCCCGGCGACGGCTGGCCGAGCAGCTCAACGAGCGCCCCGAAGCGCTCACCCCCCCACCTCCAACTTGTGGCGAAAGCGAACTGAGATGACCATTCAGATTTCCCCCGACCAGGCGACGCACGCGGTCGCGGCGACCCGTCCTGATCCCGAGGCCATCGACCGAGCCTGGAATGACGAACGCGCCGAACAGGTGCTCCACCAGCTGCTGAGCGCCCCGGAAGCCGGCGCCCCGACCCGCCCGCGAAATGGTCGGCGCTGGGCACTGATCGGTGCCGCAGCAGCCCTCGCCATCGCCCTCGGTTTCCTCGCTCAGTCGATCGTTCCGGTCGGCACTCCGGGCGCACCTGCCAAGGCCAACGCGTTGGAGCGGCTGGCCGAAGTTGCCAGCGGCACTCCGATCCCTGCCAACGGCTACGCCAAAGCCATCATGGAGGCCCAGTACCTGGATTCGTCGGGCACGCTGACCAAGGTTTCCACCACCCGGTGGGTCGCCAGCGACGGCTGGACGTGGACGGCCACGATCAGCACGGCCGCGCCGCATCGGACCTACCAGAAATCACCGGAGTTCACCACGCGTGACGCCGCCGTCGCTGCACTGATGCCTCAGAAGCTGCCCAGCGACCCAGCAGTCTTGAAGCAGCAGATGGTTGAGCGCTACGCAAAGCTCATGGCGCATTCAAATCGGAGCGCCGAGGAGGTGCACGCCAAACAAGCCCGGTCCATGCTCGCGGCCATCTATGGCGATCTGGCTGATCCCCGTACCGTTCACGCTGATCGGGTGGTGCTGCTCCGCACGCTGGGCCTGGTTGACGGAATCACCGTCATCGAAAACACCGTCGACCCGGGGAATCGGCCTGCGCTGGCGGCCAGGGTGACCTACCACAGAGGCTTCGATGACACCGATCTGATCTGCTCGATCTGCTTCGACCCAGCCAGTGGGGATCCCCTCGCGCTGGAGGAGCGGACGCCCGAGGGCAAACTGTCGGATCTGCAACTGATCACCGAACGCAGCATCGTCACGGCCCTGCCCGAGCGGATCGTCAAGGTGCTGGGCACCAAACGCGTCGTGAAGAATGTCGGCCAGGCAGGCTGACCGACACCCCCTGAACGACACAGCGCCGCTTCCCCGAGGGGAGGCGGCGCTGTTCTTGCGAGGCTAGCGCGTCGGCGGCGCGTAGGTAGGCGGATCAGCCGGCGGCTGGGATGAGGTCGGCGGCTGCTGGAAGGTCTGCGGCGGCGTGGACTGCTCGATCGGAGCAGGAGCGTAGCTCGGCGTCTCGAAGGTGCCCGGAGCCGGAGCACCAAGGTTGCCCTGGTCATAGGCCTGCGGGTTGGGCATTCCAGATGCCGTCGGCCCAACGCTGAGTTGGTCGTTGGTTGGCTCCTGACCGCCAGGACGCTGGCTGATCTCGCCGAAGCTGACCTGCGGCGCCTGCCGCACCGCCTGATCGTTGACCTCGAAGTAGGCGGCCTTCTCGAAGTGGAACATGTTGGCCACCAGAACCGAGGGGAAGGACTCCACCTGGGTGTTGTAGTTGCGCACATTGGCGTTGTAGAAACGACGACCCGCAGCGATCCGATCCTCGGTGGCGGTCAGTTCGCGCTGCAACTCCAGGAAGTTCACATTGCTCTTCAGGTCGGGGTAGGCCTCAACGCTCACCATCAGACCGCGAACCGCACCAGTCAACGCCTCCTCGGCCTGTGCCCGCTCGGCGGAAGCGCCGCCCTGGCTGGCCAGGGATGCCGCCTGGTTGCGCAAGCGGGTCACGTTCTCCAAGGTGTTGCGCTCGTGCGCTGCGTAGGCGCGGACCGTCTCGACCAGATTGGGGATCAGGTCGTAGCGCCGGTTCAACTCGACGTCGATCTGACGCCAGGACTCCTGGATCAGGTTCCGCGAACGCACGAAGCCGTTGTAGAGGCCCACGGCGTAGAGCGCCAGCACGACCACGATCAACAGCACAATCAGGAAGAACCACAGCATGTTGGGCTCCAATCACACTTACCGGTACCGGCCGCGTCAGCCGACTGCTGCACAGCCTAACCTGCCGCCGAAGGGTCCGGCAGGCTCGCGAACGACGAAGCGGGGCTGGTCAGGCCAGGCCGAGGTCGGCCAGCCCGACCGCATAGCGGTATGGCACCCCGGTTGCGGTGATCTTCTCCTTCGCGCCGGTATCGCGATCGACGATCACCGCCACCGCCACCACCTCGGCTCCGGCCTCGCGCACCGCCTCGACGGCAGTCATCACCGAACCACCGGTGGTGGAGGTGTCCTCAACCACCACCACCTTGCGTCCGGCGATCTCGGTGCCCTCGATCCGACGCTGCAATCCGTGCGCCTTTGCCTCCTTGCGCACCACGAACGCGTCCAGGCGCCCGCCGGTGTGCGCGGCGTGATGCAGCATCGCCACCGCCACCGGATCGGCACCAAGAGTCAGGCCGCCGACGGCGTCGAAATCCAGGTCGGCCACCAGCTCGGTCATCACCTCACCCACCAGCGGGGCCGCAACACCGTCCAGGGTCACCCGACGCAGGTCGATGTAGTAGTCGGCCTCCCGGCCGGAGGCGAGAGTCACTGTGCCGCGAACGACGGCAAGGGTAGAGATCTGTTCGATGAGCTGATCACGAGCGGTCATGGCAGCACCGTATTGCACCGGGAAGGCCCACCCCGGCCACGTTCAGTCTTCTAGCGGGTCGCCATGGTGCCGGCGTGGACCGAACCAGGTCTTGCCCCAGTTCGGTTCCGGGGACGGTCGCGAGTCCGCCCGGGTGAATGGCCGCGCACCACCGAGCCAGTCGATCAGGGTCTGCCCACCGACCAGTCGGTTGGGAAAATCGGCCCGCGCCAGCCGTCGCGAAATGGCCTCAACCGGCAGATCGGCACCAGCCAGCGCGATCAAGTTGCCGAAACGGCGCCCCTTCCACACCGGGGTCTCGGCGATCACCCCCACATTTGGCGAGTAGGTAGCCAGGCCGGCGATGCAGCGCTTGGCCCATTCAAAAGGGGCCGAGTCGGTCACGTTCATCACAAACACGCCATCGGCGCGCAGCAGCCGCAGCGCCTCGGCGAAGAACTCAGCTGTCGCGAGTTCGGCCGGCACGCTGGCCCCGGAGAACGCGTCCAGGATCAAGGCGTCCACGCTGCCGCTGGGCAGCTGTGCCACCCCGGTGCGTCCGTCCACCGCCAAGATCTTGGTCGTGGCCCGTCCGGCCAGCGGCAGTCTGGAGCGCACCTGCTCAATGAGCTGAACGTCGGGTTCAAAGACGATCTGAGCGACTCCTGGACGTTTGGCCTGGACATAGCGTGGGATCGTCATGCCACCGCCGCCGATGTGCAGCACCCGCACCCGCTCCGAACGCGGCCTGGCCAATACCGTTTCGTCGAGCACCTCAGCGATCCGCTGAACGTACTCGAACTCGAGCCGAGTCGGGTTGTTGGGGTCGACGAAGGACTGCTCGGTGTCGCCGTTAACCACGACGAAAGACCCCGGGTCGTCGGGTGCGGTCACGATCTGACTCATCAGGGCAACTCATTCCAAGAAGTGACGCCGGCTGGCGGGCCAGCTGTCCTAGCGGAGAGCCTATTGGTAAACGCACCGCTTCTATATCGCCCGCAGGTGGGTCCGAGAATTCAGCAACCGATTTCGCGCCGAGGGCTAGCCTGGCAGCAAAGCTGTCAGGAGGGGCAGATGGGCATCATGGCTTCGGTGTTCTTCGCACTGCTCGGCTCTGTTGGGGCTGCCGGGCTGTCGCTCGCTGTCTACTTCATCGCCCGGAGCCGCAGCGCCCGCAGGACAACCCCGGGACTTCCACCGAGTGCAGCCAAGGAATTGTCCAGGGCTGATCAGTTGCTGGCCGCCGACCAAATCAGCCAGGCCGAATACCAGGTACTCCGTAACCCGATTCTCGGCCTGCCAAGCCCCGAGCCTCGCTGACATCTGGACTGCACCAGCTAGGATGCAGCCATGCGCACCACTGTTGATTTGCCCCCAGCCGTGCATCGCCGGGCCCGTGAACTAGCCGCCCAGCGCGGTGTCTCGCTGTCCTCGGTATTGGCCGACCTCACCGTCCGCGGCCTCGCCCAGTTGGACGCCCCGGTGAAACTGGTCACCGATCGCCTCACTGGCCTGCCGGTGCTGAGCCTTGGCCGCAAAGTGACCGCTACCCAGGCAAACGCCGGGCTGGCCCAGCGATGACCGTCCTATTGGACGGATCGGTGCTGGCCGCTTTGACCATCCTCGAACATGAGCACCACGATCGGGCCGGGCGATGGCTCACCACCCAGGATTCCTTCGCCGTCTGCCCACTCACCGAGGCCGCGCTGCTGCGTTTTCTGCTGCGCTTGGGTGAGAGCCCCCGCACTGCGCTGGCCGTGCTCGCCGGCATCCGCCAACACCGGCATTGCCAAAGCTGGGCCGCAGACGCCACTTTCGCCGACCTGCCCGAAGAAGATCTGGGTGGCGCCGATCAGCTCAGTGAGGCCTACCTGGCCGCGCTCGCGCTCGCCCACGGCGGGCGACTGGCCACCTTCGACCAGACGCTGGCCGAACGCCTGCCCGAAGCCACCCTGCTGATTCCGGCTTGAGCGATCCTGCCGGGCGCGCCGGCCCGCTGGGTTCTAGGCTCAGCGCATGACCGAGGACTACCTGGACGTCAACCGCACCAATTGGGACAGTCGCGCGCCGATTCATGCCCGCAACTACGGCATCGATGCCCTGCTGGCCGACCCGAGCGCACTCTCGGACACTGTGCGCTTCGATCTGCCGCGGCTGGGCGAGCTGACCGGTTTGGACGTGGTGCATCTGCAATGTCATATCGGCACTGACACCTTGAGCCTTTACCGCCTGGGCGCGGCCAGCGTCACCGGCCTGGATCTCTCCGGGGTTTCCCTGGTTGAGGCTCGCAAGGTCGCAGCCGCGGCCGGTGCGCCGATCGAGTACGTCCAGGCAGACACCTATTCGGCCGCCGAGGTCCTCGGGCGCCGATTCGATCTGGTCTACACCGGGATCGGCGCCATCTGTTGGCTACCGAGTATCGGTCGCTGGGCCCAGACGGTGGCCGCCCTCTTGCGTCCGGGCGGTCGACTCTTCATTCGCGACGGGCACCCGGTGCTGAACACGGTGTTCGCGATGGAGGTGGCCAACGACCACCCCGACCGGGCTCAGCAGCCCTGGATCACCGGCCCGGGACAGACCACCATCGCCCTCGAGTTGCCATACTACGAACGCTGCGAGGCGCTGGTCTGGCAGGACGAAACCACCTACGCCGGCGCGGACCTGGTCACCTCGCCGACCAGCATGGAGTGGAACCACAGCATCGGCGAGATCGTCACCGCAGTGCTGAATGCCGGCCTGCAGGTCACCGGACTCACCGAACACGACTCGGTGCCCTGGGAGGCCTTGCCCGGCGCGATGACCCTCGACCCGGCCACCGGCGAGTGGCGGCTGAGCGAACGACCCGAGCGGCTGCCGGCCAGTTTCACCCTGACCGCGCTCAAGCCCGACTAGCCGCGCACCGACGAACCGGGAGCCTCCGTTCGCAGCGCGACCCTAACTCCACCTTCTGGACCGCCGTGGCAGCCCGAAAAGGCTGAATACCAGCAGCACCCCGCAGATGACGTCGCCGAGCGCCTTGTCCACCAGGTTCCCGGTGCCGAAGCCGATGAAGATCGACCCGCTGATCAGCGTCACCAGCAACACCGCCCCCCACAGCATCGGCCCGCGCCGGGAGAGCATGAGCAGGTAGATGCCGATCAGCGGGATCCACACCAGGTGATGCACCCAGGAGATCGGGCTGACCACCGTTGACAAGGTGCCAACCACCAGCACTGCCGCAAGCTCCTCGCCTCGACGGAAGCAACGCCAGGCCTGCCAGAACGCCACCACACTGATCCCCAACACCAGGGCCAGCCACAGCTGGTTTTGAAGCTCACCGCCGACATTCCAGTGGCTGAGCAGGCCGAGCAGTGACTTGTTGCGCCACGCGGTCGAGTCCCCGACCCGACTGGTCTCGAACACCAGCTTGGTCCAGTAGAGCTTGGAGTCGGCTGGGAACACGACGTAACCCAGAGCTGCCGCCCCTGCCGTGGCCACCGTGGCATTGACCAGGGCGCGCCACTGCCGGGTAATCGCAAAATAAGGCAGGAAGATCAACGGCGTCAGCTTGATCGCCGCAGCGATCCCCACCAGGGTGCCCCGCAACTTCGGCGGAAGGGCCACAAAGTCGACCAGCACCAGCGTCACCACAGTCAGGCTCATCTGGCCCAGGATCACGCCTTCGGTGAACGTTCCATTGAGCGCCACCGCACAGAAGCTGAGCGCTGTGATCAGCCAGCCCTCCACTCCCCAGCCGTAGCGGGCAGCCGGGGTGCGGCTGCGGACCAGAACCACCAGGAGGGCAACCAGCGCGTATTGGATCCCAGCCCACACCGCACGGACCTGCGCGTAGGTCCACATGCCCAGCGGAGCCATCACCAAAGCCGCGAAGGGCGGATAAGTGAAGGGAAAGCGCTCGCCGTGCGCTTCCACGGAGAACCTGTAGACGCTCTTGCCCGACAGGAGGTCGCGCAAGGCGCCGCGATAGACATCCAGGTCGAACGACCCCTGACCGGCCAGGCGGAGAAGGTGATCGTTCAGGAGCACCACGGCAATCACCAGCGCTGCCACCGCAACCGCGATCAGCCAGGGCGACCAATGCGAAGACGCGGTCGCAGCCGACTCAACCTCAGCCGACCGCTGCGAACCCCGCCCGCCTGCCGCCATGGGCGAAGCTTAGGCCCGGAGTCCACAGCCCAACCGTGGACCCCGGAGCCAAGCGCAAGGTTGTGCTGGCCGCGCCGGTGGCGCTCAGCCCTGCTGAGTCAGCGCCAGCCCACTGCCCTCGGCGTTCACATCGAAGCGGACGACGTCGCCATCGGCCACCTCACCGGAGAGCACCTTGCGAGCCAGGGAATCCTCGATGGTGGTCTGCACCAGCCGCTTCAGCGGGCGGGCGCCGTAGACCGGGTCGAAGCCGGTCAGGGCCAGCCAGTCCTTGCCTGCCTGGGTCACCTCGATGCTGATCCGCCGGTCTGCCAGCCGGGCGTTGAGCCGGCCCAGCTGAATATCGACGATGTGCGACAGGTCCTGGGTGGTCAGCGAATCGAACATCACGATTTCGTCGAGCCGGTTCAGGAACTCAGGCTTGAACGCCTGGCGCACCACGCTCATCACGGCCTGATTGCGGGTGTCGGCGTTCAGGGTTTGGTCGGCCATGACCGCTGAGCCAAGGTTGGAGGTCATGATCAAGATCACGTTGCGGAAGTCGACGGTGCGGCCCTGGCCATCGGTCAGCCGGCCGTCGTCGAGCACCTGCAACAAGATGTTGAACACGTCCGGGTGCGCCTTCTCAACCTCGTCCAACAGCACCACCGAGTAGGGACGGCGGCGCACCGCCTCGGTGAGCTGCCCGCCCTCCTCGTAGCCGATGTAGCCAGGGGGTGCCCCGACCAGGCGCGAAACGGTGTGCTTCTCGCCGTACTCGCTCATGTCGATGCGCACCATGGCGTGCTCGTCGTCGAAGAGGAAGTCAGCCAGCGACTTGGCCAGCTCGGTCTTGCCGACGCCGGTGGGGCCGAGGAACAGGAAAGACCCGGTGGGCCGGTTCGGATCCGAGATTCCCGCCCGGGAACGCCGAACGGCGTCAGCAACCGCCACCACGGCCTGTCGTTGACCGATCAGCCGCTCGCCGAGGCGATCCTCCATACTCAGCAGCTTCTCCGACTCCCCCTGCAGCATCTTGCCGACCGGAATGCCGGTCCAGGCTGAGACCACCTCGGCAATGTCGGTGGCCGAAACCTCCTCGCTAACCATCGGAGCAGTGACCTGTTCGGCTTGGGAAGCCCGAGCCAGCTCAGCCTCCAGCGCCGGAATCTCGGCATAGAGGATCTCCGAAGCCTTGGTCAGATCGCCCTCGCGTTGGGCGCGCTCGGCGTCGATGCGTAGCGCGTCGATCTTTTCGGCAATCTCACCGACCCGATTCAGGCCGGACTTCTCCGCGTCCCAACGGGCTTCCAGGGCGCGCAGCTCCTCCTTGGCGTCAGCCAGCTCGGCGGTCAGTCGGGAGTAGCGCTCCTTCGAGCCGGGATCGGATTCCTTCTCCAGCGCGAAGGCCTGCATGGTCATCTTGTCGATGTCGCGGCGCAGCATGTCGATCTCTTCCGGGGAGGAGTCGATCTCCATCCGCAGCCGAGAGGCGGCCTCGTCGATCAAGTCGATGGCCTTGTCGGGCAGTTGGCGGCTGGTGATGTAGCGGTTGGACAGCGTGGCGGCCGCCACGAGCGCGGAGTCGGTGATCCGCACCTTGTGGTGGGCCTCATAGCGCTGCCGCAGGCCGCGCAGAATGGCGATGGTGTCCTCCACACTCGGCTCGCCGACGAAGACCTGCTGGAAGCGCCGCTCCAAGGCCGGATCCTTCTCGATCCGCTCGCGGTACTCATCCAGCGTGGTCGCGCCGATCATCCGCAACTCACCCCGTGCCAGCATCGGCTTGAGCATGTTGCCCGCATCCATGGACGAATCCCCCGACCGGCCGGCTCCGACAACGGTGTGCAGCTCGTCGATGAAGGTGACCACCTGACCCTCGGCGTCGCGGATCTCGTTCAGCACGGCCTTCAGCCGCTCCTCGAACTCACCGCGATACTTCGCGCCGGCGACCATTGAAGCCAGGTCGAGGGAGACCACCCGACGTCCCTTCAACGAATCGGGCACGTCACCGGCGATCACCCGCTGCGCCAGACCTTCGACGACGGCGGTCTTGCCGACGCCGGGTTCGCCGATCAGCACCGGGTTGTTCTTGGTGCGCCGGGCCAGCACCTGCACCACCCGGCGAATCTCGGCATCCCTTCCGATCACGGGGTCGAGCTTGCCGTCACGCGCCTTCTGGGTGAGATCGACCGAATACTTGTCCAGAGCCGACTCGCCGCCCTCGTCTTCGGCGGAGGTGACCCGCGTCTCACCGCGAGCGGTGTTGAACGCTTCGGCCAGTTTTGCGGTGGTCGCACCGAAGCCGGTGAGAATCTTGCGCGCCTCGCCGTCCACCGAGGCCAATCCGAGCAGCAGGTGCTCGGTGGCCACAAAGGCGTCACCGAGCTGCTGCGCGCGGGTTTCGGCCTCAGCCACCACCCGGGCGAAACCACCGGAGAGCTGGGGTTGGGAGACTGAGGAACCCTGGGCGCTGGGCAGCTTGGCGATCGCGGCCTCGGCGGCGGCATTGACCGCAGCGGCGTCCACTCCGATGGCGGCCAGCAGTGGCGCAACGGTGTTGTCGGGCACCAACAGCAGAGCGTGCAACAGGTGCACCGGCTCGGCGTTGGGGTTTCCCTTGGTAAGTGCGACGCGCAGCGCAGCTGAGACGGCGTCACGGCTGCGGGTAGTCAGCTTCTCAGTGTCCATCTAGGCCTTTTCTCCTTATCAGAAAGGGTTTCAGCAAAGTTGAGTTCACCAGACTCAACTAGTGTATCCCTTGGCCTATTCCGTCGACCCCTCGGCCCTTCTACCCTTCGACAGTCCGCGGGATTTGAGCTGCCGCGCGTCCCCACGGGCCTAGCGCGGTGGCGGCCGAGCCGGCCAGGACCAGCACCCCGGCCACCGGGCCGGCATTGGTGATCAGTTGCTCACCCAGGGTGTAGACGTACTCGATATCTCCGCCCATCCGCACCCACATGAACGGGGCCACCGCACCCCAGGCGGTATAAACCAGGGCCGGCCAGCGCAGATAGCCGGGCAGTTCGCGATGTTGCCACAGCACCACCGCCAGCGGCACCAGCCAGACATAGTGGTGGGACCAGGAGATGGGTGAGACCAACAGGCCGGTCAGACCCGCCAGGCACAGCGCCAACTCTGCCTGACCGCGCCGCTGCATCAGCACCGAAGCCCACAGGCCCAGGGCCAGCACCAACCCGCTCAGCCAGATGCCGCCCATGCTGGAAATGGCATTCACTCGCGCCCAGACCGCCAGCACCGACTGGTTGGCCCCGTAGATGATGCCGTTGTTGGTGCCCGAGTCACCGCCACCGAGCTTGGTCCAATAGGAGAGGGAATCAGAGAACAGGAAGACGAAACCGATCACCGTACTCACCAAGAAAGCGGCGAAGGCCACGTAGGAGGCCTTCCGCTTTCCGGCCAAGAAGTTGTAGACGGCGATCACTGCCGGCGTCAGCTTCACTGCGGTTGCCAGACCGGTCAACCAGCCTTCGGGCAGCACTCGGCGGCGCAATACCCGCGGTCCGGGCATCGAATCGAGCACCGCCGCAGCCACCAGCAGAATGCCCAGCTGACCGAAAGAGATGGTTTGCCGCACCGGCGCGACGAACAAGATCACCAGAGTCAGCGCCACGCTGAGCCGCCAGCCCGAGATTCCCAGCCGGTAGAGGATCGCCGCCATCGCCGCTACCCCTGCGACCACCCAGACCGCGGTGATGACCGGCCACGGCGGCAGGGCCAGCAGTGCGGCCCACAGCGCAGCGAACGGCGGATAGACCCAGGGCAAGCCCTCGGTGGCAAAGATGTTGCCCCCGGCCCACACGATCTCGCCGGTCCGGCGATACACCTCGAAATCGACCATCCGGGGATTCCAAGGCAACACCGACCCACCACCGATGTCAGTGCCGCCCACGTAGAAGGCTGCCAACAGCGGCGGTAGCGCGAGCAGTACCCAAAGCGCCCACCTGCGCATCCGATCCACCAACCCTCCACTTCCCCGGCGGCCCGGAACAGCCTAGCCGCCGAACCACCTGAGATAATCAGGATCACCGGCCGTCTGGCCGTCCACCGCTGCGCACCCCACTGGAGGAACCACCGTGTCTGATCGCCGCGAACCGTTGATGGCCCCGGTGGAGCGGCTGGTGTTCTTCTCCGACGCGGCCGTGGCGATCGCCCTGACGCTGCTGATCCTGCCGCTGATGGACGCGGTTTACGAGGCGGCCAGAGCCAATCAGAACGCGTGGACCTACCTGAGCGAAAACGCCAATGCGCTGTTCAGCTTCACCCTCAGTTTTGTGATCATCGCCCGCTTCTGGCGCGCACACCATCGATTGTTCGCCGCAGTAGAGCGCGAAACCCCTGGGCTGTTCAGCCTGGACATGGCCTGGCTGGCCGCGGTGGTGTTACTGCCGGTGGCCACCGCCATGATCGGCTCGCTGGCCGCTGATCGCGTCGGGTACGCCGTCTATATCGGCACCATGCTGGCCGCCTCGGTGAACATGACGGCGATGACCTGGCTGCTGCGCCGCCACCCCGAGACCTGGTCCGAGGGACGTTCGGTACCAGCCCGCGGGCTGCGCTACAGCGTGAGCATGGTGGTGTTGCTGGTCCTCGCCCTGGTGATCTCCCTTACTGTGCCCGGTGCCGGCTACTGGTCGCTGCTGACCCTTTTCGGGATCCGTCCACTGAATTGGGGGCTGGATCGACTGTTCGACCCCCGCCCGGCGCAGCGCCGGCAGAGCTAGAACTCCCCCGGCACCAACCGGTGCTCCAAAAGCACCACCTGGTAGGGGTTCCAAGTAGACAGGGTGTAGCGCAGCACCAAATCAGCACCGTCGCGGCGCGAATCGAACAGGTAGGGCGCATAGGCCGCACCGTTGCCATTGGCCTGGGCGGCGAAGATCGACTCACCAACCGGATCGTCGGCGCCGGCTTTGATGAAGCGCGTGAACGGGTCGGGCGACATGCCCTCGGCCACCCAATCCAGCAGCCGCAGCCGCGACGTCCACGGACCCCACGGGTCATCGGCCCACCGCAGGGTGATCGCATTCCCGGCCGGATCTTGGGGGCCGGTGGCAGTCAACAGCGCGTAGCGGTTGGCAGCCGGCACCCAGCGCACCGACAACTCCCCGAAGGCGCCGGGACCGAACAGCGGCACCGCTTCGGACTCCTGCTCCGACCAGCCAGTGCCGTCCCAGTACCGCAGACCCAGCTCAGCGGTGCTCACCCGTCCCGGCAACTCGGCCAGCCGCCGCAGCGCTGCGCCGTCCAAGCTGGCCAGGCGCACCTGGGAGGCCCGGTAGGCGCCAGTACCCCACAGCAGCAGGACCTCGCCGTCCGTGCCGCAGCCGGGCACCTCAGCTGAGGGTCGAAGCTGTGCAGAGACGTTGATGAAGCTCCACTCGCTCAGGGTGGCCAGCGCCCGGAACCGGATCGGACGGTGCCGCCGCTGGGAGTCCACGGCCAGGCCGGGGTCTTCGCAGCGAGCCAGCACCGAGCGGCCCATGGTCACCGCGTTGCGGAAGTGATTGGAGCTGAAGAAGGCGTACAGCTGGCCATCCAGGCTGAACGCGTCCAATGGCACGTCGTATTCGCCCATCGTGGTGCCGGCGCCGACCAGGCGCAGCGGTGAACCATGAAAGACGACTCTGGGCAGCGGCTCCTCGTCGAACACCTCCGCGATCGAATCGCGCAGCGCCAGCCAGGGCCTGCTCCAGTGGGTGTCGCCGCAGAAGAGGAAACTACGGCCCTGGTGTTCGAAACGAACCCCGAGGTCGGTGCCGCGGATTCCAGCGGTCGAGCGCGAGCGGCTCAAGCTGGGCCGGCGCTCACCCCGGCCGGTGGTGGTGGCGTCGAGTTCACCGCTCACCTGAGCCAGCTTCACCGACGAGTTCGCCGCATCGCTGAATACCGGATCGTTCAGCCGCAGGCAGGCCGAACGCTGCCAGCGTCCGTCCCGGCGCAACTGATAGCTGAACACCGAGCCGGCCTCCTCGACCAGGGCCTGCGCCCGGCCCGCAGCAATGCAGGTGGCCACCGCCTGCGGTTGGGTCGATCCGGAAAACTGGACGAGCGGGGCCGCCAGCCGCAGCGGCCGGACCGGCCCAGCTTCCCGCTGCCACCCGGTGCCATCCAATCGGTAGCAGGCTGGACCGGAGTCCTCGCCAACCTGGGCCGTCAACGTGGCGTCCACCATGGCCAACTCCCCGGGCCCGGTGGCCTGGTCACTGATCACCCCGACCAACATCCACTGCCGATCCGGACGGTCGAGGAGGCGACGGTAGTGCTCCAGGCGCTGGCCGTTGCGGACGGCCGCTTCCAAGCTGAGGCTCCACCGTCGCCCCGAAACCGCGATCAGCGAGTTGGGCCCGATCAGTGGCTGGCTCATTGTGGTGAGGCGGACGCCGCGGCGGCACCGGCCGCGTCCGGACCGGGCGAACTGCTGGTCAGCTTCGGCAATCCCAACGCGACGATCGCAACCATGGCCAACGCCAGGCCGCCTTGGAGTACTTGCAGCGGCAGCGAGGCCTCAGTGTTCACCGGGGTCATCACCGGCGACCAATAGCTCAGCGCCAACACCAGGAACACTCCCAAGGATACCTTCGAACGCCCCCCCACGGTGATCAAGTAGAGCGCGATCAACGGCAACCAGATCAAGTGATGCACCCAGGAGATCGGGCTGATCAGCGAGGACAACAGCCCCACCAGCAGCATCGCTGCATACTCCTCGCCGCGACGATGGTGCCGCCAGGCCCGCCACAACCCCACGGCCACCAGCGCCACCACCAAGGCCAGCCACAGCCACTGGCGGCCGGCGCCGCCCAGATCCCAATGCGCCAGCAGGCCCATCAGCGACTTGTTGCGCAACGAAGCCAGATCCCCCACGCGATCGGTCTGGAAGATCAACTGCGTCCAAAACTTCATCGACTCCCCAGGGAGCACCGCGAACGCCAGCCCCGTAGCCGCAACGAAGCCGGCGGTGGTGTTGACCGCAGCCCGCCATTGCTTGGTGATCAGGAAGTAGGGCAGATAGATCAGCGGCAGCAGCTTGATCGCCCCGGCAATGCCGGTCAGCACACCGCGAAAGCGCGCCGGAACCACAGTGAAATCGAGGACAACGAAGGCCACCACCACCAGGCTGATCTGGCCGTAGAGCAGCGATTGGGTTACCGGCGCGCTGGCGATAAAGGCCAACCAGGCCACCACCCCGAGCGCGGTGCCATGCCAATTCGATGGCAACCGTCCCGGAACTGGACGGGTCAGCGCCAGTGAGGTCAACACCAAGGACACCAATAACTGCACCAGCACCCAAATGGCTTGGCCCAGCGCCAACGGCACCAGCGCTATCGGCACCATCACCAGCGCTGCGAACGGCGGATAGGTGAACGGAAACTGCGTCTGATAAGCGCCGATGTTGTAGTTATAGAGTCCCTGGCCGGCCAGCATCGACTGAATCGACTGTCGATAGACCGCAAAATCCAGCCGGACGAGGGTGCCGCCGACCAGGAGTTCATGCACGAACACAGCAGCGATGCCGGCGACGACGGTGACCCCCAGTACCAGCTTGAAGAGGCGATCGCTGTGTTCGTCGGTAGCCACCGGCTTCATCCCTTGCCGCAACCGGGGTTACCGGAGATCGGGGCAACAGCCATTATTCCGCTCACCTCTGGGCTCATCAGGTTCCGGCGGGGAAAGCCGAACACGGCAAGCAGCAAACCGAGCAGCCCGACAGCGTCTCCCGCCGCGTTCACCAACGAGCTGCCGCTGCCTTCGAGCGACACCAGGATGCTACCGGGTGGAGATGCCACCAACAGGCGCTGACTCGAACTGTCACCAACCCAATGGGTGAGCAGTCCCAACCATGATTTGTTGCCCGCCCCGGACGGCCCAGTGATCCGTGCCGCCTCGAATGCCACCAGGCCAATCGGGGCCCACACCAGTAGCGCGAACAGCAGGTGGATGAAGGGCGGCTGCCGGCCGGGAGCGTCAGTGGCCATCGCGGCACCCAGCCCGGCAACCAGCACCGGGGGCCACTTCAGCGCCGAAATCACCCGCGGGTCCGTCCAGAACTGCGCCACTGTGGGTGCGGCCCGAAACCGAGCACCAGCAACACCGCCAGCGCCGGAAGTTCGACCCCTACCGCGAGCAGGCCGGAGACGCTGGGGTAGTCGTCGAAGACCGGATACGCCACGAAAGTCGCGAACAGCACTGCCGCCAGCGTTGTCGGCCGCCAGCCCCGCTGCAACAGCCACCAGCAGCCGACCAGGATCAGCCAGAGCTGATGGTGCGGCCACGAGATCGGCGAGACCGCCACGGAAAGGGCCCCGACCATCAAGGTGGCCCCGAGCAGATCACCGTCGCGATAGCTGCGCGCGGCCTGCCAGAACGCCAGCACGGTGACCACCGCCGCGACCACCAGCCAGAGCAGGTGGGCGGTGGTGCCGTCCCCGAAGAGGCGGGCCAAGGTGCCGAGCAGCGACTTGTTCACCGTGGAATCGGTGCGACCGACCCGTCCGGTTTGCCACAGCTTGTCGGTCCAGTAGGCGATGGAGGCCTGCGGCAAAACCGCGAACGCCAACGCTGAGGCCGCCGCAAAGGTGCCGGTGGCAACCGCTGCCTGGCGCCACTGACGGGTGAAAAGGAAATATGGCACGAAGACCAGCGGGGTGAGTTTGATCGCCGCAGCAAGACCGATCAAAACCCCTTGCCAGCGGCGCGGCAACTGATGATCGAACAGCGCCAGTGCGATCACGAACAGGCTCACCTGTCCGACCACGAGATTGTGCAGGAAAGGGTAGGTGAACATGAACGGCACCGCCACGCCGGCCGTCCAGGCAATTTGGAGGGCTATGGATGCCTCGCTGCCCGGTTCGGCATTGGCCACCAGCGCTTTACGCACCAACAGGTTGATGCACGACAGGGCTACCGCGAAGGTGAGCACCGTCCAGATCACCTTGGCCACGACCAGGTCCACCGGCACCAGCCAGGACAAAACCAGCGCAGCGAACGGCGGGTAGGTGAAGCCCAGTCCGTGCGCGTTCGGATGGAGGTAGACCCAGTCGTAGAGCGGCTGGCCGGAGAACCCGTAGGAGATCGCGCCTTTGTAGATCTCCAGATCACCGAGCATGCCCGGCCCACCGGCGCGGGTCAGCACGAACATCAGCATGGCAGCTACCGCAGCGGCGATCGAGACCAGGCCGGCAGCGGCGAACCTGTTGCGCTGCTGGGCGCTGACCTGTGCAGCCATGGGCGCTCCCCTCTCGCAGGTGCCGGCCTCGGTCAGCACCCTAGACGATCCCTTGCTCACAATGACTGGCAGACGCGTTCGCCGCGGCTAGCTTGGGGTTGTGCTTCAACTTCACCGACCTCGCTCAGACGAGTCCTGGGTGCGACAGAGCTGGCTGGCCGATCCGGTGATGATGAGCTACAACGCCGGCTGGCTCCTCGACCACCCCGGTTATGACCAGGACACGGGTTGCATCGACTGGCCCGAGTCGCAGTGGCCGCAATTCGACGAGCGGCTCCTCCGCCCGGTCGAGCAGGCCGGCTATTACTACGTCGCCGAGGAGCCCGGAGAGTTCGTCGGCCATGTTCACTACGAGGTCATCGATACCATCGCCTGGGTCGGCCTGAATGTGATCCCCACCCGCAGAGGCCAAGGGCTGGGGACCCAACTCCTCGAGCTCGCGGTGAACCGGATCTGGCAAGACACGGAAGTCACCGAAGCGGTCAACGAGTTCGAGGATGAGCGAATCGCCGCGGTCCGGGTCCATCGCCGGGGTGGCTTTGTCCCTGATCCGGGCACCACGTCGCGATTCGGCAGGCCGACTCGGACTTGGCGCTTGGCCCGTCCGGCCTAGCCAAAGGGGGCTTCAGGCCGACGGCCACACCAGTGACACCCCGAGGACGATCATCACCACCGCGATACCGGCGTCCAGGATTCGCCAGGCGCGGGGCCCAGCCAGCACACCACTCAGCAGCCGGGCGCCATAGGCCAGTCCGAAGAACCAGATCGTGCTGGCGGTCATCGCTCCGGCGGCGAAGGTCCACCGCTGCTCGCCGTGACTGGCGCCGACCGAGCCGAGCAGAAAGACGGTGTCGAGGTAGACGTGCGGGTTCAGCCAGGTGAGCGCAAGGGCGGTCAGCGCCACAGTGGCCGTGCCGGTGGTGGTGCGGGCAGCGGTGGCGATCCCGCCACCGCGGAACTGCGACTCCGGCTCAGCCTCAAACTCGGCGGCCAGCCCCGCCTCGGCCGGACGCAGAGCCCGTCGGGCGGCGAGCACGCCATAGCCGAGGAGGAAGGCCGCACCGGCCCACCGAACCACCGAAATCAGCCACGGCCAGGCCGCCGTGGCCGCGCCGATACCGGAGATGCCAACCAGAATCAGGGTCATGTCCGAGACAGTGCAGATGGCCGCGACCAGCCCGACGTGGTCGCGGCGAATCCCTTGGCGCAACACGAAGAGGTTCTGCGCTCCGATCGCCACGATCAAGGAGAAGCCGAGCCCCAAGCCGGCAAGTAGTGCGGTCACGGTTTGAAGCTAACCCGATAGCCCCCATTAGTACAGCTCAAGATTCTTCTGCTCCATTAGCATGTCTTATGTGGAGCTACCTCTAGATCTCGCCCGAACCCTGGCGGTCACAGTTGCGGCCGGCTCGCTGGATGCTGCGGCTGCCGAACTGCACATCACCCCTTCAGCGGTGTCCCAGCGGATCAAAGCTCTGGAGACCCGGATGGGCCGGGTGCTGTTGGTCCGGGCCAAACCGGTGCAGCCAACCGCAGCGGGCCAGGCGGTGGTGCGACTGGCCCGCCAGCTCGACGCCCTTGAGCACGACACCCTGACCGAACTCGGCCTGACCGATTCCGGACCAGTAGAGGTGCCACTGGCCGTCAACGCCGACAGCTTGGCGACCTGGTTCCTGCCCGCCCTGGCACCCCTGATCAGCCGCGGGATCATCTTCGACCTCCACCGTGACGACCAGGATTACACCGCCGGGCTGCTGGAATCGGGCACAGTCTCAGCAGCAGTCACCTCACAGGAACGCCCGGTGGCCGGATGTTCGGTGCGTCCCTTGGGATCCATGCGGTACCTGCCGGTGGCAGCCCCCAGCTTCGTCGCGCAGTGGCTGCCCGCCCAGGACGCCACCGACTTCGCCCGGGCTCCGTTGATCGACTTCGATCGCCGCGATGCCCTGCAAACCCAATTCCTGGAACTCATCGGTGCCGAGGTAACCCGTCCGCCCCGACATCGGGTGCCCGCCTCCAGCGATTTCGCCAGAGCAACCGAACTCGGCCTCGGCTGGGCTCTCGTGCCGGAATACCAGTCCGAGCCGGCCATCGCCGCCGGACGCCTGGTTCGTTTGGCCGGGCCACCGGTCGATATCCCGCTGTTCTGGCAGCACTGGAAGCTGCGATCCTCCCTGCTGGAAGCCATCGAGGAGGCGGTAGTCACCTCCGCCCGCCAGACCTTGCGCCAATAAGCGCGGCCCAACCATCAATCGGCGGGTTTTCGCCCCCCTCACCCCGGCCGATGGAGACACCACCATCAGTCGGGTGCTTTTGGGAGCCCAAATCGCGGTCATAACCAACCCACCGATGGATTGGCTGCGACGCAGCATCACGATCGGGCCGGTTTCCCCCTACTGATGGACGGCTAGGGCTCGCCGCACCCGCTCCACCACCTGTTGGGGGTTCAGCATGATCTCCTTGGCCAGCCACCGAACCACGGGGTAGCCCAGATCTCGCAGCACCTGTTCGCGCTCCTTCTCCCGCACATAGCCACTCGCCTCGGCGTACTTCAGGGCACCATCACATTCCCCGACCAAGCGCGACTGGGGCCAATAGCAGTCCGGAAATAGCAGCCCCGCCGGCGTTTCGATCCCCACTTGGTGACGAGGCTCAGGCAGCCCGGCCAGTTTGAAATAGCCCGCCGAAAGCGACTCCGCTGCCGACTCCCTGGCCGGATCAGTCTCAGCGATCATCGGCAGCAGTCGCACCGCACCCAATCGCTGCGCAACCCCGGACAACTCGGCTCTCGCGGCATCAGCCAGGCGAGAATTCAGGTAGTCCCGACATCGCGGGCTGCCCACATAGCTGGCGCAGAGCTGTCGAGCCGCAGCATCAAGGATCACCAGGGCCTGGGGCAACTCCAAGCCGTCACTCAGATCGACTGCAGTGCGCGCCAAGCTGGTGATGCAATAGCCGAATTCATCGCGCGCCACATGCTCGCCAGGGAGTTTGCTCACATGATGTACCCCGCACCGCCGCTGCGATCCGTGCCCAACACGGTTGGGCAGGGTCACGCTGACCGGCCGGTGGTGCCAGCCTTCCAGACCGGGGCACGGCAGCCTCCAGATCAGTGCGGCGGACTGATGGCTGATCGCTGCGTCCGGATTTGCGATCACCTCTGCGCGGGCCAACACCACTTTCTGCTCGACCGCGCCTTCCGGCCAGGCGCTGGCGGCCAAGTAGACCCCCCGGCGCAGTCGCAACAGGCGCCCAGATCGCTGTTGAGTGATCACCATCTGCTTACTGATACCAGCCAGCCGCAGAATCGCGACGGTGGCCGGCTCAGTAGGTAACGCCCAAATTCGTGGAGTCCGCACACCCTGATCATTGGCAGCCAGACTCAGTTCGAGTCACCTGCTCTTGCCGCTGTGGAGCCGGGAGCCAACCCCAAGCCGAGGCTGTGGAAACTTGACCTGCCTCAGCGGACGGTGATCGCCCGGATCTCCTTGGTACGCACTCGGCCCAGGTGCACCTGACCGGACTGGGCTGCGGTGAACACTCGCGACCCCTGCTCGCTGTTTTGCAGCCGCCCGACGATCTCGGTCAGCCGGAACAGCTGGTCTCGCACACCCTCCAACTCAGCCTCCAGCGCGAGAATCCGCCGAATGCCCTCAAGATTGATGCCTTCGGCTTGCGAGAGGTGCTGCACGTGACGCAGTTTGGCGACATCGCGCAGGGAGTAGCGCCGGCCGCGGCCCCGGGCCCGGCCGGGCACCACCAACCCCAGGCGGTCGTAGCCGCGCAGGGTCTGGGGGTGCATGTCGGCCAGTTGAGCGGCCACCGAGATCACGAAGACCGGGGCGTCCACATCGAAACGCTCAGGCAGCCGCTCGCTCATCGCACGCCTCGGGTCAGTTCGGCCCTCGGATCGGGCTCATCGGCCTGGGTGGCGTAGGCCAGCAGAGCGGTTTTGGCTTCCTCGTTCAGATGCTTGGGCACCTGTACCTCGACGCTGACCAGGAGATCGCCGGTGGCAGCCCCACCTTTGGCCCCACGGCCGTGCACCCGGAAGGTGCGTCCGTTCGGCGTCCCGGCGGGCAGCTTCAGCCGCACCGGTCCATCGTCCAGGGTGGGAATGGAGATCTCCGCGCCCAGCGCCGCCTCGGCGAAAGTCACCGGGACAGTGACGGTCAGGTGGTCGCCCTTGCGGCCGAACAACTTGTGCGCACGCACATGCACCAGCACATAGAGGTCGCCCGAAGCGCCCGAGTTCTCCCCGGCGCCACCCCTGCCCTTGATCCGGATCCGCTGACCGTCGGTGACCCCTGCCGGGATTCGCACCTGCATGGTGCGGGTGGCCTTGGACCTACCTGACCCGGCACAGGCCGGGCATGGGTCGGTGACGATCATGCCGCGACCGCGGCAATCGCGACACGGCTCGGTGACCGCGAAGACACCACCGGAGGCCGAGGTCTGCATGCCTGATCCCTGGCAGGAACGGCACACCGTCGGCTGAGTCCCCGGGCGAGCACCGGTGCCGTGGCAGGTGGGGCAAGCCGAGTCCGAGGAGGTCTGCAGCGAAACCGTGGAACCGGCCAGCGCGTCGGCGAAATCGAGGGTCACTTCACCCTCGATGTCGGCGCCACGCCGCGGCCCACGCGTGGGTCGGCGCTGGGCACCGCCGCCGAACAATCCGCCGAACAGGTCGCCGAGGTTGGTGTCCCCGCCGGCGGTGAAGCCGCTGAACAGATCCTCCGAGTTCACCCCACCGCTGCCCTGCCCCGGTCGTGGGAAGCGGAAACCGCCACCTCCGGCGAACAGCCGACGAGCTTCGTCGTACTCCTTGCGCTTTTCCACATCAGAGAGCACCGAGTTGGCCTCGGAGATCTCCTTGAACTTCGCCTCAGCTTCTGGATTCTGCTTGTTCTGATCCGGATGGAACTGGCGAGCCAGCTTGCGGAAGGCCTTCTTGATCTCCTCGGGCTTGGCGTCGGCGGAGACGCCAAGAACCTTGTAGTAGTCCTTTTCGAGCCAGTCTTTGGTACTCATCGCGCCTCCCTCCCGCTACTCAGCCAGCGTTGACGTCGGGATCAGCAACCCCGACTCGAGCCGGACGAATCACCCGATCATTCAACTTCACCCCATGCTGCATCACTGCCGAGACCGTCGGGACGTCAAAATCCCCAGCCATCGGCATCTGCATCAGCGCCTCGTGGATCTGCGGATCGAACGGCTCGCCGACCTCACCGAACACCTCAAGGCCGTACTTGGCGGTGATCTTCTCCAACTCGTCGGCGACCAGCTTGAAACCGCCGACCAACTCAGCGTGCTCGCGCGCAGCCTCGACGCTGTCCAACACCGGCAACAGATCGAGAACTACCGCCTCAACACCGGAGGCCCGGGACAGCGCCCGGTCGCGGTCGACCCGCTTCTTGTAGTTGGCGTACTCGGCATGCAGTCGCTGCAGGTCGAAAGTGCGCTCATCGACCAGCGCCTGCAGCTGTTCCAGCTCGCTGGCGGGCTGCTCACCCCCGGCCTGCGCCTCGGCCTCATCCAGAATTTCGGCGATGGCCTCATCGATGGCATCGGGCGCGGGCCCGGACGCCGGCTGGTCGCCGGCACCCGCACCCTCCCCCGGTGTGCCTTCTACAGGCTCACCGAACTCCTTGTCCGAATCGCTCACTTGTCCTTGCCGTCCTCGTCCACGATCTCGGCATCAACAACATCGTCATCAGTTGCCTGCTCACCCTCGCCCGGAGCGTGGGAGGCAGCCGCCTCAGATTCGGCCTTGGCCTGGGCGGCGGCGTACATCGCCTGACCCATCGTTGCAGCCTTGGTGTTGAGGTCGTCCATCGCAGCCTTGACCGCATCGTTGTCGTCGCCGGACAGGGCTTCCTTGAGCTTGGCCAGCGCCGCCTCCACCGGAGCCTTGACGTCTTCGGTGAGGTTCTCCGCGTTGTCGACGAGCAGCTTCTCGGTGCGGAAGGCCAGGCCGTCCGCCTCGTTGCGCATTTCGACGGTCTCGCGGCGAGCCTTGTCCTCCTCGGCGTGAGCTTCGGCTTCGCGCACCATCCGGTCGATGTCATCCTTGCCCAGAGCCGAACCGCCGGTGACAGTCATGGACTGCTCCTTGCCGGTGGCCATGTCCTTGGCGTGGACGTGCACGATGCCATTGGCGTCGATGTCGAAGGTGACCTCGATCTGCGGGATGCCGCGCGGAGCGGGCATCAGGCCGGTCAGCTCGAAGTTGCCCAGGCTCTTGTTGTCCCGGGCGAAGTCGCGCTCACCTTGGTAGACCTGGATCATCACCGAGGGCTGGCTGTCCTCTGCGGTGGTGAACACCTCAGAGCGCTTGGTCGGGATGGTGGTGTTGCGCTCGATGATCTTGGTCATCACGCCACCCTTGGTCTCGATGCCCAGGCTCAGCGGGGTGACGTCCAGCAGCAGCACGTCCTTCACCTCGCCCTTGAGCACGCCGGCCTGCAGGGACGCACCCAGGGCAACGACCTCATCGGGGTTGACACCCTTGTTGGGCTCCTTGCCACCGGTGAGTTCCTTGACCAGATCGGCAACGGCCGGCATCCGGGTCGAACCACCGACCAGAATCACGTGATCAATCTTGGACACCGAAGTGTTGGCATCAGCGATGACAGCATTGAACGGGTTGCGGCAGCGATCCAGGAGGTCCTGGGTCATCCGCTGGAACTCGCCGCGGGTCAGCTTCTGGTCCATGTGCAGCGGGCCATCGGCGCCGGCGGTGATATAGGGCAGGTTGATCGCGGTTTCCTGCGCGCTGGACAGCTCGATCTTGGCGCGCTCGGCGGCCTCTTGCAGGCGCTGGCGGGCCATCTTGTCCTTGCTCAGGTCGATGCCATTGGCGTTCTTGAACTGAGTGACCAGCCAATCGACGACGCGCTGATCCCAGTCGTCGCCGCCCAGGCGGTTGTCGCCCTTGGTGGCCTTGACCTCGAAGACGCCGTCGGCGATCTCCAGCAGGGACACATCGAAGGTGCCACCGCCGAGGTCGAAGACCAGAATGGTCTGCTCGGCGCCGCCCTTGTCCAGCCCGTAGGCCAGGGCCGCAGCGGTCGGCTCGTTGATGATCCGGTCCACACTCAGGCCAGCGATCTCGCCGGCTTCCTTGGTGGCCTGACGCTCGGCATCGCCGAAGTAGGCCGGGACGGTGATCACCGCGTTGGTGACCGGTTCACCCAGGTAGGCCTCGGCGTCGCGCTTCAGCTTCATCAGCACCCGGGCACTGATCTCTTGCGGGGTGTAGGCCTTGCCATCGATGTCGACGGTCCAGTTGGTGCCCATGTGGCGCTTGACTGAACGAATGGTGCGATCAACATTGGTGACCGCCTGACGCTTGGCTACCTCGCCGACCAGCACTTCGCCACCCTTGGCGAAGGCCACGACCGACGGGGTGGTGCGAGCGCCTTCAGCATTCGGAATGACAGTCGGCTCGCCGCCCTCAAGGACAGCGACGACAGAGTTGGTGGTGCCGAGGTCGATGCCGACTGCTCGTGCCATGGGATTTACCTCCGGTTGGTTCTTGGTACGGGTTGAGCCTAGCACGCTCAATCCAAGAGTTGAGTTCACTAGGCTCAACTACGGGTTCAATGGGGGTATTCCCTGTTTCCGAAGACTCAACAAGGTGCCTGAGCCCCTCGAAGCCCCGTTCGCTGAGCCCCTCGAGTTCCCCCTTCAACTCGCCGACATCCAGGCTTCGACAAGCTCAGCCAACCAATCACTCCGCCAAGGCCCGACACCGCTTGAACCTGGCGCGCACTATGGAGGAATGAAGCCACCCCTGGCCGCCGTCACGGCTGCCTCACTTCTCCTCAGCCCTCTTGCTGGCTGTGTGAGCGCGGCTAGCCCTAGCTCCCCCATCACGAACGCAGCGGCGCCAAGCCCGGCAGTCTCGGCCTCAGCGACGCCCTTGAGCGCCCAGGAGCTGTGCCTGACCACCTTCAGTAAGGCCGAGCTCCTCGCTTGGTCACCGGCCACGGTCAAGGACTTCCGCACGTTCCAATACGGGGGCCCGAAAGGCCACGTCCCGTTAGCCAAGGCCTTTCCGGGCGTGGCCGAGACGACGGCCGCAGCCTGGTGCCGCACCAAACTGGCCCCCGGCATGGTCCGCTGGTGGGCCCGCGTTGCCGGCCAACAACCGGTGAAGGTGTACGACATCAACGGCGATGACCAGTACCGCGGTGAGGTCGCCCCGCCAACGATCCGCATCCCCGCCCCGAGCACGACCCACAGCTGACGGGACTGTTTGCGCCCCTGGCAGTGTTACAGCGAAGGCACATTCGCACCCGAATACGGAAAGGCCGTGCGCACTCATGGAGTCCTCAGACGCCCTGGTGTTCTTCGGAGCAACCGGCAATCTGGCCCACAAGAAGATCTTTCCCGCACTCGCCGCGCTGGTGGCGCGGGGGCAGCTCGACATTCCGATCATCGCGGTTGCACGCTCCGGCGATACCCATAAGCAGCTGCTGGAACGGATTCAACAAAGCCTGATCGATCACGGCGATTTCGACGCCGACGTGTTCGCCAAACTCAGCTCCCTGGTTCGCCAAGTGGACGGCGACTACGCCGACATGGCCACCTTCGACAAGCTGCGCGCCGAACTCGGAGACACCAGACATCCGCTGCATTACCTGGCGATCCCGCCGTCCCTGTTCCCCACGGTGATCGATTCGCTGGCCAAGTCCGGCTGCGCCACTGGTGCCCGAGTGGTCGTGGAGAAGCCGTTCGGCCGCGATCTGGAATCCTCCCGAGCGCTGAACATGGCCCTGCATTCAGCCTTCGAGGAGTCGAGCGTTTTCCGCATCGACCACTACCTGGGCAAAGAGGCCATCATGGGGCTGAGCTACTTCCGCTTCGCCAACACCTTCCTTGAACCCATCTGGAACCGGCTGTACGTGAAGTCGGTGCAGATCACGATGGCCGAGGACTTCGGCGTTGAAGGCCGTGGCGCCTTCTATGAAGATGTCGGCGCGCTGCGCGATGTGGTGCAGAACCACATGCTGCAGGTGTTGGCCATGGTGGCCATGGAGCCGCCATCCGGGCGAGACTCTGAGGGCCTGCGCGACGAAAAGGTGAAGGTGCTGCGGGCGATGCCACCGATTCAGGTCGAGGACGTCGTTCGCGGTCAGTACGAGGGCTACCGCAACGAGCCCGGCGTCAACCCCGATTCGACCACCGAGACCTTCGTCGCCTTGCGCGCCCAAGTCGACACCTGGCGCTGGTCGGGGGTGCCGTTCTACATCCGCGCCGGCAAGGGTCTGGCCACCACCGCAATGGAGGTGTACGTCGAACTGCGGCGCCCGCCCACCGGAGTCCAACTTGGGCAGACCGGGGAGGCCGCGGCCAACTCGCTGCACTTCCGCCTCAGCCCCGATGTGTCGATCTCGCTGTCGGCCAACGTGAAAGCCCCCGGCCCGGAGATGGCCGGCAAGCTGGTGGAGTTGTCCTTCAACGAACTGCCCAGCGCCGACGGGCTCGACCCGTACGAACGCCTCCTCGGCGATGCGATCGAGGGTGACACCACCTTGTTCACCCGCGAGGACACCGTTGATGAGGCTTGGAAGGTGGTCAACGACGTGCTCGGCGACGCCACGGCCGTCCACCCCTACTTCCGGGGCAGTTGGGGTCCAGAAGCCTCCGACCGACTCGTCGGTGAGGGCGGTTGGCACAACCCCGAAATCCGGCAAGGCTGAGGGCGAGGAGCAAAAATGCAACTAGGAATGATCGGCCTGGGCCGAATGGGAGCCAACCTGGTGCGACGCCTGCTGCGCGCCGGACATGACGTTGTGGCCTATGACGTGAACCCGGACGCCGCGGCTGCGCTGGCCGCTGAGGGAGCGGTGCCGGCCTCATCGCTGGAAGACCTGGCGGCCAAGCTGAGCGGCCCGCGCGCGGTGTGGGTGATGGTGCCAGCCGGCGCGATCACCACCAACACCGTCAACGCTCTCGCCGAACACCTCAGCGCCGGGGACGTCATCATCGACGGCGGGAACTCCCACTATCACGACGATCTGAGGCGAGCCGAGGCGCTTTCGTCGGCCGGCATCGGCTACCTCGACGTGGGCACCTCCGGCGGAGTGTGGGGCTTGGAGCGCGGCTATTCGCTGATGATCGGCGGACCGAGCGAGCACTTCGAGCGACTGCGCCCGATCTGGGAGGCCTTGGCGCCGGGGATCGAGGCCGCCGGCCGCACGTCCGGGCGCGATGGGGTGCCCACTGATGCCGAACACGGCTTCCTGCACTGCGGGCCGACCGGTGCTGGACACCTGGTGAAGATGGTGCACAACGGCATCGAGTACGGCCTGATGGCCGCCTACGCCGAAGGCCTCAACTTGCTCGCCCATGCTGGCGCCGGCGCGCACACCCGCGATGCCGACGCAGAAACGGCACCGCTGGAGCACCCCGAGCACTATGCCTACGACCTCGATCTCGCCGAGATCGCCGAGGTCTGGCGACGCGGCTCGGTGGTGCAGTCGTGGCTGCTCGATCTGACCGCCTCCGCCCTGGTGGCCGATCCACAGCTGGAGGAGTTCGGTGGCCGAGTGTCCGATTCCGGCGAGGGCCGCTGGACGGCATCCGCAGCGATCGACCTCGGCGTCCCCGCGCCCACGCTGACCGCAGCGTTGGTTTCGCGTTTCTCCAGCCAGGGCGCAGACGTGTTCGAACACAAACTGCTCTCGGCGATGCGCAAGCAGTTCGGCGGTCACGCCGAGAAGAGCTGAGCCGGCCGGACCCCAGTTGGCTGAGCCTGTCGAGGCCAAGCACCCCAGCCCAACCCCTCGACCAGCTCAGGGAACTACACCGGGTTGGACAACATCTCCTCCACCAGAGCAATCAGGGTTGGGAACGAGTGCCACAGCTGATGGCCCAATCCTTCGACGGTGATCGTCGGACCGGGGATGCCTCGCTGCGCCAGCGAGGCATCCACCTTGTCGAAATCACTTCGCCGGCACAGCGAGCTCTTGGAGCCGCGCGCCAGCGCACAGCGGACCACCTCGACCTCGTCCAGGCGGTGGCCAAGCTCCTCGCTGGCCAGCACTGTGGCGATGGCCAGCAGGTCCACCGTGCTGTAGTGGACGTTCGGCTCGCGGCGTCGCCGCCGATAGGCCGACATCACCCAGTCGTGGCCGATATTGGTGGCCAGCGAGAGCGGCAGCCGACCCAGGTCCATCAGGTTGTGGGCGTGCAGGGAGACGATGTTGCGCCTACTGATCGCCACCGGTTCCACCAGATTCAACCCTTCGATCGGCCCCCACTCGGCCAAGGCAGGAAGTGCCGAGGCAGCCAGCGAGCAACCGGTTGAATAACCGAACACCTGCATGATGTCGGTATTGGTGACGGCACCGGCCGCCATCGCTGCGGAAATGTAGGTGAGGTTCAACTCGGCCCAGGAGCCCACCCGGGAGCGCAGCATGTCGGCGCGCACCGCCTTGGGAATGGGCTTTCCGTAGCGGCTCATCCCCGGGATCTCGGTGAGCACCACCTGCATCGAAGTCACCTCGGCGAGGTACTGGCATTTCGCAAGCTCCCACGAGCCCAGCGGGGTGTTGAAGCCGGGAAAGTAGACCAACACCCCCACCGGATTCGCCGGAGTGGCGACCAACGCGTCCAACAGCGCCAGCCCACCGCCGGGGCGCAGGGTGTGCCGCACCACCTCCAGCTGCGGACGGCGCCGACCCAGGTGCAGGTCCAGCGGCAGGCTGACCCGCGGACGCATTTCTGGGCTCACAGCACCGATGCTAATCCCGTCCCCGGCAATCCTGAGGCGGTGGCGCGGCGCAGCAACCGCGTCCAGGGAACTGCGACTAGGGAAGAATGGCGGCCATGAGTGTTGTGGTGTTCGACATGGACGGGACTCTCACCGATACCGAGGCCCTCTGGGACCAGGTGCGTCGGGAGCTGGCAGCCGCCGAAGGACTGCCCTGGCCCGAAGCCGCGACCACCGCGATGATGGGCATGTCCACCCAGCAGTGGGCTACCTACATGGTCGAGACGGTTGGCCTTTCCGGCACGGACGAGCAGGTCGCCGAGCGCACTATCGGCGCGCTTGCCGAGCGCTACCGAACCCTGGGAATTCCAGTGTTGCCCGGAGCTGCTGCGGCGGTTCGCCGCATCTCAGCTGGCTGGCGCCTCGGTCTGGCCAGTTCATCCCCACGGGTACTGATCGATATTGCCTTGGCCCAACTCGGCATCGCCGATCTGATCCAGGAAAGCCTGTCCACCGAGGAGATCGGCGGCGCCGGTAAGCCGGCACCGGATGTGTACCTCGAGGTCTGCCGCCGCCTTGGTGCCGACCCGCGGCGCTGCGTCGCCGTCGAGGATGCCCCCAACGGCATCCGCTCAGCTCATCGGGCCGGGATGGCGATCGTGGCCATTCCCCCACATTTCCATCCGCCGACCGGCGAAGTGCTCGCTCTGGCCGATGCGGTGATCGATCACCTCGATCAGCTCGACGTTCCCCTGATCGAAACGATCTTGGCGGCGCGATGAGCATCCTGGCTGGAGTGCTTCGCGGCCCACTGTTGGGGTTGGCGCACAGCCGTGGGGCCCGCGAGTTGGCGCTACGGATACCCGTGACCGCGGCCGTGGTCTCCCGGTTCGTCCCTGGTGAGACCATCGCCGACTGCCTGGACGCGGTGCGCAGCCTGGCCGCCGAAGGACTGGTGGCCACCATCGACCACCTCGGCGAGGACACCACCTCACCGGCCGACGCAGCCGCGATCCGCGACGCCTATCTGAGGCTACTGGCCGAACTCGGCACGTCGGGGCTGGCCGAAGTGGCCGAGGTGTCGGTGAAGCTGACCGCGCTCGGCCTCGGCCTGCCCGATGGCACAAGGCTCGCTTTGAACAACGTCTGGGCGATCTGTGCCGCGGCCGCTGCGGTCGGCACCACTGTGACCATCGACGCCGAGGATCACAGCACCACCGATGCCACCTTGGGCATTTTGGCCGAGCTGCGCCGTGACTACCCGGCCACCGCAGGCGTGCTGCAGGCCTATTTGCATCGCACCATCGAGGACGTGAGCGTGCTGGCCACCACCGGCGCGCGGATTCGGTTGTGCAAGGGCGCCTACGCCGAACCGGTCGAGGTGGCTTTTCAGAACAACGAAGAGGTTTCGGCGTCCTACTTGGCCTGCGCGCAGTTGCTGCTGGACGGGGATGGCACGCCGCTGCTGGCCACCCATGACCCAGAACTCATCGCTGCGGTTGCCGATCTCGCCGCCCAGGTCGGGCGCAAGCAGGGCAGCTATGAGTTTCAGATGCTCTACGGCATTCGCTCCGATGAGCAGCGCCGCCTGGCCGCCCTCGGCGAGACCGTCCGGGTGTACGTGCCCTATGGCACCGACTGGTGGGGCTACTTCATTCGACGCCTGGCCGAGCGTCCGGCGAATCTGAGGTTCTTCGCCCGCGCGCTATTCGGGCGCTGATCAGTCCCGCCGACCCTGGACGCTTCGACGGGCTCAGGAACCTCAGCCCAGGTGACTTCGCCAGTCGAAGCGTTGTCTAGCGATCCCGCCAGCGCGCGATCACGGCCTCGACGTCCGCCAGGCCGATGACGATTTTGGGACCATCGATGGTGCGCAGGTAGCTCTCTTTGATCCGGGTGTTCAGATCCGCAACGATCGCACGCACCTCAGCCTCGGTAGCCACGTCCGCTAGGGTGGCGTCCAACTGCTCGACCTCGCGCTTCAGCGCCAGCGGAGTGGGCAATAGCTGCCTGAGGTCTTCGCCGGCCAGCTTGGCCTTGATCCACCAATCCGGATCATCGCTCAACTGCAACGGCTTGCCGGCACCGGGCAGATCGTCGAACTCACCGCGCTCTATCGCCTCGCGGATCTGTCGGTCGACCCAGGACTCGTAGATCACCGCAACATTCTCCCGCACCCGCCATGGACCATTTCGGGCCAAAACCCAAGGCGGTACTTGTCGCACCGACCAAACCCTTCAAGGCGAGCACTCGCACCCGTAATGTCAGCACATGAAGATCGAAGACGTAATCCGCAACAAGGGTGCTGAGGTGGTGACCATCGGCACTGCAGCCACCGTCGCCGACCTGGTTGAGTTGCTTTCCCGGCGCAACATCGGCGCAGTCGTGGTCAGCGCGGACGGTCAGTCCGTCGATGGCATCGTCAGCGAGCGAGATGTCGTGCGGCATTTGGCCGCCGACGGGGCGGCGGTACTCTCCCGCACCGTGGCCGAGATCATGACCAGCCCGGTGGTCACTGCCACCCGGGAGGACGGCCTGGGTGCCACCGCACACACCATGACCTACTCCCGACTGCGGCACCTGCCGGTAGTGGAGGACGGACGCCTGGTAGCGATCGTCTCGTTGGGCGACGTGGTGAAATACCGCATCGACCAACTCACCGACGAACGCAACCACCTCCTTGACTACCTCCACAACTGATTCGAGGGTGAGCGGTCCCACCCCGGCCGAGGCTGCACTGCGCGCTGTCGGGGTGGAGTTCCGCGTGATCAGACATGGACGGGTCGGATCGCTGGCCGAGGCCGCGCGAGTACGAGGGATCGACCCGTCCGAAATCGTGAAGACGCTGGTGGTTCGCCGGGCGTCCAGCGATTACCTGTTCGTGCTGGTACCCGGTGACCGGGAGATCTCCTGGCCCAAGTTGCGTGCCCTGCTCGGGGTGAACCGGCTGTCGATGCCGGACGCAGCCAAGGCCTTCGAGGTCACCGGGTACCAGCGCGGCACCATCACCCCCTTCGGGGCGCACACCGCCTGGCCGGTGATCGCCGATGCCACCATCGGCGGGCACGAGATCAGCCTCGGTGCCGGCCAGGAGGGTGCAGCAGTAGTGCTCGACGCGGACGCGGCGCTCACCGCGCTGGACGCCCAGGTAGCCGACATCACTGAGGGGCGCGAATCACCACTCTGATTCGCTCCTGCGAAGCTTTACCGCGCGCCGTGTTGCCGGAGATCGGCCGGCGCCGGTGCGTCACGTCCTAGCCCCGCAGCCCTACCGAATTGTCGGCAGCGACGGGCACTCTTGATTCATGGCAGCCCACCCCAACACCTTCGCGACAATCCGCGGCATCGTGCCGCCCTACCTGTTGCGGCACCTGGCCGAATCCGAAGACCCGCAAGCCACTGCCGCCTTGGCAACCCTGACCCGCGATCGCAGGCAGCGCCGGCATCGGGCAGCCAATGCCGCCGCCGCTGCCCAGCAGCAGGGCTTCGTCGCAGCGGTGAAGCCGGTAGCAGTGACCGGTCCATCGCGGTTGATCTCCGACGCCGGCAAGGTCGAGCGGTTGCCCGGCAAGCAGGCGCGCAGCGAGGGAGGGCCTCCCACCGGCGATGCCGCCACCGATGAGGCCTATGACGGATTCGGGTCAACCTGGGAGCTGTTTGAGCAGGTCTACGCTCGCAACTCCATCGACAATGCCGGGATGCGCCTGCTCGGCAGCGTCCATTACGGGCAGGGCTATCAGAACGCCTTCTGGAACGGCACTCGGATGGTGTTCGGCGATGGCGACGGCGAAATCTTCGGACGATTCACCGCCAGCCTTGACGTGATCGGCCATGAGCTCAGCCACGGCGTGGTGGAGCACACTGCAGCCCTGATCTACTCCGGCCAGTCCGGTGCGCTCAACGAGTCGGTGGCCGACGTATTCGGGGTGCTGGTGGCGCAATACCAGGCCAAGGTGAGCGCGGCGGCAGCCGACTGGCTGATCGGTGCCGACCTGCTGCTGCCCGGGGTGAAAGGCACCGCGCTGCGCAACATGCTGCATCCAGGCACCGCCTACGACGACCCCCGTCTGGGTAAGGACCCGCAGCCGGCCGATCTGAGTCACTACGTGCAGACCAGCGAAGACAACGGCGGAGTGCACTACAACTCCGGCATCCCCAATCGGGCCTTCGCACTCACCGCGACCACCATCGGCGGCTTCGCCTGGGAGCGGGCCGGTCAGATCTGGTACGACGCGCTGACCGGCACCACCATCAAGCCCGATTGCGATTTCGCCACCTTCGCAGCCCTCACCATTTCCGCAGCCGAGACCCGCTACGGCAAGGATTCAGCCGAGGCTGCCGCCGTCGCCTTGGCGTGGAAGAGCGTTGAGGTGAATCCTGGCGGGCCGGTGAAGGCGGTCCACAGCGAAAAGGTTGATCCCCATTCCCAGCTCGTCCTGCGCCGCAGCGGCGGTTTCGCCGGCTTGACCAAGCAGCGCCAATCCAGCCTCGCGGAACTGAACAAGGCCGACCGCTCAGCCTGGCAGGGCCTGCTCGCCGGCGACACCCTGCCGAAGCTGGCTGCCGACAGCCGGACTCATCCGGACGCCTACGTCTATGGCATCCACTGTGCTGACGCCGAGGTGGAGGTGGAGTTGCCCGAGCCCTCCCTTCCGGAAAGGGTGCGCATACTTTTCGATCGCTTCCTTTCCGGCGAGTAGGGGCCACCAACGAAGCAGCGCCGTCCGTCCACCGGCTCTGGGCCAGTGGACGGACGGCGCCAACAGTCTTGCCGAACCGGCGCGCTGCGGCGTCCGGCCCGGTGACTCACAGCGTGCGGATCAGCTTCTTGTTGACGAACTCGGTCGCGCCAAGGCGTCCCATCTCCCGGCCGAAACCGCTGCGCTTGACGCCTCCGAAGGGCAGTTCCGGGCTGTCGGCCAGCACACAGTTGACGAACACCATGCCGGCGTCGATCTGGTTGGCCACCCGCTCGGCTTGAACCGGATCGGTGGTGTAGAGGTAGGAACCCAGGCCGAAGGGAGTGTGGTTGGCCACCTCGACGGCCTCGACCTCATCGGCCACTTCGTAAACCAGTGCCACCGGCCCGAAGAACTCCTCAAGGTAAATGTCGCTGTCCCGGGGAATGTCGACGATCACTGTCGGAGCGAAGAAGGTGCCTTCATTGGTCCCGCCCAGCAGCAGCTTGCCGCCAGCGGCAACCGCCCGCGCCACCTGGTCGGCCAGGCCGTTGGCCGCCGACAGTGAGGACACCGGGCCCAGCTCGCAGCCCTCGGCGAAGGGGTCTTCAGCCTTGACCTTGCCCATCGCGGCGACCAGCTTCTCGGTGAATGCCGGGTAGAGGTCGGCCACCACGATCGCCCGCTTGGGCGCATTGCAGGACTGCCCGGAGTTGTCGAGTCGGCCTGCCACCAGGTCGGCCACCACAGCGTCCAGGTCATCGGTGGAGAGCACGATGAAGGGGTCGGTGCCGCCCAGCTCCAGCACGACCTTCTTCAGGTGACGGCTGGCCTGCTCGGCGACAGCGATCCCGGCGCGCTCGGAGCCGGTCAGGGATACGCCTTGAACCCGCGGATCGGCGATCACGTCGGCAATCTGATCGGTGCTGGCGAAAATCATCTCGAAGGCACCCTCAGGGGCGCCGGCATCGGCGTAGATCTTCGCGGTCAGCTCACCGGTCTTGGGGCACTGCGAGGCAGGCTTGAGCAGCACGCTGTTACCGATGGTCAGGTTCGGGCCGGCGAAGCGGGCCACCTGGTAGAAGGGGAAGTTCCACGGCATCACGCCGAGGATCACCCCGAGGGGGGCGTTACGGATCACCGCGGTGCCGGTACCGCCGCGCAGTTCGATCGGCTCATCGGCCAGTTCGGCCGGCGCGATCTCGGCGTGGTAGCGGTAGATATCGGCAGCGAAGTCGACCTCGCCGTACGCCTGGGCGAGCGGCTTGCCCATCTCTTCCACGAGCGCCTTCGCCAGCTCATCGCGGCGCTCGGTGTGCAGATCACCGATCCGGCGGACCAGGGCTGAACGCTCTTCAACGCTGGTGCTGCGACCCCAGCCACGGGTCGCAGCGTTGGCGCGGGTGATCGCCGCACCGAGTTCGGCGTCGCTGATCTGCGGGTAGTTGGCGAGTGTCTCCCCGGTTGCGGGGTTGATTACTGCGTACTTACTCATCGTGCTCCAATCGCTTCGTCGGTGATCTTCAATGCTTCATCGATAACGTCCAGGCCCCGATTCAACTCGGCCTCGGTGATCACCAGCGGCGGGGCGATGTGGGTGCGGTTGTAGTGGGTGAACGGCCACACCCCGCCAGCCTTGCAGGCCGCAGCGAAGGCAGCCATGGGTGCATTTTGCGCAGGCGTCGGGTTGAACGGCACCAGCGGCTCGCGGGTCTCACGATCGCGAACCAGTTCCACAGCCCAGAACAGGCCACGTCCCCGGACGTCGCCGACCGAGGGGTGGGTGCTCAGCCATTGGTTGAGCCGTGGAGCGATCACCCGATCGCTCAGGTTACGGACGTGCTCGAGGATGCCGTCACGGCGGAAGACCTCGAAGGTCGCCACACCCACCGCGCAACCCAGCGGATGCCCGGAGTAGGTGAGCCCGCCGTAAAAGACCCTGTCGTCGAAGAACGTGGCGATCGGCTCCGAGATCACCACGCCACCCAGCGGCACGTAGCCGGAGTTCACGCCCTTGGCGAAGGTGATCAGATCAGGCTGGACGCCGAAGCCCTGGAAGCCGAACCACTCCCCGGTGCGGCCGAAGCCGGCCATCACCTCATCGGCGATGTAGACGATGCCGTAGCGGTCACACAACTCACGCACACCTGCCAGGTAGCCCGGCGGTGGCACCAGGATGCCGTTGGTGCCCACGATCGTCTCCAGGATGATCGCGGCAATGGTGTTCGCACCTTCGAGCACGATCACCGATTCGAGATGCTCCAGCGCGCGGGCAGTCTCCTGCTCGGCGCTGTCGGAATGGAACGGCGAGCGGTAAGGGTAGGGCCCGAAGAAATGGACCACGCCGGCCGCCCCGGCCTCGTTCGCCCAGCGGCGCGGATCCCCGGTGAGGGTGATCGGGGTGCCCATGCCGCCGTGGTAGCTGCGGTAGGTGGAAAGCACCTTGTGGCGTCCGGTGGAGTGGCGAGCCATCCGCACCGCGTACTCATTGGCGTCCGCGCCGGCGTTGGTGAAGAACACCTTGGTGAACGGCTCCCCGGCCACCTCGGTGATCAAGCGAGCCAATTCGGAGCGCACATCGTTGGCCATACCCGGCTGAATGGTGGCCAACCGGTCGGCCTGCTTGTGGATGGCAGCAATCAGGTCCGGATGCTGATGACCGAGGTTCAGGTTCACCAGCTGAGAGCCGAAATCGAGGTAGCTGTTGCCGGCGAAGTCGAAGAAGGATGCGCCCTTGCCGCCGGCCACCGGCATCGGGTCGATGGAGCCTTGCGCGCTCCAGGAATGGAACACGTGGGCGCGGTCGTTGGCCCGCACCACCGCCTCGGCGGCCCGATCGGGTAAAGCTGCGGGCGCCCCGTCCAGGTCCACGTAGGTCGGCGCCGTGCTGAATTCGGTCATGTTGTTCAACTCCGTCAGTGGTTGCTGGGGAAACCAAGATCAATCTGGGATTCGCTGGGCTGCGGCCAGCGAGCGGTGATCACCTTGCTGCGGGTGTAGAAATGCACCGATTCGGGACCGTAGATGTGCGAGTCGCCGAACAGCGAGTCCCTCCAGCCACCGAAGGAGAACGAGCCCACCGGCACCGGGATCGGCACGTTCACCCCAACCATGCCCACCTCGATGTCGACCTCGAACTCTCTGGCGGTGCGGCCGTCGCGGGTGAAGATCGCGGTGCCATTGGCGTAGCGGTTGGCGTTGATCAGGGCCACTGCGTCTTCATAGGTGGCCACCCGCACCACCGAAAGGACCGGACCGAAGATCTCCTCGTCGTAGATCCGCATCCCGGGCAACACCTGATCCACCAGGCTGACGCCGATGAAGAAGCCATCCTCGCTGAACTCCTGGGTGGTGCCATCGATGACCACCTCGGCGCCCTCGGCTGCAGCACCGGTGACGTAACCGGCCACCTTGGCCCGGTGCTCCGCCGTGATCAGCGGCCCCATTTCGCTGGCCGGATCGGTGCCGTCACCGATCTTCAGCTTGGCCACCCGCTCGCCGATCTTCGCGATCAGCGCGTCGGCAACCTGATCGCCGACCGCAACCAACACCGAGATCGCCATGCAGCGCTCCCCGGCCGCACCGTAGGACGCCGACACCGCGGCGTCAGCGGCCGAATCCAGATCGGCGTCCGGCATCACGACCATGTGGTTCTTCGCACCACCCAGAGCCTGGACGCGCTTCCCGGCCGCACTCGCGCGGGTGTAGATCGCCTTGGCGATCGGGGTGGAACCGACGAAACTGACCGCCTTGACGTGGCGGGATTCCAGCAGTGCGTCGACCGCATCCTTGTCGCCATGGACGACATTCAGCACACCATCGGGAAGGCCGGCCTCGGCGAACAACTTGGCCAGGAACACCGAAGCCGAGGGGTCCTTCTCGCTCGGCTTGAGCACGACGGTGTTGCCGCAGGCAATCGCCGAAGCGGTCATCCACAGCGGCACCATGATCGGGAAGTTGAACGGGGTGATCGCCGCGACCACGCCCACCGGCTGCTTCACCGAATGGACGTCGACGCCGCGGGTCACCTGCTGGTCGTATTCGCCCTTGAGCAAGTGCACCAGGCCGGCAGCGAACTCGACGTTCTCGATGCCCCGGCTGATCTCGCCGAGCGCATCGGAAAACACTTTGCCATGCTCGCGGGTCACGATCGCAGCGAGCTCGTCCTGCCGCTCCACCAATAACTGGCGCAACCGGAAGAAGACGTCGGCCCGCCTGATCAGGCCGGTGGCCCGCCAGGCAGGCAGCGCGACTTTCGCTGCGGCGATCGCCTCCTCCACCCGAGCGGTATCGGCGAAACCCACTGAGGCGATCTGGGCGCCGGTGGCTGGGTTGAAGATCGGTCCGCTGCGGAGGTCTCCGGTGACCTCCTGGCCGGCGATCACGTGGGGAACAATGGTCATTTCGGGTCTTCTCCTTCAATAACGGCGATCTTGCGCAGTGTTTCGGTGACGGTCCAGCGGGTACGCCAGCCGGCCTGCAACCGGACCAGCGCACCAGGAACAAGTTCGAGTGGGGCGGCCGGCGGGTCGAGGAACTCCACCAACGCCTGGCCGGCCAGCACGCAGAACACCTCGTCGATCTCGATGTCGGTGATCGCACCGGGGGTCATCTCCCACACCCCGAGCTCAGCGGTGCCGAGACCGGCCAGCGGCATCCAGCCGGTGGTCGGCAGGCCGGCCACCAGGTGTTCGGCCGGCACGGGTTCGCCCTCGATGGCCACGGTGAACACATTGGCCACCAGCGGTGAATCGAGGGCACTCACGAGTCGAACCCCAATCCGACGGCGTCCAGAGCCCGCAGCAGCAGGTTGCGTTTGCCCTGATTGTGATCGGCCTGGTCCAAGGACCACTTGGTGGCCGCGATCCCCAGCGCGGCAATGGGGTCTGGCGGGAACGGCAACGGACGTTCGCGCACCATTGCCAACTGCGTCCGCTCGGTCGGGACGCCACCGAGCAGGTCGAGCATCACGTCAGCAGCGAAACGGGTGGCGGCCACACCGAGTCCGGTGAAGCCCGTGGCGTAGGCGATTCGGCCACCGCCGGCCAACCCGTAGAAGGCGCAGAAGCGGGTGGAGGTGTCGATGGCACCGGCCCAGCGGTGGCTGAACTTCAATCCAGCGAGCTGGGGGAAGGTGGCGAAGAAATGCTCGCCGAGTTTGGTGTAAGTCGTCCAGCGTTCCTCGTAGCCGGGGTCGATCCGTCCGCCGAAGTGGTAGACCGCGTCGTAGCCGCCGAACAGGATCCGGTTATCGGCGGTGAGCCGGTAGTAGTGGAACTGGTTGGCCAGGTCGGCCAGGCCTTGCCGGTTCTGCCAGCCGATCTCGGCCAGTTGTGCTGCCGACAGCGGCTCGGTGACCAGCGCGTAGTCGTACACCGGCACGGTCATCAACCGATTGCGCTTGAGCAGGGAGGGAAACACGTTCGTGGCCAACGCCACCTGGCTGGTGCGCACCCGGCCACGCTCGGTTCGCACCACCGGACGCCCGCCGCGCTCGATAGCGGTAACTGCCGAGTGCTCATAGAGCTCCACGCCCAGTTCGGCAGCGACCCGGGCCAACTCCATGACCATCCGCGCCGGATTCAGCAACGCCGCGCCGCTGCGATCCCAGACCCCGGCCAGGTAGCTGGGTGAGTTCACCTCGGCTCGCACGGTCGCCTCATCGAGGAATCCCTGCTCATCGGCGATCCACTCCACCTGATGCGGTTCGACGGCCACCGCCAACTCACCGGTGCGCTCGAACTCCACGTCCATCTGGTAGCGGGCGATGGTCTCCTCGATGCCGTCGAGATTGGCTTCGCCCAGCCGATCGAGTTGCTCCAGTTCGTCGGGCCAGCGGCGACGACCGTTCTCCTCGCCATGGGTGAGGCTGGATTCGCAGAAGCCGCCGTTGCGACCAGAGGCCGCCCAACCGAGTTGATGGGCCTCGAGCAGGATCACCGAGTGGTCGGGGTGACGCTCCTTCGCGCGCACGGCCGTCCACAGTCCGGCGTAGCCGCCGCCCACAATGACCAGGTCGGCGCGATGCTCGCCCACCAGACTCGGATGGTCAAGACGCTCCAAGCCATCCAGCCAAAAAACTGCGGCTCGGCTTTCCCGCAGCGCATCAGCGACCATCGATCCCACTGGGCGGTTCCGCTCGAAGGCCGTCGAGTACGGCATGGAGGTCCTTCCTGACTCACGAGTGAGGGCGCTTACCCGCGGCGCACGCCGATTACGCTACCGGGGCGAAGATACGAACAGGTTACGTAATCCGCACTTCTCACCAGCATTTGCAGCGGAAACCGCCCCACCTGTGGGTAATCCTCGCCGGATTCCCCCGCAGCTGAGCACCTGGAGACAATTTGCACCTGCACTTTCCCACCGACTTGGCCTAGCTTGGGCGGCATCGGAGAGGAACTCGTCGTGCCCAGTTTCACCACCACCTTGCACCTCAGCGGTACCAACGTGGGCATCGAAGTGCCCGAGGAAATCGTGCTCGCCTTCGGCGCCGGCAAACGGGTGCCGGTGATCGTCACGATCGCTGGCTACAGCTACCCGTCCACCATTGCTGTGATGGGTGGCCGGTACCTGATTCCGCTGGCCGCAGCCCATCGCAGGGCCGCAGGGGTGGCCGGTGGCCAGACCCATGAAGTGAACCTGACCCACGACCGTTCAACCAGGGACGCCCCGGCGCCCGAAGATCTCGCCGCGGCCCTGACCTCGGCGGGAGCCCGCTCTGCCTTCGACAAACTTGCGCCGTCGGCTCGCAAAGAGCAGATTCGCTCGGTCACCGAGGCGAAGGCGGCCGAAACCCGGCAACGCCGAATCGCAAAGGTGGTGGCCGCGCTCAGCTGAGCACAGCCAACCCCAGCACCCGGCGGCTGGTCGTCGGTGCCGAATCTCCCAACAGCACCGCTTGACCACGGGTGGGCCCCAACTGCCCCCCGACAGCGAAGCCCACCCCTCTCGGACACCAGAGATATCCGCCGGGTCGGCCAAGACGCACTCCCCCGGTACCGCGTCTTGGGCCATGAGTGGCCGTGACCGATGACCGCCATCACCAGCCGCTACGGCCCATCTCACCTTCAAGACGGATCAAGGACGCGATTGCTTACGCGAAACCGGAGAGATTTCCAAAACTTCTTTCAACCCGCGCTCAGGCCGCCTGCTGCGGGGTCTGAGTCGGGGTCGGGACCTCCGTCGGAGTCGGATCCGGGCTCGGCGTTTCCGTCGCCACCGGCGACGGCGTCTCGGCGGAAGGTTGGGGCTCTGTCGGGCAGCCCTCCACACATTCCGACGGTGTCGGGACGGACGGCGTGGGCGTCGGCACGACCGTCCGCGTCGGCTTCGGCTTCGGTTTCGCGGTGGTGGCTGAAGGCGTCGGCGATGGCGTCGGCGTGGCCGACCGGGTCGGCGTCGGGCTGGGCGTCGGGGCTGGGGAGAAGGAGCTCAGCGCAGGTAGCGGCCGCATGAGCGCATCAGGCTGAACACCACCACCGGCGTTGGCCGGAATCCCCAAAACCAAACCCGCGGTCAGGGCCAGTCCGGCCACCAAGCCAACCACCCGGTAAGCCTTGCCTGCAGTCTGCAACCCCGTGATGGCCCGGGTCGAATGGGGAGTCAGCTCGGCCGCCATCGCTGCGCCCGGACGCCTCAGCAACTCCAGGCCGACCCCGCCGAGAATGCCGACAGCCAGGGCCGATCCGATCCGAGCATTGAGCTGCCGGGTCCGGCTCAGCGCGGAGCGACAGCATTCGCAGCTGGTCAGGTGCGCGTTCACCGTCCGGGTGTCGCGGCTACTGCAGCGTCCGCGGACGTAGCGCCCCAGCAGTCCGCTCAGCCGGGTGCATTCATCCTCGGTGCCCAACTGGGCGTCCAGGTAGGACTGCCGAAGCCCTTCGCGGGCGCGATGCAGCAGTTGACTGGCCGCACCCTCAGCAACGTCGAGCTCACGTCCGATCTCGGCATGGCTACGGCTTTCGACCACGCCCAGCCACAAGGCGGCCTGCCAGCGCTCGGGCAGTGCTTCGAAAGCGCTGCGCACCAGAGTGTCGTCGGCCCCCTCCGGAGCCTCAGCCACCACCGGCTTGGTTTCGGTTGGGTCCAGGGGCAGTTCGACCGTGCGGCGTCGATAGTCGATGGCGCGGTTGCGCACCATCTGCAGAAAGTAGGGACGCACCGAGTAGGTCGGCCCATCACCACGCCTGAGAATCAGCAGCAGCCGCTCGATCGAGTCAGCGACCACATCTTCAGCGCTGGCCGGATCGACGATGGACCTGGCCACCACCAGCGCGGAGCCACGGTTGCGGCCGACGAGTTCGGCGAAGGCGTCCATGTCACCGGAGCGCACCCGCAACAGCAGGTCACTCTCTGTCTCGCGCCCCTCATCCAACGGCGCAGACCCAGCTTGGCTCACGTTTCCCCCAGAACCTGCGAGCCCGCTTGGCGCCCGGCGTGTCCACCCTGCGGCAAAGCAGCATAGCCAAACCGCCAGGCGCGCGCCCACCCGCTCAGGCCAATAGTGCGGTGGCCTCGGGCATCAAAACATCCTCAAAGCCGGGCCGCTGGCGTTCAATGAACCCCACTCCAGCTCAGTTGTCGGTGGATTTGCCCACCAGTGGCGGCTCGCTCGACCACGGGAAAGAGATCCACTCGTCGGTGCGCTTCCACACGTAGTCGCACTTCACCACCGACTGGGACTTCTCGTACAGCACCGCCGTCCGGGTCTCGGCCACATGGGTGGCGCAGAAGTCGCGAACCATCCGCAGGGTTTCGCCGGTATCGGCCACATCGTCGACTACCAGCACCTTCTTCTCGGACAGATCCACCGCGGCCGGCACCGGCGGCAACAGCACCGGCATCGGCAGCCGGGCGTCCACGCCGGTGTAGAACTCGACGTTGATGATGTGCAGGTTCTTGATGCCCATCGCGTAGCTGATGGTGCCGGCCGGGAGCATGCCGCCCCGGGTGATCGACATGATCAAGTCGGGCTTGAAGCCGGAATCGACAACGGCGGCGGCCAGTTCGCGGGCGGCTATGCCGAACCCTTCCCAGCTGAGGACTTCGCGGATGGGATCACTCATGGCGCATATCTTCCCAGAGGAACGCCAATCCGCGGAACTGTCCGAAACAGGGCTGGGTTAGGTTGAATAGAGCCATGCTTGCGGTACAGGTCACCGTGTCGGGCCGAGTCCAAGGGGTCGGTTTCCGCTGGTGGGCGCAAAACACCGCCCGCGCACTGCACCTGGCCGGGCAGGTTCGCAATCTCAACGACGGCCGGGTGGAGATCCTCGCCCAGGGCGAGCCCGACGCTGTCCGCCGGCTATTGCGGTTCACCATCGAAGTGCCAACCACCACTGCGCGTCCGGGATGGGTTCAGGATTACGACCTGTCCTGGCCCGAGCCAGTGCCCGGACGGATCGGTTTCAGTGCGCGCTAACCCACCCGGCCCGAGGCGAGGATCAGGGCAACGACCAGCGGGATGAAACTGAGGCTCAGCAGCACGGCATTCAGCCGGAAGTGATCGCGCAACACTGCGGCGTATTCCCGGATCACCGCCGTCGGCCAGAAGTAGCGCGCCGTCTTGGCCCCGACCGCGTAACCCCGCATCCCCGCCTGGCGCATCAGGAAAGCCGCGCGCAGCGCGTGGAAGTCACTGGTGACCACCGCGGCCGGGCCGGACACCTCTTGGGCGGCCAGCAGTGATGCGGTGTAGAACAGGTTCTGTCTGGTGTTGCGCGAGCGGTCCTCAACCAGCAACGAGTCGGCGTCCATGCCCTCGGCCACAAGGAAGTCGCGCATGGCCACGCCTTCCGCGACCGGCTCGTCTCGGCCCTTGCCGCCGCTGGTGACCAGCACCACCGGCCCCCCGTTGGCCGCCGAGCGGTCGAAGACCTCGCGTCCCTTCCGTAGCCGGGACGCCAACAACGGCGGCACCTGCCCCTGATACAGGCCGGCGCCGAGCACGATCACCACTGCGGCAGTCGGGCCGTGGCGGAGCATCCATGCGGGGTAGAAGATGCCGTAAATGACGAAGGCGGCAAACCCGGCACCCAGATAGGCGGCGGGCAATCCGGCCAGCGCGAACCACCCCAGCAAGAGCAATGACTGGCTCTGCAACACCAGCACCCCGGCGACCAGCAAGCCCACCAGGAACAATCCCAAGGCGATCGACAACAGCCGGCCGAACCGGAAGCCTTCTTTGATCACCAAGGTGAGCCCGGCCACCACCAGGAAGACCGCCAAAACGGCAACTGTCAGCCCGGTGAGCGCCAACAACCCGAATACCAGATAGACCTCACCCACGTCGTTCCACAGGTCGGTGGCGGCATCGGCTGCCGAGCCGACGCCGGCCACCACCAACCAAGCCAGGGCAAAGAAGAGGTACAGGCCAGTGCGGAACCTTCGCGGCTCCAAGGCGAAGCTGATCAGGAAGGCCGCCAGCGGAAGGAGTTCCGGAGCCAGATTGAGCAGCGTCATCGGCGTCCTCCTACTCCACGGTGGTGTCGTTGAACGGCATCAAAGGCGCTATCACCGGGAACACCCAACTGAACAGGACGGCCACCACTGCCACCAGCAGCACGGTCGCCAGGAGCACCTTGACGGCCTTCGGTCCGGGCAGGCGCCGCCACAGCCAGCCGTAGAGGGACATCAGGGGCTCACCTCCAACACGCTCGCCGGCACACCCTGGGCGTGGGTGTACTTGGCCTCCAGCAAACCATTGACGACGTAGCGCTCCCGAGCGCTGTACTCGGGATGGCAGCTGGTCATGGTCAACAACGGCTGAGTGGGGGCAGTGTCCGGCCCGTTGGGCACCGGCAGCAGCACCGAGATCTGAGTGGGCGCCACGATCTCGCGACCGGTGACCCGGTAGACGTAGTAAGAGTCCTTGGTTTCGATCAGCACCACATCGGCAACCTTCAGCTTGTCGATCTGGTTGAACGGTTTGCCGTAGGTGGTGCGGTGGCCGGCCATCGCGAAGTTGCCGACGGCGCCGGGCAGTGCGGTACCCACGTAATGCCCGACCCCGCGGGTCAGCACGTCGTGTGTGGTGCCCTCATAGAGCGGACGGGCGAAGTCGGCACCGAACCGTGGAATCCGGACGATCGCGAACGCCTGCCCCAGCTTCACCTGCTTGGGCTGCACCCAGGATTCGGGATTCTGCTCCATGGCAACCACAACGGAGTTGGCATCGGCATCAGAGACCACATCGGTCCACCACAGTTGCCAGGCGACGAAGAGCAACACAAAGGCGCCAGCGGTGATCAGCAGTTCGCCGAGCAGACCCGTTAGGCCCCGTACGATCCGCACGATCTCTCCTCTGCGTCGTCCCAGATTGCGGCCCACGCTACCGGAGTTCACCTGACCTCACCCGGAAGCTATCCGCCAACCCATAGGCTTTACACAGCAAGCTGCCAGTCGGCACCCACCCAGCGCTGAGAGAGTCACACCATGGCGATCACTGCACGCAGCGGACTTCAAGCCCTCACTCGTCCCGATGGCTCCGCTATCCGTATCCTCACGGTCGATGACGAGACCAGCCTCACCGAATTGCTCAGCATGGCGCTGCGCTATGAGGGCTGGGAAGTAACCACCGCAGCGTCCGGCCTGGCTGCGGTGAAAGCCGCCCGCGAGGTGCGTCCGGACGCGATCGTGCTGGACATGATGCTGCCCGATTTCGACGGCATGGAGGTGATGCGTCGCATCCGTGCCGAAGAGCCGGACGTACCGGTGATCTTCCTCACCGCCAGGGACGGCCTGGAGGACCGGATCGCCGGTCTGACCGCCGGTGGCGATGATTATGTGACCAAACCGTTCAGCCTTGAGGAGCTGGTGGCCCGCCTTCGCGCCCTGCTGCGCCGCTCCGGGGCCACCCTCGCCCGAAACGAATCCACCCTGGTGGTTGGCGACCTGACTCTGGACGAGGACAGCCATGAGGTGATCCGAGCCGGGGAGCTGATCAACCTGACCGCCACCGAGTTCGAACTACTGCGCTACCTGATGCGCAACCCGCGCCGGGTGCTGAGCAAGGCGCAGATCCTCGACCGGGTGTGGAACTACGACTTCGGCGGCCAGGCCAATGTGGTCGAGCTCTACATCTCCTACCTGCGCAAGAAGATCGATGCCGATCGTCCACCGATGATCCACACCATGCGCGGCGCGGGCTACGTGCTCAAGCCGGCGGTGGAATGACCGTACCTGAGCCGACCACACTGCCCCCGCCCGCACCGATGGGCAAGGGGACACTGAGTCGTCAGCTGGTGTTGCGGGTGACCGCCCTGGTCGCCCTGCTCACCGTGGTGCTCTCCATGTTCACCAGCCTGGCCAGCTACCAGATCCTCCAGCGTGAGCTGGACGAGCGCCTTCAGGTTGCGTCTGGCCGTCTCTACCAAGGCGGCGACACCAGTGGCCGCGGCCCCGGCGACCTGACCGGCTCCGGCCTGATCCGAATCGACACCTACAACAGCACCCAAGTGCTGACCACCAGCATCACGCTCAGCACCGCTGCTCAGGAACAGCTGCTCGGGCTGGCAGCTTCCACCGATCCGGTGACGGTCAACATCCACGGCGCTGGCCTTTACCGGGTGCTGGTTCGCACCCAACCGACCTACACCCTGGTGGCATTGCCGTTGAGCGAGGTCACCAAGCCGCTGACCAGCCAGCTGGTGATGACTGCTCTCCTCACTTTGGCAGTGATCGTGGCGGCCTACTTGGCCACCCGGCGGGTGGTGGAGGCGAGTCTGCGACCGCTGACCCGGCTGACGGTCACCGCAACCCAGGTTTCGAATCTGCCGCTGGAACGCGGCGAGGGCCACGTGCCGATACGCGTCGCTCCCGCGGATGCGAATCCGCTCAGCGAAGTGGGCCGCGTGGGCTTGGCGTTCAACCACATGCTCGACAACGTCGAAGGGGCGCTGGCCGCTCGGCACCGCAGCGAGACCAAGGTGCGCCAGTTCGTCGCGGATGCCTCCCACGAACTGCGCAACCCGCTGGCGTCCATTCGCGGCTACGCCGAGCTGACTCGCCGCGGCAGCGAGCAGCTGCCCGAAGACGCCGCCTACGCGCTGAGCCGGATCGAATCCGAATCCGATCGGATGTCGGCCCTGGTCGAAGACCTGCTGCTGCTGGCCAGGCTGGACTCCCAGCCCACCCTTGAGCTGCAACCGGTCGATGTCACCGAAATCGTGCTGAATGCGGTTAGCGACGCACGTGCTACCAGTTCTGACCACAAGTGGTCGATGAACCTGCCTGAAGACGTGGTCACGGCAATGGCCGACCCGCACCGGTTGCACCAGGTGGTGGCGAATCTGCTGGCCAACGCCCGCAGCCACACCCCGCCCGGCACGGCGGTCGAGACCGCACTGCGGGTCAACGAAGGCTTCGCCGAAATCTCGGTCACCGACAGCGGCCCAGGCGTGCCTGCCGAGATTCAACAGTCGGTTTTTGAGCGGTTCACCAGGGCTGATGTGAGCCGGGTGCGCCAAACCGGCGGTTCCTCCACGGGTCTCGGCCTGGCGATCGTGGCCGCAGTGATGAGGGCCCACCGCGGTGAGGTGCGGCTGGATTCGCGTCCGGGCCACACCTGTTTCACCATCCGGGTGCCATTGGCCTGACTAGGTCGGCAGACCAGCCGGACCCGTTTGCGGGCCTGGCCCTCGAACACCTTCGCAGTCTCACAACAGGCTCACAGGCCCGCCAGGCGCCCCGCTCAGGGCTAGGGGATTTGCTGTGTACATGACCCTTACCGAGCTCAAGTCTCCCGACCATGCCCAGGCCGACGGCCAGACGCCCGCGCCGCATTACGGCTATGTCGATGACCGACCGGACTGGCTGGCGCGTGGCAGCGTACTGGCCCTGTTGGTAGCGGTCGGATTCCTCTACATCTGGGGGCTCGCCGCCTCCGGTTACGCCAACTCCTTCTACTCCGCAGCCGCGCAGGCAGGCTCGGAGAACTGGGTGGCCTTGTTCTTCGGCTCCCTCGACGGTGGCAACTCCATCACCATCGACAAGCCACCCGCCGCCGTCTGGCTGATGGCGTTCTCGGTGCGACTTTTCGGGCTGAACTCCTGGAGCATCCTGGTGCCGGAGGCCCTGCTGGGGGTGGCCAGCGTTGGCCTGCTGTACGCCACCGTCCGCCGCTCGCTGCTGAACTGGCGAGGTGCCGCTGTCAGCGATCCGCTGACCCAGCGTGGGGCGCACTGGGCTGCGATGGCAGGCGCGGTGGTGTTCGCCCTCACTCCGGTGGCCACGCTGATGTTCCGCTTCAACAACCCTGACGCACTGTTGGTGTTCACCATGATGCTGGCCGCCTACTTCACCGTCCGGGCCACCGAACATGCCGGGCGCGGCTGGCTCGCGCTGGCCGGGGTCGCCATCGGCTTCGGTTTCCTGACCAAGATGCTGCAGGCCTTTCTCGTGCTGCCCGCACTGGTGGTGGCCTACTGGTTCGCCGCTCCGGCGAGCTGGAAGAAGAAGAGCGTCGACCTGGTGGTGGCATTCCTCACCATGCTTGCCTCGTTCAGCTGGTACGTCGCCGCAGTCGAACTGACCCCAGCATCGCTGCGTCCCTACATCGGCGGCTCGCAGAACAACTCGATCATCGAACTGATTTTGAGCTACAACGGCCTTGGCCGAATCACCGGCAACGAGACCGGGTCAGTCGGTGGCGGAAACTCCGGCGGCAACTGGGGCACCACCAGCATCCTGCGGATGTTCGAAGGTGTCTCGGGCGGCATGGTCTCCTGGCTGATCCCGGCTGCGCTGATCCTCGGCCTCGGCGCGATCGTGGCAGCCATCGCGGCGCGGAAGCAGGTGCCTGCCGAGCCCCGCACCCAGACTCCGTCCCAGGCGCTGATCGGTGGTGCGACCATTTGGCTCGGCTGGCTGTGTGTCACCGCGGGAGTCTTCAGCTTCATGGCCGGCATCTACCACGACTACTACACCGTCGCTCTGGCCCCGGCGATCGGCGGTGCGGTCGCCATCGGCGGGGCAGCCCTGTGGGCCAATCGCGGACATTGGCTGGCCCGAGTCACCCTCGGCGCCACCAGCATCGGTACCGGAGTCTGGGCGCTGGTGCTGCTGCTGCAGGCTGGCAGTTGGTACACCTACCTCGGCTGGACGGCCTTTGCGCTGGGCGCGGTGGCCGGACTGGCAATGATCTGGGTCGATCAGTTACCCAAGCTGATCTCCACCACGGTGCTGGTCGTGGCGCTCGGCGCCGGCCTGCTCGGGCCGTATGCCTACTCGATCGATACCGCAGCCACCGCGCACACCGGCTCGATCGTTACGGCCGGCCCGGTGACCAGCATGGGCGGTATGGGCGGTATGGGCGGTGGCCCCGGCGGCGGCCAGCCCCCGTCCCAGACCGGTACCCAGACGGGCACCCAGGCTGACGGCCAGACGGCCCGAGGCGGCGGCCCCGGCGGCGGCATGGGCGGCCTGCTCAACGGCGCCAGCGCCTCCACGCAGGTCCTGGCACTCCTGACGGCCAACTCAGCGAACTACACCTGGGTGGCAGCAACCACCGGTTCGCAGAACGCCGCCAGCTACCAGTTGGCCACCCGTGCTGCGGTGATGGCCATTGGCGGCTTCAACGGCTCCGATCCGTCCCCGACACTGGCGCAGTTCAAGGCCTACGTGGCCGAAGGCAAGATCCACTACTACATCGCCGGCTCGATCGGGCAGTCGAACAGCGGATCCGACAGCGCCAGCCAGATCGCGGCCTGGGTGAGCAGCACGTACACCGCCCAAACCGTGGATGGCACCACCATCTACGACCTATCCCAGAACTGAGGTGAACCGCGATGAGCACACTAATGCCGTTACCAACGCAAGCACCCCAGTCCCTACGGATGACCACCGTCGACGTGATCATCCCGGTTTACAACGAGGAACAAGACCTGCGGGCCTCGGTGCTGCGCCTGGATGCGTTCCTGGCAGACACCTTCCCCTACGACTACCAGGTGGTGATCGCCGATAATGCTTCGACCGACACCACTTTCGAAATCGCCCAACGGCTGGCGTCCCGTCACGATCACATTCGGGCCGTCCACCTCGACGCCAAGGGACGCGGACGCGCCCTGCGGCAGGTCTGGTTGGCCTCGGATGCCGATGTGGTTGCCTACATGGACGTCGACCTTTCGACCGACCTCAAGGCTGTGTTGCCCCTGGTCGCACCGCTGGTCTCAGGCCATTCCGATGTGGCGATCGGTTCTCGGCTCACTCGCGGTTCGCGGGTGGTGCGCGGCCCGAAGCGGGAGTTCATCTCGCGTGCTTACAACCTGATCCTGAAGGCGTGCCTGGGGGCCTCGTTCTCCGATGCTCAATGCGGGTTCAAGGCGATGCGCCGAGACGTAGCCGACCACCTGCTGCCGTTGGTCGAGGACAACAATTGGTTCTTCGACACCGAGATGTTGGTGTTGGCCGAGCGTGCCGGGCTGCGCATTCATGAGGTGCCGGTGGACTGGATCGACGATGCCGGCACCACGGTCGACATCGTGGCCACCGCCGCCGAAGACCTCAAGGGTGTCTGGCGGCTGCTGCGAGACCTGGCCACTCACCGCGTCCCGATCGAGCGGCTGCGGGCCGAGCTGTCCAGGGCTGAGGTGCCCTCAGCGGTTCCCGGGGTGCCGGCCGGCATGCTCGCCCAGATGTTGCGGTTCGCCGCAGTCGGTGTGGCCAGCACTGCCGCGTACTTCGTCCTCTACCTGTTACTGCGCCCGTTCGGCGCCCAGGCTGCCAACCTGATCTCTCTGCTGGTGACTGCGGTGCTGAATACCGCAGTCAACCGGCGCTTCACTTTTGGGATCAGTGGCAGTGAAGGTGCTCTGAAGCACCACATCGGCGGCCTGGTGGCCTTCGGTCTTGCGCTCGGGCTCACCTCCGGTTCGCTGTGGCTGCTGCAGGCCTACGCCCCCGGTGCGGGTCAGTTGGCCGAGATCGTGGTGCTGGTGCTCGCCAACGCCGTCGCCACCTTCCTGCGGTTCCTCTCGCTGCGACTGCTGATGAACCATCGGGGGTGAGCCCGCCATCGGGAGGCGGGCAAAGCCATGCGGCCGCTGGTGGATCGGAGTTCCTGGCGGGGCCGATCCACCGCGGCCGCCTCTGGCCGCCGCACCACCGAGTCGAAGCCGTCCAGGAGGTTGAGCTCTTCGATCAGTCGGGCCCGGTCACGGTCGGACACCGAGTCGTACCCCGGACGCCAGGACGTCCGATGCGCCGGCTGCAGCGCCGCCGCCAGGGTTGCGATGAGGGTAAGTGAGATCAGTAGACCAACCATGGCAGCAATCCTTCTAGAGAAGCACATTTGCCAACAGTGGCTGAAACGCCACCCTTCAAAGGATTAGTGCCACTACGCTGGCCGCATGACACTTGAGCGGATCAGCGTGATCCTCGTCGAGCCGGTGGCCGTCTTCGAGTTCGGCGTCCCGGTGGAGGTGTTCGGCATCGACCGCACCGCAGATGGGCTGCCGGCTTTCGACTTCCGGGTCTGCGCGGTTGAGCCGGGGCGTCCCTTGGCCACCCAGACCACCGCCGCACTCACCGTCACCGCAACTCACAGCCTGGCCGAGGCGATCGGCAGCGATCTGGTGGTGGTGGCAGCCACCCCCCGAGTGCCTGACGAGCAGTATCCAGCTGAGGTGTTGGCAACCATTCGCGAGGCCCACCGATCAGGCAGCACCGTGCTCAGCTTGTGCTCGGGCGCCTTCATCCTCGGCGCCGCCGGATTGCTCGACGACCTGGATTGCACCACTCACTGGATGTACGCCGCCGAACTCCAACAGCGCCACCCCAGCGCCCGGGTCGATCCCGGCGTGCTGTTCGTCGACGCCGGCAACGTCATCACCAGTGCAGGCACGGCCGCCGGCATCGACGCCTGCCTGCACCTGGTGCGCCGCGAACTCGGGGCGTCGGTCGCCACCAAGATCGCTCGCCGGATGGTCGTGCCCCCGCAACGGGACGGCGGCCAGCAGCAGTACCTGGACTACCCCGAGGTCGAATGCTGCACCGGCAGCCTGGCCGACGTGCTCGATTGGGCGATCAGCAACCTGCAAGTGCCGCACACGGTGGCCTCCCTCGCCGATCGCGCCCACCTCAGCCAGCGAACCTTCGCCCGCCGCTTCATCGCCGAGACCGGCGCCACCCCACACAAATGGCTGAACCGACAGCGAGTGCTGGCCGCCCGGGAACTACTGGAGCGCTCCGACGCCTCAGTGGAACGGATCGCCGACCAGGTCGGCTTCAACTCCGCCGTCGTGCTTCGTGACCACTTCCGTCGCGAAACCGGCGTGGCACCACTGGCCTACCGACGCCAGTTTTCGCAGCAGTCGGCCTGAGCCGGTATCCCACCCAAGATCCCTGAACCCGTCCAAGAGACGCCGCCGCACCCACCTGCAGATAAGGTCGGCATCGTGACACTGACTCCCGCCGAACTGGCTCACCACGTAGACCACACCCTGCTCTCCCCCACCGCAACCGAGGCTGATGTCGAGGCGCTCGCCGCCGAAGCGGTGAAGCTGGGCACCTACTCGATCTGCATTTCCCCGGCAATGCTGCCGGTCACCGTCGATCTCGGGGCGGTGAAGGTCGCCACCGTCTGCGGCTTCCCCTCCGGCAAACACACGCCCTCAGCCAAGGCCAACGAGGCCGCCGAGTCGGTGGCCCGGGGGGCTGACGAGGTGGACATGGTGATCGACCTGGGCCTACTCAAGGCCGGACGCCCGCAGGCGACTCAGGCCGAGATCGCCGCGGTCCGCGCAGCCGTCGGTCCCGGCAAGGTGCTGAAAGTGATCATCGAATCCGCCGCGCTGACCGACGCCGAGATCATCGCGGCCTGCCAGGCTGCCGAAGCCGCCGGCGCCGACTTCGTCAAGACCTCCACCGGCTACCACCCAGCCGGTGGCGCTTCAGTGCACGCGGTGGAGCTGATGTCGGCCACCGTCGGTGGACGCCTCGGGGTCAAGGCGTCCGGCGGGATCCGCGACTGGGCCACCGCCACGGCAATGATCGCCGCTGGTGCCACCCGCCTCGGCCTGTCCGGCACGGCAGCGGTGTTGGCCGGCGGCACCTCGAGCGGCCACTGAGCCAGCGACCCGGCTAGCCCAAACCTTTGGCGGTCAGCCACGCCTTTGCCACATCGACGGCCTGGCCGCCCTGGGCCACCTGCTGCTCCAAGGCGATGAGGTCGGCGTTGGTGATCGCCTGGATGACCGCATTCATCGCCAAGGCGAGATCGGGCCGCTGATCGAGGAAGACTGAGTTTGCCAGCAGCACCAGCAGGTCTTCCGAACACATCTGCTCGGGGTCAGCCAACTCGACCAGAGCCGCCCCGCCGGCGTATTCGCTGCGTCTGAAGGCGCCGATGCCGGCCTGGCCAGAAACGATCAACTGGGCCCGGGCGAGAGGGTCGTCCTGAGTGAGCGCGGCGAAGTTGGTGCGGTAAATGGCATTCAGCGCATCCATTCCGTCGGCGCGCTCGATCGCCATCGCCGCCACCGCCGCCGATTTTCCGACCGAGAACTTCGGCAGTTCCTCCAGCGACTTCAGGCCCGAGGATGCGGCTGCCATCCAGACCAGGCCGCCGTCGGTCTTGCCGGGAGCCAGCACGCCGACGTCGGGGTCCAGCAGGCTGGCGAGGTCACCCAGCAGATCTGCGGGCGGCTCCTCGTCATCGCTCAGCAGACCCCAAGCGGTCCCCGCCCACACCGGGGCAGCCACGAGCGCGCCAGAACCGAGCCTGGCCTGCCAGTCCTCACCCCACGGCTGTGCGGACGCGCCGACACCCAGCTTGGTGACCGCACCCACGAGCAATGCCCCGAGCAGCGACCCGGTCAGCGACTGCTCTATCCCGAACACCGGCGACGCGGGCGTCGAACTCGCATTCGGCGTAGCAGTCGTAGGAGCTTCCCCCGGCTGCACCCGAGCGCAGCCGACCAGGAGCATTGCCCCCGTCCCGATCAGCAGCGCACGACGATCCACTCAGCCAGTCTCCCCCGCCCCGGCGCTCGGGACGGGCAACGACACCGCCGAACGGGCACTCGAGCGCTCATCGCCGTGGTGCACCAGGAATTCCCGGCTGCACGGCTCCACCGATTCAATAGGAATTTCTCCGGTATTTCCTCAGTAGACCCTCCGCAAGATCGCGGCATCCGCCGTACCGCCCCAGCCCCAATCTGGAACCTCTTTCGGCCCCCGACCAGCTCGGAAGGGGGCCTCCCCTCCACAACATTCATCGGAGACGCGCGCGCACCCGGGCCCACCAGCGGCTGGGTGTGAAGGCCTTGCCTGAAGATGCCTGAAGGATCGCTTAGACGTCTCAGTGAACGGCGTTCCGCAATGGCTAAGCTCCGCTCAATCACCCACCCCACGAAGGAGAAACATGAGCGCCAGGACTTTCACTGCGGCCGTCGCGGTTGCCTTGGCCGCCACGCTCAACTACGCCACCCCCGGCCTGGCTCAGGCCGTCCCGGAAACGCACCTTCGCCAGGGCGTGACCCTGGCTCAGACCAAGCACGCCGATGTCGACGGCGATGGTCGGCTCGACACCGTTCGCATCTACAACGCCGGCACCAAGGAGGACCTGACCAACTGGCTGGTGAAGGTCACCACTGCGACCGGAAGGGTGAGCTCGGTCACGTTCCCGATTCCCACCTACCAGACCGACAAGCCTTGGTACGGCTGGGCTCGCCTCGACGGGCAGCGCGGCGCCGAGCTCCTCTTCGAAACCCATTCCGACGACGGTCTCGGCCTGGAGGTGTTGACCTGGCGCGACGGAAGACTCCGCGACGAAAAGGCTCCGGCCAGTCCCAGCGACCTTACCCAGCGATGGGGCACCTGGTTCGCGGCCCAAGAGGGTAGCGCCAACAGCGGGTACCGCTTCTTCACCGCCAACGGCCACCACTACGTGAACGCCTGGGGAGCAACCTGCCCAAGCAGCGGCAAGGCGTGCCGCCTCAAGACCGTCAGGTCGGTGTGGCGCAACGGTGCCTGGCACCGGGTCGCTGTGCTGCGCACCAAGACGATCGCCGCCCAAATCGTCCTCAAGCGCCACCCATTGGGCGCGTTGAAGGTCCATGGCTGAATCAGCCGAATTCGTGGATGGCCGGCATTCCCCGACCCGATCCGCGGGCGCAGCGACATCGGGCCGGCCAGAACGGGCAGCTGTTGGCTCGCGCAAGGTCCAGCCCGCGGCAAGTATTTCGGTACTCTTCAGTCACGTTTCAGGGAACCCCGTTCTCCCTTCTCTATGGTCGAGGCGAACACCCGCGAAGGAGCAGCATGACTTTCCGCAATCTACCCATAGTCGTCGCTGTGGCCATTGCTCTCACCAGCACCCCAGCAGTGGGCCACGCCGCGCCGCTACCGGCCGGTCCGACCCCGCAGTCGGTGAAGCTGGATCAGACCAAGCACGCCGACGTCGACGGCGACGGACGCCTCGACACTGTGCGGACCTACAAGATGGGCACCAAAGGTGAGAAAACCACCTGGAAAGTGAAGGTCACCACTGCCAAAGGCAAGACCAGCTCAGTGACGTTCGTTGTGCCCATCTACCCGGGAAACAAGCTGTGGTACGGCTGGTCCAGGCTCGACGGCCATCGCGGTGCGGAGCTTTTGTTCGATCTCCACAGTGATGACTTCTTGACCCTGGTCGTGCTCACCTGGCAGGGAAACAAGCTGCAGCGGGAGAAGGCACCAGCAAGTCCGGGATGGGCCAAACATGACTTGGAATGGCTTGCGGCGACAGAGACCGACCCCAGCGGCTTCCGCTTCTTCACTGCGGGAGGCAAGCGCTTCGTGAACTCCTGGCGCGCCGACTGCCCCGTCACCAACACCGGTAATTGCACCGTGAAGACCTTGCGCTCGGTATGGCATAACGGGGCATGGCACACCTCCGGCGCGGTCAGGACCACCACATTGTCGGTCCATGCGACCCAAGCACGCTCGCGTCTGGGCGCACTACTGGTTCACCCCTGAACCACGAGCGAAGAGGGGGGCCCGGTCTTGCGACCGGGCCCCCCTCTTCTTGGCTGTGAACTCAGCCCTGAGCCTTCAGCGCCGACTGCGCCGCAGCCAGGCGCGCGATCGGCACCCGGAACGGCGAGCAGGACACGTAGTTCAGGCCAACCTGCTGGCAGAACTCGATGGACGACGGATCGCCACCATGTTCGCCACAGATGCCCAGCTTGATGTCAGGACGGGTGGACTTGCCCAGCTCGGCGGCCATCTTCACCAGCTTGCCAACGCCAATCTGATCCAGACGAGCGAACGGGTCGTTCTCGTAGATCTTCTTGTCGTAGTAGGCATCAAGGAACATGCCGGCGTCGTCCCGGCTGAAGCCGAAGGTCATCTGGGTCAGGTCATTGGTGCCGAAGGAGAAGAACTGGGCCTCCTTGGCGATCTCGTCTGCGGTCAGCGCCGCGCGCGGGATCTCGATCATCGTGCCGACCAGGTACTTCAGCTCGATACCGGACTCGGCGATGAGCGCGTCTGCGGTGGTGGTGATGATGTTCTTGACGAACACGAACTCCTTCACCTCACCCACCAGCGGAACCATGATCTCGGGAACCACAGTCCACTCCGGGTGCCGCTTCTGCACGTTGATCGCAGCCTCGATGATCGCCCGGGTCTGCATGGCGCCGATCTCGGGGTAGGTCACATCCAGGCGGCAACCGCGGTGGCCCATCATCGGGTTGAACTCATGCAGCGAAGCGATGACGTTCTTCAGATCGGCCACCTCGAGGTTCATCTCCTCGGCGAGGGCGATGATGTCGTCCTCATCCTGGGGAAGGAACTCGTGCAGCGGCGGGTCGAGCAGCCGGATGGTCACCGGGAAGCCTTCCATGGCCTCATAGATCCCCTCAAAGTCGCCACGCTGCATCGGCAGGAGCTTGGCCAGGGCTGCCTCGCGCTGCTCCACAGTCTTGGAGACGATCATTTCCCGGATCGCAGCGATCCGCTCGCCCTCGAAGAACATGTGCTCGGTGCGGCACAGCCCGATGCCCTCGGCACCGAACTCACGAGCCTGACGAGCATCGGCCGGGGTGTCGGCGTTGGTGCGAACCTTCATGGTGCGCACTTCGTCGGCCCAAGCGATGATCCGGCCGAAGTAGCCACTGATCTCGGCCGGGACGGTGGCGATCTGCTCGCCGTACACCGCACCGGTGGAGCCATCGAGGCTGATCCAGTCGCTCTCGGTGAAGGTCGATCCGCCGAGGGTGAAACTCTTGCCGTCGGCGGCGAAGGAAACCTCGCCGAGGCCGGAGACACAGCAGGTGCCCATGCCACGCGCCACCACTGCGGCGTGGGAGGTCATGCCACCGCGGGCGGTCAGGATGCCCTTGGCGTAGTGCATGCCCTCGATGTCCTCAGGAGTGGTCTCCAGGCGGACCAGGATGACCGGTTCGCCGTTCTTGCCGCGAGCTGCAGCATCCTCTGCGGTGAAGGAGACCCTGCCACAAGCCGCACCCGGGGAGGCCGGTAGGCCCTTGCCGATCGGGCTGGCAGCCTTGATGCCGGCCGGGTCGAACTGCGGGTGCAGCAACGCATCGATCTGCTTGGGATCGATCATCATCACGGCCTGGGTCGAGGTGATCTGGCCTTCATCGACCAGGTCGCAGGCGATCTTGAAAGCAGCGGCAGCGGTGCGCTTGCCATTGCGGGTCTGGAGCATGAAGAGCTTGCCCTCTTCAATGGTGAACTCCATGTCCTGCATGTCGTGGTAGTGGTTCTCCAGCTTGGTGACGATCGCCTGGAACTGGTCGTAGACCGCCGGGTTCTGCTCCTTGAGCTGATCGATCGTCTGCGGGGTGCGGATGCCGGCCACGACGTCCTCGCCCTGGGCGTTCATCAGGAACTCCCCGTACAGGCCCTTGTCGCCGGTGGCGGGATTACGGGAGAACGCCACACCGGTACCGGAGGTGTCGCCCATGTTGCCGAAGACCATCGACTGGACGTTGACCGCGGTGCCCCAGTCGCCCGGAATGTCGTTCATCCGGCGGTAGTAGACGGCGCGCGGGTTGTCCCAGGAGCGGAACACGGCCTTGATCGCGCCGAACATCTGCTCGACCGGATCGGAGGGGAAGTCGCTGCCGATCTTGGCCTTGTACTCGGCTTTGAAGGCGATCGCCAGTTCCTTGAGGTCGTCGGCGGTGAGCTCGGTGTCCTGAACGACGCCGCGGGCTTGCTTCATCTCATCGATGAGCTTCTCAAAGAAGGACTTGCCGACCTCCATGACCACGTCGGAGTACATCTGGATGAACCGACGGTAGGAGTCGTAGGCGAACCGCGGGTTGTTGGTCTTGGCAGCGAAAGCCTCCACCACGGTGTCGTTGAGGCCCAGGTTGAGAATGGTGTCCATCATGCCGGGCATTGATGCCCGCGATCCGGAGCGGACCGACACCAGCAGTGGGTTGTCCAGGTCACCGAACTTCTTGCCGGTGAGGGCTTCGAGCTTGGCGACATAGCCAAGGATCTCGGCCTGAATGGAGTCATTGATGGTCTCGCCATCGACGTAGTACTGGGTGCAGGCCTCAGTGCTGATGGTGAAGCCTTGCGGCACTGGCATCCCCAGCCCGGTCATCTCCGCCAGGTTGGCACCCTTGCCACCCAGCAGGTTTCGCATCGAGGCGTCGCCCTCGCTGAATTCGTAAACAAACTTGTCGGTCATTGCTTAGCTGAGTCTCCTTCAATGGCTCCGGCGGGTATTGGCCCACACCGATCGAGATCATCAGTGATCTGGCCGTCGGCGTCGGCGGAGCTAGTCCGACGCCCAAGCGCATCGAGGCCCAAGGCTACCGGCTCACCACAGCGCAGGGCACCTTCGCAGCGCTTCGCCCATAACTTGGACGAACCCAGACCAACCAGTGGGCCCTAGCGTCCCGTCCCGCCCAGTCGGCCGACGCGGGGGGATCCGACGTCAGCGACCACAGCATCACAGAGGCCTCCACCGGGCGTGCCGGCAGATATTGATCAGCTTTCTAATCACCAACTATGCCGCTGCCCCAATTAGTCGGTCACCCAGCCGAACCCTGCACTGACTAGGGGTCACCCATGTGGGGGACAATTTGGCCAATTCCTGGGAATTTGGCACTCAGGTGGCAAGAATACCCACCCGGTGATAGCGTTGGGGCATACCCGTTCGGGGGGAGGGCGAGCTACCCACTCGTCATTCGCGGGTCGTATAGCAATTTCTGTACGACCGCATCTAAGGCAGGAAGCCATGCCCCCCACGCTTGGCGGAACCCGCATTCGTCGTTCTCTTACGGCGTTTGTGTCCGCGATGGCAATGTTGACGCTCACCCTCGTCGGCCTCCTGCCAACATCAACTCGAAGCTCTGCCACCACCGTCACCACCCGGACGGCGCAGGCAGCTGCAAAAGCTAACGCTTACACCGACCGCTCGCACTCCAAGGCCAGCCACCGCAACGTCTCTACGCTGAAGGTCGACAGAACGCGGTATGCCTCCTACTTCGCCTTCCAAGCGGTGCCTTTGGCCGCTGGCGAGGCGATCACCGCCGTCACCTTGACCATACGGATCAAGAGCGCCAGCCACCCCAGCAAGGGCCTCCTGCAGGTTCGCGCTGTGACCAGCGGCTGGAACGGCGCCAAGCTCAGCTACGGCCACCGCCCCAAGGTCAGCAAGATCATCGGAACCGCCAAGATCAAGAAGAGCGGCACGGTCACGATCATTCTGAATGCGAAGTCGGCGGCAACCTACCTGGCCTCGGGAATGAGCCTGCGGATCACTCGCAGCAGCTCGAAGTACCAGGTCCAGCTTTCCAAGAGCCCTGCGACGTTGAACGTCACCATCGGTGACGCCACCGCGGTGCCCGAAGCCCAGCCCCAGCAGACTGAGACCAGCACCAAAATCACCGGCAAGCCGGTGCTCGGCATGTACTTCCCGCCCTTCCCCACCACGCTCGACAACCGCCCGGTCGCCCAGGATTACTACACGCAGAACTACCTGGTCGCCTCCGGTGAGAACGGCAAGTGGGCCAAGTACGGCGGCTTGATGCGCGACCGTCCCCTTCCCCGTGATCCGCTGAGCGGCGACTGGGAGCTCACCGACATGAAGACCGAGGTGAGCGAGGCGATGAGCGGCGGCTTGACCGGGTTCGTTGCCTGCGTCCTCAGCCTTGACTCGACCGATAAGAACTATTTCCTGGTCGACAAGCTGATGAAGGCAGCCTCGAGCCTGTCGAGCTCGTTCAAGGTGATGCTGATGCCCGACATGACCGTCCTGGGCAACAAGAGCGCCGACGAACTCGCGAAGGGTTTGGCTGCCCTGTCGCAAAACGATTCGGTCTATCGCCTGAGCAACGGCGATGTGCTGATCGCGCCGTTCTACGCCGAGGGGAAGACGCCCTCCTATTACAAGGACGTGCTCTCCTTGATGAAGTCGAAGTACGGCGTGTCTGCCGCGCTGATGCCGATCTTCTTGAATGCCGACAACATGACCAACTTCAACGATGTCAGCGTCGCCTTCGCCAACTGGGGCATCCGGGACGCCAATATCGCCAGCCATGATGCCTACTGGCCCGACTTCGCTGCGAGGGCCCACGCCCTCGGCAAGCCGTGGATGGAGCCGGTGTCAGTGCAGGACGAGCGTCCAAACCAACAGGTCTACGACGAGGCGTCCAACACCGAGACCCTCCGAGCCACCTGGAACCGGGCGATCACCCAAGGCGCCGACATGGTGATGCTGACGACGTGGAACGACTACTCCGAATGCACTAGTTTCGAGCCTTCGGTGGACCACGGTTCGGCCTTTTTGGATATCAACAAGTACTTCTTGACCAAGTACCGCACTGGCTCCTACCCGAAGATCACCAAGGACAAGATCATCATCACCCACCGCATCCAGAAGGCATCGACGATGCCCACCGGCTACACAGCGGTGATGAAGGTGCGCTCGAGTAACGGCCAGACCCAGCCCAGAGACAAGATCGAAGTCGTCACCATGCTCACCGAGAGCGCGCAGCTGTCGGTGAATGTCGGCGGCGTGACTCAGACCTACACCGCCCCGGCCGGGTTCTACGCGAAGTTGTTCGATCTGGCCGAGGGATATTCCACCGCCACAGCCACCAGGAGCGGCACCACCGTGGCGACAGTCAGAACCAAAGACGAGGTCAAATACACCACCGAACAGCAGGACCTGTCCTACCACGCGGTGGTCAGTAGCTGACCGTTGACCGGGGGGATAAGCCCGCCTGGGTAAGCCATTGGCTCATCCAGGCGGGCTGCTTCCCACTCCGATCCGCCTGCACCCTGGCCTGGCCTGGCTGGTACGCTCGTAGTCGGGCCAAAGGGCTGACCACAGCTGGTTAGGCACCGAGTTGGCCAGTTCCTAGGAGAAGAGATGGGTGCACCGGCCAGCCACGACATAACGTCAAGGCAACCGGTGGTCGCTTGGCTCTCGTTGGGTTTCGGCTACGACGATGACCTGATGTACTTTGAGGCGATTTTCGAAGGGCTCAAGGCTCGGTTTCCCAAGGCTATCCTGCCGATCAGGCACACCTTTCCGGCCACGCAGCATCCCAACCTGCCGCTGCTTCCGATACTTCGATTCGTCGACATTCCGCAACCCCGGCGCCGCGCCGGCGCCTCGTCCTATGCCAACATCATCCGGCTGGTCACCCCCGCCAGCATTCTCCGGCTGGCGCGGCGACGCCCCGAGGTGATCATCATCACCGAGTTCAGCATGGTTTCGTTGGCCGGTTGGGTGTTGGCGAAGACCAGGCGGCTCCCGATCGTGCTCCTGGTGGAGTCAGATCCATCCTTCCGTGGTGCGCCCTCATCGTGGCTGGCAGCAACGGTGAAGTCATTCGTGGCAAGACGCTGCGACTCCCTCTTGGTGTGCAACCAGGCCGGCGCCGACTACCTCACCAAGAAGCTCCGGGCACCGACCGACCGAATCATGGTCGGGCCATATCTGGCTTCCAACCCCGCCGGGCTCGACACCGTCGACCCGACTGAGCGCACCGGTCCAGTGCACCTGCTCTTCCTCAACTCCATTAGCCAGCGCAAGGGTGTCGCTGAACTCGTCCGCGCGCTGGCCAGGACCCCCAAGGAATTGCGCGAATCCTGGCATCTGGACCTCGTCGGCAGCGGTGATCAAGAGGATCCGCTGCGGGCGCTGCTGGCTGAGCTGGGGCTCAGCGACAACGTCACCTGGCACGGACGCGTCCCGTTCTCGGCCACGGGCCAGTACTACCGTGACACCGACGTCGTGGTGTGCCCAACTTTGGCCGACTACCGCTCCCTCAGCGGCTTCGAGGCAGTCAATGCCGGGCGCCCACTGATCACCTCGATCCACGACGGCGCAAGTGCAGAGCTCAGTCAGTACGCCCCCTCGGTCCGAGTGATCGATCCACTGGACGAGGCCGCCTTCGCTGAAGCCCTGACCCCCTACCTGAGCCGTTCGGCATGGTTGCGCGAACAGGCCACGTTGGCCCTGCAGGTACCCGGGCGCTTCAGCGTGGAAGCTGCCAGCGACAATCTGGCCACCGCCATCCACCGCGCACTCACGCGCCGACCGGGTGCACTCAATTAGATGACTCGCCTTCCCACTTGGGCCGAACCACTGCGCAAGTTCGCAACCCAGCCACTTCTGCTGGCTCAAGTGGTCTCCAGCCTCGGTGGAGCCATCGCGATGCTGCTGGCGGCTGCGCTGATGCCCCCAGATCGTTTCACCCTCTTCACCCTGATCAGCCTGGCCTCCAATACTGCGTTCGGCGCCGTACGCGCTGGACTGTTCCAGCCGGCTCTGATCGAACTACGCCTCAAGCCCAATGCCCATACCCGTTTTGGGCACGGGCTCCTTGCTGCGGTCTCCACCGCAGCGTTGGCCACTGCAGTGGTCTTTGCCTTCCGCCCCCTGGATCTCACCGAGATCGGGCTGCTTTGTCTCGGCGGAACGTTCCCGGTCATGCACGACTGGGTCCGCTTCCGGGCAATGGAACTCAATCAGCGATGGGCAGTGTTCTGGGCCGACCTGATTCGCCTGGTGCTGCTCGTCATAGCCTCGCCGATCGCTCTGGTACTCACCACCGATCCGGTCACTTACCAGGTGGTGCAGGGACTTGCCTATGCGGTTCCGGCGCTTGTGATCTTCCCTCGCCTGGCGAAAGTCACCGACTTCCTACCGCTGCGGGCGTACCGCCGGTCGGCCGGCCTTCAATTCGGGGACTATGTGATCGGCCAGTTCAACACCACCATCCCGCTGCTCATTTTGGGCGGGATGGGCGCCTCAGCCACCATCGGCGGGGTTCGGCTCGCCCAAACTCTGTTGGGACCGCTGGGGCTGGTATTCAGCGCCAGCACCACCAACTTGATGGTCGATGCCGCCAGCGATCACCGGCTCAGCCACGAACGCGCCCTCTACCGCTCTGGGGAGAAGCTGGCGAACGGGCTGGGAATTCTGTCGGCAGCCGTCATCGTGACCTTGGTGGTGTTGGTTTGGTCCACCGGATTCGGGCTGCGCGGCGTCACCAATCCCAACCTGTTCAATGGTCTGCTGCTCGTCGGCGCCGCCATGGCGAGCTCGGGCTGGGCTGGGATCCATGCGGTCATCCTGCGACTACTCAATCTGCAGGTGACCGCCACCGTCGGGCGTGCAGTATTGGTCGCCTGCTCCACCACCGGATACCTGATCGGTTATGCCAACGGTGGAGTGGACGGCAGCCTGGTCGGCGGCTTTTTGGCAGCCGCGGTTGCCGCGCCGCTAGCTTTTGTGGTGCCCTCGATGGTTGCCTATCGCCGGCTGGAAACAACTACCGACACCGATGAGGACTAGGCCGTCTTAAGATGACCACATGACAGGGCGATTCGATTTGTCCGCCTTTTCCGGCAAGGGCTACGACCGGGGCGGCTCCACAGTGAAGCAAATCGCCTGGCTGCTCACCTCCGGATTGGTGCTGAGTCATTGGTGGTGCCCGCCAAAGGTGCGCGCCCAGGTACTGGGTATGTTCGGCGCCGACCTCGGCGCAAACGTTTTCATCCGCCACCGCGTGCGGATCCATTGGCCATGGAAACTGAGCGTCGGCGACAATACCTGGATCGGCGAGGGTGTCTGGATCCTCAATCTGGAACCGGTCCGGATCGGCGCCAACACCTGCATCTCCCAGGACGTGTTGCTTTGCACCGGCAGCCACGACCACACCTCAGCGAGCTTCGAGTTCGACAACGCGCCCATCACCATCGGTGACGGCGTCTGGGTTGCTGCTAGAGCAACAGTTCTGCGCGGCGTGAACATCGCCGACAACGCGACCGTCGGTGCCACCGCGCTGGTAGTCAAAGACGTGGCCGCCGGCGAGGTGGTGCTCGCTCCGCCCGCACAGCGCAAAGGCCGCAGCTGATGCGAATCCTCTCGGTGGTCACCTTGGTCACCCCGGACGGCGCCTACGGTGGCCCGGTCAGAGTGGCGGTGAACCAGGCGTCGGCTTTGACCGAGCTGGGTCATCAGGTGACTCTCACCGCTGCGGTTCGCGGCTTCGCTGAGCCTCCCCGGCAACTCGACTCCGTGCCGATTCGGCTGTTCGATGCCCGCACAGTGGTGCCCGGAACCGGCTTTGCCGGGTTGGCGGCTCCCGGAATGCTGCGCTGGCTCCGAGCGGCGGTGGGCGAGTTCGATGTGGCCCACATTCACGCCGCCCGCGACCTGGTGACCCTGCCAGCGGCCGCAGTGGCCCGCAAAGCTGGGCTGCCTTACTTCTTGCAGACCCACGGCATGATCGACCCATCGAGGAATCCTTTGGCCGCGCCCTTGGACGCCTTCTGGACCAAGCCGCTGTTGCGCGGAGCCGCCGCAGTATTCCACCTGACCAACTTCGAGCGTGACCAGTTGCGCGCCGTCGCCGGCGAGTTGAGGTTTCGACCGCTGGCCAATGGTGTGCCTGCAGCCGAGGCCGCCCCCGCGCCGACGCAACCGTTGGAGGTTCTCTACCTAGCCAGACTCGCGCCACGCAAACGCCCGATCGCCTTCGTCCAGGCTGCGACCCGGCTGGCCACGGCCTTCCCATCCACGCGGTTCACCCTGGTGGGGCCGGACGAGGGCGAGGGGCCGATGGTGATGGACGCCATAGCCCAGGCAAGATCGGCGGGGGTCGACATCAGCTGGGAAGGTTCGCTGTCGCCGGAAGAGACCCTGCAGCGGATGCGCCAATGCGCCATCTACGTGCTGCCCAGCGTCGATGAGCCCTACCCGATGACCGTGCTGGAATCGCTGAGTATCGGCCGTCCAGTAGTTGTCACCGACACCTGTGGCCTGGCCGGATTCGTGAGCGGCCACGATGCCGGAATGGTCAGCGACGCCACCATCGAAGATCTCACCGAAGCCATCGCAAGCCTTTTGGCTGACCCCGTGGCGGCAGCGGCCAAGGGCACCAACGGACGCGCCGCCGTGCGCCGCGAACTCAGTATGGCCGCTATCGCAGACCAGCTCGTTGGCCACTATTCGCAGGAGCCTTCTTCCTGACCCAGACCAGGCTGACCATCATCACCATGAAGGAACCGGTGGCCTGCAGCAGCGAACCCCGCCACAGGATCAGCGAGTAGGCCGGCAACACCGAACCGACCAAGCCCCGCCAGCCGCCCTGAGCATGGGCCGGAGCCATTCGATCGTCCAAGGATCGGACCCAGGCGCCGAGAATCAGGAAACCAACCGCCACTGCGACCACGCCGCCGTTGACCAACAGTTCTGCCCAAACCGGCGCGGACAGATTGGTGAAGCTGTACCCGCGGAAGTCGGCCAACATGATGCCGGTGTCCTCAGGCTTATCCGACCACAGCGACCTCGGTACCCAAAAGAGCGCGCTGCCGAGGAGCTGTCGAAACGGCACCACCAAACCACTCATCATGAAGGAGTAGGCATTGGATATCTGAAAGAAGGCGTCGTAATCAGGATTGTTCATGTACTCAGAAAAGAAGCTCTGCCGAAGCTCGGTTTGCGATATGCCGTTGCGGAAGACGTTCAGGAGCGGGAAGAGGAACATCAAGGCAAATATCGCTCCCAGCATGGTCACCCGAGCCCGCCGCCAGGTGGTGGCAGCACCGGCGAACATCACCAGCGCAAATCCGACGGTGCCTGCGGTGTACCGGGCCGAACTCAGCGGATTCGCTACCAGCATCAATGACGCAAAACCGACCAGGATCAGCATCAGGTAGCCGAAGCGTCCCGGCTGACCCTTGTCCAAGGATCGCCAAGACTGCGTGAATGCCCCGACAGCGATGAGCATCGGGTAGATCGCCAGGGCGTAGATGATCGCAAAACTCGAGGAGTCACCCCAGATGTAGGCCTGGGCCGCATCCGCGTTGGCCCGACTGGAGAAGATTGTCGACAATCCCATCTTCGAGACGTAGTAGAGCGCCACCACTAGGCCAAGTACGAAGAGCACCCCTGCTCGCAAGGGACTCACCCCAACCGGGTCGACTTCAACGGGACTGACTTCAACGACGCCGAGTCGCCGAACTGGTGCCCGTCTGCGCCTGGCCCAGTACAGAAAGGCCCCGACCTCGTAGGCCACCACCCCCAACAAAGTGATCAGGGACGTCGGGACGTCCAGGGTCGCGTCGATGACTGGGGTCGTGTAGGGAATGCCACCAGAGCGCATCGCCGCAGTGGCCGAGATCCCGATGAAGATGTAGGTGAACAGCCAGAAGAAGAAGTCGAACATGCGAGGGTTGCCGTTCACCCAGATCCGGGAAAGCCGCACACCGCTCCACACCCCGATCCCCAGCGTGATCACCCAGCCCTGGCTTCGCCCGACATCTTCGACGGTGAATACCAGCATTCCGGGAACAGCGATGGCCAGCACCGCGATCGAGGCAACGAGGGCCAATATCCGCAACCCGGAGCCCGATTCCTTCTCAACTGCCCCGACAACCAGAACCTCGGTCAAGTCGGGCCCCCTCCTCAACTCGGACAGACGATTCCGCCAGCGTAGCGCCGAGACGCTATCGTTGATCGCTAGGTTCCGGCATAAGGGGGATTCATGGGGAGCCAAGAGGTTCTTCGCATGCTCCGAGGTCGGTGGCTGCTGGTGGTGCTCGCTGGACTGCTGGGTGCCACGCTCGGGTTGATCACCGCCGGGATGATGCCAGCAAAATACACAGCACAGGCCGATGTCTTCGTCACTTTGACCACCGGCCAGACCTCTGGCGAGCTAGCCCAAGGCAGCACCTTTGCCCAGGACCAGGCCCGCAACTTCGCTGCGGTGGTCCCCAAAGAGATCATCCTGGGTCCGGTGATCAAGCAGTTCGGCCTGAGCACCACCCTTGACGACTTCCGCAAGAACCTCGACGTTCAGGTGCCACTGAACACCTCGCTGATCAACATCAAGGTCACTGACCGCGACGCCCAGCGAGCTGCCGGCCTGGCTAACGCGCTTGCCGCCCAGCTTTCCACGGCCGTGGAAAGCCTCAGCCCAAAAGGCGCGCCAGTGAGGGCCGAGCTGATCGAGGCCGCCGGAGTGCCGCCCAAGCCATCCTCGCCGAGCATTCCGCTGTTCGCCCTTCTCGGGCTGCTGGGCGGTTTGGTGCTGGCCATCGGCTACCTGGTTATCGTCGAACTCGTGGTCGCCCGCGTCGACTCGACAGAGCAGGTCGAAGCAGTGACCGGTTCTCCGGTTCTGGCCAGCGTGCCGCGCGACCGCAAGGTCTCCAAGCACCCGATCGCTGTCACTGCGCTGCCGCTCTCCTTGAGGTCAGAGAGCATCCGGCACCTACGGACAGCCCTGAAGTTCCTGCCCGGCGAAGTGAACCAGACCTTCGTGGTGACCTCCTCGGTTAGTGGTGAGGGCAAGAGCACCACCGCCGCCAACGTCGCTGCGGCCTTCGCCGCTGAAGGCCTGTCGACCTGCCTGGTCGAAGCCGATTTGCGACGCCCCCGCCTGGAAGGACTGCTCGACCTCACCGGCGGTCCCGGCCTCAGCGACATCGTTGTCGGCCAGTGCCAGATCGAGGACACCGTTCAACCCTGGGGTCCGGACAACCTTCAGGTGATTCTGGTCGGCACAGTACCCCCGAACGCCAGCGAGTTGCTCGGCTCGACCCGTGGCCAGGATGCGTTGCGGGCGATCGCCGAAAAGTTCGACGTGACCATCATCGACTCCCCACCGCTCACCGCCGTCACCGACGCAGCGATCATCGGCCGCCTGTTCGGTGGCGTTGTGATGGTTGTTGGTGGTGGCAAGGTGCGCACCAGCGAGCTTCGCCAGGCCATGGCCGCGCTCAGCGTCGCGGACGTCCCGATCCGCGGCACCGTGCTGAACCTGGCCAAGGAAGACGTCTCCCGGCCCTACGCCTACGCCTACTCAGATCGAACCAACCAGCACAAGCTGTCCAACTTGCTCCCGCAGGGCTGGCGTCCGGTGATCAAGGCCGCTGTCGTCATCGTGGCCGCTGCGATTGTGGGCGCCGCCGCAATCATGATGAATAACACCCAGTCGTCGGCGCAAACAACGAGCACGGTCAGCACGCCGATGCCGAGCGCCAGCGTGAGCGCCAGCGCGAGCGCCACTTCGACGGCAAAGGCAGCGGCGGTGTTCATCGGAGATTCCGTGGTCGCCGGAGCCGGCGGTGGAGGCACCACCTGGCCAGGACTGGTCTCGGCTAGCTTGGGCTGGACCGGTACCAACTTGGGCCTCGGTGGCACTGGCTACGCAACCTCGCTCAGCGGTACCGCCGCCGTCAATGCCTGCGGCCAGCAACGCTGTCCCACCTTCGTGGAAATGGCGGCCACGGCCATCGCTGCCAAGCCGGACATCGTCGTGATCTCCGGCGGCGCAAACGACGGCACCAAGCCGGTCCAGGCCGAAGCGACCAAGCTGTTCACTCAGCTGCGCGCGGGACTGCCCAACGCAAAGATCGTGGTGCTGTCGCCGCTGGGGAAAGCCGCCCCGATGTCGACCAGCTTGACGGCGATTGCTGCGCAGGTGAAGCAGGCCGCGACCGATACCGGGGTCATCTACATTGACGTCGGCAACCCTCTGGAGGGGCAGCCGAGCATGTTCAGCGCCGATGGCACCAACCCGAACGCGGCTGGCTACCAGAAGCTGGCCACCACGATCACCAAGGCCGTCAGGAAAGCTGTGAGCTGATGAAGAACCTCCTGCGTACCGGGCCCGGCATCCTGTTCGTCTGCACGGGCAACATCGCCCGCTCTCCGTTTATGGAGCTGACCCTTGCGAATCGGCTGGCTGGCACCTCACTGGTCGACCTGCCGATTTCCTCAGCAGGCACCTACGCGGTGGCTGGAGCCCACATTCACAACGAGATCGGCGCCGAACTTCGTGGTCGCGGCATCGAGTCCGCCGACTTCACCGCCACTCAGCTGACCCCTGAACGAATCCGGAACGCCGGCCTGATTCTGACTGCCTCGCGGGAGCACCGCCGCATGGTTGCCCGACTGGCGCCCGAGCAGCGCAACGTGACTTTCTCCTTGCGGCAATTCGTCCGGTTGATCCAACTAGATCCGGTCGGCGAGATTCGGATGGCTACCAGCGGACCGATGGAGGCGCTGGCCCAGCTGGCAAATCGCAACCGGGGCTTTTCGGCCGGCAGCCAGGATGACGATGACATAGCCGACCCAGTGAACGGTCCACGCCGTTCTTTCGCCGCAGTTATCGCCTCGATCGACCCGGCGATCACCCTGCTCGGCGATCTGATTACCGGGCTGAACGATCTGCCGAGCCGGAGCTGACAATGCGCATCGCCCTCATCGGAATTAACTACGCTCCCGAGCACACCGGCATTGCACCGTACGCAGCCGGCGCAGCCGAAGGACTTCAGGCCGCCGGCAACGACGTAGTGGTCATCACTGGCTACCCGCACTATCCCCAATGGCGGATCGCCGATGGTTACGCCGGGTCATCGATCAAGGAAATGATCAACGCAGTTCGGGTGCTGCGCCTTCGCCACCCCGTGCCGCCGGAAGCCAAACTGGTCGGACGCTCGCTCATGGAAGTCACCTTCGGTCTGCGGGCAGCGTTCCACTCCTGGTTCGGCGCTCAGGTCGTACTCACGCCCACTCCGGCCCTGCTGAGCAGCGCCGCAGTTGTTGCCCGAGCCAGATTGACCTCATGCCCGGTGGTCGTCTGGGTGCAGGACATCTATACCCTGAGCGCGACCCAAACCGGCAACGCCACCGGCCTGGCCGGGCTGATCCGCAAGGTGGAGTCGTGGACGCTGCGCAACGCCAGCAGGGTGATCGTGATCCATGACCGGTTCGCCGACTACCTGACCGCCGAACTCGGCGTCGATCCAGTCAAGGTCGACGTCGTGCGCAACTGGTCCCATGTGGAGGAGAACCACACTGCGCGGAGCACCGAAGCGCGCCGCCGGCTCGGCTGGTCGGACTCCGAGGTCATCGTGCTGCACGCTGGCAACATGGGCACGAAGCAGAACCTCGAGAATGTGGTGCGGGCCTCCGTGCTCGCCGCCGAGGGTGACAGCCGCGTCCGATTCGTGCTCCTCGGTGACGGGCACCGCCGAAAGGCGCTAGAGGCGATGGGCGGCAACGCGAATCTGCAATTCATCGATCCCCTGCCCGGTGATGAGTTCGCCGCCGCGCTGGCCAATGCCGACATCTTGTTGGTGAACGAGTTGCCCGGAATGACTGAGATGTCGGTACCGAGCAAACTCACGACCTATTTCAGCACCGGACGGCCACTGCTCGCCGCAGTGGATGCCGGCAGTGTGACCGCGGCCGAAGTTGAGGCGGCTGGTGCTGGGCTGCGGGTCAAACCTGATGATGCCGCGGCGTTGCTGGCCGGGGCAGAGCAGCTTTCTGCAGATCCCGAGCTCTGCCGCCAATTTGGGGAATCAGGGCTCGCCTATCGCCGCGCGAAGCTGTCAGCGGCAGCCGCGATTGCTGGGATCTCGCGGAGCCTGAGGCTGGCTTCGCGCAACTGAGCCGCAGAAATGCAGAAGGGGCATCCTCTACGAATGCCCCTCCCAAACTCGGTCTGAGCCGCTTCTCAGCGGCCGATCACCAACTCACAAGCGCCCCCCGATCAACTCCTCCGGGAACGCCACCTGCTCGCGCCTATCCCGTTGACCCGTCAGAGTTGAATGGCACTCACAACTGGCACTTGCCGACGCATCGCCACCCCCCGGAAAGCGTGCGCCGATCAGACTCACGCCCAGTATTGCGCGTCCAGAGGTTGTTTCCAACTCCACTTTTCAGTTTGGCGAGTCACTTGCGTGACAGCCCGACGACCGCGAAGATATATGTGACGAGTGATCCCGTTGTGGCTGGCTGACGATCAATCCCGGCCCGGGGCTGAGCTGGTCAAGGTGGTGCAATCCGGGGGGAAACAAGGCTATGGCCACACTCTTGAGGCCTTTTGGTGCGGTCTTTGCAGACGACATCCAAGCCGCGAGCGGTTCAACCCTCGGTGCTGCCGATTCACACTTTCGGACGAAGATCTTCTATCGTTCTTCTCCGGCGAGACCTGGTCAGAGAGCGGATGGACGCGTGCAGGTGCTGAGCCACCGCATCCATCCTGGGCAGCGAAGCGCCTACTGACCACCTGAACCTCGGTGGCGTCGGTCCCGATCCCCCGACCGACGCCACCGAGCCTTTTTCGACTACCGTTTGACCATGCCGAGCCGAGGAGCCCGATGAGGGTGGAAATGCCGCGGCCCACTGGGCGCATGATCGGGGCATTCGCAGTACTGGGCATCAGCGCCTACGCCGCAGTCGCCGCCTACGCCAACGTGATCGCCAACGGCGGCAACGACCATCAAACCGGCGATTGGCTGATCAGTTACCCCGGCACCTTCGTCCGCCGCGGGCTGTTCGGCGAGCTGCTGTTCAACATTGCACCCCAGGGTCAGGCAACCCTGTGGGTGCTCTTCGCGATCCAGGTGGCCCTGTACCTGCCGCTGTTCGCCTACTTCATCGAGTACCTGTTCCGGGCCAACTTTTCCTGGTCGGCCATTGCTTTGGCCTGTTCACCGGCGACGTTGCCTTTCATCGGCTGGGATCCGTTGGGAGCGTTCCGCAAGGAGACGCTGGGCTTCGCCGCACTGGTGTTGCTGGCGCTGGCCCGGCGTCGACTCAGCCCGCTGGTGCAAGGGCTACTGGTGGCCTCCTCGCTGGTCTTGTGGACGATCGGGGTGTTCTCCTGGGAGTCGCTGGCTTTCCTGCTCCCAAGTGTTGGTTACCTGCTGTTGGCCGATCGGAAGTTGGCGCTGCGGCGCTCGCTGGCCGCCGTCTACACCACCATCGGGTTGGCAGCACTCGGCAGTTCGGTGCTTTTCCACGGCGACGCGAACACCCCCGGCCAACTCTGCACCGCTGTGGTGGATCAGGGCCTGGGCACGAATCTGTGCACCGGTGCGATCGCCTGGATGGGCCGTGGTCTGGATGAGAGCCTGCAACTGGTCACCCAGAATCTGGACGTCCACAGTGGCTACCTGGTGATGCTCGCCCTGGCGGCCCTGCCGGTCGCGCTGAGTCCCTGGCTGCGCCGCTACTGGCTGTGGGCACTAGCCGCGCTGATCGGAATCGCTCCACTGTTCGTCCTGGGCATCGACTACGGTCGCTGGATCCATATCCTGGTCCTCGAACTGGCCATTTGCATGGTCGCCGGCAACCGCGAGCTGATCGAATCGAAGCTGTGGAATCCCTTATCGGTGGCACTTTACGTGAGCTTGTGGGGCATCCCCCACGCCGCTCCAACCCCTGCCAATCTCCCCGGCTGGCCGTTCAAAGGCCTGCTGGCGACCCTGATCAACTGGCTGCAGTCGGCGCTCCTGCAGCTTCGCTAGGGTCAACAGATCAGCTGGGCTCGTCCAGGAACCAGCTGTACATGCGTGCCAGTCCGTCGACGATCTGTACCTTCGGCCGCCAACCCAACGCCGTCAGCTTGGTGTTGTCCATGATCTTGCGTGGAGTGCCATCTGGACGGTTGGTATCGAAGCTCACCTGGCCGTCGTAGCCAACAACCTCCTTCATCACCATCGCCAACTCGGCAATCGAGATCTCCTGGTCGGAGCCGGCGTTTATCATTCCTCCGTCGGTGTAGGTGTTCATCAGGAACACACAGGCATCAGCCAGGTCATCGGCGTAGACCAACTCACGCAGCGGCGTCCCGCTCCCCCACACCACTACCTGATCGGCGCCGGACAGCTTGGCTTCGTGGAATCGGCGCATCATGCCAGCCACCACGTGGGAGTGCTCAGGATGGAAGTTGTCGCCGACTCCATAAACATTGGACGGCATGACGGTGAAGGCGTCGAAACCGAACTGGGTGCGGTAAGCGTCACACATCACTTTGCCGGCGATCTTTGCCACCGCATAGGGCAGGTTGGTCTCCTCCAACGGCCCGGTCAGCAACGCCGCCTCGCTGATCGGTTGTTCGGCGTGCTTGGGATAGATGCAACTCGAACCCAGGAAGAGCAGTTTGCGTGCCCCGCTGCGGTAGGCGGCGTCAATCACATTGGTCTGGATCTGCAGGTTGTCCCGAATGAAGTCGGCGCCGAACTTCACGTTCGCCACGATGCCACCCACCCGAGCCGCGCCAAGGAAGACGTAGTCGGGCCGCTCGGCGGCGAAGAAGGCCACGACCGCCGCCGGGTCGGTCAAGTCGAGCTCAGCGTGGGTGCGGGTGATCAAGCACTGGTAGCCGGCGGCCTGCAGGTTTCGCAAGATCGCCGAGCCCACCATGCCACGGTGGCCGGCGACGTAGATCCGATCGGTGAGTTCCATTCCCATCCTCACAGCAGTTGGTTGGCCGAGTTGGACCCTGGGTGTTCCAGGTACCAATCAACGGTACGGGCCAGGCCGTCAACCAGGCTGACCGATGGCTCGTACCCGAGCGCGCGCATCTTGGTGATGTCTGGGCAGCGCCGCGGGGTGCCACCGACTGGACCCGTCGAAGGCTGCACATCGAGCTGGACGCCGAGACGGTCCCCAACTTTCCTGGCGAGCTCGGCGATGGTGACCTCGTCATCGTTGCCGATGTGGTAGACCTCCCGGTGCCCGCCGGCGGCATACACCGTCAAAATGCCGTTGACGATGTCGTCGACAAAACAGAAAGCCCTGGTCTCGCGGCCGTCTCCTTGAATGGGGAACGGCACCGACCCTGTCGTGGTCTCGGTGATGGCTGCGGCGGCACGCACCACGAACTGCGGGATCACATGCTTCCAGCCCATGTCGGGCCCGTAGACGTTATGGGGACGGAAGACCTGCACCTTACGGAAATGTTCTTGGGCATAGTTGAACGCGATGAGCTCGCTGGCAATCTTCGAGCCACCGTAGGAGTAGCGCGGGTTAAGGCTGTCTGGAAGCATCAGCGCGATGGTCTCCGGGGTCGGCACCACCAACGGGGTCTGGTAGACCTCCGCAGTCGAAGCCAACACCAGATCAGGGACGCCGGCGCTGCGGCAGGCGTTCACCACAGCGATCGCACCACGGATACCCACATCGAGAACCAGCTCGGGACGCTTGTAGAAGTTCTCGGTGCCGTTGATCGCAGCCAGGTGCATTACCACTTCGGCGCCGGCGAACGCCTCAACCAAAACCGGCTCGTCACGAACATCAGCACTGACCAGCCGAATCTGATCGATCACCGGGGTCAGCCGTCCGGCGTCACCACGGATCATGGTGTCGACCACGGTCACGTCCCAGCCACGCTCTACCAATGCGCGCACCAGATAAGCACCGATGAAGCCACCACCACCGGTCACCACAACCTTGGTCATGCGTTGCCCCCAGCGTTACCGACCGCGTAGTAGGAATCGGCCAACTCCGCCGAGCCGAGCTTGCTGAAGTGGTTCCAGTAGTCATAGACGAAGCCGCCGGGTGCCAACTGCGCCCGCAAGGCCGATGGCGTGACCCGGCCGAACGCGACGTGATTATTCGCGATCACCACTGCGGCCGCACCAGCCACCGCCTCCTCCATCGTGGTGGCCACCTGGACGTCGGGGAACTGCTCGGTCAGCACGCCAGCCTCGATCACTGGATCGAAAAGCACCATCGGGGCGTCGGGACGGATCGACCGCAAGGCCTGGAGCACCTTGATCGACATTGATCCGCGCAGGTCATCAGTGGCCGGAACTCCCTTGAAGGCCATCCCCAGCAACGCGATGGGAGCATCAGCGGCGAACCCGCGGCGGGTCAGCTCTGCGTCCACGAAACTGATGGTTTCTTCGGGTTGGCGTTCGTTGACCAAGCGGGCAGCCCTGGTGATCTCCAATTCGATGCCACGAGCATTGGCGCTCTGCTCCAGAATGTGCGGATCCTTCTCCAGGCACGGTCCACCAACCAAGCCTGGCATGGCCACCTGGGTGCGCGGATAGCCGAGTTTGCCCGACGAAATCACTTCGGAGGCGTTCACTCCGTAGGCGTCACAGACCCGGGCAACCTCATTGGCGAAGCCGAACTGGACGTCGCGGTAGGTGTTATCCACCAACTTCAAGATTTCGGCGGCCTCCGGGCTGGACAGTTGGATCACCGACTGGGTGAGCTTGCGAAACACGCTGGTGGCCTGGTCGGCGACCTCGCTGCTGTCAGCACCGACGATCTGCGGTAGCTCCCGGAGCTCGGCCAGCGCCCGCCCCTCCAAGGTGCGCTCTGGGCACATGGCGATCCCGAACTGCTTGCCGGTGGCGGCAAGAATCGGCTGCACCACATTTCGGGTAGTGCCCACTTTCACGGTGGAGCGCAGGATCACCAACGCGCCCTCGGTGAGGTTGGCAGCCACCTCCCGGGTCGCTGCTTCAATCATGTCCAAACGCGCCAAGCCGTCCGGGCCCAGCGGTGTACCGACCGTAATGATGTAAGCGCGGCACACCACGTCGGGCTCCAACTTTTGCCGGGCCCGCAGCCCGCCGCTGTGGACCGCCCGCTGAAGTGCCTCGGGAAGTCCGGACTCACTGAAGTGCGGAATGCCGCGGTTGGTCAGGTCGACCACCTCGGCGCGCTTCTCGATACCCAGGACTCGATACCCCACTTCAGCCAGAACGGTCGCCAACGTCAGTCCGACGAATCCGAGTCCAACGACGCCGATGTCATAGGTCTGAGCCTGATTCTGGCCGAGTTCGATAGACACGATTCCCCCAAATCCGTTCTGAGCCGCCATGCTTCCGCGGCCCTTCACGCTACCGCACGGCGAGCGGATCCAACCGGCTACCAGAGAGGTCGGCTACGGTTTGCGCATGCCAAAGATTGCGCCCTTCAGAGCCATCCGTTACGCCCAGGGCACTGATCTGGATGCCGTGATCGCACCACCCTACGACGTGCTCTCGACCGTCGACGTGGCCGGACTCTCAGCCCGGCACGAGCACAACATCGTCCGCGTGGACGTTCCGACCGGCGGCGCGGATCGCTACGTCGTGGCGGCAGCCACCCTGACCGGCTGGCTGGAGTCGGGTGTGCTGGTGCACGACGAGACGCCGTCGCTCTCGATCTACCGGATGAGCTTCACCGATGCCACCGGGGCAGCCCGCACCATCGTCGGGGTGCTGGCCGGTCTGGAAGTCGTTGATCTCGACGCCGGCGGAGTGCTCCCGCACGAGCGCACCACACCCAAGGCGGTCACCGACCGGCTCGACCTGACTCGGGCCACCGCCACGAACCTTTCGCCCGTGTGGGGCCTTTCACTGGCATCCGGGCTCACCGCGGCGCTGGCCGAACCCGGCGAAACAGTGGGCCGAATGACTGCCGATGGCGTGTTGCACAGTGTCGAGCGGATCACCGATCCGGCGCGGATCGCCGAGATCACCACGATCCTGGGCGCCGATGATGTGCTGATCGCTGATGGCCACCACCGTTACTCGATCTCACGCACCTACCGCGATGAGGTTCGAGCAGCCACCGGCAGCGCCGCGACCGAGGCCGAGTTCACCTTGACCTTCATCAACGAGTTGGTCGCCGATCAGCTCAGCATCGAAGCGATCCATCGGGTCTACACCGGCATCACCATTGCGCAGTTGACGGCCGAGCTGGCCGACTCCTTCGACTTCGAGCCGGCCGCGACACCAACCCCGGCCACGCTTGCCGAAATGGTCACCCTCGGCCGCCTGGTGCTGCTCTCCCCCGACGGCACGGCCACCTGGCTGATCCCCAAAGCTGAGGCATTCGAGGGCGTCCGCTTTCTCGACGGGGCCTACCTGGAGCACGTTCTGAACGACTCGTCGGCCGAAGTCACCTACCAGCACGGACTGGACCAGATGCTGGCCCTGGTGGGTTCGGGCACAGTGTCAGCCGGCATCCTGATCCGCCCAACTTCGCTGGCCGAGATCGAACGCACCGCTCGCGAAGGCCTGCTGATGCCCCCCAAGTCGACCTTCTTCACCCCCAAACTGCGCACCGGATTGGTAATCCGCCCGACTGCTCCGCTCGGCTGAGCCCCCAGGGTAGGGATAACCTCACTGCGGCCGCCGCACCCCCCGGGTCGTATGTCAAGATTCCCGGTAGGTGGATAGCCATTCCGCGGCGACCATTTGGCCATTCTGGATGCGGGTGCTCGGGGGATACCGAGCACCCGCGGGCCGCAACAGCGCCGATCGGCCGGCAGCCTCACTCCACTCAGCACCGCAGGCAAGACGTTGGATTGCGCCTGAGCGAGCGACCCGTAGCGCCCGGCCGAGCACCCCTGGGCACATCACCCCTTGATAAGACATATACATGACTGCGAGCAAACGCGGACAAAACCTAGCCATCGTCCACGTATTGGCCCCACAATCTGTAGCCTGTGCCTGTCCCAACCAGTGTCAAGGAGTGACATGTCGCGTATCGCGAACGCGGAGTTCCGCAGCAAGGTCTGCAGCGCGGAAGACGCAGCCAAGATCATCAAGAACGGCATGAACGTCGGATTCTCCGGGTTCACCGGATCGGGCTACCCCAAGAGTGTGCCCGTTGCCCTGGCCGCCCAGATCAAGGAGGCTCACGAGCACGGCGAGGCGTTCATGATTGGCGTCTTCACCGGCGCGTCCACTGCCCCAGAGCTGGACGGGGCATTGGCCGAGGTCGATGGCGTCAGCTACCGGATGCCGTACCAATCCGACCCGATCATGCGTAACAAGATCAATGCCGGCATTTCCGACTATCAAGACATCCACCTGTCGCACTCCGGTCCGCAGACCTGGGCGGGCTTCCTCGGCAATCTCGACGTAGCTGTGATCGAGATCAGCGGCATCACCGAGAACGGCGAGCTCATCCCTTCGTCTTCAGTTGGCAACAACACCACCTGGATCCGCTGCGCTGACAAGGTCATCCTCGAGGTGAACTCTTGGCAGAGCGAGCACCTGTACGGAATGCACGACATCTATGAGGGTGTCGCGCTACCGCCGAACCGTCTGCCGATCCCGATCTCCAACGTCGGCGACCGAATCGGGAACACGACCATGAAGGTCGATCCCAGCAAGGTCGTGGCTGTGGTCGAGACCGACTCTCCTGACCGGAACTCGCCGTTCAAGCCACTGGACGACGAATCTCGGCTGATCGCCTCCCACTTGCTGGACTTCCTGGCCAACGAGGTCAAGCAGGGTCGGCTGCCGAAGAACTTGTTACCGCTGCAGTCCGGCGTCGGCAATATCGCCAACGCTGTGCTGGCAGGCCTTCTCGAAGGTCCCTTCGAGAACCTGACCTCCTACACCGAGGTGATCCAGGACGGCATGGTCGACCTGCTCGACTCCGGCAAAATGACGGTGGCGTCAGCAACCGCGTTCTCCCTCAGCCCGGACTACGCCGACAAGATGAATGACAACGCGCAGGAATACGCCAAAAAGATCATCCTGCGGCCTCAGGACATCTCCAACCACCCGGAGCCGATCCGGCGCCTTGGTGTGATTTCCTGCAACGGTCTGATCGAAGCCGACATCTATGGCAACGTGAACTCCACCCACATCATGGGCTCGAAGATGCAGAACGGCATCGGCGGCTCGGGAGACTTCACCCGCAATGCCTACATCTCCACCTTCGTCACTCCGTCGACTGCCAAGGGCGGGGCCATCTCGGCGATCGTGCCGATGGTCTCCCACCACGACCACACCGAGCACGACGTGATGGTGGTCATCACTGAGCAGGGGCTTGCCGACCTGCGCGGTCTGTCACCGGCCAAGCGCGCCAAGGTGATCATCGAAAACTGCGCTCACCCTGATTACAAGGCGCAGTTGGAGGAGTACGTGGCCGCAGCTGCCAAGGCAGCCAACAGCGAGCACACTCCGCACGACATCAAAAACGCCCTGAGCTGGCACGCCCGGTTCTTGGAGACCGGCACCATGAAGGCCTGAGCCTTAACCCAGCCAAAGGCGGTGCCCTCGTCCTGCAGGACGGGGGCACCGTGGCGTTTGCGGGACGACAGTTCAGCCGAGCAGAAGTGAGCGCAATTCGGCGACGGTGTCGACCACAGCGGTCGGCTGGGCTGCGACCAGATCCTCGCGGGTTCCGGCACCCCAGGTAACCGCGATCACAGCCATCCCAGCAGCCTTCGCCGCAGCCACATCCACCACCGCATCGCCGATATAGACCGCATCATCGGCCGCCGCACCCAGCCGCTTCAGTGCCAGCCGCAGCGGCGCCGGATCAGGCTTGTGTGCTGCGGTGTCCTCCATCGCCACCGTCACCGGCAGGATCTGGTCCAATCCTGAGTAGCCGAGGGTGAGCTCGGCCGAATGGCGTCTCTTGGAGGTGGCCACCCCGAACTCGACCCCAGCCCCGCCGAGTTCGCTCAGTAGTTCTGACAGCCCTGGGTACTGCTGGAGCCGGGTCGGCATTTCACGCAGATTGAACTCGGTGTAGGCCGCGATCAGCGCCTCAGCGTGGTCTGGATAACGGCGCTGAAAGGTCTGATACAGGGTCTGCCCTATCCAGCTGCGAGCCTCCTGGACCTCAGTATGTTCTCCCAAGACACTCCACATTGCATGATCGTAGGACGCGATAATGAGGGGGATCGTGTTGACGACGGTGCCGTCGAGGTCAAAGACGACCCATCGCCAACCAGATTCAGCCATGAGGCCGAGCATACGGCGCTGACCAGCGAAGGAGGTGCGCACGTGACGACAAGCCGTCCCCGAGGACGCAGGCCCGGACACGTTGACACCAAGAACCAGATTCTCGCCGCCGCACTGACCCTGTTCTCCGAGGTGGGCTACGAGAAGGTGTCGCTGCGCGCGATCGCTCGCGCCGCCGAGGTGGATCCAGCGTTGGTCCACCACTATTTCGAGAGCAAGCCGGACCTGTTCGCCAAGGCGGTACTGGCGATTCCGGTGGAAGACCCGACCAAGGTAGTGGAACGGATCCTGGACGGGCCCCGGGACCAAATCGGCGAACGGACGGTCAGAATTCTGCTGGACACCTGGGAGCCCCCCCAGGCAAGAGAACGTTTCACCGCCATGCTGCGGGCCGCGGTCAGTGAGCCAGGAACTCAGAAGCCAATCAGCGAATACCTGGCCAAGGAGATCTACGCCAAAGTCGCCGAAGCCTTGGGCCACGCCAATTTCAAGCAGCGCGGCCAACTCGCGGTGACCGTGGTGCTGGGGTTCGCGCTGGGCCGAGACATCATGCAACTGCCCGGCCTTGGTCGCCTGTCCAGAGCCCAAATGGTGGCAGCCCTCGGGCAGTCGATGCAGGTGTACCTGGCCGATCAGTGGTGACCTATGCTGGAAATTCGACCAGCGTATTTGGAGGTGCAATGACGGCGGAAAACACCGCAGACGTGGCTGAGCAGCCACACCTGGGGGCTGCCGCAACCGAGGAGATCGCCACCCTGCCTCCCAATTCGTCACCCACCAGCAGCGTTGGCCTGGCCCCGCGCACTGGCGAGCCTCGCCGCAGCTGGCTGATCCGGCTCGCCACCATCTCCTGTGGGTTGGCCGCCGTGGCAGCCTCGGCGTCACTGTTGTGGAGCTATTGGATCGCCGTCACCGACTATTTCCACGCTAGCTGGCTGACCGCACAATTCGGCGATCTCCTAAAGGTGTACGTGGTTCTGCTGGTGGTAGGGCTCACCGCCGCCGCGCTGCTGGTGGTGATCAGCAACGTGATCACCGGCTACTACTCCTGGTTCGGCTATCGGTGGGCTCGAGTGGCCGGCATCGTCAGTAGTGCGCTCAGCCCGCTGACCTTGTTGATCAATCCGATCGGCTGGTTTGCCATCGGGTTTGCGCTGGTCGGTGCCGGCCTGCTGTGGCTGCCGGCGGCCAAGCGCTTCTTCGCCGCCTGGCAGGACCATCGGCACCCGCAGACCGAGTTCGCCGCGCCGATCGGTTCGGTGTTCTACGGCCCATTGCCGCGTTACCACCACAGCTGAGGCCTCTCATCCGACCCGGCTGGCCCCTTCAACGGGCTCAGGGAACGTGGGCGCCCGTGCCTAGTTCACTCTTCCAGGGGAAGTAGCAGGGCGCCGGCGTGCGGCGGCAGCACGACGATGCTGCTTTCTACCTGGGCACCAGTTGGAGAGGCCCAGCGCAACAGGTGCGGCCCGCCAAGGTCGACGCGGTTCTCGACGTCGGCGAAGTTGACCGCCACTGCCAGTCCGCCCCGTCGCATCAGGAACCAGCCGGCGGACGCGTCGAACTCACAGCGGGTCCGAGCCATGATCGGATTGGTGAGCTCGGAATACTGGCGGCGCAAAGCGATCAGGTGGCGGTGAATGCCGAACAGCACTGCGTGGTCACCCTCGGCGATCTCGTCCCAATGCAGTTTGGCCGCCTCAAAGGTCGACTGCGCCTGCGGGTCGGGGATCTGATCTGGGTCCCAACCGAGCTTGGCGAACTCGGCAAGCCGACCCTGACTGACCGCAGCACCCATCTCCGGGTCGGTGTAGCCACAGAAATAGGCGAATGGGGTTCTGGCACCCCACTCCTGGCCCATGAAGAGCATCGGGGTGAAGCCCGAGGTCAGAGTCAGCAGTGCGGCGCAGGCGAGCTGATCGATATCGAGTTGCTCATCGGGACGATCCCCACGGGCGCGGTTTCCGATCTGATCGTGATTTGCCGAATAGACCACCAGACGCCAGGACGGCATCCGTCCGACATCCAGCGCACTGCCGTGCACCCGCTGCCGGAAACTCGACCAAGTGCCGTCGTGGACGAATCCGCGTTCGCAGGCCTTGGCCAGCGCGGCCATCTGGGTGTAGTCGGCGTAGTAACCGTCACTTTCGCCGGTCAGGGCTGAATGCAGGGCATGGTGAAAGTCGTCGCTCCAAGTTGCGTCGATACCGTAGCCGCCGGCCTGCCGGGAGGTGATGATCCGCGGATCGTTCTCGTCGGACTCCGCGATCAAAGTCAGCGGGCGCCGCAGATGCGCTGAGAGGTCGGCGGTCACCATCGCCAGCTCTTCCAAGAGGTGCGTGCGCGAGTCGTCCACCAGAGCATGGACGGCATCCAGGCGCAGCGCATCGACATGGGCATCAACGAACCAGTAGCGCAGGTTGTCGGCGATCAGTCGCCGCACCTCAGTACTGCCCGGGCCGTCCAGGTTCACCACCGAGCCCCAATTGCCCTCATCAGCTGACAGGTAGGGTCCGAACTTGGGCAGGTAGTTCCCCACCGGCCCGAAGTGGTTGTAGACCACGTCCTGAACGATTCCCAGGCCCGCAGCATGGGCTGCGTCGACGAAGCGGCGATAGGCGTCCGGCCCGCCATAGGCCTCGTGGACGGCGAACCAGGCCACTCCGTCATAACCCCAGCCGCGATCACCTTCGAAGGCGTTGACCGGCATCAGCTCGATGAAATCCACGCCCAAATCGACCAGGTGCGCCAATCCGGAAATGGCGGCGTCCAGGGTGCCCTCGGCGGTGAAGGTGCCCACATGGAGTTCGTAGATCACCGAGCCCGACAGCGAACGTCCGGTCCAATTCTGGTCGTGCCAGCTGAACGCCTCGCAGTCGTAGCTGCGCGACAGGGCGTGGACGCCGCCAGGCTGCCAGCGGCTGCGTGGATCCGGCCGCGGCTGCGGGTCGTCATCGAGCAGATAGCCGTAGTCGACCCGGCCCATCGGCTCCGGCTCGGCCGGCGTCCACCAGCCGTCGATGCCCCTGGTCATCGGTACCACCCGATCACCCACCTGCAACCGCACCCGTTCGGGCAGTGGCGCCCATACATCGAAGCGGCCGCGCTCGCCGGCTCGCCGCTGTTCGCGCACCAGCAGGGCCACCGGGTAGCGGCCCAGCAAAGCGTCCATCCGGACTGCGCGTTGGGAATCGGTGACCACCACCTGTCCAGAGATGAGGTCGCGCCAGCGCCCCTCGGGCAGACCAAGAGTGGTGTCGCGCCAGCCGCCGCTCTCCGCCAGGCCCGCCGGCAGCCGGGTGACCACGGTGATCGCCCCGCCACGGGAGAACGCCAGAACGTGCTCAGCCGCCACTCCGGCGGCGGCCAGTGGCCGGTAACGGGTGAAGTAGTCGGGGTGATCGCGGCGCAGGGTGAGCGCCTGGTGAGTGAGGAGCAGCTTCACCTCGCCCGAGTCGTCCAACGCCATGGACAGCTCCGGACGGGCCCCCAATCGAACCCGGGCCAGCACCTGGGCGCGGGCCTCGAAATCGACTGGACGCCGGTTGTCCGGATCCACCAGGCAGTGCTCCCACAGCTCGCTGCCCTGATAGACATCCGGCACTCCGGGAATGGTCAGGCTGAGCAGCTTGGCGGCCAGAGCATTGCTGCGTCCCGGAGCCACCACCGCGTCCAGCACGCGGTTCAGCACTGCAGCCACCGCCGGATCGTCGAAGGCTGCGTCCAGGCAGGCTTGGATCGCGGCCTCATAGCCTTCGTTCGGCGCGGTCCACCAGGTGTGCTCGCCGGCTTCGCGCATCGCCTTTGTGGCGTAGCAGTGCAGGCGTTCCCGGTCGGCCGGCCAGACCCCGATCACCGCCTGCCACAACAAATTGGCCATGCCTGCATCGGGCACTGGCGCCAGCCGTAGCAACTCCGCAAGGGCTTCACTCCACAGCTGCGGCACCTCGGCCAACACACTGATCCGGGCCCGGGTACCCTCGCCGCGCTTGGTGTCGTGAGTGGTCCCGGCAACCATCGCATCCGGCCACGCCTGCTGCCGCAGCGCCATCTGCTCATGGAACGCCTCGGGCGAGATCGAGAACACCGAGGGATCACCGCCAACCTCGTTCAGCGAAGTCAACCGCGAAGTGCGGTAAAAGGCGCCATCCTCGACGCCCTTGGCCATCACCATGCCGGAAGTCTGTTGGAAGCGCTGGGCTGCACCGGCGGAACCGTCCACCAGCACCGTATAGACCTGATTCAGCACCGGGCCGAGATCAGGACGATGCTCCCAGGCGAAGCCGAAGGCCCGCTCCAGATACTCCCGGCCCTCTGGCAGGTAGGAGCGATACACCTCGAAGTCGGCCAGCAGTTCAGCGATCGCGTCGCCCACCTGACCGGGTTCGGGACGATGGGCCGGGTCGATCGTTGCCAGCACTTCGCGGGCGATCCGACTCACTTCTGAGTTGAGGATGCCGTGAGCGACGGCCAACTTGCCGTCATGCACCAGCCGCACCCAATCGACCTTCCGGCCGCGCAGCCGGTTCTCCAGGGCGGTCAACGGGCCACGTCCGGCCGGATCGACCAGCACCCGGTCGATGATCGCTAGTGCGTCGTATCCGGTTGTTCCCGCGGTGGCCCAGGCGGAGGGCAACTCCTCCAACTCAATCCGGTTGGCTTCTTCGGCCCGGGTAGCCAGGATCTTCTCCACCAGCACGTAGGCGCCGCCGCTGAGTTCGGCCAGGTCATCGAGGTACTTTCCGGGGTCACGCAGCCCGTCGGGATGATCGACCCGGAGCCCGTCTACCAATCCTTCGTCGAACCAACGCTTGATTTCGGCGTGCGAGCGAGCGAACCACTGCGGGTCCTCCACCCGGATCGCCACCAATGTGTTGATCGCGAAGAAGCGCCGGTAGTTGAGCGTCCGGTCGGCCTCGCGCCAGCAGATCAGTTGGTAGTGCTGCCGGGCGTGGACGGCGTTGGGGTCGTCATCGTTGCCACGCACGCTGTCAGGAGCCAGCGGGAAACGCTGACTGTGATAGTGCAGCTCACCGCCGAGCACCTGAAGGCCGCTGATCCGCCCGTCCGGGCCAAGGTCGGCCTCCTCAACCACCGGCAGCCGCAGTTTGCCGTCCCCGTAGTCCCAGTCGATGTCGAAGGCGTCGGCGTAAGGCGAGGCCTGCCCATTGGTGAGCACGTGCCACCACCAATCGTTCTCCCACGGGCGGGCCACCCCGACGTGGTTGGGCACGATGTCGACCAGCACCCCCATGTCGAGTCGGCGGGCCTCGGTGACCAGGGTGGACAATCCGGCCGCGCGGCCCCGGGAAACGTCGATGGAACTGTGGTCGGCCACGTCGTAGCCATGTTCGCTGCCCGATTCCGAAGCCAGCAGCGGGGAGAGGTACACCCAGTCGACGCCCAACTCACGCAAGTAGGCCAGAGATTTGGCTGCAGTGACCAGGTCGAAATCCTCGGTGATCTGCAGGCGGTACGTGCTCTTGGGGGTGCGTGGCATGGGCTCAGCCGAAACTTCCCAACCGGCTCGGCGCCGGTACCCGCTCGACCACCATGTTTGGCAATATACCCGCCACCAGCCCGGATCAGTCACCTCGGTGGGCGCCGAAGTTACCTGATCGGGGTGCTTGAGAGCTGTTTGAGCGCGACGCGCCTACGGTCGAGCCACGGGTTGGCAGGTCGGACTCCGGGTCAGCGCAGGAGCCACTCGCGGGCCAGCAAGGCGTAGCTGTAGCTGTCATGCCAACGCCCGTCGCGGGCCAACGAATCAGCCGTGCAGTGGGCCTCCCGACGCATTCCGGCCTTCTCCATGACTCGGCTGGAGGCGACGTTGTCGGCGAAACAGACCGCGACCACTCGATGCAGACCCAATCCGTCGAAACAGATCCCCAGGAGCTCTGTGGCCAGCTCAGTGCCGAGTCCGTGTCCATGGACGGACGGGTCGAGCGCCCACCCAATCTCGGCCTCCGCTCCGACCGCCTGGGTGGCCACCTCGTCCTGGGCCCAGGCATTCTGCAACGCGACCTTGGCCGAAGCGACGATGCGCCCGCTCTGCAGAGCGACCAGGGTCTGGTCGAGGTGTTTGGCGAAACGATCGGCAAACACGTCGGGGTCATCGGCCAGCCGCGGCATCCACTTGACCACCTCCGGCACATGCTGCCAACCCCAGATCTCGGCGGCATCGGCCGCCCTGGCCGGACGCAGGGTCAGGTGGGCCGTCATCCTCGGCCACTCCAGGTGCTCCCAAGACATGCCAGACATCCTTGCACCCTCGGTTCGGCGCAGCAGGCGGGTCGCCAGGTAGCGTTACCGCCGTGACCCGAAACGCCGCCGGTTGGACCGCGATCAAACGGGTGCTGACCACAGTGCTGACACCGCACCACCAGGGCCCAGCGGCCCAGCAGGCCACTCCGGCGCCCTACCCCGGCGATTTCCATGGTCCCTTTGACATCACCTACGACCCTCATCTCGACGGTGTCGCCGATCCCGGCGAGGTGGTCTGGACCTGGGTTCGGTTCGAGGAGGACCACAGCAAGGGCAAGGATCGCCCGGTGGTGATCGTCGGTCGGGACGGGGCGTGGCTGTTGGCGGTGCCGATGACAAGCAAGGACCACGACCGCGATGCCGCCCAGGAAGCCCGAGACGGGCGCTACTGGGTGGACATCGGCCCGGGCGACTGGGATCGGTCCGGACGACCCAGCGAGGTGCGGGTGAATCGAATCATCCGGGTCGACCCGCAGGCCATTCGACGCATCGCTACCAAGCTCGACCAGCGGCGCTTCGCCGAGGTCGCCGCCGGCATTCGAGGACACTTCGACTGATCGCGGTGCGCACGGCTAGGCCGGGCAGCCAGCCGTCCGCGCGCACCGCGACACAGGGGGGGACGATTCAGAACGCACCCTGAGGCCGCAGCACCACGCCGACGGTCTTGAGGATGATGTTGGCGTCATTGATCAACGACCAATTCTCGACGTAGCGCAGGTCGAGTCGAATGCTCTCTTCCAGCGACAGCTCCGAGCGTCCACTGACCTGCCAAAGGCCGGTGATGCCGGGCTTGATCAGCAGGCGGCGGTGGTGGGCCTCGGTGTATTCGGCAACCTCACGGGCAACCTGCGGACGCGGGCCGACGATGCTCATGCCACCGCGAAGAACCGACCAGAACTGCGGCAGTTCGTCGATGGAGTACTTGCGCAGCAACGCGCCCAGTCGGGTGATGCGGGGGTCGTGCTTCAGCTTGAACAGCAGCGCAGTTCCACCGTTCTCGGCGATCAGCGAGTCCATCTTCGCCTCGGCGTCAACACCCATAGTGCGGAACTTGTGGATCGTGAATTCCTGGCCGCAGCGCCCGATCCGCTGCTGGCGGAAGATCACCGGACCCCCGTCGTCAAGCTTGATCGCCAACGCGACGATCGCCAGCAGCGGTGACAGTGCCAACAGCGCCAGCGACGAGAACGCCACGTCGAAGACGCGCTTCAATGCCAAGGTTGCGCCAGTGAAGGTGGGCAGGTCGACGTGCATCAACGACATGCCCTCAACCTCGCGGACGGTGAGCCGGGGGCCGGCAACATCGACCAGGCTCGCCTGGAACATCAGCTCCACCGGGCTGGCCTCCAGGCTCCAAGCCAGGTTGCGGGTCTCATCACGGGTCAGGCCTTCGGCAACGATCACCGCACCGTAACGTCCGCAGACCGCGGCATCGCTGAGAGCGGCCAGCCGGTGCTGCGCGAGCCCGGACAGCCTGGGCCGCTCAGCGCTGGGCAGGTCGCTCAGCAGGCACACTCCGTCGGCGCGGTACCCGACGTCGTGGCGCTTGGCCAGGTCGGCCAACAGCATCGCCACGCTCGGTCCGGTCCCGACGACCAGCGTCGAGGTGACCGCGCGTCCAGCGGCGCGCAGCCGGTTGAGGTAAGCACGCGAGATCCAGCGGGAGGCCAGCAAGGCGGCAACCCCAATCGGCAACGCGAGCGCGAAGATGCCGCGCGACAGGGACACCCTGAGTAGGTAGGAGATAATCGCCGCGCCGCCGAATAGATAGAGACTGGCCAGCACCACCCGGCGGTATTCCTCCAGGCCGGCACCGGCAACCCTGAAGTCGCGGGAACCGGTGAGCTCGAGAACCAGCAGCCACGAAATGGCGATCCCCGGCGCGAGCATCGAGTAACTGATCGACTCCATGCCGGTGAGCCGCTCATTGGGCTCGAACAACAGCAGGAAGGTCACCGCAACGGTGGCACCGACCACGAGACTGTCGACCGACCAGAGCATCAGACGCAGATTTGTGCGCCATCCCCCGAGTCGGACGGTACGGATACTGGCCGCTGGCCAGGGAAAACTGGTCGCTGAAACGCTCGACGCCGTAGACATAGCTATCTCCACCCCCAAGGAGAAAGACACTGAACTTCCCATATCGCTGGGCCATGTTCCAGCGATCCCCCGATATGACGCCTGAAGTTCTGACGGCGAACATGTCACCTACGATTATGTCACCCGTTGGGGGACATGAAAAGCCCGCTACTCAATCCTTGGTAGTAATACGGTGATCTGAGCGCGGGCAGAGCCCGCTCTGCGCGGGAGGTTTTGTGGGGCCCGCTGCGAACTCAGCCACCTCAGCCGGTGGCGCCGGGGATTCAGTTATAGGGCTGCGGAGCCGGGGGCTGCTGAGGTGCTGGTGGCTGCTGCTGAGCCTGCTGAGCGATCACCGAGACCGACTGCTTGGTGGCCCCTGGCTTGCCCTCCGCAATCGGATCGGCGATCACTGCGGTGCCATAGGCGCACACTTCGCTGAATGCCTGGCCGATTTCGCCGGTGTCGAAGCGCATGGCCACGATCGCATTGGCGCCACGGGAGACCGCGTCCTGCCACATCCGCTGCATCACCTGCTGGCGGCTTTCGTAAACGAGCTTGGTGTATTCATTGACTTCGCCGCCGCCGATCGAGCGCAAACCGGCAACGAAGTTGGCGCCAATGTTGGCCGAACGAACCGTCATACCCATCACTTCACCGAGAACGGCTTCGATCCGGTAGCCGGGAATGTCATTGCTGGTGACGATCAACATGGCGCCATCCTAGGTGCGAACGCTGGCAGTCGAGCCAAAATTGCCACTGTCCACGCCGACTCATTGGCGGCGCCGGGCTGCGCCTGGAACCGCCTCGACGCTGGCACCGAGGCTCCACCATGCACACCCCAAGGATGGCGCCAAATCCACGTCCGCAGTCGGGGACGCCTACCAAACTGGCGAAAGACGTGCTCAGAATGGTTGTCGTGATGTTTGAACATGCAGCAATCAACCTTCGCCTCGCCCAGCTCGGACTACCCGTCCCTGTCGCGCTCGAGGACTCTGTGGCCGGTCGGTTGGTCGGCCCGCTGCTGGCCCGCCAGCGCGAACTCAGCCGACGCCTTGCCGATCGGTTGTGTGCCGCTGACGCCCGCATCCAGAACTGGCTGGACGACTATCTGTCAGACACCGGCCTCACCCCCCAGCTACCCAAGCGCACCTTGGTGTTGGACGAACCGGGCCTGGCCCGCGAGCTTTCCTTACCCACCGACGGCGACAAGTTCAGCTCACCGCTGCTGTCGAGCTACCGCCTGGCCAACGGCGTCCTGCACAACCCAGCCAACGACCGGCGCACCACGGCCGGGGTGTTCCACATCGCCGAAGGCGGCCTGCCCATCCCCGACGACAAACTGGCCGTACCCAAGCTCGTCTTCGCCCGGTTGCTCGAACTTGCATTCCAGGCCCCCGAGTCGGACAAGGTGCTGCCGTATGCCGCAAACGCCGAGCAGCCGGCCGCCTGCTACGCCTCACTACTGCTACGTCCGCTGGTCGCCCCAGCGGTACCCGGCTGGGTGCCGGAGAAGCGCATGGAGATCCGGTTCATCGTGCCCGGCGGGCTGGTGGCCAACCTCGATTTCGTCGAGGGAATTTTCGGCAACGGCGGCGACCCCTACCTACCCGAGAACGACGCATCGCTGGAGCCCAGCACCTGGACCGGTCACACCGGTGCGGTGATTCTTGCTCCACACCTGACCAAGATCACCAAGGCCGGCCTCGGGCTGCCGCACATCAGCGCCGCCACCGAGCGCCAACGCCGCGATGGCATGTGCTGGGAATCCACCGACGAGCTCTACAACGGCGGCCAGGCGTTCAAGGTCTGCGCCCGGGACGCCCGTGGGGTGATCGTCACGGTGATCGCCGACAACTACTTCGGCTACTGCAAGAAGGAGGTCAAGACCCAGATCTCCTACTCGGCCAACCTCTTCGGCAACGCCGAGGAGGAGCACGCCGGCGGTGCCCTGGTCTTCCCCAGCTACAACCTCGGTCAGGAGTACACCGTCACCGGCCGACTGGGCCGAAGCCATCGGGTGGCCGATGTGGTGGCCCGCAACCCCGAGCGGTTCCGGCTCGACCCGTCCGGCGCTGCCAGGGATCTTGTCCAGCCCCACCTGGTGCTGGTGCCACTGGGTGCGAACTTCTCACTGCGCACTCTCACGGTCACCTGGACCACCGACGACGGCGTCGAATCGGAACTGAGGCTGCGCGCAGACTCCACCTACCTGACCCCGGACGGCTACCAGGTACGAATGGTGCAACAGGCCGCCGACCGCACCCAGTGGAGCCTGATCGGCACCTCCCCCACTGCGACCAGCTGCCACAAGCCCAGCACGGTCTCCGGCGGCGGAAAGTCGGAGATTTCCAAAGCGATCACCGATGCGTTCATCTTCGGCAACGCCTACGTGCCCGACTTCGACACCGATCTGGACGCGGTCGCCACCATCCTCGACCGGGACTTCGCTGGCCGGTTCGCTGATCGGGGCGCCAACGGGTTCGACCATCGGCCAATCCTTTCCGACGACCGCTCGATCGGCAGCGTGATCAAGCTGCTGACCCCCTCCGACGCCGACTACAACCCCGCCTACAACCAGTGGCTGGGCACCATTCCCCAGCACGTCAAAGAGCTCGTGTTCGTCGTTAAGCGGTTTTACCGGCCCGAATGGGGTGCCGATTGGCGCAGCCACTTCACCGTCGGCATCATCAACGGTCGCCGCGGGAACAACCTGCGCTTGGACGGCGACAAGATCATGGTCAACATGCTGCGGGTCGGATTCGAAGTCGACGGCTCGTGGCGGCTGTTCGGCTTGCGTCACGACTTTGCGCCGGCGGCGAAGGTTCAGACCGAGGACGACATCACTGCCTCGGTGGTGGTCAGCGGCCGCATGCTCGGACTGGCCGAGGATCGCTCCTACAAGCTGGTGGAAAACTGCGAGGAACTGCTGTTCCAGCGTCCCGACGATGCCATTCACCGCGGCTATGACAAACAGACCGAGGCCGACATCGCCTCCGGTGGCACCTTCTTGTCGAACTTCCAGCCGCTCACTAGGCAAGATGCCATCGAAATGCGCGACGACGCTGTGGCATTCAGCCAGTTCAGCGAACCGATGCGCAAACTGATCAGCGACTTCGCCGACGCCGCCGCCGGCAGCACCCCGGACTACTTCGTCTGCTCGGCCAACCCACGCCTGGTGGACGGCAAGCCGAGCAAGAACCCTCGCTATCTGCAACGACGCCCGGACCGAACCAACGCTACGGCGACCGCTGCTGCGGAGTTGGCCGCACACCTGGTACGGCGACTGCCCACCGACGTGCCGCTGCCGCTGCCGGTGGACATCGTCGCTGCCGGACGCCGCAACAACCCGCCGGACGGGCCGGTGCCACCACTGTGCGCATTCAACCCACTGCACTTCCTCGAACTGCCCGAGCTGTTCGCCGAGTTCATCTCCTCGATGACCGGCAAGTCGCCGTCCACCACCGGGGCCGGCTCGGAGGGTGCGATGACCAAAGGCCCGTTCAACGCGATGCCGGCGGTCCTGGATCTGAACGCCGCGCTGCTGTCCTATGCCCTGACCGGCTACGACGGCTGGGTATCCTGCGCCGGCTATGTCGGCCCGCAGGTGCGGGTGGACCACGACATTTCGATGCTGGTACCAGAGGTCTTCGCCCGAATGACGCCGACCGAGCGGAGTGCGGCGAACCTGATCGCCGAAGGCGCCCTGGAGCCACTGACCGACTTCACTCACGACGGCCGTCCGGTGCTGGCCAGCCGGCTGGGCTATCGGATGACCCAGGTGTTCGCGCGCAAATACTTCGGCCGGATCTTCCTGCACCCGCATGCGGTGTTCACCGACGAGATGCTGCGCCCAGAAGAGCAGGACGCAGCCGTCTTCGCCACCTCGATGGCCACCATGGTCACCACCCATCAGCGGGTGGCCCAGGCCTACTTCGACGACGGCACCATCGATTTGGCGATCCCGCCGCTGAGGGCCCTGCTGGAGATCATGGCCAAAGGCTCCTCGGCCGAGGGCTGGCAGCTGGACACCGCGGCGTTCCGGGCACTGTTCGAGCGCGACTACATCCTCGGTTCGCAGTGGTACGCCGATCGGCTGGACGCCAAGCAGGCTGCGGCAGCCGAACGGGCGGCTGCCGGGCTGGCGGCGCTGCGCAAATTCGCTTCCACTCCGGGCAACGATGAGCCCAGCATGCGGCTGGGTGTCGCCGCTCGGATTGCCGACGCCGAGGCGGAATACGCAAAATTCAGTAGCGCTGATTATCGAGACGGAATCGTCGGCACGGTAGGTCGGCAGTCATTGTGAGTCCGCATCGGCCAGAGCCGCGCTGATTACGGTTCTGGCGCCGTCGGGGGCCTCGCAATGGCGCTCCCAGCCTCAGTTGACCAGGCCAAATGGGCTTGGCGAACCAGCCACGGCTGCGGGCGCGTGAAGGCGAGGACCGCCCCGCCATCACCAGAAATTGGCCGCAATCAGCACGTCCCACCTCACCAGGGCGAGGAAACGAGGGGGGATTGCCTCTCAGGCGGCAACGGGAGGCCCGCGAAGCTGGCACCATTGGCAACGGAAGTCGCTCGATCTGCTCTGCAAGGAGGACTGTCACCGATGGGGAAGCCGGACCTTACGACGAAGTACATGGGCCTGAGTCTGACCGGACCGGTCATTGCCTCGTCCTCGCCAATGACTCGCCAACTCGACACGCTGCTCGAGTTGGAGGCTGCGGGTGCTTCTGCGGTCGTGTTGCCATCCCTGTTCGAGGAGGACGCACTGGCCGACCCCATCAACTCCTCCGCACTGGCGCAGCGCATTCAATTGGTCACCGACGCCAAAGCTCAACTCACAGTGCCGGTGATCGCCAGCTTGAACGCCACTCGTCCGGGCACCTGGCAGACCTACGCCGAAGAACTGGTTGGGGCCGGAGCCGATGCCTTGGAGCTAAACCTCTACACGATCACCAGCGACGCCAGCGTGAGCGCAGCCCAAGTGGAGATGGAGCACCTGGCGGCTATCGAAGCGGTGAAGATCGTGGCCGACGTCCCGCTGGCGGTGAAGCTTTCTTCCTACTATTCAGCGATCTCGGCCTTCGCAGCCCGCGCGGTGGATGCCGGAGCCGACGGGCTGGTGTTGTTCAACAAGTTCTACGCCGCCGACATCAACCTGGAGTCGCTGGAGCTTTTCGCCTCCCTGGATTTGTCCTCGGCGACCGACCAACGCTTGGTGCTGCGCTGGCTCGGCATTCTGCGCTCCCAACTGCCCGAAGTGTCCCTGGCCTGCACCTCCGGCGTACATAGCGGCAATGAGGTGGCCAAGGCTCTGCTGGTAGGTGCGGACGTAGCCTGCACGACCTCAGCGGTGATGCAGCGCGGCGCCGGTGCGATCACCGAAATGCTCACCGAGACCTCTGCCTGGCTGGCACGACATGATTTCGCTTCGGTGTCCGAGGCCCGCGGCCGGATGAGCGCAGGCACCGGGTCCTCGATCTACCAGCGCGCCCAGTACATGGATGTGATCAAGGGCAACTGGTAGTCGCCGCCTGGTTCAGTCCAGGCCGAGGGTTTCCAGCAAGGCGGCATTGACCGTGTCTTCGTCCAATTCGGGGTGAAAGACCAGCCACTCCAGACCGGTGGTCAAAGTTGCCCCGACAATGGCGGCAGCACGCAGCCGTGCCCGCCCTGGAGTCACCTCCAACGACTCCAGGTCCTCGATCAGCGGAGCCAGCACCAACGCTCGCCAGTTCTGAATCGACTCCCGCCAACTGCGCTCCGTGCGGAACAGTTCGGTCACCATCACCCGGGCGGTAGCCGGATGCTCGCGCAGCAGCGCCAGCAATTCGGTCACGACTGCAGCCTGCAGCTGCGTCCCGGTACGACCGGCGGCGGCCCTGGCCAGCGCGGCGACGGTGAGTTCGCTACTGCGCGCCATGATCGCCTCGACCAGGCCGGCCTTGGAATCGAAGTTGTAGTAGATCGAGCCCTTGGCGATTCCGGCGGCTTCGGCGATGTCCTCGATCGAGGTGGAGGTCACCCCCCGGGCCGCGAACAGCTCGGTGGCAGCAACCATGATCAACTCACGGGTGCCCTGCCGCCGGGCCACTCGCCCGTCCGGTTTCGTCGGCGCCACAGTCATGGCGATCTCCTCAGATACTCAACGCCGGGTGCAACCGCGACATCGTCCAGGTCCGCTTACGGGCGGACGCGATCGAGGTGGCTGCCAGCGACACCACGAAGATAGCAATCAGGACGACCACCGAGGTCCAAAATCGAGTCTCGATTCCGCCGGTGATGGCCTCCCGCAGTCCGTTGACCACGTAGGTCATCGGCATGTACGGGCTGATCGCCTGCAGGAAGCTCGGCGTGGTCTGGATCGGGTAGGTGCCACCGGCCGAGGCCAACTGCACCATCAGCAGCACGATGATCACCACTTTGCCGACCGCCGAACCCAAACTCACCTGGAAGAACTGCTGGAGGGCGAAGAATGCGGCTGCGGTCAGCAGGGTGAAGCAGATCGTGGCCACCACATTCTTCGGGTTCAGCCCGACCGCGAAGTGCATCACCGAGAGCATGATCACCACCTGCCCAACCGAGAGCATCAGCGCTGAGTTCAGCGAGCCCCAGGCCATCCGGAAGCCGTTCACCGAGGTCATCAGCGCCCGGGTCTGCAACGGACGCAGCAACAGCCAGGTGATCAGCGCGCCAACCCACAGGGCCAGCGGGATGAAGAAGGGCGCGAAGCCCTCACCCCAGGAGTCGGCCGCCCAGACGTGACTGGCATCGACGTTCACCGGAGTGGAAACTGCGTCGGCGCGATCAGTGCGGACGGCCTTGGAGTCGTTGGGAATCTCTGCGGCACCATCGGCGAGCTTGGTACCCAGCTTGCTGGCACCGGCCTGGGCGTCGTCCAGACCGGAGGCCAACGCCGGAGTGGAGTCGGCGATCGTGGTGGCACCAGAGCTCAGTTTGGTCGCCCCGGTGTCGGCGGAGTCGATCCCATCGGCCAGGGTGGACGCCCCGGCGGCCAGCGCCTTGGCTCCGCTGACCAATCCCTTCTCCGGATCGGCTGCGGTGAAGCCGGTCGCCAGACTGCTCAGCCCACTCTGCAATGCCGGGATGCCGGTGGTCGGGTTCGAGGCCGAGGTGCTCATGGTGGTCAAGGCCGCCGACAGTTTGGCTGCCCCACTGTTGAGCGCTGAGACCTTGGCAGTGGTGCTCGGATCGGCGAGCTGGGCCGCCCCGGCGACCAGCTGCGGTGCGGCGACTGCCAGCTTCTGCTGCCCGGTTCCCAGAGCAGCCAGGCCCTTGCCGAGGTCGCTGTCGCTGGCCAGCGCGGTGTGGATCTGCGCCCAGCCGGACTGCAGCGACGTCGCGCCCGTGGAAAGACTGCTCGCTCCCGAGTGGACGGTGGCGATGCCATCGCTGACCTGGCCGGCTCCGGCGGCCAGGCCGGACGCGCTGGACTTGGCATTGGTCAGATTCGATTTGGCGTCGGCCAGCAGCTGCTTGGCCTTGGTTGGATCGGAATCTATGAGCTTCTCCGCTGCGGCGATCTCGTCGTTGATGTCACCCAATCCGCTGGCCAGCTTGGTGTCGCCAGAGCTCACCGCCGCAGCGCCCTGGGCCAAGGCACCGCTGCTGGCGGTGCTGCTGGCCAAGGAGTCCGCGCCGTCGGCGATCGAACCGGTCGCGCCGACCAGCGTCCCGCCGGTGGCGTTGTAAGCCGCCGACCGCCAGCTTTCGGCCCCGGTGGTCCAGTTCCCAGCCCCGGTCGCGAAACTGGTCGCGCCAGTGGCGAAGCTGGAGACCCCCGAAGTCAGGGTGCTCAGGCTGCCGGCCAGTTCCTGAATGCCGGCGGCCAGGGCCGGTGCGCCGGTGGTCGTATCGGAAACCTGCGCCAGCCCAGCGGTGAGCGCGGTCAGGTTGGCCGCACCCTGGTTGAGCTTCTCGGCTCCGGCAGCTGCGGTGCTCACCCCGGTGACGTAGTCGCCCAGCTTGGCCTTGATCGTGTGGGCCCCCGTGGAAAGGTCGGTGGTGCCGGCAGCCAGTTGGGCTGCGCCGGCGGCCAGGTCGGCTGCCCCAACATTCAACTTGTTCGAGCCGTCTGCGGCTGTGGTGAGTCCATCGGCGAGTTTGAACGCTCCGTCGGAGGCAGTGTTGAAGCCGTCACGGGCATCGCCGACCCCAACCAGCAGAGTGTCGACCGCCTCGGAGCTGACCTTCTCCCGCACTGCACGCTGCATTTCCAACATCGCGGTCTTGCCCAGCGTGGAGGCCAGGAAGGAGTTGGTGTCGTCGTAGCTGACGTCGATCTGGGCTGCGGTGGGGTGCTTGCCGGCCAACGAGTTGATCCGCGAAGTGAAGTCGTCCGGGATCGTCACCGAGAAGTAGTACTTGCCGGCGTTCACCCCAGATGCCGCGGTGGCGGCGTCGACCTGCACCCAGCCGATGTCGTTGTTCTTGATCAGTTCGTCGACCACCTCCTTGCCGTAGTGCTGCAAGGTGCCGTCGTCGTCGGACTTGGCGACATCGGCGTTGACCAGTGCAACGGGCAGTTCGTTCATGTGGGTGGTCGGATCCCAGAACGCCCAGACGTACATGGCGCCGTAGAGCAGTGGGATCAGCAGCATCACCACGATCGCAGCGCGGGTGATCGGCTGGCGGGTGAACCGCTTCAGTTCGGTTCCGTGAGAGGTCCAAGCAAACATCGGTGGGTTTCTTTTCGTTGAATCGGGTTGGTCGGGGCCGGCCGGGCCGGCGCGCCAGAAGGTCAGTGCGGGTTGGGGAGCCCGATGTGATTGGGCAGCGTGGCCCAGCCCAGGCGGCTCAGCTCGCCGGCCGTGGCCGCGGCGACAATCACCGTCACCCCGGTGTCGGTGATGCCGTGCAGGCATTCCCAAACCCGGCGGCGGCCGTCGGTGTCGTGCAGAGAGTCGATGTCGTCGACGACCAGTAGTTCAGGCTCGCTGAGCATCGCTAGGGCAATGCGCAGCAACAAGTTGTCGGCCTCGTCGAGCTCGTGGACGAGCTCCTTGGCCCCCGGGGTTGGGCTGTCACCGAAGACTGGGGCGCAAATCTCGGCGACGTGCGCGTCATCGGGGGTGCCCACGATCCGGTACCAGGGCGCCAGCCAGGCTTCACGTTCGCGAACCGAGGCTCCGACGCTGACTTCTTCGTCCAGATCGTCCAGGCCGTGAATGCCCACGGCGCCGCTGCGCCGCTGCACTCCGAGGGCCCGGCCGGGCAGCGGACGACCGAGCACGGTTACATCGCTGCCCCGATTGGGCTTCATCCGGCCAACCAGGGTCAACAGCAGCGAGGTCTTGCCGCTGCCGGCGCGGCCGGTGATCAGGTTCAGGCTGCCGGCCTGAATGGCCAGGTCGATCGGCCCGTAGATGCGTCCGCGCTTGCCGTCCAGCTGCAGCTGGTGGGCGCGAATGGCCAACTCCGACTGGTCCTCGGCCGCCACGGCGGTTGTCTGGTTCTGGGTCAACGTGCTCACTTCGGTCTCGTCCCTTCCACCACCAGAGTAGTTGGACTGACCGGTCATTACAAATAGTCTGGCACCACGCGTGGCCTCGAGCCGAAAGCGCTTGACCTAGATCTGTACCGAACCGATGACCCGCCGCACCAGCGGTACGCCCGGACGGTAGGCCAGGTGCAGATGGCTCGGGGCGTTCAGGATCACCAGGTTGCCCTCGGCCCCTGGACGCAGATGGCCGACGTCGGTGCGCTGCAGCGACCAGGCCCCACCCTGGGTCGCAGCATGGAGGGCCTCGGTGGGAGTCAGTCCCATCTCCCGCACCGCCACCGCGATGCAGAAGGGGATCGATGAGGTGTAGGAGGTGCCCGGATTGCAGTCCGTCGCGATGGCAATCCGCACTCCCGCATCAAGGAGGCGCCGAGCGTCCGGATAGGGGTGCTTGGTGGAGAACTCGACCCCAGGCAGCAATCCGGCAACCACCCCGGTGTCGGCAAGAGCGGCCACGTCAGCATCGCTGAGATAGGTGCAATGGTCAGCGGCGGCTGCACCCAGTTCACAGGCCAGCTGGACGCCGGGGCCGTAGTCGAGCTGGTTTGCGTGAATCCGTGGCTTCAGGCCGGCGGCCATCCCGGCAGCCAACACCGCGCGCGACTGGTCGACGTCGAAGGCCCCGGTCTCGCAGAACACGTCCACCCACTTGGCGTACGGCGCGCAGGCGCGCAGCATCTCGCCGGTCACCAGTTCGACGTAGGCAGCCGGGTCGCTGCCGGCCGGCACCACATGAGCGCCCAGGAAGGTGGTCTCTTCAGTGAACTCCGAGGCCAGTCGCAGCAGCTTGACCTCGGTATCCAGGTCAAGCCCGTAACCGGACTTGATCTCTACGGTGGTGGTGCCCTGGGCGCGCAACTCTGCCATCCGGGACGCAGTCAGCCGGCGCAATTCATCGACGCTGGCCTGCCTAGTCGCCTCGACGGTGGTGCGGATGCCACCGGCCCGGTAGCGCTGGCCGGCCATCCGGGCTGCGAACTCCTCGGCTCGATCGCCGGCGAACACCAGATGGGTATGGGAATCGACGAAGCCGGGAATCACCGCAGCCCCAGCGGCCTCGATGACCTCATCGGCTGCTGGCGTCTGGCCGGAAGCACCCACCCAGGCCACCACGCCGTCACTGATCACCAGTCCGGCATCGTGGCGCACCGGCTGCTCAGCCTCCCAGGTGAGAAGCTCGCCGATGCCCCGAACGGCCAGGCTGGTCACAGCCGACTCCACAGCTCGTCGATCACCGCGGAGAGCTCGTCGGCCACCACTGCCGGATCGAGATCGGGTGGGCCGACCACAGTGTTGGCATCAGCTGCCCAGATCGGATCTTCCACACCCGCAGTCTGCACCGTCGGGCGAAGCAGGAGGTGGCTGGACTCCCCTCGTTGGCCAGGTGACCCAACGGGGCTGAGCTTGGCGAAGCCACTCGACCCTTCGACAGGCTCAGGGAACTTGTCGGGCTGGATGAGGCCGGGCGAGCCGAAACCGAGGCTCGCGTGGCCGTCGGCGGTGGCCGCCGTCCACAGTTGCGCGGCGGACCAGCCGTCGCGGCGTCCACTGGTCAGGCGCTCATGCATCGCCAAGGCGCGGGCTTCGGCGAAGGGATCGATCACGGTGTTGGAATCCGAGCCGAGGGTGATCGTGGCCCCAGCCTCGCGGAGCGCGATGCTCGGCCCGATGCCGTCGGCCAACTCGGCCTCGGTGGTTGGGCAGAAACAGACATTGGCCCCGGCTGCGCCGAGGATCGCAATGTCGGCCTCACTCAGGTGAGTGGCGTGGACGGCGGTGCTGCGCGGGCTCCAGACGCCGGCTTCGGCCAGCAGCTGCACCGGGGTACGGCCGGTGGCAGCCAGGCAGGCGCTGTTCTCGGCCGGCTGCTCGGACACATGGACGTGCAACGGAGCGAGCGGCAAGGTCGCTGCGATGGCGGCGAACTCATCGGCGCCAACCGCTCGGACGGAGTGGATCGCGGCCCCGATCACCACCAGCGGATCGGCGGCATAGCGGGCGGCCAACACGGCGGTGCGCTGTTGCCAGGCGTCCAGATCGGCGTCCACGAAGCGGCGCTGCACCGGGTCGAGGTCAGGGGTCTGCCCCGAACTCGGCGAACCGAAACCGGCGCGGGCGTAGCGGGTGTGCAGCAGGGCGATCCGCAGGCCGACGTCGCGTGCGGCTTCGATGACGGCCTCGGCCATCGCGTTCGGCTGGGCGTAGCCGGTGCCGTCCGGGCCGTGATGCAGGTAGTGGAACTCCCCGACACTGGAGTAGCCGGCCAGGCGCATTTCCGCAAAGGTGGCTTTGGCCAGGCGGAAGTAGCTGTCCGGGTCGAGGACGCCGGCGATGGCATACATACCGTCTCGCCAGCCCCAAAAGTCCTTGCCGCGTGGGGCTCGTCCGCGCAGAGCCCGATGGAAGACGTGGGAGTGGCAGTTCGCGAAAGAGGGCACCTGGTTCATGGGTGAGCCCTCCGCACGGCCCACGCCGAGCGAGCGGCCTCGGCAGACTCAGGAACCCGGGTTAGCACCCAAGGCCCCCGAGCCTGCCGAATGTCGGGGCCGGCGCCGTCAACAGCGCTAGCCAACCGAATGCACCACCTTCGCCAGGGCCGCCACCCCAGCGTCGATGTCCTCAGGAGCCGAAGACTCCTGAGGAGCATGTGAAATCCCCGTGGGATTACGGACGAACAGCATCGCCGTGGGCAGCTTCGCGGCCAGAATGCCCGCGTCGTGTCCCGCCCCGGTGGGCAGGACGGGCGCGTCCAGCAGGGCGGCGACCCGGTGCCGCAGGGCATGATCAAACTCGATCGCGCCGGTGGTCGACTCAGCCTTGACGGCCAACTCGACACCCTCAGCCCCCGCCGCAGCCTGAGCCCGGATGACCAGCGCCTCGATCAGCGCATCCAATTCTTGGACGCCGGCGGCGCGCGCGTCCAGCCAGGCGGTGACCCGTGAGGGAATCGAGTTGGTGCTTCCCGGCTCCACCTGGACGCGGCCAAGAGTGGCCCGCTGCCCCCCGGAGACAGCCAGCTCGCGGGCAGCCAGCACAGTGGCGGCGTAGACCAGCATCGGGTCGTGCCGATCGGCCATCGCGGTCGCACCGGCATGGTTGCCTTGGCCGCAGAAATCGAACCGCCAACGACCGTGCGGCCAGATCGCGGTGGCCACCCCCACCGCAGCCCCGGCCGGGGCCAACCAACGGCCCTGCTCGACATGCAGCTCAACGAACTGGGCGATCTGATCCAGCCACGGCGCCGGCCCAGCGGCCCGGGGATCTCGCCCTCGAGCGGTCATCACCTCGGCAAGGGAGTTGCCCTCATCGTCACGCAGGGCCAGTGCGGCTTCGGGGCTGATCGCGCCGGTCACCAGCCGCGAGCCCAGACAGGCCACGCCGAAGCGGGCACCCTCCTCGTCGGTGAAATTCGCCACGGCGATCGGACGCGACGGCTGCCACCCGGCCGCTTTCAGCTGGGCCACGACGGCCAGCGCCGAGGTGACCCCCAGCGGCCCGTCCAGGGGACCACCGTCGGGCACCGAATCCAGATGCGAGCCGATCAGCAGCGCCTCGCTCCCCCGACCCCACCAGGCGATTTGATTGCCGTTGCCGTCTTCTTCCAGCTCAAGACCGAGCGCTGAGGCCTGCCCGGCGAACCAGTCGCGCAGCTCCATGGTCGCAGCGTCCCAGGAAGTACGGGTGTAGCCACCGGAGGAGTTGCGCCCGACGGCTTCGATCTCGGCGAGCAGTTCGTTGGCACCCATGGCTACCCCGCTCACCGGTCCAGCATCGGAATGCGGACGCCGCGCTCGCGAGCCACCTCGATGGCCCGGTCGTAGCCGGCATCGGCGTGGCGCATCACCCCGGTACCGGGATCGTTCAGCAGCACCCGGGAAATCTTCTCCGCGGCCAGCGCGGTTCCGTCGGCGACCGTCACCTGGCCGGCGTGAATGGAGCGTCCGATGCCCACCCCGCCGCCGTGATGGATCGAGACCCAGGTGGCGCCGGAGGCAGTGTTGAGCAGCGCGTTGAGCAGCGGCCAGTCGGCCACGGCATCGGTGCCATCAGCCATCGCCTCGGTCTCGCGGTAGGGCGAAGCCACTGATCCCGAATCCAGATGGTCACGGCCGATCACGATCGGGGCCGAGATTTCGCCGGAGGCCACGAGTTCGTTGAACTTCAACCCGGCCAGGTGGCGTTCGCCGTAGCCCAGCCAGCAGATCCGGGCGGGGAGACCTTCGAAGTGCACCTTCTCCTGCGCTGCGGTGATCCAGCGGCGCAGCTGCTCGTCAGCGGGGAATAGCTCAAGGATCGCTCGGTCGGTGACCGCAATATCGGCCGGATCACCAGATAGGGCGGCCCAACGGAACGGGCCCTTGCCTTCACAGAACAGTGGACGGATGTAGGCCGGGACGAATCCTGGGAAGGCGAAGGCGCGCTCAAAGCCACCGAGTTCGGCCTCGGCCCGCAGGGAGTTGCCGTAGTCGAACACCTCCGCACCACGGTCGAGAAAGCCGACCATCGCCTCGACGTGGGCTGCCATCGACGTGCGCGCACGAAGGGTGAACGCCGCCGAATCGGCCTTGGCCAGCTCATGCCACTCCGTCACCGATACCCCGATTGGCAGGTAGCTGAGCGGGTCATGGGCACTGGTCTGATCGGTGACGATGTCGATGGCCACATCGGCAGCCAGCAGTCGCGGGAAGACCTCGGCAGCATTACCGACCAGCCCCACCGAGAGCGGGCGACGCTCGGCTTTGGCTGCGAGCACCTTAGCCACCGCGGTGGCGTAGTCATCGGTGTATTCGTCGAGGTAACCATGCTCAACCCTGCGGGCCAGCCGGGAGGCATCCACATCGACGATCAGCACCACACCCTCGTTCATGGTGACTGCCAACGGCTGGGCCCCGCCCATACCGCCACAGCCACCGGTGAGGGTGAGGGTGCCGGCCAGGGTGCCACCGAAGCGTTTACGAGCCACCGCGGCAAAGGTCTCGAAGGTGCCCTGCAAAATGCCCTGGGTGCCGATGTAGATCCACGAGCCGGCCGTCATCTGGCCGTACATCATCAGGCCCTCGGCCTCCAGCGCCCGGAAGTGCTCCCAGTTGGCCCAATCGCCGACCAGGTTGGAGTTGGCGATCAGCACCCGTGGAGCCCACTCGTGGGTACGGAAGACCCCCACCGGTTTGCCCGACTGCACCAGCAAGGTTTCGTCATCACCCAGATCGCGCAGGGTGTCGACGATGGCGTCGTAGGCGGCCCAGGAGCGGGCGGCGCGTCCGGTGCCGCCGTAGACGACCAGGTCTTCTGGACGCTCGGCCACCTCGGGGTCAAGGTTGTTCATCAGCATCCGCAGCGGTGCTTCGGTCTGCCAGGAGCGGGCCGAAAGCTGGGTACCGCGCGGTGCGCGGACGGGTGGGTGGGTCATCGGTTCTCCTCTTGTTCGTTTCCCTGAGCTTGCCGAAGGGCCGGCTTCAGCTCTGGGGAGGCTTCGACAGGCTCAACCACCTCAGGCTCGGTCTTGGAAGGCTCGGCCGCCTGGGCTGCGGCGACCAGGACCCCGGCAGTGACCAGCTGGAAGGTGGCCTCGATTTCGGGGGCGAGAAAGCGGTCGGGGCCAGGGCCGGCGACCTGCTCGCGCAGAACCGAAATCGCCGCGCCGGTGGCCGGTCCTGGCTGCAGCGGAGCACGCAGGTCGATGCCGCGGGCCGCGGTGAGGATCTCGATCGCCAGCACCCGGGCCAGACCGTCGATGCCGCGGCGCAGCTTGCGGGCTGCGTTCCAGCCCATCGAGACGTGGTCCTCCTGCAAGGCGCTGCTGGGGATCGAATCGACGCTGGCGGGGGTGGCCAGTTGCTTCAGGGTCGAGCAGATGCCGGCCTGGGTGTACTGAGCGATCATCAGGCCCGAGTCGATGCCCGGATCATCGGCAAGGAAAGGCGGCAGGCCGCGGTTGCGATGAACATCGAGGAATCGATCAGTGCGCCGCTCGGAGATGCCCGCGACATCAGCGATCACGATCGCCAGGAAGTCCAGCACATGCGCCAGCGGGGCGCCGTGGAAGTTGCCATGCGAAGCGATCCGGCCATCGGCCAGTACCGAGGGGTTGTCGATGGCTGCGGCCAGTTCGCGCTCGGCGATCATGGTGGCGTAACCGATCGCATCGCGCAGGCTGCCATGCACCTGGGGGCTGCAGCGCAGCGAGTAGGCGTCCTGCACCACGCCGTCGCCGAGCCGGTGGCTGGCCATCATCGGCGAATCGGCCAGGAAGGTCCGCAAGTTGGCCGCCGAGGTCGCCTGGCCCTCCTGAGGACGCAGCCGCATCAGCTCTTCGGAAAAGACCTGGTCAGTGCCCAGTTGGCCTTCGACGCTCATCGCAGCGGCCAGATCGGCGGTGTCGGCGAGCATTTCGAGATCGGCCAGCGCGAGGGTGAGCATGCCCAGCATCCCGTCGGTGCCGTTGATCAGGGCCAGCCCCTCCTTCTCAGCGAGGGCGAGGGGGGTGAGGCCGTGCGCGGCCAGCGCCTCGGCCGCTGGACGGCGGCGTCCGCGATCCAGCACTTCGCCCTCACCGGTGAGCACCAGCGCGCAGTGCGCCAGCGGGGCCAGATCGCCGGAGCAGCCCAGGCTGCCGTACTCGTGGACCACCGGGACCAGCCCCGAATTGAGCAGCGCGATATAGGCGGCCACCGTGGCCGGGCGGACCCCGCTGTAGCCCTTGGCCAGGGTCGAGATGCGCAGCAGCATCAACGCCCGGGTCACCTCAACCTCGACGACCCCACCGTTGCCGGCGGCGTGGGAGCGGATCAGGCTGCGCTGCAGCCGGGCGCGGTCGGCAACCGGAATACTGCGGCTGGCCAAGGCGCCGAAACCGGTGGAGACGCCATAGATGCCCTCATCGGCGCCGGCCAGCGCGTCCACGTGGGCTCGGGAGCGAGCCACCGCGGCCGCAGCGTCGCTCGACAGCCGCACCGGCATACCGTGCCGCGCCACCGCGACGACTTCAGCCCTGGTCAGCGGGCCGGTTCCGATCACGATTTGGGTCATGCCCCTATTCAACGAACCCGACCGAGGTCCGGCCAGCCCCTGGACGCCGATTCTGTCTCGGATGCGAGACTATGGGCGTGAGTAGACCAGTTCCCGGCGCCACCGCAGCCCTGCGCGTGCTGCGCTACCTTTCGCTGCGCACCACCCCGGTGCCGGCCAGCCGGATCGCTGCGGAGCTCGCTCTGCCCCGCTCCTCGACGTACCACCTGCTAGCGGCGATGGCGGCCGAATCGTTCGTGGTGCACTACCCCGATGACCGCACCTGGGGCGTCGGGGTGGCCGCATGGGAGGTTGGGCAGGGTTACACCCGCGCCGATCCGCTGTCTCGACTGGCCCGCATCCCGATCGCGCGGCTGGTCGACACACTCGGGGTGTCTGCCCACCTGGCAGTGCTGCACGGCTCCGATGTGGTCTACCTGATCGAAGAACGCGCCAAGGGCCGGGCTCGGCTGGTCACCGACGTCGGCGTCCGAATGCCGGCTCATCTGGCCGCCTCAGGTCGGGCGATCCTTGCCGGACTGCCTGCCCCCCAGGTGCGCGCGCTCTTTCCCACTCGGGCCGCCTTCGTGCAGCGCACCGGCATCGGCCCGAAATCACTGCCGGAGTTGCGCTCGATCCTGGCCACCGCCCGAGGACTCGGCTATGCCGATGAGGATTCCGAAGTCACCACGGGCTTCGCCTCGGTGGCGATCCGCCTCGACTCGCCGTCCAACCTCGCCTCGGTTGCTCTCACCTGGGAGACACCGTTGCCGGTTGACCGCCAGCTCGTCCTGGACCAGCTGCGCGACACCGTTGCCACCATCGATGCCCGGCTGCGCTGAGGCCAGGTCAGGCGCCAAACCTCCCCGGCGTACCGCTCAGACCTGCGGCCCGCCGACGGATTCCGGCGAGTCTGCGGACGTCGGGGCGGCGGCCGGGATCGGCTCAGCGGCGGGAGCTTCCGGCCAGACCGGCGGGGTTCGCTGAATCTTCTCCAGCTGCTTGTGATACCAGGTACCGATGACCAGCATCAGCACCCCGACCGCCAGGAAGGCCAGCGCCCGCACCAGATCGGGCAGCGTGCTCAGGTCGAACAAGAACAGCTTCAACACCGCAGCGGCCGCGAGCGCGATCGCCAGCCGCACCGACACCAGCGCTTCGGAGTCTCGACGCAAACCCAGGCGCAGCAGCATCACCGCCAGCAGCAACCAGGCAACCGTGACCAAGGCGTGCGCGGTCTGGAATCCACTGGAGACCACCCCCAGCCGAGTCCCGATCACCGAACCGGCAATGATCACCGCCACCGAACCAAAGAGGACCGAGGCCGCCCAACTCAGGTAGGTGAGCCCAGATCCCCAGTGTTCCCGGAAGGCGCGCAGCGCCCGCGAACCGAGCAGGGTGGCCACCAGACCGAGGAGAGATTCGGCCACCAGCTCAACCCCAGAACTGGCCATCGGGTAGAACACCCCGGCCAAGGTCGGCAACCAATGCAGGACGCCGCCAAAGGTCAGCAGCCAGGCCACCACCATCACCGGCTTGAACCGGGCGCTGGCCGCGACCGCGAAGTAAGCCGCAGCCAGCGCGAAGAACACGTACCCGAGGTACTTGCCGTCGGTGAGCCGAACCACGGAGAACAGAATGAAGAGGGCCCCCAACGGCACCGCAACCGAGCGCAGCTGATCGGCGAACAGTTTGGGAAGCAGGCCGACGGCCGCCAGCAGCAAACCAAGCGCCGCGGCAAGCGCGACCGAGAGCACCTGGTCGGGCGTCCAGATGGCCAACATCATCGGAGCGGCCATCGTCACCAACGCGCCGACCGCTACCGCCCGGATCGCTTGCGAACCCTGTTGATGCAGCACTGCGATCCCCAGGCCACCCGCGGCCAGCACAAAGGCCAATCCCAGCCCGATCAGCGGGCTGACCGGCGCAGCCGGCCCATCTGGGATCAGCAGATAACCGAAGTACAACGCTGTCGGCAGCACTCGGGCCACCAGCAGCGCCACCCAGTCCAGCTTGTGCTGGAAGGCGGCCGTGACCAGGGTCATCACCAGCATGAAGGTCATCGTCGGAATCGGCTGGTCGCCGCCAAGGTAGGGCGCCAGCACCAGGCTGCCCAGAACAGCGAGCACCGCCAGCCACTGACTGCGCCACCAGCGGGCCACCGCCACCCCGCCAAGGCTGATCACGCCGGCCAACGCCACGCCGGCCAACGGCGGCAGCAGTGGGTTTCCGTCCGCGCCGCGGAACAGCGATGAGATCGCGAACACGCTCAAGAACGCCGCGGCCACGCCGGTGGCCATCAGCGCCTGGGAGCCGATGTTGCCCGGCTCAACTCGGTGCTGCCACAAGGCGACCAGGACGGCGACCAGGGCCAACCCCAGCCCGATTCCGGCCCGCCACATTGGACTGAGCACGCCGTCGGAGGGCAGCAGCAGCACGAAGGCGACGCCGAGGAGGGTGATCGCCGAACCGAGAATCGAAAAGACCTCGGCGATGCTCACCTTGCGCCGCGGTCGACCCGCGGGCGCTGGCCGCACTGCTGCTGGCACCGGCGGTCCCGGTTCGACCCTGGGCCGAACCGGAATCGGGTAGGACGGTGACGCCACCGGCGGCGGTGGCGGCGGCCAACTGGGCAGCGATGCCGGCGATGCCGGCGGCACCGGCGGGGTCTGCAGGACCGGCGGACGAAGCTCCGCACCCGGGGGTTGCGCCGCCCCGGCTGCACCGGCGGCGGCCAACTCGGCGGGCAGGGCCGCTGCGAGCTGCTGAAAGTCGTTGGCCAACACGTTCAGCCGACCCGAGATTTCCACCAGCTCGGCCTGGACCTTACGGAGCTGATCGGGCCGCAACTCGGTCATCTTGGTCCCCTTCGACAGCACTCGGGGCACCAGTATGCACCCAAATGGAGAACGGCGTTCTTTGTTTGGGGCATTCTTGACTCTTACCCCTTGGAGCCGCCGGTCGGCTTGCCCTTGTTCAGATCATTGAGGTTTTTGGCGCCGCGGTAGATCCCGTAGCCGGCCAACACCAGCAGCACCCAATCGAAGATCGTGAATCCGCCGGTGGTGTTGGCGGTGGCGCCGTAATCCACGTAGAGGAAGTAGCCGGCAGCGACCACGCCCACCAGCCCAACGCCAAGGTAGAGCCAGGCCTGTGTCTTAGGGTTCCGCATGACCAGCAAGCCTACTGCGAGGCTCGCGGCCAGGCGGCAAGTGTTGCGACCACCGCATCCTCAAGGAGCTGAGGGCCAAGCAACACCGCCTCAGCGGTGGGCATTCCGACCGGCGCGATCGCCACGGCTGCGGCCAGGCCGAGCCGTGCCACGGACTCAGGATCGGCGAGGCGTCCGGCGAAGGCGATCACCGGAACCCGGTGCCGCGCCGCCACTGCCACCACTGCCGACACCGCCTTGCCCGAAGCTGTCTGGGCGTCCAGCGAACCCTCGCCGGTGAGCACCAGGTCGGCACCGGCGATTGCGGCATCCAGACCAGTCGCCTCGGCAACCACCTCCGCGCCGCTGCGCATCCGGGCACCGAGCGCCAGCAACGCACCCCCCAAACCTCCCCCAGCTCCAGCCCCATCGCATTCGCGGATGTCGGGCAGCCCGGCGGCCACCAGCGCCCGCGCCAACCGGTCCAACCCGGCTTCCAGGCCCGGCAGCTGATCGGCCCGGGCACCCTTTTGTGGGGCGAACACCGCTGCGGCACCGGTAGCGCCCAGCAGCGGATTGGTCACATCGCTGGCGATCTCGATGTGCACAAAGGCCAGCCGTGGATCGAGCCCGGCACAGTCGATGCGATCCAGTTGGGCAAGGCCGGCCGGATCCGGCGAAACCGATTCCCCGGCAGCGTCGAGCAGCCGCGCCCCCAGACCGAGGAGCAGACCGGCTCCGCCCTCACAAGTGGCGGTGCCGCCAACCCCGACGATCAGCCTCCTCGCCCCGGCCGCCAGCGCCGCATCGAATACCTGGGCCAGACCCAGGGAGCTGGCATGCTCGATATCGCGCAGTTGTGGCGCCACCAGCTCCAGCCCGACCACTCCGGCGACTTCGATGAGGGCCACCTCCCCGGCGATGCCGAACTTCGCGCTCACCCGACGTCCCAGCGCATCAGTGGTCGCCACCGTGTGAAACTCGGCACCCAACCCGGCGCTCAACGCCGCCAGGGTGCCCTCCCCGCCGTCAGCCATCGCCACCGTGCGACAGTGCGCCTCCGGCCAGACCCGAGCCACCCCATCAGCCATGGCTGCGGCCGCGACGGCAGCGGTCATCGACTCATTGAAGGAATCCGGGGCGAGGATGATTCGCATTCGCGTGCTCAGCCCTGCGGTAGCGAAGGCAGGCCCAGCAGCGCCCGTCCGGAAGCTCTGATCGCACCTTCGAGCTCAGCCTGATCCAGCTCCCTCAATCGCGAATCGGTCACCAGGGCGACCAAACCGGAAAGGAAGATACCCGAGCCCACGATCGCGGCCGGGTCGGGCGTCGGCCCGGCCAGCAGGCCCTGCAGAGCGGCGAAGGTGCCGGCCTTCCTGGTCGTGTCGAGGAGGTGACTGACGGGAAGCTCGCGCAGCATCACACTGAACAGCTCCCGGTGCGCTACCGCCTGCTCAGCCAAGGTGTCGATGACCAATGCCTGCCGCTGGGTCGGGCTGTCGATCCGACCGGCTCGCTCCACCAGCACGCCCATTGCCGACAATGCGGGCCCCAGCACCGCGTCCACGATCTCGCTCTTGGAGCGGTAATGGTGGTAAACGGCAGCCTTACTCACGCCAAGCTCGTCGGCGATCATCTGCAAAGAGGTTGCCGCCACACCCTGATTGGCGAACAGAGTCAGCGCCGTGGCCCGCACCAGCGCGGGGGGTGAGTCTCCTCTAGCCATGCTGGATCCTTCCAACGATGCGGCGGCGAGCTTTGCTTTGAGTATCCCAAAGCCCCGCCAACCAGACAGTCTTGCCGAGACCGACTACCCCACCCCAGCCCGCAGCCCCAACTCGCATCCGACCCTTTGGCGCCAGAGCGGCGGTCCGGCTACAGCACGCCCTTGGTGATCACGAAGCAGGAGTACCCGCGAGACTCCCCGGTCTGAACGATGGCATGAACGCTGCGAGCCAGGGCGTAGAAGTCCATGCGCTCAACCGGCGCCATCGGCACTTCCCGGCCCTCGGCCGCGCGCAGCTGCGCCGCGAACTCCGCATGCGACTCCCGCAGGGTCGAATCGCCTGCCGCAGTGATCCGAAAGACCGCCGGAGAATCGAAATCGTCGATCGGGAAGACCGCCAAGATCGCTTGGGCGACCGCTGCGGTATCCGCACCGGCCAGGTGGTGCACCCGGGCTGAGGAGGTGTGGGAGGGATAATTGCGATCAACGATCGCCAGCCGGTCGCCGTGGCCCATCTCGGCCAACGTACGCAACAGGTCCGGGGTGAGCAGGGCCGGAATGTTCTTCAGCATCGAAACAACCGATCAGTCCAAGAGGGCGGCCAGGAACCCACCGACGAAGGTGTCACCCAAGCCGATGGTGGTCGGGGTCGGGGTTTCGATCAGCCGACCAGGAAGGCAGCACACGGCCGAGCCAAGCTCAGCCGCAATCTCGGCAGCGAACCGAACACCCTCCGCCCGAGTGGGCAACTCAGCGACAGCGGCCAGATCGGCCAATGTGAAGTCGTCCCCGTGGAGATAGCGAGTGCTGGCCAGGTCGATGCCGCCGGCAAGCGCCGTAGCGAACTTGGCCGACCGCGCGCCGAAGGCCAGCGCCCAGTACTTGGTGTGCACCACCACTGTTGGTGCGATCGAGAATTGGTGAAAGAAGTCGGCCAGCGCCTGCTTCACCTCAGCAACGTCCAGCAGATCGATCCGCCTGGCCAGGTAGGTCTGCAGCTCGTCCTCATTCAGGCTGTGGACGTCGATGCGTCCGCTGAACTCGCGGCTGACGATCGCCCGCAACGAGTTGTCGTGGAAGCCGGCATCCTCATAGAACACCACCGCATCTTCAGGCAGCCGCCGCATCGCGGCCTGCAGGAATGCCAGCCGCTTCCGCAGTAGCCCAACGTCGCGCATCACGTTGAACCCGGAGGGCAGGAAGGCGCGGGCGGTGGCCAGCGCTTCGGGCAGCTCGGGGCTGAGCACCAGATCGCGGTTGGGCGGATCGTTGACGTAGATGATCCGATTCGGGTGTTCGCTGCGAATCTCGGCATCGGCCAGCCGCACCACCGCACCGGCTGGGAACTGGACGATCAGGTGCGGATCCAGGCTGTCCTCGGTGGCGCTGCATAGGTAGCTGACCTGCGGCGGCAGCAGCCGGCGCACATTGTCGTCAATGCTGACCAGGTGCACCAGGCTGGGAATTCCCATCTTGGCGATGGCCATCGCCGCCCGGACGCAGGTACCACCAAGACTGGTTCGGGAGACGAATCGACCCGCGAATTCGATGGCCAGCCCGGAGTTGGCCACGAACCGCTCACCCCCAGAGCTGTCCTGGAGGAAGGAAAGGATCGAGCAGACCAGTGACCGCTCGTCCTGGATCGGAATGTTTACGTCGAGCTCGGCAATACCGATGCGGTACTGCCTGGCGAGATCTTCCAGGACGCCTGCGTCCCAGCCGATCTCGAAATCGACGCAACCGCCCAATCCCAGGACGAGCTGATCAGTCATCTGGTGGTAACTCCGTGCTTCAGCGGTAGAGAGCGGCCTTGCCGGCAGTGCCGAAAAGGTTGATCTTGTGCGCGGCAACCACGTTCATGGCCTCGACACAGGCGGGCTGGATCATCAGCGGCTCACGCAGCTTGGGGTCATCACCGAGTACCTCGCGCATCTTGGCGTGGTAGGCCACCTTGATGTCGGAGGAGATGTTGATCTTGCTGATCCCGGTGCGAGCGGCGATGCCGATCTCCTCATCGGGGTTGTTCGAACCACCGTGCAGCACCAGCGGAACTGAGACCACCGACTTGATTTCCTTGAGCAGTTCGAGCTTGAGCTCCGGCTTCATCCCTGCAGGGTAGAGGCCGTGGAAGGTGCCGATCGCGATCGCCAGGCTGTCCACGCCGGTCTGCTCGACGAACTTCACTGCATCCTCGGGCTTGGTGTGGATCACCACACTGGCGCCGGTCTCGCCGTAGGAGTCGTTGGCTCCAATGGTGCCCAACTCGGCCTCAACCGAAAGACCCACAGCGTGGGCGGCCTCGACGACCTTCTTGGTGATTTCGACGTTCTCGGCGAACGGCTTGATCGAGGCGTCGATCATCACCGAGGTGAATCCGTTTTGGATAGAGGTGATCACCTGCTCGTAGCTGCCACCGTGATCGAGGTGAATCGCCATCGGCACCGACGAGCGATGGGCTCGGGCAACGACGGCCTTCATGAAATCGGGACCGACGTGGGCGTACTCGTCGGGGTGAATCGCGACGATCCACGGCGCCTGCAATTCCTCGCAGAGATCAGAGATCCCCGCGAACATCGCATAGTCGCTGATGTTGAACGCCGGTACGGCGAAGCCCGCCTCGTTGGCGACCTTCAGTACGCCGTCACCGCTGATAAGCATGTCATTCTCCTTGCATCATTTGTTGGTGGGTCTAGGGGTTAGTTCTTCACCGCACCGGCGGTCATGCCGCCGATGAAGTAACGCTGGAAGAACAGGAACAGCAGCAGGATCGGGATGCAGCCCAGGATGCTCATCGACATCATCTGGTTCCACTCATAGGAGTGCTGGCCCATCAGCAACTGAATGCCGATCGGGACCGTTCGCATCTCGGGGGTCTTGGTAAGGGTCAACGCGAACAGGTATTCATTCCACGCGATCATGAAGGTGTAGATCCCGACCGAGACCAGGCCGGGAACCGAAATCGGCACCAGGATGCGCCACAACGCGGTCCAGGAACTGCCGCCGTCACACTTCACCGCTTCGTCCAGCTCGCGGGGAAGGGTGTTGAAGTAGCCGGTCATCATGATGATCGCGTAGGGCAGGGTGAACACCATGTAGGTGAGGATCAGGCCCGGGTAGCTGTTGTAGAGACCCAGGAACATGATCAGGCCGAAGTAGGGGATCAGCAGGGTGATCGGTGGCACCGCTTGGACGCTGACGATCACCACATTCAGGATCCGTTTGAACGGGAACTCGTAGCGGCTGAGTGCGTAAGCGGCCAGCACGGCCACCAGCAGGGTCAGCACCGTCACCGACAGCGACACGAAGTAGCTGTTGAGGAAGAAACGCACCTTGACCGGATCGGTGAAGATCGTGGTGTAGGCATCCAGAGTGAAGTTCGTCGGGATCAGTTGCGGCGGGTAGGCGAAGATGTCGGTGTTCGGCTTGAACGAACTCGACAGCATCCACACCACCGGCAGGCCAGCGAAGAGGCCACCGATGACCAAGGCGATCAGCACAGCAGTCTTGGCGATCACACGTCGTTGTTTTCTGCTCATGTCAGTCCCTTGCCCGCTGTGCTCGGACGTAGAAGAAGGCGAGCACCATCGAGATCGCCAGCACGATCACCGCGGACGCCGATGCCGTACCGAACTGGTACTTGCTGAAGGCCAACTTGTAGGTGAACGTGCTCAACATCTCGGTGGTCCCCAGCGGGCCGCCACCAGTGGTCATCCAGATCAGGGCGAATTGCTGAGTGGTCCAGATGAAGTCCAGCAGCGCCATGGCGATGATGATCGGTTTGAGCTGCGGCAGCGTGATCGAAATGAAGCGCTGCCAGGGGTTGGCCCCGTCCACCTGAGCTGCCTCGTAGTAGTCGATCGGAATGCCTTGCAGACCGGCCAACAGGCTGGTCATATAGAACGGGTAGCCAGACCAGATGTTGATGAAGGTGACTGCAAACAACGCGGTGTCTGGCGAAGACAGCCACTCAACCTGGGAACCGGTCAGGTGGGCGGTGGTCAACAGGTAGTTGACTACGCCGTTCGGCTCCAAAATTAACCGCCACAGCACCGCGATGATCGCCACGGTGAACAACCACGGCAGCACATAGATGGTGCGGAAGATGGCCTTGGTGCGGGTGCCGATCAGCTCGGTGTTGAGCAGCATGGCGAACCCGAGGCCGAGAACCAGGTGGGCGATCACACTGACCCCGGTGAAGAACAAGGTGTTGGATGCAGCGCTCCAGAAGTCGGCGCTGGTCAGGATGTCGCTGTAGTGCTTGAACCCGACGAATTGGGGGTTCTTCTTCATGATCACGTTGTCCATCAGCGAGTAGCCGAAGACCATCACGATCGGGATAACCATCAGGACTACCAGCAACACCATCGTCGGTGTGAGGTAGGCGTAGGGGACGAGGCCGCGCTTGGCGTTGCCCAGCCGCTGTGGTGATTTGGTGGACTTGCGCCTTACCGAACCCCGTGGGGCGGCTCCAGCCACCGGCACCGAAGTGCTACTCACTGTCGCTGCCTCCTTTCGTTAGTGGAGTGGGGACCGCTAGGGCGACGCGATCCCCACTCCGGTGTGCCATGGGTGCGATCAGCCCTTGAAGGCCGTCTCCCAGGCACTTTGCGCGGCAGTCAGGGCCTGGTCGGCTGTTTCCTTACCCGCCAGGTACTTCTGGAACTCCTGATCGAAGGAGCGCATGAGGTCCTCGGCCACCGGCAGACCGGTGAACTCGTTGGTCGGCGTGCCTGCCTGGTAGATCTCAAAGGCCTGCTTGAAGATCGGGTCGCTGTTCACGAAGTCCGGCACGGACTGGGAGTTACCCGGGAAGGCGTGCGCGGAGTTGCACAGGGTCGCGTTGACGTCCTTACCCATCAGGAAGGAGACCAGCTTGAAGGCTTCGGCCTGGTGCGTGCTGTTGGCAGCAACACCGATGCCCCAGGAGGCGTACGGCATGCCACGCTTGCCGGAGTAGCCGTCAGCGGACGGGATCGCCGCCACCGTGAACTTCAGGTTCTTGTTCTCCTTGCGAATCAGGTTCACGTGAGCCAGGGAATCGATCATCATGCCCACGCGACCGTTGGTGAACTCGGTGACCTTGTCCTGCTCCTTCATGGTGAAGGTGCCCTTGGCGATCGAGCCGTCGTCGTAAAGGCCCTTGATGAAGGTCATCGCGTCCTTGACGGACTGGTTGCCCACCAGGTACGGCTGGCCGTCCTTGAGCATGCTGCCACCGGAGGCCCACACCCACGACATGACGTCGTTCTGGATGCCATTGGGGGTAGCGGTGTCCAGGGGCAGGACCCAACCGGCGGTGTTGTTACCGAGGGCGGTGACAGCCTTGGCAGCGGCGGTGAACTCGGTGCGGTTGGTGGGCACCTTGCTCACGCCGGCCTTGGTCAGCAGGTCGGAGTTGACGAACATCGGGTAGACGAAGTTGGCCACCGGGATCATGTAGGTCGATCCGTTCAGCTTCACCTGGGCGGCGAGCTGGCTTTCATCGAAGTTGGCCGACTTCATCAGGTCGGACATGTTGGCCAGCGAGCCCTGCTTCACGAAGTCGTTGACCCAGGCTCCGTCGAGGCCGACCACGTCGGACATCGTTCCGGCGGCAGCACCGGCGACGACCTGCTCCTTGGTGGAGGCGTACGGGCCAGAAATCAACTTGACCTTGATGCCCGGGTTTGCAGTTTCGAACTGATCCATGAGCGTCCGCAGTGAGCCGGCAGGAAGCTCCGGCTCCCACCACTGGGCGAATTCGAGGGTCACAGTGCCCCCGCTGCTGGCCGACGGAGCAGCACTGCCGCCCGAACAGCCAGTCATAGCCAGGGCGGCGGCTGCTACTACAGCGATCCCCGCCAGGTACTTCTTGCGCATTTCACTCCCTTGTCATGCGAGGTGCGTACGAGGAGCGGCGGCTCCACTCTGAGACTCGCTACGGCACCTGTTGGACAACTATCACGCCGACTTCCTCGGTTAGTCAAGGTATTTATGCGGTTTCTTGCTGTCACAGACAGATAACTTCCTCGGAGTCTTGCACTACTTGCGCACTTTATGGCACGATATCCGCAGAAACCCGCAAGCGTTGGAGAAAGCATGAGCAAGGAGAGCCTGTACCCGGCCCGTCGTCGCGCCGAGATCCTCGATTTCCTGAGAGACCGCGGCCAAGCCTCCATCGGGGAGCTGTCGGCGGAGTTCGGGGTCTCCGACGACACCGTCCGCCGTGATGTGGAGACGCTGGCCACTCAGGGCTCAGTGGAGCGCACCCACGGCGGAGTGACCATCTCTCAGGAGGACCGGCTCAACACCGTGATCCCCTTCTTCAAGCGAATTCACGCCAACGCCAGAGCCAAGGACGCTATCGGCCAAGCCGCAGCATCGCTGATCGAGGAAGGCAACAGCGTCGTCATCAACGGCGGCACCACCACGCTGGCCCTGGCCAAGTACCTGGCGGCCAAGCGCGGCCTGACCGTGGTCACCAACAGCTTGCCGCTGCCCCAGGAGATGTACTCCCGCGGGGTCCGGGAAATCTACGTGATCGGCGGCGCCTACCGGCTGCGCTCCCAAGTCACCATCGGCCCAGTGGCGCTCTCCGACGGCGCCGGCACCCCCCGCTCGATCCACGCCGACTGGGCGATCATCGGCGTTGGCGGAGTGACTGATGAGGGCACCGTGTGGACCTCCAGCCTGCCGGAGGCGGGCATGATGCGCTCAATGATGGACTGCGCCACCCACACCCTGCTGCTGGCCGACTCCAGCAAGTTCGGCAAGCGGGAGTTCGCCGAGGTCGCCGATCTCTCCCCACAAACCACCCTGATCACCAATGCTGCGCCGAGCCAGGCGCTGGTTGAGCGGATCGCCGAGGTCGGTGCGCACCTGATCGTCGCCAGCGATCTGGCAAACCCGAGCGAAGACTGAGCTGCCCGCCCACGCAACAACCGAGCATCCGCGTTCACCGAAGAATCGAGGAATCACCGCCATGGCTACTCCGCTCCCTATTGGCTTCAGCGCGCCCACAGCCGAGCACGCTCTGGAACAGGGCGCGGGGGTAGTCCGACTCGCTCCGACCTGGGTTCCTCGAGTCTTCTCCACCCCCGGACGCCGCCTTCGCCTGCATCCAGACGATTACTACGCCTACGGCAAGGACCGCGGCGGGATCGATGAGCGCTGGCTCTCCTCACCGATCCGGGCTGACAACGGCGCGGCCACCGGGCCCTATGAGGGACTCAGCCTGGTCATCGGCCCCGATGGCCGGCTGTTGCCCTTCGATGAGTTCATCGCCCACCACGGCCCCAGCCTGATCGGCAAGCGGATTTGGAACGAACATGGCAAATGGCCGGTGTTCGCGAAGTTCTTCGACAACGAAGCTGCACTGCCCTTCCACGTCCATCATCGCGACGAGCATGCCCACCCGCTTGGCAAGGTGGCCAAGCCGGAGGCCTACTACTACGCGCCGCAGATGAACAACCACCTGGCCAGCCAGCCGATCTCCTTCCTCGGGTTGCAGTCACAGGTGACCCGCGAGCAGATCAAGGAGCGCCTGGTGCGGTTCGGTCAGGGCGGCGACAACCAGATCACCGAGCTGTCGCTGGGCTACCGAACCCGGCTGGGCACCGGCTGGGACATTCCCGCCGGTGTTTTGCACGCCCCCGGCAGCGCATGCACCTACGAACCGCAAGCCGCCTCGGACGTGTTGTGCATGTGCGAATCCTGGAGCAACAACCGCGAGGTGCCCGAGGAGCTGCTGTGGAAGGACGTCCCGGCTGAGCGGGTCGGCGATCTGGACTACATCATCGACTTGCTCGACTGGCCGGCGAATGTCGATCCGGACTTCGTGTCCAACCGCCAGCTGATCCCGTTCGAGACTGCTGCCTCGCTGGCCGAAGGCGGCATCGATTACGTGGAAAAGTGGATCGTCTACAAGTCGGGAGTCTTCAGCGCCAAGGAGCTGAGGGTGCATCCGGGGGCGACCGCGATCATCACCGACACTGACGCCTTCGGCGTGATCGTTGTGCAAGGACAGGGCAGCTTCGGCGTCCATCCCGCAGCGGCAGCAACGCTGATTCGCTTCGGAGAACTCACCTCCGACGAGTTCTTCGTCTCCGAGACCGCTGCCCGGGCCGGGGTGCGCGTGCACAATCGCAGCACCACTGAGCCGCTGGTGCTGTTGAAGCACTTCGGCCCGGGCAGCGCCGAGCTGGCAGCTTGGACCCAGACTCGCTGAAGCGGGCCAGGGCACTGTGCCGGGAACCGCGGATCTGCGCGATTCCGGCGTCTCGGACGGCTGGACGGCACGGCCGGGCCCCGCCTACCGCTGGATCGCGAGGCGCAGCCAATGCCTGACGGTGAGGGGCCGTGTCCCCCATTCGAATGACATAATCAGGCTTTCCTTGAATATGGGCCCGTCGCATTGTCACCCTTTAGAATGACAATCGAGCCATTTTCTGGAATGTCGGCCGGCTAATGCGCAGGAATGCCGTAGGCTCATCACGAGGCTGCACTTGCGAGACCTGTTCCGCCATGCCGACGCTTGCCAGGCAGCCTTTCAGCGACGCCAAACCCGCCGCCAGGTGCGCCGCTAGAGGGGATTCACACGATGTTTGGAAAGCTGCCTGCCGGCAATCAGCGGGGCGCACCGACCGTCGAATATGTGATCATCATCGCCCTGGTCAGCACAGCAGTCCTACTGGCGGTCATGTTATTCGCAATCAATGCGTGAGGTTCCTTCCGCGAAACCGGCAAGGCCCTCGGACCCGGCCCAGGCTGCAGCAGTGGGGCGAGCGCCAAAGACACAGGCTCGGGGCCACCACGGCCAGAATCAGGTGCGCGAGTCGCTCACCATCGCCTACTTGCACCACTGCGGTGATTCAGCTGGGCGAACCCAGATCTCGAGCGACCTCCGCGTCCCGGCCGGCTTTGGCCAGCCCATAGAGCACTCCGGCTACCGCCGCCGACGCTGCCAGGACCCCCAGCGGGGCGGCCCACCCACGTGGCTTGGCCAAGCCACGCACCACCGCGGTCGAAGCCGCCAGCCCGCCGGCCAAAGTGGCGCCGGCCAACACTCCGGTGCGCTGCGGGCCTTCACGGTCAGAGGTAGCCGCCCAGGCGGCTGCACCAGCAGCCAGGGTGGCGACGGTCAGGTCGGCGACGGCTGCGGCGGGCTTGGACGTCCAGCGATCCGGAGAGCCGTCCACACCCCAATGGGACGGCAACCGGCTCGGCAGGCCAGGTCCGCGAACGATGTAGTGCAGGCCTACGGCAGCACCGCAGGCCAGCGGCACAGCTGCGGCCACCTTGAAGGCTGCATCCGGGGTGGCGGTGAACGGCACGGCCTCGGCGTCCGGCTCGATCAGGCCCAGGCGTACCGCCACCGCGCCGAAGTTGAGGTCCCAGCCCCAGCCGACGGCTCGGGGCAGGAGCAGCCGCGAATCGGCCGGCGCCCACCAGGTGGCAGCGACTCGTTCGGCCAGGCCGCGCAGGCGGACACCGGCCAGCAGTCGGGCGAAGACGCCACTCAAACCCGGATCGCCGGAATCGACCGGGCCGAGGGTTGCCACCGCATCGGCCACTTCGTCGGTGGTGGCGTCAGGGTCGAGCAACTCGCACAGGTGGGCGAGCATCGCGTCGCGAATCTCGGCGCGCAGCTTCACCGAAACCGGCGCGACGGCACCGTCGAGCAGGCGCTGCGCCAGTGCTGCCGAAGGTGAGCTGAGTTGAGCAAGGGACGTGATCATCGGACTCCTCCAAGCAGATTGGCCATGGCCTTGGCGACCGCCTCGAACTCGGTGGCGAGCGTGGCCTGGCGGGTGCGTCCGTCCGGGGTGAGCGCGTAATACTTCCGCGGCGGCCCGGACGGAGACTCCTGCCAATGAGTGGCCACCACGCCTCCCTTCGAAAGCCGTGCCAGTAGCGGATAGACGGTGCCGGCGGTGATCGCCAGCGCGGGCTGCGCGGCCAACTCCTCCACCAACTGGGAGCCATATTTGGACTCACCGTGCAGCAGACTCAGCACGGCCAGCTCCAGCACGCCCTTGCGTAATTGCGAGGCCCAGGGATCACGTTCGACAACCATCAGGCCATTGTATTACCCGCTACCTGGCAATACAAGCTAGGGAACCGCGATCCTCGCATTAGGTGAAACGTCTCAGGAGTGAGTCAATGGGGGTATGCAAGATCTGTACACACGGAGTGGTCGGCTGCTACAGCTGTCCGGCAACCACATCCACTCACGTTCTGGAAACTACCTCGGTCAGATCAAGAACGGGAAGGTGTTCGATCCCGACGGGCGCTACTGCGGCACCATCGTGGGCGATCGAATCGTGTACCGCACCATCGATAGTGCGATGAAGATTCCGGCTGCGGAGTTCCCGGCTTGCCCGGCAACCAGCCACGCGAATCGCACCGGCTCATCGATCTGGGGCACCGAGCCACCCTTCGGCGACTGATTGGATGCGGGGCCGCCTTCAACTGCGACTTTGCCGCACCGTTTCGTGCCCGCTCAGGCGCCAGTCCTGCGACCCTGCGCTCGTCCCGGCCGTGGCGCGGTTCGGTGAACTGGCGTGCTGAGCCCAACTTCGATGGGGTGAACATGGACACCGAATCGGCACCGCACGGACCGGAGGACCCGGGACCTTTCTTTCACGGCACCAAGGCCGATCTGTTGCCCGGCGATCTCCTCCAACCCGGCCGCAACTCCAACTTCGGCGCAGGCAGGATGGCCAACTTCGTCTACCTGACCGCAACCCTGGACGCAGCTGTCTGGGGAGCAGAACTGGCCGCCGGTCAGGCGCCCGGCCGGATCTACCAGGTCGAACCCACCGGCCCCGTCGAGGACGATCCCAACCTGACCGACACGAAGTTTCCCGGCAACCCGACCAGGTCCTACCGCACTCGCGGCCCGCTGCGGGTGGTTGGCGAAGTCACCGACTGGGCAGGCCACGACCCCGAGGTGCTGCAAACCATGCTCGACCGCCTCGAAGAGGCGAAGCGCCAAGGCGTGGAGGCCATCAACGACTGAGCGCAGGGCTACAGGTCGTTACCGGCGTAGGAGCAGTTGAAGCTCTTGTTGGCCAGCGGGAAGTCCGGGACGATCACCTCAGCCAGGGCCACCGGCAGCGCAGGCCAGGTGAGGAAGGACGGGTCCACCACCTTCACCCGCTTCAGCACTCCCCCAGGTCCCACTTCCACCCGATGCACCAGGGTGCCACGCCAGGCCTCCACCACGCCCAGGCCGGCGGCGGTGCGGGTGACCTTGGGCAGATCCGGGGCCGCGACGGCATCCAGATCGGCGATCCGTCTGGTCAGGGCGGCGACCAGTTTCGCCGACACCGCCACCTCTTCAGCACGGACGTCGAAGCGAGCGCGCACGTCGCCGGCGGTGCGAGTCACCACCACAAACTCCGAGCCCAACTCGACGAACGGCTGATCCGCACGGGCATCGATGGCCACCCCGCTGGCCCTGGCAACATAGCCCAGCACTCCCAGCCGCCTTGCCTGCTCGGCCCGCAGCACCGCAGTGGTGTTCAACCGGTTGGCCACCAGGCTGTGGCTGGTGATGATCTCCACCAACTCGGCCACCTCGACGGCCACCTTCGAGATCAGCCCCACATCGGGTTCGGCCAGCAACTCCGCACCGCCAACGCTCAAAGCGCCGCGCAGCAGCCGGTGTCCGGTCAGCCGGGCGTTGTGCCGCAGCAGCTTCTCGCGGAGCCGTCCGGCGTGCTGATTGGCGATCCCGAAACCGGAATCGTTGGCCAACGCCCCCAGATCGGCGATGTGGTTGTAGAGCCGCTCCAACTCCAGCAGCAACGCCCTAATCAGCGCAGCCCGGGGCGCCACCTCAATGCCAAGGGCATCTTCGACCGCCATCAGATAGGCCAGGCTGTGGCCAACCGCGGTGTCGCCGCTGATTCGCTCAGCCAACTCGATGCCGTCGGTGATGCTGCCACCGAGGAACAGCTTCTCCACTCCGCGATGGACGAAGTACAGCCGCTGATACATCCGCACGATGGTCTCGCCCACCACCGAGAACCGGAAATGCCCCGGCTCGATCATTCCGGCATGCACCGGACCCACCGGAATCTCATAAACTCCCTTGCCGGCAACCTCAAGGAAGGGGAAGCCGGCCTGGCCGTCGAACGCAGCCGGGGTGCCGGCACCGTCGCGCAGCGGGTAATACCGGGGCGGCCAATGGGCATGGCGCACCAACCGGAACGGCTGGGGATGATCGACCACGACGATGCCGTACAAGTCGTGCAGCTCTCGCTCGAAACGTCCGGCCTGGTAGGAGAGCCCGGCCAGACTCGGCACCCAGGCATCATTCACCGACACCCGGACGGTCACTTCGGCCCGCGCTGAGGCGGCACCGAGAAAGACATAGACCACCCGAAAGCTGTCCACCTCCTGCACAGCCGAAACCAGGGCAAGCCGGCGCCCGGCCCGCAACTGAGCCTCAACCGCCTCGGCCAGCCCGGCCCGCTCGGCCTTGATCAGTTCTGGCTGGTTCAGTCTCATCGCACACCCCCAAGAGCAGCTACCGCCTGGGCCAAGGTGCCGGCCAGCGGCCAGGCGGCGAAACCGAGCACTGCACTGGCCAACAGCGCCAGGCCGATCGGCAACCGCCGCCACCACGCCGGACGCCCGCGCTGCCGCAGCCCGGCGCCAAGGGTCATCGCCAGCACCTGCTTGGCGATCCCGGCGAACACGACCAGCAGCAGCACACAGGCCAGACCCATCTGCCAGCCCAGCCCGCGCTGGAAGCCGGCAACGATGATGGCCACCTCGGTGAAGAAAGTGACGAACGGTGGGAAGCCCAGCAGCCCGGCAGCCCCCAGCAGGAAGGGCCCGCCCAAGTCAGGACGGGTCTGGAGGAGCCCGCGAACCTTGGCGATTTGGTGGCTACCGCTGGCATCGGAGATTCGCCCGGCCAACACGAACATCGTCGACTTGATCAGCCCGTGGCCAAGGATGTGCAACAGCACGGCTGCGATCGCCAGCGAGCCGCCCGCCGCAGCACCTAGGGCAAGCAGGCCCATGTGCTCAATGCTGGAATAGGCCAGCAGCCGCTTGAAATCCCGCTGGGTGATCACCAGCCCTGCAGTCACCGCCAACGACAACAGGCCGCCGGTCAGCAGCATCGTCTGCATCAAACCGGGCCCGATGGCGGCGTCGGTTATCGCCTGGATTCGCAGGATCGCATAGAAGGCCACGCTCAACAGCACACCCGACATCAGCCCGCTCACCGGGGCCGGCGCCTGACTGTGGGCGTCGGGGAGCCAGGAGTGCATCGGTGCCAGACCGGCTTTGGTGGCAAAGCCGAGGACGGCCAGTGCGCCACCGATCTTGACCATCGCCGGGTCGAGTTGATTGGCGTGGGCCATCAGCATCGTCCAGGAGACGCTGGGTTCGGCCAAACTCAGGCTGGCCGCCGAAAACAGCGCCACCCCGAGGAAGGCGATGGCCACCCCCACCGCGCCCAACACGACGTACTTCCAGGCGGCTTCCAGCGAATCACGCCCGCCGCTGGAAGCAACCAGGAAGGCCGTGGTGATCGTGGTCAGCTCGATCGCCACCCACATCAGCCCAATGTTGTCAGCCACCAGAGCCAGACTCATCGCAGCCAGGAACAGGCACAGCAACGCAGAGAACGACCCGACGGTGGCGCTGGCATTCGCCCTGGTCGGCATCCCGCCCCACAAGGAGACCACCGCAACCGCGCCAACCACGGCCAGCATCCACGCGCTCAGCGCGTCCACCCGCAGCCAACCGCCCAATGCGATCACCGCACCGGTGGAGTTGGCCAGAATGAGCACCACGCCAACAACCAGCAGGGCTGCCGCGGCCAGCACCGGCAGCAGTAGCGTCCAATACCTCTTGGGGAAGGCGAGGCCCACACCGGCCATCAGCAGCGGGGTGAGCAGCGGTACCCAAATGAGTTCGGCCATCAGTCGTGCAACTCCCTCAACTCGGTGATGTCGACGTTGCCTTGCAGCCGCTTCATCCGCACCACCAGGACGCCCAGGATCAGCACCACCAACAACACATCCAAGGACGCACCGAGCTCGACAGTCAGCGGCAGCCCACCCGAAACCAGGAAGGAGACGGTGGCGATGCCGTTGTCGAGCACCAGGAACCCGACCAGCTGAGTGATCGCCGAGCGCCGGATCAGCAGCATCCAGAAGCCCAGCAGCACCAACGAGAACCCCACCGGCAAAGCCTGCAACGCCGGGGTTGGGTTGGCCCCGATCAGCGGCGTGCACACCACATAGGCGATCAGGGTTAGCCCGGCAGCCCCGATCAGCTCCACCGCCGAGTTGAGCGCAGCTGCCCGCTCGCGGGTTTCGCCGATGATCCTGGCCGAGCGCAGCATTGCCCAGGGCAGCACCGCTGTCTTCACCACCAGTACCACGACGGTCACCAGGCCAGCCTCGGGTTCACCGGCGTGCAGCCCGACGGTGAGCATCAGTCCTGCCAGGGCGGCACCCTGAAAAGCGAGCAGCCCGATCGAGCGCACCAGCGAACGTCCCCACACCTGCAGGATCGCGGTGAGCAGCAACAGACCGGTAGTGGTGGCGATCAGCTGTTGGTAGATCTGGTTGGTCATCAATCCTCCTCAAAACACCAGGTAGGAGGCGCTGACCGACAGGAACGCCAAAACGAAGGAACCAGCAAGGAGTTCGGGCACCCGGAAGAGCCGCAACTTGGCCAAGAAGACCTCGACCGCAGCCAGCGCTGCGCCGGCTACCAGCAGTTTCACCGTGCTGGCAGCCACCCCGATCAGCAGGCTCAACCAGCCGGCATCACCGGCCAGTCCCCACGGGACGGCCAGGTTGGCGGCCAGCCCCAGCAACGCGGTGAGCCGCAGCCAGGAGCCGAACTCCAGCCAGCCGAGGTCGCGGCCACCACTTTCGAGGATCATCGCCTCGTGCACCATGGTCAGTTCCAGGTGGGTGGACGGATTGTCCACCGGCAGCCGCCCGGTTTCGGCGATCACCACCACGACCAGGGCTGCGATCGCCAGAATGCTCACCGGGTTGAGCAGCATCGAAAGGTCCTGACGGCGGGCGGCCACGATGGCGGCCAGTGTCGAGGTGCCGGCCGGCAGGCTGAGCGCGTAGATGCTCAGCAGCACCGTGGGCTCGACCAGGGCGGCGAACATCATGTGCCGGCTGGAGCCCATGCCACCGAAGGCTGTACCCGATTCGAGGCCGAGCATGGCCAGCGCCACGGTGCCCAGCAGGAGCACCGAGACCACCACGAACAGGTCGCCGGGAACGCTGGCCAGCGGCAGCGTGCTGACCAGCGGGATCAGCGCGCACAGCACCAGCGAGGAGGCCATCAGCAACAGCGGCGCCCAGGCCAGCACCGGACTGGAGCCGGGGGCCCGTAGCGGCTCCTTGGCAAACAGCTTGACGACGTCGCGCCAGGGCTGGCCGACACCGCCGCCGAGGTGTCCTTCGAGGCGGGCCCGGGTGCTACGCATCACCCCGATCAGTAGCGGGGTAATGGCCAGGGCGAAGACCAGGTGAACCGTGATCACCAGCAGTGAATCGATCATCGCGTCACCAACACCAAGACGAGCACGAGGGCAGCGAAGGAGAAGCCGATATAGCGGTGAATGCTGCCGTTCTGGACCGTGCGGGCCAGGTCACCGACGCGCTGCACCAAGCGAGCCGCGGGCAGGTAGAAGCGTTCCTCCACCACATCAACGGTCTCCTGACTGAACTCCATTTCGGCCACCAGCAGCGGCGCATCTTCGTGGTGCACCACATCGACGGTGCGCCGGGTTTGCAGCGACCCGCGAAACACCCTGGCCAGCGGTTCGGAGTAGCTGGTGGCGTTGTATTCCATCCGGGAACTGGTGCGCTCGCCGCCACAGCCCCAGGCCAGGTCGACGTCACGGCGTGGGTGCCGCCGGGCGGCCATTCCGTTCACCGCCAGTACCGCGGCCAGCATCACCGTGGTCAGCACCGAGAGCGCGATCGGGTTGAGCACCACCGCACCCAGCCCGCCGAGCTCGAGGCCGGTCAGGCCGGTGGTGGCCACCCCGCCGGCCCCGACCGCTCCGGCCAGCAGTTGGGCCAGCGGTCCGGGCACCAGGCCGAGAAGAATGGTCAGCCCGGCGGCGGCCAGCTGGGCGGCCCGCATGCTGAAGCCGACCTCTTGGGCTTCGGCGGCGGCTTGGCTGCGCGGCCGGGCAAGGAAGCCGATACCGGTGGCCTTGACGAAGGTGAGCAGGCCCAGTCCGATGGTCAGCGCCACCACCCCCATGGTGATCGGGGTCACCACAGCGAGCAGCCGATCCGCCTTGGCGTCGGCATGGATCAGCGCCTGCAACAGCACCCATTCGGCCACAAAACCCGAAGTCACCGGCAAGGCGGCTGCACCAAGCGCACCGATGCCGAAAGACAGCGACGTCCACGGCATCCGGGAAGCCAGGCCGCCCATCGCGTCCAGGTCACGTTCACCGGTGGCGTGCAGCACCGCACCTGCCCCAAGGAACAGGACGGTCTTGAAGGCGGCGTGGCTGATCGCCAGCAGCAGCGCGGCGACCAGGGCAACGTCGGCGGCCGCGCTCTGCCCGGATTGGCGCAGCAGCAGCCCGACGCCGATCGCTGTGGTGATCAAGCCGACGTTCTCAGTGGTGGAGTAGGCCAGCAGGCGTTTGAGGTCGGATTGCACCGAGGCCTGGAGGATGCCGCACAGCGCCGAAGCCGCACCCAGGACGACCAGCACGACAGACCACCAACGCGGCCCTGAGGGCAGCAGTCGCACGGTGACCAGCAGCATGCCGTAGATGCCCATTTTGACCATCGCGGCGCTCATCGCCGCCGAGGCGTGACTGGGCGCTTCGGGGTGAGCCTTGGGCAGCCACACGTGCACCGGAACCAGGCCGGCCTTGGTGGCGAAGCCGGCCACCAGGAGCCCGAAGGCGAGGTTGGCCACCGGCTCCGTGATGCCGACCATCCGGGTCCAGGAGGTGCCACCGGCGGCGGCGCTGAGCACCCCGAAGCCGGCCAGCAACAACAGGAAGGACGCATGGGTCATCACCGCGTACCAGATGGTCGCAGCTCGCACCTTTTCGCGGGTGGCGTGCTCTGCCAGCAGCAGGACGGTGGAGCCGATGGCCATCACTTCCCAGGCCAGCAGGAAGCTGATCGCATCGCCGGCCGCCGGGACGAGTTGAACCCCGACTGCAAACGCTGCGAACGCCACCCAGCCGGTGCGCGAAGCGGCCGGGCCGTGGGCGTAGCCGATCCCGAAGAGCGCGGCCAGGGTGATCACCATCCCGGCCAAAGCCATGAAGAAGCCGCCAAGTCGATCTGGGGCCAGCACCAATGGATCCAGCCCTGCGATCAGTGGCAGCGCCACCGGTACTGCGAGCCCGGCTCCAGGCAGCCCGAGCAGGGCGGCGCCACCGGCCACGACCGCGGAGACTCCCGAGCCCATCACCGCCACCCCGGCGAAGAGATTGCGAGCCCGCCCGGTCAGCAGTACCGCTGCCACCACGGCCACGGCGGTGAAGCCGAGTTGGCCGAGCAGGCCGGCGTCCACCAGCGAAGAGATCATCGGCCGGTCACCGCCCGCAGCGCGGCGATGATCGCTTCGGGGGCCGGCGGGCAGCCGGGCACGTGCACATCCACTTGCGCGAAGTCGTCCACCGAGCCGGCCACGGCATAGGAGCCGGCGAAGAGCCCACAGCCGCGGGTGCAGTCGCCGATCGAAACGATCACCCGCGGGTTGGGGGTCGCCTCGATGGTGTTGACCAGCGGTTCGGCCATGTTCTGGGTGACCACGCCGGTCACCGCGACGACGTCGGCATGGCGGGGAGAGGCGACCAGTCGGGCGCCGAAGCGTTCGGCGTCGTAGACCGGGCCGAACGCCGCGCCCAGCTCGATCTCGCAACCGTTGCAGGAGCCGGCATCGACGTGGCGGACCTGAGCACTGCCACGCAGGCAACGTGGCGCAGTGAAGCCGTCACGCACCTCGATGAGGCCCTCGGTCTGGAGGGCTGCGGCCGGCTCGGTGACCCGTCCGGTGCGCACGATCAGGCTGATCAGCCCGGTAATGCTCATCAGAGGTGACCAGCGATTGCTTCTTCGTCCAGGTCGGCTTGGAGCTGAGCCTGGTCGGCGAGTAGTTCGCCCAGCGTCGCCCTGGCCGCAGCCAACAACCCCGGCACCGTGCTCGCCTGAAGGGAGTAACGCACCTCGCCACCGTCTCGACGTTGGCGCACGATGCCTGCGCGCCGCAGCACCCCCAGCTGCTGGGAGAGGGCGCTGGGCTCCAGCTCGATTCTGGTCAGCAGTTCATGGACGGCGTACTCGCGTTCGCTGAGCAACTCCAGCACCCGGATCCGGACGGGATGGCCGAGGGTGCGGAAGAGCTCCGCCTTCGCCTCATGGAGCGGTGTGGACAACCCGATACTCCCCTACTTGAAGATTTCTGCAAGTAGTGTACCGGCGAAGTCGTGTTGGTGGAATCCCTGACCGGCTAGGCATTCCCACCCACGGCGGGGCTACCTGGCCAACGATCTGGCGCGCTCAACCAGGCAAAACCCAGCGGTGGCCGGCGGGATCGCTCCCACCGGCCACCGCTAGGACACCGACGCTCAGGCCTCGTCGGCGAACTCGAAGCCCTGCGAGCGCAGGGTCGCGGCGATCGTCGGAAAGTAGACCGTGGAGTAGGTCTTGGCCGTGTCTTGGGAGTAGGTGCCCATCTGAGTCAGGCCCTGGGCGTCCCACCAGGCGCGCAAGGTCTGGTCGTAGGAGGCAACACCGGCAGCAACCTTGGCCGAGTCGTAACGCTCATCCATCGCGTAGGACTCCAATGACACCCGGGGCTTGACTTGGGCTGAACGCCCCTGATCAGGCACCCCAAGGGTGGCCGCAACCAGCGGATAGGTGCGGGCGGGAAGATCCAGCAGTTCAATCAGCGCGGCCGGATTACGGCGAATCCCACCAATGGCAGTGCTGCCGTAGCCCAAAGCGCCAGCGGCAGCCTGGAAGGTTGCCAGGGCGATCCCGGCATCGACAGCACCGGCCATGATGCCTTCGGCGGAGCGCTCCACGACCTGCTCGGTGCCAGCAATCTTGGCGGCTTCGGCGGTCCGGTTGTAGTCAACAACGAAGACCACCACAACCTCAGCGCCGGCCACCTGCGGCTGCCCACCGGCGATCTCGGCCACGCGTGCGATCCGCTCCTTGTCGCGAATCACCACCAGAGAGGTCTGCTGGCCATTGATCGAGTTGGGCGCCTGCTGGGTAGCCTTCAAGATTGCGACGAGGTCTTCCTCGCGCACCGGCTCACCGGTGAACGCACGGACGGACCGGCGCTGATTGAGTTGTTCGATAACGGGATTACTCACGTGCTCTGCCTTTCATGCAGTTGCGATAGGGACGGCCTAGAGCAGGCCAAGGCCGACGAAGATCAGTCCGATCAGCGGCGGCAAGAGTTGTTTGAGGGCGGCACCAGCCTTGGCGGGAGTGAACGCGACCAGCACCACCCCGGCCAGCACCATCGAGCCGGCTCCGGCCAGAATCAACGCGATCCCTACCGGCACGGCACCGGCGGCGAAGACGATGATTCCCGCCACCACCTGGACGGCGAGGAAGAGGTTGTAGAAGCCCTGGTTGAAGGCCAACGCCTGAGTCACCACGGCTTGCTCAGCGGTGGTGCCGAACACAGCGCGGGCCCGCGGAGAAGTCCACGCAATCGACTCCAGAAAGAAGATGTAGCCGTGAATCAGCGCAGCAACACCAACGATCACCAGTCCTACATAGACCATGCCTAACCTTCCGGGGGTTTTGTAACGACTGATCTAATATATACTGGATCGACCAGTACACAAAACGGAGGTCCACTGATGGGTCGCCCCCAGGCGTTCGACACCACCGACGCGGTTCGGGCTGCCCGCCAGGTGTTTTGGGCCCACGGCTACGAAGAAGCTGCGATGCCGGCCCTGGAGGAAGCCACCGGCCTTGGCCGCTCCAGCATTTATCATGCCTTCGGCAGCAAGCGTGGGCTGTTCGACGCAGCAGTGGCCAGCTACCTCGAGGAAGTGGTCAGGCCGCGATTGCGTCCGCTGATCGAAGCGCCGGTGGACCCCCAAGCCATCACCAACTACCTGATGGGTCTGCGAGCCTCGATCGAGCACCAGCACCGCGCAAACACCTCCGAGGGCTGCCTCCTGGTCAATACCGCAGCCTCCCCACTAGCAGAGGACGCCGCGGTCAAGCAGACCATCTACGACTATCGCAGCGACCTGGGCGCAGCACTTCGCAGCGGCCTGCACGCCCGCCACCCCCAGCAGTCGACGACTCGAATCGAGCAGCTCAGCCAAACCTGCGCCGGGCTGATTATCGCGGCCTTCACCATCGCCAAGGCCGACCCGACCGGCGCGGCCGGCTACCTCGACCTGGCCTTGGAGCTGGCCGAAACGCCCTGAGCCAGCACGACTAGGCGCGCGCAGCGAAGCGTTCCAAGGATGCGCGAACGGCGCCGTGCAGGACGAACTCCAGCCGCTCCACCAAGACGTACGGGTTCTCGCGCATGTCGGTGGCCAGCCAGTGCAGCAGATGGCCGAGCACGGCCAAGGTGTAGTGCTCGATGACGAACTCCCGGTCGGCCCGCTGCAACGTCAAGTCACCTTCGAGTTCGCCGACGATCACCCGCATCATTTCCCGCAACGACCGGTAGAAGAACGATTCCAGTTCGGCATGCTTCAACGACCGGATTACCGCGTAGGCCTGGTCGTGATGATCCTTCATGTAACCCAGCAGCTCGCTGAAACCGTCGGCCCACTCGGCGTAACTGGCGTGGGCCATGATGTGGTTGGCCACTTCGGTGGTGTAAACCCACCTGGCCAGGTCGTAGACATCGCTGAAATGGCTGTAAAAGGTCTGCCGATTCACCCCAGCCGATGCTGCCAGCCCAGAGACCGTCACCTTCGCCAGCGGCGTGGTGGCCAGCGCCTGCTTCAGCGCTACGGCCAAGGCGGCCTTCGACCGCGGCTGGGCGGCAACGCTGCTCAACTTTCCTCCTGGCCACAACTGGACACATCGCTCAGATTGTCTATTTTGCGCGATCAGCGCTAGTCCTACCATCACATCAGCAAGCAGAACGACCCCGAATATGGCGAAGTCGATCACAGCAGATCGAAGCGCCGGGTCGATGGAGGTGGCGCAATGTTCCTATTCCAACCGATCCCCTGGTATTCCTGGGTCGCCTGGTTCGTGGTGTTGGCCGCCCTGATCGGCCTCAATGAGGTCACTCGGCGCTGGAAGTGGGCCGGCCTGACCTTCTTCGTCGGCCTGCCGCTGCTGCTGACCCTGTTCGTCTGGCCGGTGACCGCCGGGCCCGGATCGTCCACCGGAACCTGGTTCCACTGGGTGAAGGTCTACTCAGCCCTGGCCGGCTGCCTGGGCTTCATGGCGATCAGATACTGGCCGAAGCTGTCCGCCAACAAGTGGGCGCTCCTGTTCCCGCCGGTGATCCTGGCCCTGAACATCGCCGAGGCCTGCATCCGTGACTTCCAGGTGGGCGCGATGAACGCCAACGGCCTCGTGGACGGGGTCTTCATGGTCTCGGGCCCGTGGAACGCGATGAACGGCGTGGCCGGGTTGATCAACCTGATCACCATCTGCGGTTGGGCCGGAATCATCATCTCCGTCGACTCCTCCAAGGACATGATCTGGCCCGACATGTTGTGGTTCTGGATCATCGCCTACGACCTGTGGAACTTCGCCTATGTCTACAACTGCGTCGGCGATCACTCCTTCTACGCCGGTGCCGCGTTGCTGATCAGTTGCACCATTCCGGCCTTCTTCATCAAGCGCGGGGCCTGGCTGCAGCATCGGGCCTCCACCTTGGCGCTGTGGATGATGTTCACCATGGCCGTGCCGGGCTTCGTCACCGCCTCAGCATTCTCGGTGCCCGCCTCACACAATCCGGTTGCACTGTTCACCGTCTCGGCCCTCTCGCTGGCCGCCAACGTGGCCGTCCTGATCTACCAGGGGTACACCATCATCGCCAAGCGCAAGAACCCGCTCACCGATGAGCTCTACACCGATCACCGTGGCTACCAGGAGGTTTCCTCCGCCAACCTGGCGCCGCAATCGGTGCCGAGCGATCCGACCCCGGCCACCCAGCGCGCCTGAAAAACTCATCTGCCGATTCCGTCCCGACCTTGCCCCTGCACGGCCGGCCCGCAATCGGTGCTGAACTCAGGCCAGACCCGCCAGCACAGTGGTGAGCAGCACAGCCCGCTCGAGGAGGGAGTCGATGAGGATGTGCTCGCTCACCGCATGCGCCCCGCCACCGCGGGGTCCGAAGCCGTCCAGAGTCGGCACCCCCAAGGCGCCGGTGGTGTTGGTGTCAGCCGCCCCGGCAGCACGGCGTCCAGACACCTCGATACGGCCCGGAGCTGCCAGCGCAGCCACCCGCTCCAGGAACTCCAGATCAGCCGCGCTCGCCTGCCAGGCCGGACGTGAGCTGAGCACGGACACCTCCAGTTCGGCCCCGGCCCGAACCGGTATCAAGCCCGTCAGTTCGGCCATCACTTCAGCCTCGGCGGCAGCCGTGAGGAACCGGAAGCCGATCAATGCTGCAGCAGCACCGGGCACGACATTGGTGCGACCTCCCCCGGAAATCGCGCCCACGTTCACCAGGATCTCACCGGGACGCCGGGCCTGAACGGCAGCCATCCGGGACCGGAGCTGCACCAGCTGATCCACGAGCTCCTCGATTGCGGAGATGCCACGCTCCGGGTCGAGGGCGGCATGGGCTTCGCGTCCACGCACTTCCAGCCGGACCCGGGTTGAACCGAGTCGCCCAACCTTCAGCGCCCCATCAGGATGAGGAGATTCGAAGCCGACCACCGCACCGACACCGGTGCAGGCTTGGCGCACGAGTGGAGTGGCTGCGGTGGAACCCACCTCCTCGTCGGCCGCGATCAGCACCCGAATTGGCGGGTGTGGCAGGTTCAGTGCCGCCAGCGCCCGGACAGCGGCAGCCATCACCACCAGACCGGACTTCATGTCATAGGCGCCCGGCCCGCGCACCGTGTGCGATTCCACTTTCATTGGCACTGGACCATCCAGGGTGCCCCTCGGCCAGACGGTATCGCTGTGCCCGAGTAGCAATACCGGAGCCGCAGCCGAGGCGACCGGCGCGATATCCATCAGCAAGTGAGTGCCTGCCAGGGTAGGTTCCAGGCGAACCTCGCCGAACTGTCCCCACACGTTGGCCAGCACGGTAGCGATCCTCGCGCTGGCGTCCAGATCATGGCTGGGCGTCTCCAGCTCGACCAACTCAACCAGCTCCGCGACCAGCGCCTCACGGTCCAGCCATCGCCGCACCCGCTGCGACACATCACTCATCACGCCTCCAGGGTCATTTACGTACCCTATAGCCCGGCTACACACGCCGTCTCCCCCTATGAACACGTGGACGAACACCAGGATACGAAACCTATAGTTTGCATCGTGAACAGCACTCACGGCCTTCGCATCGGAGAGGTCACCGCCGCGCCCGACCTCGCCGAAGCCTCACGGCTGTATCGGGACGTGTTCGGCTACACCAAACCCGAGGCCAGCCTCAACACGCGCCTGCTGATGGCGATGACCGCCAACGGAGGTTCGGCCGTGGGCGCCTGGGACGCCACCAACCGCCTGGTGGCCTTCGGCTACGGCTTCGCCGGATTCGCCGGCGGCGAGCACTACTTCTACTCCCAGGCAGTGGTGGTGGCTGACGGCCTACAGGGCGTCGGCCTGGGTCGAAAGATCAAGCAGGAGCAACGCCGGCTCGCCCTGGCCAAGGACCTGCATCGGATGCGCTGGGCCTACAACCCGATCCTGTCGCGCAACGCCCATTTCAACCTCTCGGTGCTGGGCGCTGTCGGACGCTGGTTCGCCCCCGACTGCTACGGCGACGGCGAATCCCGGCTTGTTGTGGAGTGGAACCTCGACGAGGTTCCCACCCATCGAATCACGCCGTGGACCAGTTACAGCACCTCCGATTGGGGCCTGGCGGACCCGAGCGGCGATCTGGTGGCGGTCCCGGTACCCGCGGATCGCCGACAGGTGTCCCCGGAGGTGGTGGATCGCCTCAACAACGCCTTCGCCACCATCCTCGCCGATGGGCTCGTCGCCCGCGCCTGCGTCCGTCAAGACCCGACCACCGCGACCTACGTTTTTGCCCAGGAGAACTGAATGAGCGAACAGACCCTCGCCCGCCATGCGGCCAACAAATCGCTGCGCACTCCCGGCGACCGCTATCAGGCCCGAATGGAATCCACTTCGTCGGCCACCTTGCAGGCCAGACTCATCCAGTCCGAGTTGGACAACCTGGCCGAGGTGTTCGAACGGCTCACCGTCGATGGCAGCGTCCGTCGAGCGGCAGCGGTAGCCGTGGCAGCTCGACGCCGGTTCGTTATCGGAGCCGGCAAGAGCCACGCGTACGCCAACCTGCTCGCTTCTGATCTGTCGGCAGCGGTTGCGCAGGTGAACCTGGTCGACGACTCGACAATGAGCACCCTCGATCTACTCAGTGACGTTCGCGAGACCGACGTGCTGATCGCCTTTTCCTTCCGGCGCTATCGCCGCACCACCGTTGAAGTCGCTCGCCAGTTCGTGGCCGCAGGCGGAAAGGTGGTCGCCATCACCGACGCCGCCGACGCCCCCTTGGCGCGCTATGCCACTGAATGCGTTGAGGTGGTCACCGACTCGGCCTCCTACGCCGACTCGCCTACCGCCGTTGCGGCGACCATTCACCTGCTGTCCACCCTCACCACGGCTTCAGCCAAGGGAGCTCGGCGCCGCTTCGCCGACCGCGACCGGATCAGCGGCGCGCTGGGGCTCTACCTGGACGACCCGACCGAACAGGCCCTCAGGTGAAGGTCGTCGCCGCCACCCTGCACACTGTCCGGCTGCCGCTGGTGCATGAGTTCCAGACCAGTTCACACGCCAAACGCCATCTCGATCACGTGCTGGTGGAGTTGACCGACGAATCCGGAGCAGTCGGCTGGGGCGAAATCGCCTCGGCGAGCCACCCGTACTACGGGCCCGAGACCGTTGAGACCACCACCATGATCGCGCAGCGCTACCTGCTGCCATCCTTGCTGGGAGCCGAGTGGGAACACCCGGCCCAGGCGGCCACACTGTGGGCGAAGGTCCGCGGCAACGAGTTCGCCAAGGCTGGAGTGGACATGGCGTGCTGGACGCTGTTCGCCGAGGTGAGCAAGCAGCCCCTGGCCGCGCTGCTCGGCGGCACCCGCGAGAAGGCCGCCACGGGAGTGTCTTTGGGAATCGAGGCGACCATCGACGCTCTGGTTGAGCAGGTAGCCGCGCAGATCGAGGCCGGCTACCGACGAGTGAAGCTGAAGATCGCTCCGGGCTGGGACGTCGCACCGGTTGCCGCCGTGCGCGCGGTGTTCGGCGATCACGACCTGCATGTGGATGCCAATGGTGCCTATCGGCCCGACGAGGACTCCTTCGCGATCATGCGGGCGCTCGACGTCTTCAACCTGACCATGATCGAGCAGCCGTTCGCTCCGCGGAACTTCGTCGATCACGCAAAGCTCCAGGCCCAGCTGGACACCCCGATCTGCCTGGACGAATCTGTCGAGACCCTGGAGGACCTCGACACCATGATCGCGATGAAGGCCGCGCGCGTGTTGAATATCAAGGTCTCGCGGATGGGCGGCCTGACCACTTCGGTGGCCGCCCACGACCGTGCCGGACAGGCCGACATCCCGGTGTGGTGCGGTGGCATGCACGAGTTCGGGATCGGCAGGGCCGCCAATGTTGCCCTCTCGGCCCTGCCGGGCTTCACCCTTCCCTCTGACGTGTCGGGGTCGGCAAAGTACTACGCCCGCGACGTAATTGTTCCGCCGGTGGAAACCATCGCCGGATTTGTGCCCATCCCGACCGAACCAGGCCTCGGATTCGCTGTTGATACCGCATGGATCGCTGCGAACTCCCTAGCTACTGCCCAGATAGAGGAATGACCGTGTTCGCCTGCATTTTCGTCTCCCCCGCCGAGGCATCTGCTTCAGCCCCCTCGAACGATCGCCTGCACGTGGTTGACTCCCAGGCCCCACAGGTATCCGTCCTCGACCTCGGCGTCACGCGCGGTGACGGCATCTTCGAGGTGCTGGGCGTGATCAACGGCCGGCCGCAGGCCGTCGAACCGCACCTGCGTCGACTGGCCGTTTCCGCGGCGATGCTCGACCTGCCCGAGCTGGATCTGGAGGCGATTCGGGCGGCCATCTATCGAGTGGTCGAGCTCAGCGAACCGACCCCCGAGATGTCGGTGAAAGTCATCGTCACTCGCGGCGTCGAGGGCTCCGTAGTGGCCACCGCCTGGGTACTGGGCTTCCGGAGCACCGACGATTTCGCCGCGGAGCGCCGCCAAGGGGTGAAGGTGGTGCTGCTGGATCGCGGATACCCCCACGACATTGCCGCCCGGGCACCCTGGCTGCTGACCGGCGCCAAGACGCTGTCCTATGCGGTCAACAAGGCCGTCCTTCGCGAAGCCGCCCGCCGCGAAGCCGACGACGTGCTTTTCACCAGCACCGATGGCTATGTGCTCGAAGGCCCTTCGGCGACCTTGCTGGCGAAATTCGGAAATCGAATCTGGACGCCGGCCACCGCCCAGGGAATCCTGCGGGGCACCACCCAGGGCGCGGCCTTCGAGTACTTCGCCAGTGCCGGTTTCGCCACTTCTGAGGTGTTGCTCCGGGTGGCCCAGCTGGACGATGCCGAAGCGTTGTGGTTGGCCTCCTCTGGCCGGATGCTGGTGCCGATCAGGGCCATCGACGGCCGCCAGATCCCCATCGACCGTGAGCTCACCGACGCCGCCAACGCCGCCCTGCTGGCTCGCACGCGGTAGCCGGATCGCTTTACCGAGGAGCCGGCGGCTCAGCGCAGCCGATCAACGGCGTCGCGCACCTGCAGGATCTCGAATCCTTCGATGGTGTCGCGCAGAGTTCGCAGGGCGACGTCCGGATTCACCTCCGCCGGCAGTCCGGCCTCAGCGATCAGCGTGGCCAGGTCCAACCCGTTGGCCTGCGCCACCTGCCGCAGCGTCTGCTGGCCGGTGACCGAGGCTGTCGACGTCGAGGTGTGGGTGGGCGCCGGTGCAGGCGTGGACATCGTCGGGCTCGGGGTTGACGTCGGGGCAACCGAAGGTGGCGCCGACCCACCCAGCCGGGCGCGCAGGACCTCCCTGAAATCGTCCAGGCTGAAGTCGGGCACGATCGCCTCGACATCCTTGAATGCTGTGCTGGGCCCGACGGTTCCGGTGGGGTCCGCAATCGCTTCGAGAATCACCGTTGCCGGCACTCCCAGTCCGTCGGCGCCCTCTTGGACGGTCATCCACCCCTTCAGGTCATCGACGCTGAGCCCACCAGCGCTCACCTCTTCGCGTCCGCCGGCCACCCACCAACCGGCGGCTTGGGAGACCCCGATCGTGCCGAAGACCACCAGGACCCACATCAGGGGTATCAGCCATCGCAGTTTCATCGTTCGGCCTTTCCGCTCATCGCCATCGGCTTGGCCTGGATGGCCGGCCCGCTGGAGAGCAGCTTGTAGGCCCCCTTGCCAGTACTGATTTCCAGGGCACCGCGCACCGGGCAGGTGGTCACACAATCCAGGCAGCCAACGCAGTCCGCGTTCACCACCGGATCGGCCTTCGACACGGTGATCCCGACCGGACAAGGCCGGTCACACAAGGCGCAGTCGGTGCAGGCGTCGGCATTGCGACGGATCTTCAGGAAGCTGAACCGTCCCAGTACCGAGAAGACCGCACCCAGCGGGCACAGATAGCGACACCACAACCGCTCAACGAAAAGCGAAGCCACCAGCACTACGGCAGTGATGCCGACACCCCAGGCCAGCGCCTCGGTCCAGCCGGTGAGCCAATGCAGGGAGAAGAGGGTGAAATACGGGTCGTAGTCGGCGAACCACAGCCGTCCGGTGACATAACTCATCACCATCACCAGGCCGAGCACCACGAACCTTCCCCAGCGCAGGACCTTGTCAGTACGGACTGAGGGCTGCCATTGCGGCAGGTGCAGCTTCTTGGCCACCCAGGCCAACCCGTCCTGGACGGCGCCCAGCGGACACATCCAGCCGCAGAAAGCGTTGCCCACCAACAGCGTGGCGACCAGAACGGCCGCCCCAAGGATCAGGTTGGACGGGTGCACTTTGGCGATCAGGGTGCCGGTGGTGACCCAGGTGATCAGGGTCTCGACCGCACCGAAGGGGCACAGGGCGTCCACCGAGGCTGCGCCGTTGGAGGTTTCGAATTGGTGCCCGGCGGCCGCCACCACGATGAAGATGGCGAAGCCCAGCTGGGTGACTCGACGAGCCACCCTGGTGTGCCGAATGGTCTTGAGTCGTTGAATGGCTCGGCTCGGGCGACGCTGCCGGTCGGCTTGGGTGTTGGACATGAGTACCTCTCAGGGGCTGCACTACTGCTGCCACCATCGAAGGGCGCCTCCGTGAAGCCTGTGTGAAGCGGGCATGAAGAGTCGAAGCAACACCGACCCCAGCCCCACCGCACCCGCCGCTCGGCAGAGCAGCGCCGCGAGAACCAGCTACTCCGCCGAGGCTCGAGCGGCGGCGGCGTCCTCAACCTCTTCCCGGGAAAGCCCGAGGAGGTAGAGCACTGCGTCGAGGTAGGGCAGATTGAGGGCGGTGTCGGCCGAGGCTCGAACAGTCGGCTTGGCATTGAAGGCGATACCCAGCCCGGCTGCGGCGAGCATGTCCAAGTCGTTGGCGCCATCCCCGATGGCGATGGTGCGCGACAGCGGCAGCCCTTCGGCAGCAGCCCATTCACGCAACTTGGCGGCCTTGGCGGCCCGGTCAACGATGGGCCCCTTGACCCGTCCGGTCAGCACCTGGTCGATCACTTCGAGGGTGTTGGCATGAACATAGGTGATCCCCAGGTCAGCGGCCAGCGGCGCCACCACTTCGATGAATCCGCCAGAGACCACCCCTATCGACAAACCCAGGTCATGCAGGGTGGCCACCAACGTCCGGGCCCCCGGAGTCAGCCGGACGGCGGCGCGCACCTCGTCGAAGACGCTGACCGGCAGCCCGGCGAGCAGCTTCACCCGCTCCCGTAGGCTCTCGGCGAAGTCGAGTTCGCCGCGCATGGCTCGTTCGGTGACCTCGCGCACCGCGTCTTCGCACCCGGCGTGGGCCGCGAGCAACTCGATCACCTCGTCGCGAATCAGCGTGGAATCGACATCCATGACCACCAGTCGGCGACCCTGCCGGGCCAGGCCTGCCGGCGAGACCGACACGTCGAAGCCCGCCCCGGCCGCAGCCTTGGCCAGCGCCGGACGCAGGGCTGCGGCTTCGGCGCCGGAGACCCAGAACTCCAAGCTGGTCAACGGAGTACGCGAAAGGCGCCGGCTGCGGTCGATATTGCCGCCGAGATCGGCGATCATCCGGGTGGTCACGGCCACATGGCTGCTCAGTAGCGGACGGCCGAGGATGGTCACGATCACCCGGTTGTGCCGCGGCGGGTTGTCACCGATGCCTTCCGACATCGAGACCGCCAAGCCCAGCCGGGCGCAGGCGCCGGCGAGCCGATCCTGAAGCAGGTCGTGACCACCTGGTGGCACCCCGAGCAGCACCCCGATGCTCAGCTGACCACGCACGACCGTCTGTTCGAGGTCGAGAATCTCCGCGTCCACCGAGGCGACAGCCTCCATCACCCGGGTGAGCAGGCCTGGCGCATCGGTGCCAGTGATGGTCGCGGCCAGCGAGTGCATGGTTTCGGCCATGGCTGGATTCTCCCATGGGCAGGAAGACCACAGCAGCCGCACGGGTGAAACGGACGGACCAGAACCTGGCATAACCCGCTAGCTTGCAACACAAGGTAGCTGGTAATAACCTTAACTGAGCTACACGGAGCCGCGCCGATCGATTGGAAGGACCCGCCATGACCCACTCGACCCCCACAGCCAGACCCAACTGGTCATCGGTCTGGTTGTTCTACGCGATCGCTTTCGGCGGGGCCGTCCTGGTAGCCGGGCTCATCTGGGCGCTGCGCCTGACCATGGGGCCTGCAGCTGCAACGGCCAGCCTGGTCGCGACAGCAGTCCTCTACATGCCACTGCCTTTGGTTGCCGGACTGATCCTCGAGCATTTCCAGGGGCGACGCCCACTGCTCAGCAGGGAGTGGGCAGCCCTTCGAGCCGGCTTCTGGCGGACCTACGCACGCAACGCACTGGCAGCTGTGTGCGTCATCGGGGCTGTGCTCGCCCTCGGTGTGCTGACGGCTGCAGCGGGCGGCTGGCTGCAGGTGCCCGGCGCCGGGCACTTCGCCACCAACGACGCCGAGCTTCGTCGTCGAATCCTGGAAATCTCACCGACGATGGATCCGTCCACTGCACTGCCATCGGTAGCGGCCTTGATCGCCATCACCGCAGTTCAAGGCATCCTCGCCGGCATCACCATCAACGGCCTGTTCGCATTCGGGGAAGAGTACGGGTGGCGCGGCGTCCTCGCCGCAGAGCTGGCGCCTCTCGGTTCGTTCCGGGCCAACCTCGTGATCGGCACCCTCTGGGGATTGTGGCACGCGCCGATCATCATGCTCGGGCACAACTACGGGACCGAATGGGGCTGGGGCATTCCCGCCATGGTGGCCTGGACCATCCCCCTGGGCTTTCTGCTCTCCTGGGTTCGAGAACGCACCGGTTCAGTGCTGTCGGCAGCCATACTGCACGGCGCCTACAACGGCGTGATCGGAGTGTTCACCTTCACCGTCGTGGGCGGCAACGTGCTGATCTCAGTGCCAATGGGGCTGTTGATGGCGGCCGCGCTCAGCGTGCTCGCTGTCGCAACGTGGGTGCTGCTGCCGCCGCGGCGGAAGGGACAACCCTGGCCAGCAGTCGCTCAGGCGGCAGCCTTGGGCGAGAAGACGTAGACCGGCGTACCGATCGGAGTGTGGGCGAAGATCCACTGAGCCTGGCTGAGCTGGCCGATGTTCACGCACCCGTGGCTGGACTGGGCGTAGCCAACTGCGTGGAAGCCCGGCGAGTAATGCACGTACATGTCGGGGTAGAACATCGTGGCGTAGGGCATCGCGCCGGAGCCGTAGTTCTCCGACTTCGGATCGACCTGCTTGTCGTAGACCCTCCAGGTGCCGTTCGCGGTGGCATAGATCTTCCACTTGTGCTTCTTGGCCAGGTAGTTCCAACCGCCCAGGCGCACCTTGAACGTCTTGACGACCTTGCCGTTCTTGATCCAGAACAGCTTTCGGTGAGCCTGATCGACGCACAGGATGATGCCCTTGGTGGTCTTGCATTTGTTCGGCAGGACGATCGGCAGCGCCGCGGCCTTGGTTGCCAATGCCACCCAGGTTTCCTTGGTGGTGGTGGCGGTGGCCTGCAGGCCGCGGGAGCGCTGGTAGTTCAGGATCGCGTTGGCTCCGGAAACGTTGATCACGCTGGTTGAGGCCCACGGGTAATACCCGGCAGCCTTGAGCTTTTTTACCACCAACTTGGCGCACTTGCCGCTCGAGTTCGGCCCGACCTTCTTGGTCAAACACCCCTTGAACTCGGCCTTGGTCTTGGCGCTGAGAGTTTCGAACGGATCGACCGGCTTGGTGGGAGTGGCCGAGGCAGTCGGGGTGGCAGTGGCGGCGGGGGTGAGCACCGGAGAACTCGGCGCCGTTATCGTCGGCTCGGGGCTCGGCGTCGCACCGTAGGTCATCGGTAGGGACTTCGCGCAGCCAGACAGCACCAGCGACAACGACAAGGCCGCCAACACGCCTACGTTTAACCTGCGGCGGTGTGCCTGGTGCATCTGGGCGCTCATGAAGTCCTCCCCCGAAAAGGAACCGGCTTGCTAGTGCGAACTCGATCCACCCCGGGGATGGAACGCGGCACACAGTACCTGCTGCTCCTAAACGTGATCTGAACTCCAGCCAAGAAATGGCCCCCCACGTCCCAAACGTGGGAATTGTGCCGATCTCGGCGGTTCGCAGCGATGTAGCCAACATCGTCTTGACCAGCGGGCCACCGCGGATCTAATCTCGGCTCAGGGACCGAGCGGTTCCCCAGGGTTGCAACTCTTACGAGGCAAGGCCTGAGTCATCTCAGCCTGCCTCCGCAGCCTTTGGGGTCGACTCGGGCCTTTCTGCGTTTCTGGACCCTGAACAACGATGTTCGAAGGAGTACAGATGCCGTCAGTGGATTACCGGTCGTTGGCCGGCGACATCCTCAAGCACGTCGGAGGCGAGTCCAACGTCGCCTCCCTGGCACACTGCGCCACCCGCCTGCGATTCAAGCTCAAGGACCCTGACAAGGCCAACAAGTTCACCGCTGTGGTGCCGGCCGGCGCGCTGATGGGCGGCTTCTGGCAGGTGTTCGTCATCTTCGGCGTGCACTGGGCTTTCGTCCCGGTGATCCTGAACGACTTGAGCATCCAGGGCTACTCGCTGATCACCGGCGCGCTGCTCGCTCCGGTGCTTGCCCAGGCCGGCGCACCACTGGCGGTCTTCTTCCGTTCCAAGAGCGCCAAGCGTCACGAACTGGCCGGTCAAGGACAAGGTGTTCGCCTCCGGTGCCATGGGCAACGCCGCCATCCTGCCCTCCAGCGGTGAGATCTACGCGCCGTTCGCCAGCACAGTGGTGACCACCTTTCCGACCGGACATGCCTTCGGTGTGAAGTCCGCCGACGGCCTTGAAATGCTGATCCACATCGGCATCGACGCCGCCAACTCGAGGGCAAGGGGTTCACCAGTGCGGTGACCCAGGGCCAGGTGGTCGCGTCCGGTGACCTGTATGTGGCCCGATTGGCCACCGAGGTCTGAATCGGATCCGGCCCGCCCGATCAGGCGGGTCGGCGAATCCCGGGCAGGGGCAACTGAACTGCCGCTCCCCGGGATTCACCGATGAGGTCACTGGGCAGGGTTGACCAGGACGTCGCCACCGGCGCTCTTGGCGTGGCGCAGCCCGAGCAGGCCGAGCACTGCCAGAACGACCGCACCAACGAAGGCAGCGGCGGCGGCAATCGCAGCGATGGTCGCCATCGTGCCGAAGGCGTAGGCGGTGAGCAGCATGCTGCGCAGGGTGTCGCCCATGAACATGGTCTGACGCAGGTCACCGAGCTCCTTCAGCTTGGCCGGATCGGCGCTGGTGTCCTTGCTCAACTGAAGGTATTCGCTGCTGACCTCTTCGTAGGTCTTACCGCCAGCCATCGCAGTCAAGTGAGCCTGGATGTAGTGGTCGGCGAAGGCCTTGGCCTGCGCACCGGTGGTCATCGGCTGTCCGGCGTAGGGCGCCAGGGCGGACTGGTCGGCGGCCGGCAAGGTGCCGTAGGCGGCAGCTGTCGGCATCGTGACCTTTTGGGCGGCCAGCTGTTCGGCCACCTGCCCGCTCACAAACACATTGGCGACGGTGAGCAAGCCACCGCCCACCAGGAGCACCGCGGCCAGGGCCAGTCCGATCCAAGAGACCAGTCGGTCAAGCGCGCTGCGTTTCATAGCGTTCCCTTCATGTTGATTGATTGAATCATCAATGATTCACCGATCAACAGGGTAGCACTTTTTGGGAGTCCCGAAGGTAGACAGAACAGGCCATCACTCGTAGCCAGAGCCATAACCGGAGATAGGGTCACCGTAAAAGAGCCACCTGGGCACAAGCGCATCGACACCACCAGAAGCCCGCAGGGGACCGGGGGTGACTCAACCCAGCTTCGCTGCCGCAGGGTCCGCAGAGCAAGGAACTGGGTCAGCCGGGCAGGCCACCGGGTCAGCCGGGCAGGCCACCGGGTCAGCGGCACACTGCCCAACCACGGCGGTCACGCCGAACCGGCCGGCCGGATCGAGCCGAGACAGCATCGCCAGCATCAGCCGAGAGAGCTGGGCCATGTCGTCGCCCCCGAGCGGAGCCAGGACGAGCTCGCGCACCACGGCGGTATGCAACGGACGGCTCTGCTGGAAGACGTCCACGCCGGCTTCGGTCAGCACCGCATTCGTGGCCCGGGCGTCAGCCGCACATGGAGCGCGCTCGACCAGCCCCTTGCGCTCCAGACTCGTCACCACCCGGGAGAGGCGAGCCAGCGTCGCGTTGGTGCGAGTGGCCAGTGCCGATAGCCGCAGGCGCTGACCCTCAGCCTCGGCCAGCACCTCCAGCAGGGTGAACTCGAAAGCGGTCAACCCCGCTGCGGCCAACTGCCGATCCAAAGCGGTGGGCAGGAGTTCGAGCATGGCCTGCAGCCGGGCGACGGCTACGCGCTCGGGTTGGGTCAGCTCGGAAGTGCTCATGGGGGTAATCCTACCAAAAGGTTGCAGCTACAACGAACTGTGGCTACAGTAATGGTTGTAGATACAACCAATCGACCAGGGAGCACCCTATGACCACCTTCAACATCATCGGCACCGGCAACATGGGCAAGGCCATCGGCGGCGTCCTCGCTGACGGCGGCAGTGCCGTCAGCTACATCACCAAGGATCAGGTGGGCACCACGCCTCTGGACGGCGACGTCGTCGTCCTGGCCGTCCCCTACCCCGCGATCGCCGGCATCCTCACCGCCTACGGTGATCAGTTCGCCGGCAAGGTCGTGGTGGACATCACCAACCCACTCAACTTTGAGACCTTCGACTCCCTGGTCGTGCCGGCAGGCAGCTCCGCAGCGGCCGAGATTCAGTCCCAGCTGCCCAACTCCGACGTGCTCAAGGCGTTCAACACCACCTTCGCGGCAACCCTGGGCAGCAAGCAGGTCGGCTCGAACAAGACCACCGTGCTGATCGCCGGCGAGAACAGCTCGGCCAAGCAACTGCTCGCCGGCGCCGTCGAGGCCGGCGGTGTGAACGCGATCGACGCCGGTTCGCTGGCCCGGGCCCACGAACTCGAAGCGATCGGGTTCCTGCAACTCACCCTGGCCATCGGGGAAAAGGTCGGCTGGACCGGCGGTTTCGCCATCGTCGGCTGACCGTCCAACAGACCATCGCCGGGACGGGGCCACCAGGCCCCGTCCCCAACCAATAAGGCAGCCATGAGCATCACCGAAACAACCCTGACCACCGACCAGGTGATCAACCCCGCCGCCGGCATGGCCGCAGTCACCCTGCGAGTCGGCGACCTGGAGAACATGTCCTCCTACTACGCCAAGGCCTTCGCCATGGAGCCCCTGGAAGAGCGCTCGCAGGGCAGCGAGGTGCATCGGATCCTCGGCCGCGGGCAAATCCCGCTGGTGAAACTGGTGCACACTCCGAACCTGCCGTCAGTCGATCCGCGGCAGGCCGGCCTGTTCCACACCGCCTTCCTCTTCGAGGACCCAGCCAGCCTGGCCGCCACCGTTTATCGTGCGGCCAGGGATGAGCGCAGCCGATTCGTCGGGTCGAGCGACCATTCGGTCAGCGAGGCCTTCTACTTCACCGATCCCGAGGGCAACGGCGTTGAGCTCTACACCGACCGACCCCGCGAACAGTGGCGCCGGTCCGGCGGCCAGATCTTCATGACCACCAGCTATCTCGACCCCAACGACTACCTGCGCCGTCACCTTGACCAGAACAGCGTGGATGCCGGCGTCACTTCGGCGGCCAAGGTTGGCCACGTCCACCTTCAAGTCGGTGATTTGCAGGCCGCAAGCGAGTTCTACACCGAGGTGATCGGCTTCGAGACCACCCTGGACGGATATCCCGGGGCGCTGTTCACCTCAGCCGGCGGCTACCACCACCACCTGGCGATGAACACCTGGAACAGCTCAAAAGCCGGTCCGCGAGCTGCCAGCCTCGGACTGGGGCAGGTAGCGGTGGCGGTGCCGGGTCGCGATGATCTGGACGCCCTGGTAGCGCGGCTGAAGCGCAAATCGCTGCCGTTCGCCGACGAGGGCCACTCGGTCACCGCCGCCGATCCCTGGGGCACCCAAGTGAGCGTCAGCCTGCCGCCGAAAACGCTGGAGGAGGCGCTACAACGATGAAGATCAGCGGCGCCGTCCTCGCTCCAAGCGGGGTAGTCCGGTCCCCCGGTGCGCCGGTGGCACTGCTGTTGCACGGCTTCGGTTCCCATGCAGCCGACCTCGCCTCGATCGCACCCGAACTGGCCGGCGAGCTGTGGTGGGCCGCACTGCAGGCCCCGCTCCGGCTCGGCGCGGACAGTTTCGCCTGGTTCCAGATTCTCACCCCGGGCAGCCCGGACCCCACAGCTGTGGCGCAGGGCACTGCCGCCGTCTGGGACTGGGTCGATTCGCAGCTTCCCAGCGCAACCCCGATCGTGCCGATCGGCTTTTCGCAGGGTGGACTGATGGCCACCGAGTTGCTGCGCACCCGACCTGCCCAGGTGCCGGCAGCGGTCGTGCTGGCGGGCTTCGTCCAGAGTGCTCAGCGTGCCGGTGATGAACAGCTGTCCAGCGAGCGTCCTCCCGTGTTTTGGGGACGAGGCAGCGAGGACGCCGTGATCGCGGCGCAAGCCATTCAACGCACCGCCGATTGGCTGCCACGCCACGCCAGTGTGACCGAGCGCATCTACCCGGGCTTGGCCCATGGAATCAACGCCGTCGAGGTCGCCGATGTGCGCGCCTTCCTCGCCGAGCACGCTGCCCTGGACGGGGAGCAGCGCAAGTGAGCGAGCAGTTCGAAATCGGGATCTTCACCTTCGGCGAGCTCACCGAAGACGCGGCCGGTCGACCCTACCCGGCGCAGCAGCGACTGGCCGAGATCCTCCAATGGGCCCACCTCGCCGACCAAGCCGGCCTGGACGTGTTCGGAGTCGGCGAACACCATCGCGGTGACTTCGCAATCTCCGCACCTCACATGGTGTTGGCCGCTGCGGCTGCCAAGACCTCACGGATTCGCCTGACCAGCGCGGTCACGGTGCTCTCCAGCGCCGATCCGGTACGGGTCTTCGAGGACTTCGCCACCCTCGATCTGATCAGTGGCGGTCGGGCAGAGCTGGCCGTCGGCCGCGGCGCCTACACCGAGTCCTTCCCGCTGTTCGGCCAGCACCTGAACCGCTACGGCGAGTACTTCGAGGATCGACTGGGCTTGCTGCTCCAAATTCTTGACCACAACCCGGTCACCTGGCAGGGCAGCACGAGGCCGCCCTTGGATGCGGTCGGGGTCTGGCCGCGCCCGATGCAGGACAAGCTGCCGGTCTGGATCGCTGTCGGTGGCACCCCGTCCTCCGTGGTGAGGGCCGGGAGTCTCGGCCTGCCGCTCTATCTGGCGATTCTCGGCAACCCGGCCGGCTTCGGGCCGCTGGCGCAGCTCTATCGAGCAAGCGCGCGCAAGGCCGGACGCGAGCCGCAGCGGATCGGCGTCACTTCACATCTGCACCTGGATCGCACCTCGCAAGGGGCTCGGGACACCTTCTTCGGGCCCTACGCGTCCTATTTCGCTCAGAACATGCCCCAATCCGGACGCCTTGACCGGGCCGCCTTCGAGGACTGGGCCGGCCCGGACGGCGCACTCTTCGCCGGCAGCCCAGCCGAGGTGACCGAGAAGATCCTGGCCGAGCATGAACTCCTGGGCCACAGCCGTTTCCTTGCCCAGGTAGGACTGGGCGGACTCCCCAACGCCGCCACTCTGGCCTCGATCGAACTACTGGCAACCGAGGTTCTGCCGGCCGTCCGCTCCGCATTGGCGCCATCTGGCTAAAGGCGCGGCGCGCGGCCAAGCCTCGTTCAGCGCGGGTCGCTGCCGCCGTCAGCGCGGTCGAGCGCCAGCTTGGCGCGCAGGGCATCCAGCTCCTCTGGGGGCATCCCATAGGTGTGCTCGGCGGCCGGGAACTCACGGCTGCGCACCGCAGCCGCGTACGCGCTCAGGCCGGTGATCGTCTCGGTGCGCAGATCGGCGAACCGGCGGACGAACTTCGCCACCCTGCCAACGTTCAGGCCCAGCAGGTCATGCCAGACCAGCACCTGCCCGTCGGCGGCGGCGCCCGCTCCGATGCCGATCACCGGGCAACTCAGTAAGGGCACCAACAGTTCGGTGACCGCAGCCGGCACCGCCTCCACCACGATCGCGAAACAGCCGGCGTCCTGCAATGCCAGCGCGTCGGTGATCAGCTGCTCGGCCTGGGCACTGGTCCGGCCCTGCGCCCGATAGCCACCCAGCGAGGTGGCGGCCTGCGGAGTCAGCCCGACGTGACCCATCACCGGAATCCCGGCCGCGACCACCGCCCGGGCTCGATCGACCGAGGTGCCACCGCGCTCCAGCTTGACCGCGTCGGCCCCGCCGACCTTGATGAAACGCTGAGCGGTGCGCACCGCCTGCCGGTCGGAGACCTCGTAGGACCCGAACGGCAGATCGGCCACCACCAGCGCCGAGCACACTCCCCGGCGCACGGCTGCGGTGAGCATCAACATCTCTGCGACCGTGACCGGGACGGTCGAGTCATAACCCAGCACCACATTGGCCGCAGAATCCCCGACCAACACCAGATCGATGCCGACCTCCTCAGCCAGTTGGGCGCTGGGATGGTCGTAGGCGGTCACCATCACGATCGGATCCTTGGCAGCCTTCTTCGCTGCCAAGGACGTCAGGGTGATCTTGGGACGCCGTTGCGCCTGGGAATCCATTTCAGACATTTCGACCCTCGACAATCTTCTTGAGCCTCATGGAGCCACCTCGATGTTGTCGATCAATCGGGTCGAACCGACCCAGGCAGCAACGGCGATCAGCGCTGGCCGCTCGATTACCGCAACAGGCCCGAATTCGGAATCGACCACAGCCACATACTCCGCCTCGATCCCGACCCCGGCCAACTCGCGTTCAACCACGCCGGCCAACACCGACGCCGTCCGCTCGCCATCGGCCACCGCAGCCCGGGCAGCCCTCAGGCCGCGATACAGCGCGGTGGCCCGGCGCCGCTCCTCGACGTTGAGCCGCACATTGCGGCTGCTCATCGCCAGCCCGTCGGGCTCCCGGATGATCGGGCAAACCTCGATTTGGGTGTCGATGTCCAAATCGGCGACCATCCGCCGCACCACCGCCACCTGCTGAGCATCCTTGGCGCCGAAGAAGGCGATCTGGGGGGTGACCATGTTGAGCATCTTGGCCACCACGGTGGCCACACCGGCAAAGTGGCCTGGTCGATGGGCACCCTCCAGGATGTCGCCCAAGCCCGCCACCGTCACCGTCGTGGCGAAGCCGTCCGGATAGACCTGGGCAACTCCGGGGGCGAAGAGGATGTCGGCGCCGGCGGCGGCGGCCACCGCGGCGTCGCGTTCCTCGTCCCTGGGGTAGGCCAGCAGATCGGCGGCCTGGTTGAACTGGGTGGGGTTCACGAACAGCCACACCACCACCAGATCGCAGGACGCCCGCGCGGCCCGGATCAGCGACAGATGCCCCTCATGCAGTGCCCCCATCGTCGGCACCAGGCCGACCCGTCCGGCACCGGCCACCGCTGCGCGGATCGCAGCCACCTCGCGAATGATCTTCATCGCCGAGTCGCCTCCACCATCACGTCGTAAAGCTCGAGCAGGTCCGGAGCGCGCTGCGCCAGCGCCTGGCGATGCTTGGTGATGGTGCCCTCATCGCCACGAGCCAACGGCCCGGTGAGCGCGTCGGGGCCAAGTCGGGCCCAGTTTTCCACCGTCGCGCGCACCAGCGGGAGCAAATCGTCCCGGCTCAGGCCAGCAGTGGCGCCCAACCGGGCGGCGGCGTCCTCCAGGGTCACCAGGAAGTTCGAGGCCATCGCGGCGGCGGCGTGATAGGCGGCCCGATCCTCCTCGGCGATGCTGATCGGACGCATCCCCGCCCGCTCGGCGAGCAGGCTGGCGATCGGTTCGCCGGCCACCGCACACGGCACGTCGGTGAAGTCGATCACGCCCTGCGCCGGCACCGTCATCAACGGATGGAGCGAAAACGCTCGGTGTCCGTCCAGCACCTCCAGTGTGGTTGCTCCGGAGCAGTGCCCTACCAGCACACCCGGTTTGATCGCTGCAGCCGCCTGGGCAATGGCGGCATCGGGAACGCAGAGCAGCACCACACCCGCCTCAGCACTGGGCGACTCGCCGCGGCCGAGGGGGCCTTCAACCCGGATTCCGGCACCCCGAAAGGCAGCACTCAGGGCGGTGCCCATCCGTCCGGCACCAATGATCGCGATCGGCTCGAAGTCGTCCATCTGTTTCCAAGATTGAAAGGGCAGCGGCGGCGCCGAGGCCGCTGCGGCGGTTCGGCGCTGGCGTTCAGTCTAGATAGCATCGCGAGGTTGGCGCGCGCCACTGATCCCCGATCGGGTTCTACCGCCAGGTCAGATGCCGAAGGGCAGCCAGACGAAGCGTCCGATCGCCACGAAGACGGCGATCGCCAGCAGCACCACATTGACCGCGATGGGTTGGGTCTCCTTGCGACGGCCGTGGGTGATCATGGCACCGACCATCATCGCTGCCAATCCGGTCGCGGCCAGCGGCGCCAGCACTGGGGCGATATTCACCAGCGGCGGCAGGATCAGGCCGATAGCGGCCAGCACCTCAAGGGCGCCGATCATCTTCACCGCCGGTGCACTGAAGTCTTCAACCCAGCCCATGCCCGAACCCGCGAGCTTCTCCTTGGGTTGGGCCAGCTTCATCGAGCCAGCGGCCAGAGAGGCCAGCGCCAGCAGCCCGCCGGCGATCCATAAGGCGATATTCATGATTGCTTCTCCTCCTGGTAGGTGGCCCAAGGTGGGCCGTCAGGATGCTGCAATGAGTTGCAGCTTGAAGTAAATACTAGGCCAAACTACTTCAAGCTGCAACTAATCTGGCCTCACGATCAGTTCACGGTTGAAGTTATACTGAGTCCCATGGACACTCCAGACGGCGACCGGCACCCGCCTCAGCAAGCCGGGCTTGCCCAACACCAGGCCGAACCTGAGTGGCTCGACTCCGAGGAGATGGACGCCTGGATGGCCCTGGCCAGCGTGATGATGCGACTACCCACAGAACTCGACCGGCAGCTGCAACGCGACGCCGGTCTTTCGCACTTCGAATACCAGGTGATGGCCGGGCTTTCCGAGGCCCCCGAACGCACCTTGCGGATGAGTCGGCTGGCCGAGTTCGCCGAGGGCCAACTCCCCCGGCTCTCCCAAGTGGCCGCCCGGCTGGAGAAGCGCGGCTGGCTGACCCGCAGGGCCGACCCGACCGATGGGCGCTCCACTCTGGCCACCCTCACCGACGAAGGCATGGCCAAGGTGGTCGCTACCGCGCCCGGTCACGTGACCACCGTGCGCCACCTGGTCTTTGATCCGCTCACCCGCGCTCAGGTTCGCCAGCTGCGCGACATCTGCCAACGCATGAGCAAACCGCTCGGCTCTGCCTGCTGACCGCAGCCTCGGACGGTTCAACCTTGCAATGAGGCTCGCACCGCGGCCGAGTTGGCCAAGTGGGTCCTCGCATACACGGGCGGCTTAGACCGGGCCACACCTCGCCGCTGCCTGCCTCGACCTGGGAGTCGACCCCAGCTACCCAGGGTTGGCTTCCGCACTGCGCCGCTCGACAGCAGCCCCGCAGGCGACGCTCGCCGGGAGCAGCTCGAGGAGATGGACGGCCGCAGCCGAGGCCGCAGCACCAGTCGGCGTCACGACCGAGACCACCCACTCAGGAGCATCCGCTTGGGGAAGCTGAACCACGGCCAGCCCAGCGGCCTGAGGCTTGGCCGCGATGGTCTGGGGAACCATCGCGATGCCCAGACCGCGGTGCACCAGGTCCAACAGGGTGTGGATGTCATTGACGGTGCAACGGACCGTTCGGTGGATCCCTCGGGAGCGGGCGAGGTCATCGTTGATGGCCCGAATCGCCCAGGATTCGTGGAAGTCGATGAAGTCGAGGCCGTCGACGTCAGCCCATTGGATCCGGCCCCGCCCGGCGAGCCGGTGTTGAGGTGGGCACAGCAGCACGATCGGGCGGCGGGCGAGCTCGGTGCGCTCCAAAGTGCCCAGATGGGAGGAAGTCGCGACGAAGGCCACGTCGAGAGCGTTGGCCCGGACCAGGTCGAGAAGCTCGTAGGAGCCCGCCTGGGTGAAGCCGATACTGACCTGTGGATAGCGGCAATGGAAGCGTTCCAGGAGTTCGGGCACGTCGATCACGCCGAGGCATTGCTCCGCGCCGACCCGCAGCTGGCCGGAAAGGGTCCGGGTGACGCGCACCACAGCGTCGCGCCCGGCCCGGGCATGGGTGAGCAGTTCGCGAGCATGCGGCAGCAGCGCCAAACCGGCATCGGTCGGCTCAACCTTCCGGGTTGTCCGAGCGAACAATTCCGTGCCGAGCTCACCCTCAAGGGCGCGGATCGAGGCCGACAGCCCTGACTGCGAAACCCCGCACAGTGCGGCCGCTCTGGTGAAGTTTTGCTCGTCGGCCAGCGCCAACACGTACTCCATCTGACGAAGATCCATCGCGCTTCCTTCTGAAATGAAGAAGAAACAGTTGTTGGACTTCTAGGTTAGCTCACGCCTATCGTGAACACGGAGCGGCTCGGTCGAGTCGTCCACGTCGCGAGTGAGGTGCGCATGATCCAAAGAACTCTCGGTCCGCGGTCGGTGAGTGCCATTGGCCTTGGCGGAATGCCGATGTCCATCGAAGGCCGCCCCGATGCTGAGCGCTCCGTCGCCACCATTCACGCGGCCCTTGATGCCGGCATCACCCTGATCGACACAGCTGATGCCTATCACCTGCACGCCGGCGAGGTCGGCCACAACGAAGAACTCATCGCCGCGGCGCTGAAGACCTACGGCGGCGACACCTCGCAGGTACTGGTCGCGACCAAGGGCGGTCACCTACGTCCCGGCGACGGCAGCTGGACCCAGGATGGACGACCGGAGTACCTCAAGGCCGCAGCCAAGGCCTCAGCTCAGCGACTCGGGGTCGAGGCGATCGGGTTGTACCAGTTCCACCGCCCCGACCCGAAAGTGCCCTACGCCGACTCAATCGGTGCGATCGTCGAGCTGCTCGACGAGGGAGTCATCCAGCTGGCCGGCATCTCCAATGCCAGCGTCGCGCAGATCGATCAGGCCAACCAGCTGCTCGGTGGCCGGCTGGTCTCGGTGCAGAACCAGTTCTCCCCCAACTTCGGCTCAAGCCTTGTCGAGCTGAAGCACTGCGCCGAGCTCGGCATCGCCTTCCTGCCGTGGAGCCCGCTGGGCGGTATTCGCAATGCAGCAGAACTGGGCAATCGTCACGCAGCTTTCGCTCAGATCGCGGCCGTCCACGGTGTCAGCCCACAACAGGTCACCCTCGCCTGGGAGCTCGCTCTGGCTCCGATCGTCATTCCGATTCCCGGTGCGTCCCGTCCGGCCAGCATTCAGGACTCGGCCAAGGCCGCCGAGCTCGAGCTGACCGCAGTTGAGGTCGCCACCCTCACCGAAACCGTCTGAGTTCACCCAACTCCTCAGGAGCACCATGAAGACCTTTACCCTGCCCGGCACCGATCTGGTCGTCCCGGCGGTGATCAGTGGCGTGATGCGAATCCAGGAGAAGAGCGACGCAGAAGTTCGGGCGCTGTTCGAGGCAGCCATCGCTGCTGGTATCAACTTCTTCGACCACGCCGACATCTATGGTGACGCCGCCGCTCACGGCTGCGAGACCCGATTCGCCCAGGCCCTGCAGCTGACCCCGGCCCAGCGCGCCGAGATCGTGCTGCAGACCAAAGCCGGGATCGTGAAGGACGGACCCTACTTCGACTTCTCCTACGACCACATCGTCGAGACGGTCAACGGATCACTGGCCGCCCTGGGCACCGACTACATCGACATCTTGCTGCTGCACCGTCCCGATGCGTTGGCAGAACCTGAAGAAGTGGCTCGGGCCTTCGACGATCTCGCCACTGCTGGCAAGGTTCGCCACTTCGGGGTCTCCAACCACACCCCAGGCCAGATCGAGCTGCTGAAGCGCTACGTCAGCCAGCCGCTGGTGGCCAACCAGGTGCAGCTATCGATCACCCACGCACCGATCATCGCCCAGGGCGTCGCCATGAATATGGTCGGGCTGGAGCAGTCGATCAGCCGGGACCTCGGCGTCCTCGACTATTGCCGCCTGCACGACATCACCCTTCAGGCCTGGTCGCCGTTCCAGGCGGGCTTCTTCAATGGGGTCTTCCTCGGCAATCCCGAATACCTTGAGCTCAATGCCGTGATCGACCGGCTGGCCGCCGCCTACGACGTCGCGCCCGAAGCGATCGCCACCGCATGGCTGACCCGACACCCCGCCCAGCTCCAGGTGGTGCTCGGCACCACCAGTCCGGCACGGCTCACCGCAGCTGCGCGCGGCGCTGACGTGGTGCTGACCAGGCCTGAGTGGTACGAGCTCTACCGGGCGGCCGGACACTTGGTTCCCTGAACCGCACGCCCACACCTCATTGAGGGTGGTGCCCGGCCCTCAGATTGTGGCCGCGCTTGTTGGACCTGGGCTCCCCACAGTCCGGGCAGAATCGTTGAGACGGAAGAGAGTCAGGTCATGGAGTCAAGGCAGCTGGGTCGTATGGGTTCTCAGGTGAGTGTCATCGGGCTGGGGTGCTGGCAGCTCGGCGCGGATTGGGGGGCGGTGAGCGAGCAGGATGCGCTGGCAACCCTGAACGCCGCGGTTGACGCCGGTGTGACCTTCCTGGATACCGCCGACGTGTACGGCGACGGACGCAGCGAGCAGCTGGTCGGCCAATTGCTGCGCCAGCGCCCCGATGCCGGCCTGACGGTGGCCACCAAGATGGGCCGGCGCGCCGACCCGCACGTTCCGGAGGCCTTCACCGGTGAGGCCCTGCGCGCGTGGAACGACCGCAGCCGTCGCAATCTCGACGTCGACACCCTCGACCTGGTGCAGCTGCACTGCCCGCCAACCCCGGTCTACTCCAACGAAGCGGTGTTCGACACCCTGGACGAGATGGTCGAGGAGGGCCGGATGAAGGCCTACGGCGTTTCGGTGGAGACCTGCGAGGAGGCGCTGACCAGTATCGCCCGGCCGAACGTGGCGAGCGTGCAGATCATCCTCAACGCCTTCCGACGCAAGCCGCTCGAGCGGGTCCTGCCCGCCGCTGCGGCCGCCGGCGTCGGCATCATTGCTCGGGTGCCACTGGCCAGCGGCCTTCTCGCCGGCAAGTACGACGAGTCGACCACCTTCGCGGCCAGCGATCATCGCACCTACAACCGTTCCGGCGAGGCTTTCGACGTCGGCGAGACCTTCTCGGGCGTGCCCTTCGAGGTGGGGGTGGCCGCGGCCCGCGAGGTCGCCGCGCTGACACAGCCAGGAGTGACGACAGCGCAGCTCGCGCTGCGTTGGATCATCGACCAGCCCGGAGTCAGCGTGGTCATCCCCGGAGCGCGGACGGCAACGCAGGCCCGCGCCAACGCCGAGGCCGGCGCTGTGCCTCCGCTCGACGCCGCCACCTTGTCGGCGCTCGAGTCCATCTACGACGAGCGGATCCGCACCCACATCCACGACCGGTGGTGAGCAGCGCCGCGAAGCGGGGCACACTGCCCGTTGCGGCCCCCGCGCTGCATCTTCGGCTTTCGGCGGTCTCCCCAGTCGCAGGGTTGCTCACGGCTGGACCGCGGATTCTTGACGCAACCTTGACAGGCCAGGCCCTTCTGCCTGCTCGGTGCCAGTGGTTGCGTAGATGGTATGGAACTGGCTTGGTATCGGCAGCACCGCGCAATCCTGCGGTCACTCGCTGTGCTGGCCCCGTTGCTGGTCGGCAGCGGGTTGCATCTGGTCGATTGGCTCATCCCCAATAGCGCGGCGGCGCTGGTCCTGGTGCTCTTTGTGGTCGGCTTCGCCGCCACCGGTGACCGGCTCGCCGGATTGCTGGCCGCGGTCTCGGCGGGCCTCGGGTTCGACTTCTTCCTCACTCAGCCCTACTTCGGCCTGCAGATCGACAGCGTCGAAGACATCGAGCTCGCGGTGATGCTCCTCATCATCGGGCTGGCGGTGAGTGAGCTCGCCTCCTGGGGAGTCCGCCAGAATGCGGCCGCGACCGAACAGGCCGGCTTCGTGATCGGCGCCCTGGAATCTGCCGACCTCGCGGCCGGCAGCACCAGCGATGCCAACGCCTTGGAACGGGTGGCCAACACCATCGCGAAGCTCCTCGGCGTCGAGCAGGTCACCTACGAAAGCGGTGTCCACGACGGCGCCGCCGCCGTCATCCAGCGGGACGGCTCCCTGCACTTTCAGGGCAAGATCATCGACGTCACCCTCACCGGCTTTCCCCAACGCGCCTATGCCTACACCGCGATCCCGGTCGTCCAGCGAGGCGCCCAGATCGGCTATTTCCGGATCAGCCCACCCGCCCACGACGTCCGGCCCAGCCGCGATGCTCTTCGCGTCGCCGTCCTGCTGGCCAGCCAATGGTCCCTGCGGGCCGAGCCCGTGAGCTCAAGAGCTCACCACCGCTAGCCCGTGGTGAGAGCTGCCCGAGCTCTGTGGAAATGACCGGGATCTGGCCGGCCTTGCTGATCATCGCTTCCACTGCCTGAGGCCGAGCCGCCCTGTTTGACAGCGCGCAGGGAGCCACTGCATGATTCGGAACTAGTGGTACGGACCAGTACGTACCTGCATGGCCCAGAACCGAGGAGATGGGGCAGATGACCAGCCAAGGGCCGCGAATCGTGGAGGGTCCCCAGCCGAAACACCAGCAGCTGCGCGAGTTGCTCATCGGCATGGTCGTGCCCGGCCAGGCCATACCCTCCGAGCGTGACCTGATGGCCACCCATGGCGTCTCCCGCGCCACCGTCCGCAAAGCAATCGACGGGCTGGTGAGCGACGGGCTCCTCCAACGCACCCACGGCCTTGGCACCTTCGCGGTGCGACCGCGCCTGGAGACCAACCTGCACTTGGCCTCCTTCAGCCAGGACATGCGCCGGCGCGGGCTGGCTCCCTCCACCCAAGTGGTTTCGCTTTCGCTGGAAACCCCGCCCACCGAAGCTGCCGACTGGCTCGGTCTGGACGCCGGCGAGCAGGCCTGGCACCTGATCCGCATCCGGCTGGCAGACCACTCCCCCATCGCGCACGAGGACGCGTGGTACCCGGCCTCGCTGCTGCCCGATCTCGACCAGCAGGATCTCATCAACGGCTCGCTCTACGAGATCCTCGGCCAGCACTACGACTTGTGGATCGATCACGCCCAGCAGACCGTGTGGAGCGAGACCGCACGCACCGACCTTGCCCGCCAGCTTTCCGCTCCCCTGCACGCCCCCCTGATGGTGTTTCGCCGACGCTCCAGCGCCTCCGGACTGCCCGTGGAGTACGTGGTCTCCCGCTATCGCGGGGATCGCTACCAGGTCCACATGGACTTGCGCCGAGACGACCCACCCCCGAAATAGCAAGCCGGCTGGGCCCAGCCGGACCGGGCGGCGCCCGCAACCCCAAGCCAGCAAGAACCGACCGAGGAAGAAGTCATGGAAGTCATCATCTGCCCCAACGCCCACCGTGTCGGCGAGGTAGCCGCAGCCAAAGCCGCTCGCATCGCCGCCGCCATCGGGCCAAAGGTTGTCCTGGGCGTGGCCACCGGTTCCTCACCGGTGCAGACCTTCGCAGAGCTCGCCAGGCTGGCCAAGGCCGGCGAGCTCGACTTGTCGCAGGCCTCGGCCTTTGCCCTGGACGAGTACGTCGGCATCGCCGAAGGACACCCCCAGAGCTACCACCAGATCATCCGCAAGACCGTCACTGAACCGATGGGTCTCGACCCGGCCCGGGTTCACGTTCCCGACGGCTTCGCCGATGATCTCGCCACCGCCTGCGCCGCCTACGAAGAGGCGATCGCTGCCGCCGGCGGCGTCGATATCCAATTCCTCGGCCTAGGAACCAACGGCCACATCGGGTTCAACGAGCCGACCTCGTCGCTGTCCTCCCGCACCCGAATCAAGACTCTCGCCGCCCGCACCCGACAGGACAATGCCCGGTTCTTCGCCTCGATCGAGGATGTGCCGCGCCACTGCCTCACTCAGGGCCTGGGCACCATCATGGACGCCCGCCACGTGATCCTGGTCGCCACCGGCTCCGGAAAGGCGCACGCCATCGCCCAGGTGATCGAGGGTCCGATCACAGCGATGTTCCCCGGCTCAGTGCTCCAATTGCATCAGCAGGCGACCATCGTGATCGACGAGGAAGCCGCCGCGGAGTTGGCGCTGGCCGAATACTTCAAGCAGACCTACGCCAACCTGCCCGATTGGCAGCGAGTGAGCCTGTGATGCTGCTCACTGGCGACCAGATCCTCTTCCCCGACGCTGAGGCGCCGGTGGCCGGATGGCTGGAGATCTCCGGGGAACACATCCTCGCCACCGGCGTCGGTGCCGCTCCGCGTCCGGTCGACGAACACCTGGTGGGCCTGGTCATTCCCGGCTATGTGGACGTGCACTCCCACGGCGGCGGCGGGGCGTCTTTCGTTACCGAGGATCCCGCTGTCGTCCGCACCGTGCTGGCGGCCCACCTGCGACACGGAGTCACCACCATGGTGGCCTCCCTTGTCACCGGATCGGTGCCCAACCTCATCCGCCAAATCGATTGCCTGGCGGGGTTGTTCGAATCGGGTGAGATCGCCGGCATTCATCTCGAAGGCCCCTGGCTGGCGGACGAGTTCAAGGGTGCCCATCCTGCAGAGCTGCTCACCGACCCACAGCCGCAGCAGGTCGCAGAACTGATCGATGCGGGCCGCGGCGCGGTGAAGATGATCACGATCGCACCCGAGGGCGCCGGCGCGCTGGAATCCATCGCGATGATGACGGCTCGCGGCGTGGTGGCGGCCATTGGCCACACCAACGCCGACTACGCCACCTGTCGGGCTGCCATCGAGGCCGGGGCTACCGGAGCGACCCATCTGTTCAACGCCATGGCCGGGCTGCACCACCGAGAGCCAGGCCCGGTGCTCGCGCTCTGGGAAGATCCGCGCGTCTACCTCGAACTGATCGCCGACGGCGTCCATGTGCGTCCCGAACTCGTCGCTTTCGTCGCCGCCACTGCGCCGGATCGAGTGGTGTTCGTCACCGACGCGATCGCGGGCGCCGCCTCATCCGACGGTGATTACCTGCTGGGCGCGCTGCCGGTCGAAGTGCGCGACGGGATCGCCCTGATCGCCGGCACCAGGACGCTCGCCGGCTCCACCCTCACCCTCGACCGCGCCGTCCGGAACGCCGTCGCGGCCGGGATCCCGCTGCCTCAGGCTGTGCGCGCCGCCACCCAGCATCCTGCCGACTACCTGTCATTGCCAGAAGTCGGACGGCTTTCCCCGGGCATGCGCGCCGATCTCGCAGTGCTCGATGGCGACCTCGCGGTGACCCGGGTGTTGCAGCGCGGAGTCTGGTTGAGCGCCTGAGTCCGGGGGCGACCAGGCGGTCTCGACACCGCCTAGTCGCTCCCGGTCGCCAACAGTTCGATCAGGCAGAGCATGGTTGCTCTGCCTGCGCCGAAGGTGATGACGTCTACGGCCGGATCCCCGTTCGGGGTTGGCCAGCCCTCTTCGACCAGGATGGTGTTCGGATGGGTGCGCCGCAGCAGTTTCGCTGCTTCGTGAAGGAACCGCACCCGGTGGAAATCCTTGCCCTGGGCCACGATCGGGGTATCGGGATGGGCGGCGCTGATGGCTTCCAGCTCGGTCAGGTCACCGGCCCTGGCGAAGGTGCTTCCCGGAAGGCTGCGGGCGACCTCATCAGCCAATTGCTCATTGATGCCCCAGGGAGTCTGGCCGGCAGCGATGTTGACCGGCGTGTCCAACAACAGCAGCATCGGGGCGCGCACGGGGGCCAGCGGTCCGCGCCGGCGAAACACCGCTGCGTCCAGCGCTGGGAGGCAGGCAATGGGCGCGGGAGCGAGCCTGGCCTCGGCAAGGATGCCGGCGAGCCCGGCCACCCGGTCTGCGGCCTCGAACACCCTGCGAGCCTCCAATCGGCCCTCCTGCACGGCGTCGGCGATGTGGTCTCGAATGCCGCTGACCTCTTCTTCGGTATTGCCCGCACCGATGCACAACAAATCGACTCCCGCCTTCAGGGCCAAGACGGCGGCCTCACCGAGACCGCGACCTTCGCTTGCCCCGGCCATGTCGATGGCGTCGCTGACGATCACTCCAGTGAATCCGAGGTCTTCTCGCAAGAGGCGCAATACCGGCTCCGACAAGGTGGCCGGCCAGTCGGGATCGATGGACGGCACCAGGATGTGCGAGGTCATCACCGCCCACGTGCCGGCGGCCACCGCCGCTCGAAACGGGACGAGTTCGCGCACCCTCAGTTGGCCATGGTCGACCGCGATCGTGGGCAGTTCGCGATGTGAATCGGCGCTGGTGTCACCGTGGCCGGGAAAGTGCTTGGCGCAGGCCGCGACACCGACAGACTGCAGCCCTTCGGTGAAGGCGGCCACGTGATCGGCAACCACCTGCGGCTGGCTGCCGTAGCTGCGCACGCCGATCACCGGATTGAGCGGATTGGTGTTGACGTCGGCCACCGGGGCGAGATTGAGATCGACGCCGGCTGCTCGGAGTTCGAGGCCGAGGTTGCGGGCAACGCTCCGGGTGGTCTCCGGTGCGTTCAGCGCCCCCAGATAGGCAGCTGACGGGTGGGGTGAGCCGGTCCGGTGGTGGAGTCGGGTGACGTCGCCGCCTTCCTCGTCCAGAGCCACCAGGGCGTTGGGATTGGCCGCATGGATCGAGGCCGTGAGCGCTCGCAGCTGATCAGGGTCGACCACATTGGTGTCGAACAAGCACACCGAGCCGAGTCCGTCCGCCAGTGCTTCGAGGAGCCAACCCGGTGCGACCGCACCGTCGAAGCCGGGCATCAGGGTCGTGTTGATCGCGCGGTACAGGTCTGTCTTCACGATTCCAGTCTCAATCCGTTTCGGTGATCAGGGGCTGTGTTTTTCGCCTGGGGAAAACCGGGTGAGCGGATTCTCCCCAGGCGATGGGCATGGTGTCGAGCTTCAGCTGAGCACCTTGCCCCTGGTGGCTGCATGCATTGCTTTGAGCAACGGCTGGCTGCTGCCGGTGTAGCCGAGCTCCAGCGCCCACATGAAGCTGCCCCCGAGCTTTTGCACCCAGTCGGAGTAGAGCACCCGGTCATAGGTGGACAGCGGATCGTCGTAGGTCACAAAACCAGGCTGTCCGTCTTTGCGCAGGAGATAGGGCACCAGGCCTTCAGGGTCGCGGTACACCTGCCATTCACCGCTGGCCAGCATCGGCATCACGTCGGATCCATAGCCGACGGCCGCGACGGCCGCATCCCCGCAGGTCTGGTCTGCGGAGGTGGCGGCCTCAGGGCAGGCTCCGTAGAGGCTGGAAACGCTCTTGTACCAGTAGCCATAGAACGGGGTGCCTTGATTGAGCTGCTTGCGCTTGGCACCGGCGGCGAGCATCAGCTGCACCGATTCCTGGTCACTCTGGCCGGGGGTGCATTCATCGGCTGCGGTGTCGCTGGGAACCTTGAGGATCGGCTCGTTCAGCTGGCCATGGCCGGTCCAGGATCCGGCGCAGTCGTAGGTCATCACGTTGAACCAGTTGATGATCTTGGACAACTTGGGCACCTCGTAGGAGTCGAGGGTCCAGGGCGCGACGTCCTCAGACAGGATCGCCTTCTTGCCCAGCTCCTTGCGCAGCAGGGTGAACATGGTGACCAGGAACTTGCGTTGCGTTGCGTTCTCCGGGAACTCCCAGTCGATGTCGACGCCGTTGTACTTGTGCTTCTTCACCCATCCGGCGACGTTGTGCATCGCAGCCCTCTGGACCTTCTTGCTCTTCGTCGCCAGGGTCGGAAATTCACCACCGATCAGCAAGATGACGTGGTCACCGGCTTGATGGGCCTTCTTCACCAGGGTCTTTTCGTAGAAGCCCTTCGGGATGCTCAGTCCGCCGCTGGTTGTCAGTGAGATGCCGACGTGGATGATGTCGGTCAGGCTGGCGTAGGGGATCAGCTTCGCGGTGTACTTCGTGGTTCCGCCCTGCCTCGCCGGCGCGTTGTAATCGGCGACAAGGCGCTTTCCCGCACCTTTGGCCTTTTTCGCCGCCGCGAGCGCCTTGCTCTCCAGGGCAACCCTGAGGTCGGTGTTCTGCGAGTCCTGGGTGGCCACAGCTCCAGTGGTGGTGCTGGCGCAGGCTGGGACGCTCGGCAGCCCCGACATGGCGAGAGTCAGGGTTGCGGCGAGGGCCGCCCCCACGATGGCCTTCCTTGATTTCATCAATTCTCCTTCTGACTGAACCGGCGGCCGGGCCGACTGCGGTGAGCTGGGTGACGTGGGCGCCAACCTAACCGTTAGGCCAGTTTCTGGAAAGAAGCCTTTCGGTTTTTGATCGCCAGGCATCGCGCTCAGATCGGTGGTACACGTGCGCCAGAGGAGATCGACGTGACGGCGGGCGTGAGGGTCCGGGACGAAGCGTGACCAGACTGTAACAAGAAGGAGTGTTTCTGGTTACAAACTTTCCAGTAAAGTCTTGCCATGCGCTGCCAGTGGCGACAGCGTCACGACGATCCCAGGAGCCGATCGATGAACCGTAAGGCATTAGTCACCATTGCAGCCGGGGCGATTGCCCTCGCAACCATCTTCACAGCCTGCAGCGCGCCCGCGCAGTCAACGCCCACCACCACCGCGGCAACCAAGGCCAAGACCTTGCGCGTCTGGGCGGGCAGCACCACGCCGATCACCGTGGACTTCAACCCCTTCCACGTCGACACCGCGCTGTATGGAACCTACGGCGAGATCTACGAGCCGCTCTTCTTCTTCAACCAACTCTCCGCCGAAGCCCCCAAGCCGATGCTCGGTGAGAGCTACGAGTACAGCGCGGACGGACGCACCATCACGATCAAGATCAAGTCCGGTGTGAAGTGGAGCGACGGCCAGCCGCTCACCGCCGACGATGTCGTGTTCACCATGGGTTACGGCTCGAACAAGAACAAGAAACTGATCTCGGTGACCGCCACCGACGCCACCACCGTTGTCATGAAGTACAGCGCACCGCAGTTCACCTCGGCTTCCCAGCTGCTGGGTTCGACGATGATCGTCCCCAAGCACATCTGGTCGAGCATCACCAACCCGGCCAAGGAGACCAACCCCAAGCCGGTCGGCTCCGGTGCCTACGTCGTCAAGACCACCTCGGACGCGTCGTACACCTTCACTGCGAACCCGAACTACCGCGATGGCGCCCCGCCGATCACCGATGTCCAGTTCCTCGGTCTGGACTCCAACCAGTCCGGCCAGGACATGTTGGCCACCGGCCAACTCGACTGGACCGGCATGTTCGTGGCAAACCCGGATTCGGTCACGTCCACCGGCGCAATCAGCACGATGAATCAGCAGCAGGATCCGACAGTGATCACCACCTGTGCCGATGCCTCCAAGGGCTGCAAGGGTGCTCAGACTGATCCGGCCGTCCGCCAGGCTCTGAACTTGGCCATTGACCGCTCAGCGATCGGGGAGAAGGCCTTCGCCGGCCTCGTCGGCCAGTCCAGCCCCGCGTTCGTCCTGCTTCCCCGTGACCAGAAGTGGCTGACCGACCAGAGCCTCGCCGCCAGCCCACAGAGCCCGAACATCACCGCGGCACAGCAGATTCTCGAGGCTGCCGGCTACACCAAGGACGCCAAGGGCTACTACGGCAAGGACGGCAAGGAGATCGATCTCGACTTGTTCTCTCCGGACGGCTGGACCGACTACAACGACGCCGCCAAGCTGGTGGCAGAGTCTGCTGGCAAGGCTGGCATCAAGATCACCGCTCGGACCGTCTCGGAGGCCGAGTACTGGACCCCGGTCACCAACGGCGACTTCCAACTGGCGATGTACGGCCTGACCCAGTCTGTGGTGGCCGATCCCTTCTCCAACTACGACCAGTACTTCAGTGGTCAGTCCACCGCCAAGGTGGGCGACGCCCCAACGCGGGGCCAGAACTACTCCCGGTACTCCAACGCCACGGTGGACGCCGCGATCGAGGCGGCAGCAGCTACCAACGACGAGGCCGTCAAGAAGGGCGAGTACGCCAAGATCCAGGCTCAGATTTCGACGGACCTGCCCTACATCCCGGTGGTGCTGAACGCCTCCCAGGCCTTCTTCAACACCAAGAACTTCACCGGGTGGCCCACCGATACCAACCTGTACGCCGATCCGCTGCCCTACCTCTCGGTGGCGCCGGCAATCGTCCTGCTCAACCTGAAGCCCGTTTCCTGAATCCTGATCTGCACGGAGTCAACTGATGAGGTTCTACCTGCGACGGATCACCTTCTACATCATCTCTTTCTGGGCGGCGATTTCGCTGAACTTCCTGCTGCCCAGGATGATGCCGGGTGATCCGGCCGCGATCATGATCGGCAAGCTGCGCCGCGCCAGCGGTGGCAGGGAGCTTTCCGAAGAGACCATCAAGGGCATCTACGCCCTGCTGGGCGCCGACAAGAACACCTCACTGTGGGATCAGTACGTGTCCTACTGGGTGCGGTTGTCCCACGGCGATCTGGGCATCTCCTCGACCCGCTATCCGTATCCGGTCGCGACCCTGATCGGCAACGCCTTGCCCTGGACGTTGCTGATGGTCGGTGCAGCCACCGTCATCTCGTTCGCCCTGGGGATCGGGATCGGCGCCTTCGTCGGCTGGAAGCGGGGCACCTGGGTAGACCAGTTGGTTCCAGCAACTGCGCTGCTGCAGTCGATCCCCTATTTCTGGCTGGCGTTGGTGCTGGTGGCGGCGTTCTCGGTGAAGCTGGGCTGGTTGCCGATCGTGGGTGCCTACGACCCGTTCAGTTTCCCGTCCGGACCTGAATGGAGCTGGGACTTCTTGGTGAGTGCGTTGTATCACGCCTTCCTGCCGGCGCTGACGATCGTGATCTCCTCGGTGGGCGGCTGGCTGCTGGGCATGCGCAACATGATGGTCTCCACGATGAGCGAGGACTATGTGCTCACCGCTGAGGCCAAAGGACTCAAGCCGAGCCGAATCCGAGACCGGTACGCCGCCCGCAATGCGGCCATCCCCAGTCTCGCCGGATTCAGCATCGCGCTGGGGTTCGTGGTGGCCGGCTCGATCGTCACCGAGCAGGTCTTCAGCTATCCGGGCATCGGCAAGCTGATGATCCAGTCGGTGCAGGGCCTGGATTACACCTTGATGCAGGGCGTGTTCTTGGTGATCACGCTCACGGTGTTGGCCGCCAACTTCCTGATGGACCTCTTCTACGGTTTGATCGATCCGAGGGTGCGTACCAATGGCTGATCGTCTCTCCGGTATCCGGCATCTCCTGCCGCGCTGGTCGGCCAAACTCGGCACCGGGCTGGTGCTGGTGGGCCTGATCGCCGCCTTCGGGGTGGTTGCTCCGCTGTTCGCGGCAGATCCTCGCGACTCCGGCAACAAAGGTCTGTTGCCGCCCTCGGGTGAGCACCTGTTGGGTACGACCAAGCTCGGCTACGACGTGTTCGCGCAGCTTGCCACCGGCACTCGCGGATCGCTGTACGTCGGCTTACTCGGCGGCCTGTCGGCCATGCTGCTGGCCATCGTGTTCGGAATTCTGGCCGGCTACTTCGGTGGATGGCTGGATGAAGTGCTGATGCTGGCCACCAACATCATGTTGGTCATCCCCGGGTTGCCACTGGTGATGGTGATCGCCGCCTACGTCCAAAATATCGAAGGGCTGGGCGACTTCGCCCGAAGCTCCACCATGGTGGCCTTGATCCTCGGCATCACCGGCTGGGCAGGCTCGGCCATCGTGCTGCGCGCCCAGTCGAGATCGCTACGAACCAGGGAGTACGTCGCTGCAGCTCGGGTGGCCGGCGAGAAGGGCCTGCGGATCATCTTCGTCGAGATCCTGCCCAACCTGGTTCCCTTGATTGCCGCCCAGCTGATCTTCGGGGTCATGTCGGCAGTTCTCGGCGAAGCCGGCCTGAGCTACCTCGGGCTGGGCCCCACCAACTCGATCACTCTGGGCACCATGCTCAACGACGCCCAGACCGGACAGGCCGTCGGTTCGCAGGCCTGGTGGTGGTTCGTTCCGCCGGGTGCGGTGATCGCACTTCTGGGCACCGGACTAGCCCTGATCAACTTTGCCATCGACGAGATCGTCAACCCGAAGCTGCGCCTGGCCCCGCAGGCGGCTCGCCGCCAGCGTCGAGCCACCAAGGACGGCCGTGGGGTTGCTGGAGGAGGTGCCTTCGCATGACCCTTCGACAGGCTCGGGGCGCCGTCGGCGAACCCGTACTGACAGCGAAGAATGTGTCCATCACCTACGCCGTCGACCCTCCCGTGGAAGCGGTGCAGGACGTGAGTCTCACCCTGCACCGGGGCGAAATCCTGGGCTTGGCCGGGGAATCCGGCTGTGGTAAAACCACCTTCGCCTACGGAATCAACCGGCTGCTGAAGGCGCCGGCGGTGATGACCTCTGGTGAGGTCAGGTTCCATGACGCCGGAGGCACCGATATTGATGTCACTGCCCTGGATGGCGAAGCGCTACGCCGCTACCGCTGGGACAAGGTCTCGATGGTCTTCCAGGGGTCGATGAACTCCTTGAACCCGGTGATGAACGTCGGCAAGCAATTGGGCGACGTCTTCACCACCCACCGCCCCCAGATTGGTCGCCGAGAACGCGAACAACGCTGTGGCGACTTGCTGAAGCTGGTCGGTGTCGATCCGGGCCGGCTGGCGGCTTTCCCCCACGAACTCAGTGGTGGCATGCGCCAGCGGGTGATGATCGCCATGGCATTGGCACTGGATCCACAGGTCATGATCATGGACGAGCCCACCACCGCGCTGGACGTCCTGGTGCAGCGCGGCATCATCCGCGAAATCATGCGGCTGCGAGAGCGATTGGGCTTCGCGGTGATCTTCATCACCCACGACCTGCCATTGCTGATCGAGATCAGCGACCGGATCGCGATCATGCGCGAAGGCCGGATCATCGAGCAGGACACCGCCGAGAACATCTATCGCCGGCCCACTCAGCCCTATACCAAGCAACTACTGACCAGCTTCCCCAGCCTCACCGGGGCCAGGGGCGGCTTCGTCCGAGGAGGTGCGGCGTGAGCAACAGCCTCGAGGTACGTGACCTGTGCAAGGACTTCCGGCTGCGACGCGGGTTCCGTTTCGACACCCTGCACGCCGTAGCGGATGCCAACTTCGTCCTGGAGCCTGGTCGCACCGTTGCGCTGGTCGGCGAGAGCGGTTCGGGGAAATCGACGATCGCCCGGATCATCGCCAAGCTGGAGACACCGACCAGCGGCCAGGTGCTGCTGGATGGAGAACCGACGAATTTCGGGGGCGCGAGGCTCGCCGCTTACCGCCGCAAGGTGCAGATGGTCTTCCAGGACCCGTTCGCCTCACTCAATCCGTTCCACAGCATCGCCCACCACATCGAACGGCCGATCCGCATCCACCACCCCGAGCTGAAACCCGCTCAGGTGCGTGAGCGTGCTGCCGAACTCCTGGAGCGGGTGCAGCTGGGCGCCACCTACTTGGAACGGCGTCCGCATGAGCTATCGGGTGGGCAGCGCCAACGGGTCGCGATCGCCCGAGCGTTGGCGCCGGGAGCGCGATTCATCATCGCGGACGAGCCAGTATCGATGCTGGACGTATCGATCCGGGTCGGAGTGCTGAACCTGTTGGCCGATCTCCAACGGTCCGAAGGCCTCGGGGTGCTCTACATCACTCACGATCTGGCCACAGCGCGCCACTTCTCCGACGAAATCCTGGTCATGCACCGAGGGGTGATTGTGGAGCGCGGTCCGGCAGATGACGTCATCCTCAACCCACAGCACGAGTACACCAAGGCGCTCCGCGAAGCCGCTGCCGACCCCGATAGGCTCGGCCGGCTCCGCGACGAGGTTCGAGCCGAAACTTCAGGAGGCACCGATGAAGACTGATCCTGGCACCCAGTCGTGGCTCCGGGCGCACAACGACCGGGCAGCGCTACGGCTACTTCTCGACCACGGCCCCTTGAGCCGTGCCCAGCTGGGTGAACTGTCGGGGATGTCCAAGCCGACAGCCCGCCAGATGGTCGCTCGGCTGGAACGGATCGGACTGATCGCGCCGTCAGGTCAGGTCACCGGACAGCGAGGGCCGAATGCTGTTGCTTATGGCGTCCGCGCCGACACCATCACCGGGGTAGCGATCTCCATGCTGGCAAATGGCATCCAGGCCGTCCTGGTCGACCCCACCGGTACCGAGCACGAGATCGTGGAGTTGGCCACGGCGGGACGGCGGCGCTCGCCGGCCACCGATGTGACTGCCGCGGTTGCCGCGGCTTGTGCTGCTGCCGATCTGAGTTGTGACAGCGTGAGTGTCGTTGCCATCGGCGTCCAGGCCGCAGTCGACGAGGCGGCCGATTCGCTCTCCCTCACCGACACCCTGCCCGGTTGGCCGGCTCAGGGGGCGCGTGCGCAGCTGGAGGCCGCCACCGGGCTGACGGTGATCCTGGAGAACGACGTCAACCTTGCCACCATGGCTGAGCGGGTGATGGGCGTGGCGGCTGGTGTCGATGAGTTCGCCTACCTGTGGGTCGGGCACGGCATCGGGCTCGGCGTCGGGCTCGGCGGAGTGGTGCAGCGTGGAGCAACCGGCGGCGCCGGTGAGATCGGCTACCTCGAGGTGCCGCGTTCGGCAGCACTGCTGGATCCGGACGCCGAGGACTTCACCGATCTGCTCGGTGGCCCTGGAGTCATCCGGCTCCTCGGCGGTGAGGGCGAAAGCTTGGAGCAGGCGCTGCCCCTGCTGGCCGGCCAACCCACCCTGATGGCGGGATTGGCCGAGCGAATCACTCTTGCGCTGCAACCCATCTGTGCCGTTTTGGACCCGAACCTTGTCGTCCTGGGCGGTCCAACCAGTCTCGCCGCCGGGGATCACCTGGCCGAGATGGTGACCCAACGCATGGCTGGCACCTGCCCTGGGCTGCGCGTCCAACTCAGCAGCGTTGGTGACCAGCCTGTGCTACTGGGCGCCCGTCGGCTGCTCGTCACCACGCTGCGGGAGCGGCTTGAAGCACGGATCAGCCAATCGATCGAGAAAGATATCGAAGGAGAATCATGAAGCTCGCCATCGTCGGAGGCGGCTCGACGTACACCCCAGAACTGATCGATGGTTTTGCCCGCTACCACGCGGTGTTGCCGTTGACCGAAATCCACCTGATCGACCCCGACCAGGATCGCCTGCGGCTCGTCGCGGGAATGGGTCGCCGGATGTTGGCTCGGGCCGGTTGCCCGATCAAGATCGTGGCGACCTCCGATCTCATCGCCGGGGTCGACGGTGCGGACGCCGTACTGATCCAGCTCCGCATCGGTGGCCAGGATGCTCGCCAGCTCGACGAGACCTGGCCTCATGAGGTGCATTGCATCGGCCAGGAAACCACCGGACCAGGAGGCTTCGCCAAGGCACTGCGGACCGTCCCGGTCATGCTTGACATCGCCGAGACGATTCGCACCCATGCCAAGCCGGACGCCTGGATCATCGACTTCACCAATCCGGTGGGAATCGTCACCCGGGCCCTGCTGGAGGCCGGACATCGCGCAGTCGGGCTGTGCAATGTGGCCATCGGCTTCCAGCGGCGCTTCGCCGGAATGTTGGGAATCGAACACGAGGAGGTTCAGCTCGGCCACGTGGGCCTGAACCACCTCACCTGGGAGCGAAGCATCACGGTGAACGGGCGGGATCTGCTACCTGAGCTGCTGTCGGATCGCCTCGGTGAACTGGCCGAGGAGGTGGAGTCTGCCCCGGCCGTGCTGGCCCAGCTGGGCATGGTCCCCTCCTATTACCTGCACTACTACTACGACCACGATCAGGTCCTGGCAGAGCAGCTCCACGAGCCCACCCGCGCTGAGGCTGTGAAAGAGGTGGAGCGGGAGTTGCTCGGGCTGTACGCCGACCCGAGCGTCGACACCAAGCCGGCAGCCCTGGAACGGCGCGGCGGCGCGTTCTACTCCGAGTCTGCGGTGGAGTTGATGGCCTCGATGCAGGGTGCCGACACCCCGCCGCGGGTGGTCAACATGCGCAACGACGGCCTGCTGTCCTTCCTGCCCGACGACCATGTGGTGGAGGTTCCGGCGCGCTTCGTCGATGGACGTTTCGTGGCCGAGCCGGTCGCGCCGTTGCCCGACGACATCAGCGGCCTGATCGGCGCTGTGGCAGCCTATGAGCGGCTCGCACTCGATGCTGCCGTTCATGGCGGCCGGGATCGGGTTGTGCGTGCGCTGCGGGCTCATCCGCTGGTTCTCCAGCATGAGCGGGCCGACAAGCTCGCCGATCTGTTGTTGGCGGCGAATCGGGACTTCCTGCCATGGGCATGAGCCCCGTGGTGGTCGCCGTCGATGGCGGCGGGACCAAGACCGATGTCGTGGCGCTGCGTCCGGACGGCGAGGTGGTCGGTCGCGTCCGTGGTGCCGGTTCGAACGCGCAGGTGATCGGCTTGTCGACTTCTGTCGCGCTCATCGATGCGCTTGTTCGCGAGGCCTGCGGGACGGCTCCGGTGGCCGCGGCGGGGTTGTACCTGTCCGGTCTCGACTTGCCGAGAGAACTGGCGGCGATGGGTTCGGCCGTGAAGGAGTTCGGCTGGGCCAGCAATGCGGTCGTCGACAACGATCTCTTCGCTCTCCTGCGCACCGGGACGGCGGAGCCGGATGCGGTCGCTGTCATCTGTGGAACCGGGATCAACGCTGTCGGTGTCCGTGCTGACGGTGCCCGGGTGCGGTTCCCCGCGCTCGGGCAGATTTCCGGGGATTGGGGCGGCGGCTCCGGCATCGGCGGTGAAGCCCTGTGGCATGTCGCCAGGGCCAACGACGGCCGAGGCCCGCAGACGGCATTGACCCAGGCCGTCCTGGAAACACTGGAAGTGGACTCGGTGAACGCCCTGATCGAGCAGCTTCATTTCGGCGAGCGGGACTACGACCAGCTCAACGCCCTGGCGCCGGCGGTCTTCGCTCTGGGTGATAGCGATGAGGTTGCGGCCGGTCTGGTCGACCGTCAGGCCAACGAGATCGTCACTTTGGCCCTGACCTGCCTGCGCCGACTGAACCTGCTCGACCGTCCCGTCCCGGTGGTACTGGGCGGGGGGATTCTCGCAGCTGGCTATCCCCGACTGATGGCCGCGATCACCTCGGGGCTGGCTGCTGTCGCCGGTTCGGCCCGGGTGATTGCGGTACCCAGCCCTCCGGTAGTCGGGGCAGCGCTGCTCACCCTTGCTCGCACCGGAGCCGATGATGCAGCGCTGGCCAGGGCTGCGCGGTCATTGTCCTGAAAGCCAAAGTCACGAATCGAGTGGTTCCGGCCCACCGGGACCGATGAGTAGGGAGTAGCGAAATGCGTGTCGAACGCAGCGTGGTGGTGGCCGTCCTGGCTTCGGTGCTGGCGGCATCGGGGTGCGCGGCTGCGCCCAGTCCGACCGTCGCGAACACCCCAGGCGCGACGACGGCGAGCGCCGGCAGTGGGTCGGCCAGCCCTGCCCCTGCTGCTGGACTCGATGATCCGGCGAAGAAGGAAATCGCCATGGAACTGGTTTCCAGTGCGGAGAATTCCTCGCTGGACTGGAAGGCGCAGTACGCCTACCTGGAGGACATCAAAGACGGGCGCGGCTACACCGGCGGCATCATCGGATTCTGCTCCGGAACCGGCGACATGCTGGAGCTGGTGCAGGCCTACCAAGCCTCCGCACCTACCAGCGACACCGTGGCGGCCGACCTCGCGAAATACCTCCCGGCGTTGAAGAAGGTCAACGGCACCGCCTCGCACGCAGGTCTGGGGGCCGGATTCGAGGCTGCCTGGAAGGCTGCCGCTGCCGACCAGGCGTTTCAGCAGGCGCAGGACAGCGAGCGTGACCGGGCGTACTTCGACCCGGCGGTGAAACAGGCCAAGGCTGACGGCCTGGGCACTTTGGGCCAGTTCGTCTATTACGACGCGATGGTCATGCACGGGCCTGGTGATGATGCAGCCAGTTTCGGCGGCATCCGCGCTGCGGCACTGGCCAAGGCCGCAGCACCCAGCGCCGGTGGAGACGAAACCACCTACCTGAACGCCTTCTTCACCGCCCGCATCAAGGTGATGAAGACCGAGGAAGCCCATGCCGACACTTCCCGGATCGATGACGCCCAACGAGTGTTCCTGAAGGCCGGCAACCTCAACCTTGACCCGCCGCTGGAGTGGAAGACCTACGGCGACGTCTACCGCATCCCTTGATCGTCGAGGGGGCCGGCACTGTTCTGGGTTCGCCGGGTCCTCGCAATGGCTGTCATTGCTGACAGTTGTGTGTACTCACATTCATTTCACTAGGAGGTTTTCTTCATGAGACAGCGCACCTTCGCTGCCGGGTTGGTCAGCATTGCCCTGGCCGGCGTCTTGTTGACCGTGGGTGGTTGCACACCCGGTTCCACTCCGAGTTCGACCGCGAGCCCGACCGCGAACGCCTCGGCCGCCACTGCCAAAATTGCCCTCGGCTACTACGCCGGCGACGCGCCGATCGTCTACTCCTCGGTCACCTCCTTCACCTCCTACATCAACGCCGTCTCTGCTGCCCGATTCGAGATCAACACTTCCGGCGAGGTCACCGGAACCCTGCCGAACACTGAGCTGATTCCCTTCGACAAGGCCCACAACATCCACACCTACGCCGGCGTCTACGATTCGGCCGGCAATGGGTTCGACGGGAAGCTTGCGCACACCGCGCTGGTGACCAACAAAGACAAGATGATCGCGAACCTGGTCAAGCTGGCCAAGACCGGCGGCTATGAGGGCCTGAACCTGGACTTCGAAGCGATCGAGATGGCCGATCGCGACGCCTACACCGCGTTCGTCACGGAGCTGGCAACCCAACTGCACGCCGACGGGCTCACCCTCGTGCTCAGCGTTCCCGCCAAGCCGGCCGACGACAAGGCCGATGACTGGTCCTACCCCTTCGACTATGTGGCGATCGGAAAGGTCGCGGACCTTCTTCAGCTGATGACCTATGACGAGAACGGACCCGACTGGAGCGATCCCGGACCGGTCGCGGGTGCTGATTGGGTCGAGTCCTGCCTGAAGTACGCGGTTTCGGTGGTCGAGCCTTCGAAGCTGCTGCTGGGACTCGGGGCCTACGGCTACGACTGGGATCTGACGGCCCACCAGAAGACCGGTAGCTACCCGGCCTCCTTCGTCGCCTGGACCAAGTTCTCCGACTGGCTGAAAGTGCCCGGCGCGGTGGAGCATTGGGACCAGACCACGCTCTCCCCCTCGGTGACCTACACCCTCAAAGGCCACAAGCATGAGGCTTGGTTCGAGAACACCAAGAGCATCCAGGCAAAGACCGCCTTCGTGCCCAAGTACAACCTGGCCGGATTCGCGATGTACGCGATGGGCCAGGAGGATCTCAGCTTCTGGCAGGCCGCCAAGGCCGGCATGACGCCCTGAAGACAGTGGCAATCGAGGATTCAGTCGTGATCACAGATCCGAACGCCCCAACCTTGGGGCCCGGCCCGGCAGTTTTGGCTGTCGATGTCGGGGGCACTGCGATAAAGGCTGCCGTGCTCGACCGCTGTGGCCGTCTCGCCGGGGTGAGCCGACAACTCACCCCGCGCTCGGCCACCGATCCCGGCGGCGCCGTGGTGGACGCTGTCGTCGACCTGCTCGACGAAGTGTCGGCCACCAAGGAGCCGATCGGGGCGGTCGGTGTTACCGTCCCCGGGATTGTCGACGAAGCCAGCGGACGCGGCATCCGCTCAGCCAACCTCGGCTGGCGGGACTTCCCCTTCCGTGACCTGCTCACGGCCCGCACCGGATTGCCGACCGTGGTTGTTCACGACGTCCGCGCGGCCGGCGAGGCTGAGGCCCGGCTGGGCGCTGCCCGTGGAGTCGAGGACGCGGCGGTCGTCGCGATCGGAACCGGCATCGCCGCAGCCCTTCGGGTCGGGGGCCGCGCCTACACCGGGCGCGGCTATGCCGGCGAAATCGGTCACGTTGTTGTCGATCCGTTTGGACCAGCGTGTGTGTGCGGGCAGACCGGCTGTCTGGAGGCCATCGCATCCGCCGCTGCGATCGTTCGCCGCTATCAGGAGCGCGGCACCCATTCGGTCGCCAACGCCGCCGACGTGCTCAAACGCGTGGCGCTCGCTGATCCAGTGGCCGTCCAGGTCTGGAACTCGGCACTGTCGGCTCTGGGGGTCGGCCTGAGCCTGCTGACAGCGGTGATGGCTCCGGAGGTGATCGTGCTGGGTGGTGGCCTTTCGGAGGCCGGAGCCGTCCTACTGGACCCTTTGCGCGAACAGCTCACCGCCCGCTCCCCCGGACTCAGTGTCCCCCGACTGGTCAAGGCAGAGCTTGGCGAGGACGCGGGCACCTGGGGTGCCGCGATCCTGGCCCGCGAGGCGTTTGGACGCCCGGTTGCGGGCGAGGCCAACAACTGCTGACCCCCATGAATGGGGTCAGTGCCCAGCCCATCGGATGCCTCCTTGAGCGGCGGGATCGCGGGAGACGCCGATTGCCCGGGCTGGGTCTCTTCTGAGGGAAGGGTTCCAGCCCGGGTCTCAATGGCCTGGCTCGGGGAGAGAGTCAGTTGGTGAGCTCGAAGATGCTCTTGTTCGGGTCGTAGACGCCCCAGATGTCGAGGGCTGCTTTGAGCTCGGGGTGGTCGAGGGCGTATTCGACAGGCGACACGCTGAGCTTCCACGCCTCCGCAGCCTGGTTGAGTGCTGCCACACCACCCTTGAGGCCCATGGGATGGGCGTGCATGGATGCTCCCGCGCCGATCACGATGTCCTCACCGAGGTCATCCATGATCTGCCCGATGAGCCCTGGGTGCGTGCCAGCCGCCGGGCAGGGAAAGGTCGCCTTGAGATCGTGAAGCTTCGATAGCAGCGCCTGCCCGATTCGGACGTAGGTTTCGACCGGGCTCAAGATCTTGCCGTAGGAGCTGTTGTAGACGACGATCTCGGCCCCTTCCAGACGCATGAATTTGCCAAGGATCAGGTGCGATGGCATGCCAGTGTCCGGACCCATCAGGCTGGCGCCGGCGTAGCAGGGGTGGGCCAGCAGTGGAACGTTGATGGAGTCGTCCTCTGCCAGCGCCCCCAGCGTGCCGTAGCCGGTGGCGTGGACGTTGAGCATGAGAGCCTCGACACCCATGTCAATGGCGTGGTGGGCCTTTTCGAACATGCGGTCCGGGCGGTCTGTGACGTTGGGCAGGTAGACGCACTTCTTCCCCGTCTCCTGGAATGCTCTGTCGGCCGCGCGCAGGCAGACCTCGATGCGGTCGTAGAGCGGCGCGTGGACGGGGTCGGCGATGAGCTCGTCGTCCTTGACCAGGTCCACCCCGGATAGGGCCAGCTGGTAGAACTGGCGCTCGATCACATCCAGCGGGATGCCGGTGCACGGCTTGATCATGGCCAGCGTGATCGGCCGGTCATGGATGCCCAACCGGTCCCGGAGTCCTTGGGTGCCGAAGCGTGGCCCCTTGAACCCGGCGGTGAAGCTCTTCGGAAGTTGGAGGTCGAGCAGCTTGAGGTGGCCCACCAGCGAGATGTTGCCGAAGACCGTGGAGAGTAGTTCGGGCAGTTGCTGGCCGAAGTTGCGCCAGGGGAAGGCGATCTGCACAACGCAGGTGTGCGCTCTCTCGACCACCCCTGCTGCAGGAGGAATGTCGAACACGTTGATTACCCGGCCGACGAAGTTCCGCCGCACCTCGTCGGTCTCGTCGGGTACCCGCATCCATGTCCCGGTGGTCTGTTCGACCGCCATGGCGCCGGCGCGCATCAGGATGTCCCTAGTCTCCGCCCGCATCAGGTAGGTCGCGACGATGAAATCTTCAAGGTCAAGCGACTCGCTCTGGCAGAAGATGATGGGATCGTAATTGGTCTTCATTTTTATGGCTTCCTTGGTATTAGTTTCTTACTTGTCGGTCAATGACAGTCCGTGTGGTCGCGTACGCTTGGCGGATGACCTCCTCCGGAGTCATCTCCCAATACTCTGGCCGGAATGTCTCGATGGACACCATGCCGTCGTACCCCGTTGCCGAGATGTTCCCGAGGAAGTTGTCCAGGTCAATCTCACCAAAATCGCAGAAGCGACGATGGCAGTGATCCAGGACCCCGATGGGAAAATCGTCTGAATTATTGATGTGCACCGCAAATATCTTGCTGGGATCGACCTCGCGGATTGCCGAGAAATCGTTGAGCTTGTCCTTGCTGTAGAGATTGAAGGCGTCGAGGGTCAGCCCGACGTTGTCGCGATCGACGGCCTGGACGATTTCCCAGGCGAACTCGACATCGCGCACCGAGAAGCCGATGTTGCCGACGGGCTCCCAGGCCAGCGAGATGTCGTAACGGCGAACGAGATCGGAGAGCCGCCTCAGGATGCGGATGCAGTCAACCGCCACCTTTTCGCGCGAATCCGGGTAGGGACCATCGTTCCAAGGGTTCACGAACGGCGGCACAACGATGAAGTGCTTGACCCCGATCTGTTGGGCCACTTCGCAGCAGAGCATGAAGGTTGCTAACAGGCCTCGCTCACGGTCATCGCTCTTGCCCTGGGTGAACATTTCGCTGTAGACGTACAGTGCATTGATGGCGTGCGGCTTGAGCCGGTGAGTATCGAAGAATGCCTTCAGCTCCTGGACGGAGTGGGTCTTCAGATAATCGATGAGCATGTCGTCGCGGATTTCGATGTAGTCGAAGCCGTAGCGATCACATAGCACGAGATCCTGCTCCAAGGTTGAGCAGTCTTTTGCAGTGGCTTCATTGAAGGAGATCTTCATGTCTTAACCCCTCTAACCCTCTAGAAGTTCGGAAAATGAATCTACAAAGCGGTGACACATGCTTTGGAGCTCTTCGCGTTCGTTGTAGCTGGCGCCGTCGAATACCCCGATGACGTTGAAACCTGCATCGATGCAGGTCCGGGCGGCCTGCGGAGAGTCCTCCAGAACCGTGCACTCGGTCGGGCTGGCAGCGAACCGCTCCGCGCATGCTTGATAGATGCGAGGGCTCAACTTGTCTGCTTGCACCTCGGCGATGGTGAGGATCAGGTCGAACAGCGGCGAGATTCCCGTCCGCTCCAGGGCGGGTAGCACAAAGTCGCGTTCCATCGCTGTGGCGAGGCAAACTCGAACGTCGTTGGCGCGGAGCTGCTCGATGTATTCCTGCGCATGGTCGCGCAGCGGGATGACGTCGTGGTAGTTGCGGCCCATCTGCGACCGCCAGGCGTGCACGATCTCCTCGACCGAGTCGGGAAGCCCGAAGGTCTCACGAAAGTGAATGGCGCCACCAGTCACCCCCAGCGGCTTGACGACGCTGAGGATGTCTGGCGGGGGCACCATCCCGCGTTCGGCAAGGAAGTCATGGATGACGTCTTCCCAGTACCCGGCGGATTCGAACAATGTCCCGTCAAAATCAAGGATGGCGACCTTCATCTGGCGTTGACCTAGACCCCAGCGTCCGCCAGCGCAGGCCTGACGTCCTCAGGTGCACTTCCACTGAGACCGTGCTCGGCTGCATATCGACCCTCATACCATGTGCGGAAGACGATAGTGATCCACCCCAGCACCAGCCCGAGCAGCGCATAGATAGCGATGGCCATGCCCACGTTCAGGAAGCTCGCCCCCGGCATGTACGTCATCAGTCCGAAGAACATTCCCGCCGAGATGAACATGGGCGGCATGAGATTGAACAATGAGATGCGTTCCAGACTCAAGAAGATGATGCAGCCGACGCAAAGGCCAAGAGGCATTGCGAAGATCCCGATGGATGGGCCAGTGCTCTGGGCAATCAGGATGATGGTGATGGCGGCCACGATGCCAGTCAGGTAGTTGACGTAGGCCTTGGCGCCACCCTTTACGTTGCAGCCGGCGAAGAAGTACACCGCCCACGCCTGGAAGGTGATGAAGGCGAACCCGAGGTTTCCGGTCGGCATCAGGACCTTCGCCAGGTTCTGGTCCAGCAGGCCGACGCCGAAGGCGAGGATACCGATGAAGGTCGGAATGAGTAGAAACTTGTGGAAGGGCATTGCAGAACTCCTTGTCAGCGTAAATTGTTGAGTGAGGCGAAAACTGGCTTCATGTCTTGCTTGAGCAGCGCTTGCTGCGCCGAGAACAGTTCCTGATACTTCGCGTTGGTCTTTGGGTCAGGGACGTAGGAGTCTTTGGCTTCGATCCAGCCGGTGATGGCTTCCTTGAGGTCAGGGACATCCCCGACCGCGAACGCGGCAACCGCGATGTTGGACACGATCGCGCCTTCGTTGCGCCTGAGGGTGTGTACTTCGGCATTGAGCATGTCGGCCTTGATCTGGTTCCAGAGCTGGCTCTGGCTGCCGCCTTCGGTGATCGTGATCCGATTGACCGGAATGCCGTTTTCCCTGAGGGTGTTGGTGAGTGCCAGGTATTCGAAGGCGATCGATTCAAGAATGGCCCGCCACATTTCACCTCGATCGGTCGCTGTGGTCATGTTCAGGAAGCAGCCGCTGGCGCCCTCGAGCGGCCCGGCGCCGCCTTGCAGGTATGGGAAGAAGAGCGTCCCGTTGGCGCCCGGTTCCACCTTGGTCGCCAGTTCCTGGATTTCGTCGTAGAAGGATGCATCGTCTTGGCGGCCACACACGTTGTCTCGGAACCAACGCAGCGAGAGCCCACCAGTGACGATGTAGCCCCAGTAGAAATAGGTGTCAGGCAAGGTGCCGATGGAGAAGAGCAGGTTGGAGTTGCGGCTGATCTCCTCGTTGATACCGTCCACCATCACGGTGAACATGGCGGCAGTGCCAGCGACATCGGCGGCCATGCCTGACTCGACCAGCCCGCAGCCGAGGTTCGACTGCATGGTGTCCCCGGCGCCGGCGACGATCGGGATGCCAACTGGCAGGCCAGCAGCCTCGGCCTGCTGCAAGGACAAAGTGCCCACGATGTCCCACGGATTCACAATCTTGGGAAGCAGGTTCATCGGGATGCCGAGGCTGCTCATCTGCGCCGGCGACCAGACCTTCTTCACCGCGTCATAGCCAACCAACCAGCCCGAAAGGGTCGCGGTATCGATGAAGGTGTCCTCGGCCCGAAGACCGGCCAGTCGGGACAGGACGTAGGGGCCATTGTTGAGGATCTTTGCCCCTCGCTTCTTGAACTCCTCGTGGTTGTTGATCATCCAGCGAGCGATTACCGGCGGGTAGAACGCCGCGACCGAACCGTTGCCGCTCTCGGTCGCCCAGATCGGTTCGAGTTCTTCGTTGATCCACTTCGCGTCCGCCGCTCCGCGGGAGTCCAGGTAGGGGATGTAGGGCGTGATCGCCACCCCGTCGCTATCGACCCCGACGACTCCGCAGATGATTCCGTCGCCACAGATCGCCCGGACATCCCCCGGATCGATTCCGCTTTGATCCAGACACGACCTGATGCCCTGAATCACCGAATGCAGGTACTCGTCGACATCCATCTCGGCCAAGCCCGGGCCCGGGTAGTGGATCGTCGTGGGGATCTGAGCCTGCGCGACACAGGTGGTGTCGTCCCTATAGATCGCTGTCTTGGTGCTCTGCGTGCCGCAGTCAAAACCAATGTAGTACTTGGCCATGAGCCATTCCCTTCCTAGGTGGCTAGTAAAGCTCTTGCTGTATTCAAGTCAGTGCAAAGGGTATTGAGATAGCCTCCGACCAGAGTGGCTCTGATCGCTTCGACCTTGTTGAGACCCATGGCCACGCCGATGACGCATGGGCATTTTCTGATCTGCTCGGCACGAATCCCGATGAAGAAGTCGGTCCGTTCATCAAACACTTCCTTGCCATCGGCATCAATGAAGGAGGCCCCGATGACGGCCTTGACCCCTCGGCTGAGGGCCTCCTGGATTTCTTCTCGACTGACCGCGCATTTGGCCAAGGTGGATTCCGGTGAGGCTTCGCCAATGCCGAGCAGCATCGCGCCGAGCTGCGCATACTGGTCGAGAACCGGCCTCACTCCGTCGTTGGCCTCGAGCTCCTCGCGTACCGCGCGATTGCGCACGATCTGCGGGACATTGAGCACCATGTACTTGCTTGGATGGCGCTCGGAGAATCGTTGGCAGTTGTCATTGGCGTACCAGGACGCGCCTTCATAGGACTGGCCCGCGACAAGGGGTACGAAGAGCAGGTCGTGGCAGTTGTACAGGTTGGTGTGAGCCGAGCACGCCGCCACGGTGTAACCGGCAGAGACGCCGACGACGTCGCCGTGAGATAGCACGGAGGTAGCCAAGCGGGACAGGCTTCGCGCAAGGACGCGCAGAGGATCAGAGGCGCCCCTGGTATCCACGACGACCGCATGGTCGACGCCGAACCGCTCGACCAATTGTCGGGCGGCGCGATCCTCCTCGCAGAATGGGTCGTTGATCTGAACGGAAAATACGTTGCTTCGCTTCGCTTTCGTCAACAACTTGCTGACCTGGGACCGCGAAATATATAGCTGCGCCGAGATCTCCTGTTGACTCATTCCCTGGAGGAAATGCATCTTACAGACTTTGACCATGAGCCGGAGCTCTTCAGTGCTATTTTGAATTGCCATCTGCTTCTCTTTGGATTCAACGGTGAAACCGCCACAGGAGTCGGATGACTCGCCGTGGAGAGGCGCCCGCATTGGGAGGCGATTGACCGCAACGCTAGGGGGCGTGTGCACACCCGTCAACCGACTCCGCACATTCGGAACAAATGTTCCAAAATTCGGGTTGCGAAAGGGTCAATCTCACCTGGTCCGCAGCTCGATGGGGGCTGCTCACCCCGTCCCGAGAGATACCGCAGGGTTCGACGGTGCTCAGGACGCCAGAGCTCACCGCGCGCCTGGGGTCGGACTGCAGCCGAGCAGGCCATGGCAGTCACGACCGATGTTGCTGACGCCACCCAGGTCTGGCGGCTGGTCGATGCCACGGTGCAAAAATTCGGTCAACTCGACGTCGTCGTCAGTAATGCCGCCGGCTACGCCGCTGGCGACATCACCGAACTGGACGAGCAACGCTGGCATGCCCTGTTCGCGACCAATGTCGATGGGCTCTACTACCTGGCAACGGCAGCCCTCCCACACTTGGTGTCCTCTGGAGGCAACCTGATCGCGGTGTCGTCGGTATCCGGGCTCGCCGGCGACTGGGGGCAGGCCGCCTACAACGCCACCAAACATGCCGTTAACGGATTGATCCGTTCCCTAGCCCTGGACTACGGCGGTCGCGGCGTGCGGGTGAATGCCGTTGCACCCGCCTTCACCCTGACCGATATGACCGCTGGCATGGGAACCAGCTCCGAGGATCTCGCGCCGTTCGTGAACCGAATCGCCCTCGGCCGCCCCGGCCTCGCCCAGGACGTCGTCGGACCAGTGCTCTTCCTGGCCAGCCACGATGCGAGCTACATCACCGGCACGGTGCTCACTGTGGACGGCGGCACCAGCGCCTCAACTGGGCAACCCCACCTCTGAGGGCGACTGCCCGACTCGCAAGACGGCGATCTCCTTGGGGGTGGCTGGTCTCGACGCCGCGATGCCTCCCGGCTGGCTTCAGCCGACCAGGGGGCTGAGGAGTTCCTTGACCTGAGCTGCGGTGGGGACGCGTCCGGAGAGGACGACCTGCTCGTCGACGACCAGCCCTGGGGTGCTCATGATGTTGTAGGAGGCGATGTCGGCGTAGTCGGTGACCTTCTCGAAGGTGGCGTCGATGCCGAGCTCGGAGACAGCTTGCTTGGCTGCCTTCTCGAGATTGACGCAGTTGGCGCAGCCCGGGCCGAGGATCTTGATGTTCACTGGGTGTTCTCTCTTCGTTGTGGTTACAGGATGGCGTTGAACAGGTAGCCGACGGCGATGATGCCGATGGCGGTGACGGAGACGAAGACGGCGATGAGCTTGGGCTTGAGGACCCGGCGCAGCAGGATCATTTCCGGCAGGCTCAGGGCGACGGTGGCCATCATGAATGCCAACAGGGTGCCCATCGGCATGCCCTTGGCATACAGCGCATCTATCAGCGGCAGGATGCCTGCTGCATTGGAGTACAAGGGAACGCCAACCAGCACGGCGATCAAGACGGCGAAGGGATTGTCGGCGCCGGCGTAGGTGGCGAAGAAGTCTTCGGGCGCCCAGCCGTGGATGGCTGCGCCAAGCCCGATCCCAACCAGCAGATAGGGCCAGATCTTGACAAGAATGGAGCGCACTTCTTCGATGCCCATCTGGATGCGATCATCCCAAGTGAGCCCCACAGTGGAGTCGATCACCTGGCCGCGCAGCTTCGTTTCGAAGACGAACGGCTCAACCCAACGCTCCAGCTTCAGGCGACCAATCACGTAGCCAGCGACGATCGCGATGACCAGACCGGCGCCGACGTACAGCAGAGTCGGGCCGATCCCGAACAGCCCCAACAGCAAGGCGATGGCCACCTCGTTGATCAGTGGGCTGGCGATCAGGAAGCTCATCGTCACGCCCAACGGGATCCCGGAGGCAACGAAACCGATGAAGGCCGGCACCGCGCTGCAGGAACAGAACGGGGTCACCACACCGAGGGAGGCAGCCAGGACATTCCCGAAGCCCTCTCGCTTCCCGCCGAGCAGTGCTCGGGTCCGTTCCACGCTCATGAACGAGCGCAGAACCGTGACAATGAAGATGATCCCGGCCAGCAGCAGCGCGATTTTGACCGTGTCGAGGAAGAAGAACTGCACTCCGCTGCCCAGCCGGCTGCTGAGGTCCAAGCCGAACACGCCACCGATCAACCAGTCCCAGAAGGGCTGGTTCACCAGGTAGAGCGTCCACCAGATCACGGCGGCGAGCAGGAGACCGCCCCACCTCTGGAACGACTTGCGTCGCGAATCGGCTTGGGTGGTAGTGGTCATCTAATCACCGTCAGTTGCCGCGCGACTGAGGCCGGGTCGGGCAGTGCTGCATGCAGCCGCTCCAGCGCGCCCTCGGTCAGGGAGTAGTCGATCCAACGCCCGCGTTTGGTCCCCTCGACCAGGCCTGCTTCGCGCAGCACCTTCAAGTGGTAGCTGAGCAGGTTCCCTGGGATCTGAGGTTCGGGCTGCAGGTCGCACACGCAGCGCGTCCGTCCGACCAGCAGGTGGAGCAGCTGCAGGCGGATCGGGTCCGCCACTGCGGCCAGCAGTGCCGCCCCTCCCTGTACGTCAGCCATTTTTGAATCAACCATGTTTGAAGGATGCTCCCGAATCAGTAGGGGTGTCAAGTCAGCCGAGGAGGCCGACCATGGGTCGTTCAGCGAGCAGGACCAAGGCCCCCGCAAAGACCGGGTCGAAGGGAATCCCTGGACGCGGCTCGCCCGCAGCCAGTCCGCTCAACTCGCCCAGATCCGCCCCGAGCGGATGCCGGCGACCGTACGCACCACCACGGTGACCCAGGCGGTCAGCAGACCCAGATAGGCAAGGACGCCAAGACCCTCCAGAACCGGCGACTGCCAGGCGCGCGCCAGGGTAGTGGTCGCGGCGGTGTAGGCCCCCAGCGGGAAGACGAACGCCCACCAACCCAGATGGAATGGCACTCCACCCTTTCGCAGATAACGAACCAGGAGGGCAACGGCCAGCGCCAGCCACCACAAGCCAAAACCCCACACCGCAGTACTGGCCAGGCGGGTGATCAGGCTCACCGTGTTTGCCAGGTCGCCCCACAACGAAGCGCCGGCCTTGGCCACCGCGATCGGCGCCAGGGCTGCGACCGCGATCGGACCCAACCCGATCCACACCGTTGGCGCCAGCGGCGCCGGCGGAAGGGGATGCAGGATCAGTCGGTCATAGACCAGGCCCAGCGTGAGCAGGAACAACACAAAGCCCATCCCGTAGAACGCGTAGCTGAGAGCAACGAGGAGCCCGGCAGTGCCCGGGTCGGCTTGGGCTGCCAGAGGTGCCAGGACCATCGGAATGATGATGGTGACCACGGGCGGGATGAACCAGCCACCGTTGACCGAGGCTGCCGGCGGCTCCCCGGTGATCAGAATCATCGCGAACGCGACTCCCATGACCAAGGCCACAACGACGCCGACTGCCGCGAGGATCGCGATGATCAAGGTTGCCGTTGCCGGCGCGAAGAGGCTTGGGCTCACCACGGATGTCATCAGCGCAAGCACCAGCAGGCCGCCGGGCAGGGTGGCATGCATGGCGCCCTTCACTGGATGACGGAAGTCAGCCATGGCTGCCCCGGTGTGCGCGACCCATCGAACCGCGTAGACCACGAGCAGGACGGCTCCCAGGAGATAGGCAATCATCGCAAGCGTGATGCCTAGAGCCCGGGCGGCGCCAGCGATACTGGCCAGCCCGCCGGGGTTGTTGTAGGTGGTGATGGCGAGGATTCCGGTGCCCATCACCGAGGCGAACCAGCCCGGGTTCAGGTCCCGGATCCGCCCCCTGATCGCCACGGCGGGCTCAGGGTTCGGGAAAATCGGTGTCGTGGTCATGTGAGTGCCTGTTCCTTGACTAATGAGGTCTGGGCCCGAGCCGCACCGGCGTCGGCGGGTTCGAGGGATTGCGCATCCTCAAGTTCGAGGGTGACGTTGGTGAGCCCAAACCGGTCGGCGAGTTCGGCCCTGACCAGCTGGGCGACCTGTTGGGCCTGCTGCAACGTGGGCCGCCCGGCGACCACGATGTGCGTCGAGCAGGCCAGGACGTCGGAGGCTAGGTTCCACAGGTGGAGGTGGTGGACGTCCCAGACACCGGTGACACTCCGCAGGGCCGTCTGCACCTCGTCGACGTCCAGGCCGGAGGGGGTGCCCTCCATCAGGATGTGCGTGGATTGCGCCAGTAGCCGTCCACCCGTCCACAGGACCAGCACCGCAATGAGCACCGAAGCCAGCGAGTCGGCCCACTCCCAGCCGAACGCCCAAATCAGGGCCCCGGCCACCAGGGCCGTCAGGGAGCCAGCCGCATCGGTGGCCAGGTGCACGACCGATGCTCGCATATTCAGGCTCTCGCCTTCTGCCCGGTGAACCACGACAGCGCTGACCACATTGACCACCAACCCGATGGACGCGACCGCCATCAGCCCCACCGCATCCACCGGACGCAAGGCGGGGCCAGTGACGCGCGAAAACGCCTCAACGATGACCCACACGCCGCCAGCCACCAGCAGCAGGGCACTGACCTGGGCCGCGAGAACCTCGGCGCGGGCGAACCCGTAGCTGTGCCGCCGGCTCAGCGGACGCGATGACAGCAACACCCCGGCAATGGCGATAGCCAGCCCTAGGACGTCGGCGACCAGGTGACCGGCATCGGCCAGCAACGCCAAGGACCCGAAGGTGATCCCGCCGATCAGTTCGACAACCAGGAACGCACCGTTCAGCCCGAACGCCAAGGCCAACGCCCACCGCTGGCCGGGGCGCGCAGGTCCCACGTCATGCTCAGCCATATGCGCAGTCATCGCGCGGCAGTCAACGGTCTTGCCATCCGGCGAGCCGGCCAGAAATTCCTGGTCACTACAGCAGGTCTTGAATCAAACATGGTTGAACCGTAGCACTGCTCCAGGCCTGCCCGCGCCACCCAAGAAGGGGCCGCAGCACGTCTCCCGGCAGGCATGGGCTCCGCTTGCACCCCCGCCGTGGCGGGCGTAACGTTCGCAGTAGATCAAGAAATCTTGAGCCAACAGTATTTGAACTATTAGGAGTTCCGATGACGACACCCGTCCCTACCTCCGACCAGATCCTGGCCAACATGAGTGCCTCCCTCAACGGGGCCGTCCCGGTCGCTGCACAGCTGGCTGGAAAGGTGGCACCCGAGGTGCTGCTCCGCCACGTCCAGGACAGCGGCTTCGCGATGCCAAAGGACGGCACTGGCGCACTGACCGAGGAGACCCGAACCCTGATTTACCTGGCCGTAGCGCTGGCCACGGGCAGCCACGCCTGCGTCGAAGCCATGACCAACAAGGCTCAAGCTCTCGCGATCGAGCCGGCCAAACTCCTGGAAACCTTCAAGATCACCCGATTCGCCGAAGCCACCCGCGTCCTCGGCAATGCCGAGCCGCTGCTCGCCAACCTGGCCTCTCGCAACTGACCTCCTCGGCACCTCCACCCAGACCAGCGCCATGACCCCCACCACCGCCGACGGGCCTGCCTCCAGCAGGGGAAACGCGCCGCCGCAAGAACCGACCGAGGCAGCCTTGGTCGCACCCACTTTGGGCGAACTCGTGCGAACGACCGCCCACCTGGGCGCCGTCGGCTACGGCGGTCCCGCGATTCTCGCACTCATGAAGCAGACCTTGGTGACCAAGAAGAGGTGGATCACCGAGAGGGACTTCATGGACGCCCTGAGCCTGGCCCAGGCGCTACCCGGCGCCACCGGTGTGACCGTCCTGGGCTACATCGGGTTCAAGCTGAAGAAGATCTGGGGCGGTGCGCTCGCCCCACTGGGGTTCATCACTCCACCGACCCTGCTCATGATCGTCCTGTCGTGGGCCTACTTCACCTACGGCCAACTCTCGTTCGTCAGGTCGCTGTTCGCCGGCCTCGGCGCCTTGGTGGTCGCACTGCTGCTCAACGCGTGCATCGTGCTCGGCAAGTCAGTGTTCCCGACCCTCAGCTGGGCCGACTGGCGAGGAGCGGTCATTGCCGCAGCCAGCTTTACGGGCGTCTATTTCCTGCACCTGAACGCACTGTGGGTCGTCCCCGGAGCAGCTCTGCTAGGCCTGTTGCTGTTCTTCCCCGCTGGCCGACACTCGAAGGCGTCCGCCACCGACCATTCCGACACCACAGCGGGGCGGCTCCCGGCCCGCGCGTTCGTCCCTGCTGCCCTGATTGGGATCGTCGTGGCCGCCGCATTGGTGGCGCCCGACACCAGAGAGCTGATGGCGACCTTCCTCGGAATCGGAGCCACCGCCTTCGGTGGCGGCTTCGGCAGCATCCCGCTGATCCAGGCCCAGGTTGTCGACGCCCACGGCTGGCTGACCACCAAAGAGTTTCTGGACGGAATCGCCCTGGGTCAGATCACGCCCGGGCCGGTGTTCATCACGGCAACCTTCATCGGCTACCGCGTCGCTGGCATCATCGGAGCCATCATTGCAACTCTGGGCGTATTCCTCCCCTCGGTCGCCGCAATCATCCTGATGGCCGACCTACACGCCCGAATCCAAAACCACCCGGCAACCCGGGCCATCATCAAGGGCCTGCAAGTCGGCTTCATCGGGCTGATCCTCTCGGTCACCCTGCAATTCGCCACCAAGTCGCTGCTGTCGTGGCCGGAATGGCTGATCTTCACCGCCACCTTCGTCTACGTCGGCGTGCTGAAGAAGAATTCACTGTGGGCGATCCTCGGCACCATCGCGATTTCGTTGCTGTTCCTGAACTGAGCCGTGACGGCCCGCGCCGACAAGCTCAGCACTTCCCCTAGAGACCGAGCGAGGCCATCAGGGCGCGCACGCGTCGCTCGAGCTCGTCACGGATGGGACGGACATCGGCCACCGACTGACCAGCCGGGTCCTCGACGTCCCAATCCTCGTAGCGCTTGCCGGGGAAAATCGGGCAGGCATCACCACACCCCATGGTGACGACCACGTCGGCGGCCCGGACGGTCTCATCGGTCCAGGGTTTGGGGAACTCCCCGGAAATGTCGATGCCACGCTCAGCCATGGCAGCGATCGCGGCAGGGTTGACTTCGATACCAGGCTCGGAGCCGCCGGACCAGGCCACGGCATTGCCCCCGGTGAGGGCCTGGAAGAACCCCAGTGCCATCTGTGAGCGGCCAGCGTTGTGGGTGCACAGGAACAACACAACGGGCTTGCCGTCCTCATGTTGGCCCTCGATGCGGGCAAGAGCTTGGAGGCGCTGGCGGGCAAAACGTTCGGCGAGCATGGGGAGGAACTTCGTCACCTTCGCGCGGTCGGCGAACTGGTCGAAGGAGCTGGCGAGAAAGCGCTCCACGGTCTCGATGCCGTAACTGCCATCGAAGTCCTTGGCAAGACGGGCCGAGGCCTGCTTGAGAGCGAGTTTCTCGTCGGCATGGAGGCTCTCCCAACTGCGCTCAGAAACGGAATGGATGCTCATCTGGCCCCTCCTTGGAAACTGGCGGCCAGACGATCGATCCGGCCGGTGATGTCGGTGAATGCCCCGTCGAAGGCTTCGGAGCTCTCGACGAGCGCGGGGTCGGGAACTGACCAGTGCAGTGGCTGGGTGTCGAGGTCCTCGTAGGCGCGATCGCAGACCGCAATGATCAGTTCGTCGCCGGCCAGCACGTCGCTGGTGAGCTTCGGCCGGGATGCACTCAGATCCAGGCCGTGCCTGCGACCGATCGCAATGGCACGAGGATGGACCCGACGTGCGGGATGGGTACCGCCGGACGCTACCGGGATGTCGCTGACGGTTCGCCAGTAGGACTCGGCAAGTTGGGAGCGCGCCGAGTTTTGAGAGCAGACGAAGGCGATCCTGGGTGGGCGGGCCAACGCCTGGGCTCCGATCAGGTCGTTGCAGGTGCTGGTGCGGGTGACGTAGCTGCGGCGGGCGTCGCCCTCGGATCGCCGGCGCACGATGAGCCCGGCTTCCTCCAGGACGCGCAGGTGGTGCGCGATCAGATTGGTGGTGATGCCCAGCTGGGCGCCGAGCTCCCCGGAGGCGAGGTCGGCGTGGGCCAGTAGATCGATGATCGCCAGGCGGGAAGGGTCGCCGAGAGCGGCGTAAGCGCGTGCCCGGGCTTCGAGTTCGACAGTTGACATCCCGCATTGCCTCCATGATGATTGAGGCAATAGTAACTGAGCCATTGTTGCTGTCAAGCCCGAGCCGGACGCGTCCGCCGGAGATTCGAGGAGCCAGGTAGATGAGCAAGCCCACCGTCCTGTTCGTGTGCATCCACAACGCCGGCCGCTCCCAGATGGCCGCAGGTTACCTGCGCCATCTCGGCCGGGGCCGGATCGATGTGCTGTCGGCCGGATCGACACCGGCCGATGCCGTCAACCCGGTCGCCGTCCAAGCCATGGCCGAAGAGGGCATCGACATCGCCACCGAGCAACCCAAAATCCTGACCACCGAGGCGGTCAAGGAGTCCGACGTGGTGATCACCATGGGCTGCGGTGACACCTGCCCGTTCTACCCGGGCAAGCGTTACGAGGATTGGGTGCTGGACGACCCGGCCGGCCAGGGCATCGAGGCCGTCCGCCCGATCCGTGACGAAATCCGCAGCCGAGTCGAGGCGCTGATCGCCGAACTCACCCCGGCCGGTTAGCTCAATCCCGGCTCGCCGGACACCACCTGATCAACCCCTCGCGGCCTTGCCGCATCAGGTCCGGTGAGGTCGGATGAACCCACCCTCGTACCCGAACATCGCCGCCGCCCGTCATGGCGATAGTGGATGAGGAGGGGCCATTGTCTTTCACGGTCACCGCATCATCGCCCTCAGCAGCGATCGCCCGGCATGTCCGCGAGGGATTTGTTTGACTGCCGACCGAGTTGCTGGGTGTGCTCGTAGGAGGTCGACGAGGCGATGCCGTCCACGATCCCTGCCGGCGCCGGTCGAGAACGGCAGCCGGAGGGCTCATTTCTCCCCCACCCATCCACCCGGCGTGGGTACGGCTGGAACACCCCGGGCGCAGAAGCCCCAGACACCTCCATCGGCGAATTGCGCCGTTGACTCCGCCCCTGGAAGGACGCCCGACCAAGACCTGAACAGGTCGAGCGAAACTCTTGACACCTCGACGGCGGGGGTAGAATACTTCACCTGTCAGACAACCGGATGGCTAACACGTGGTGTCTGACTTGGAAGCTGGTTTGAGGTCCGCAACAATGCTGTTGGAAGGAGGGAAATGGTTCCGGCATCACCCAGGCTAAATCGTCGTTCGATTGCCCAGCAGGTTCGAGATGATCTGCGCAGCAGAATGGCGAGTGGAGAGATCGCCTCGGGGGCACAGCTGCCTTCCGAGCCCGAGTGCTGCCGAGTTTACGGTGTCTCACGAGCCACGGTGCGAGAAGCCTATCGATTGTTGGAGCAGGAAGGACTGATCGACGTCCGACCCGGAACCGGTCGTTTCGTACTTGCGAATGTCCAGCGCCAGATGCAGGGATCGGTCAACATCTTTCGAAGCATGACCGACTTCCTGGACGGCGCGGGATACCAACCGGTCACCAAGGTCATCAGGCTTATTACCAGGATGCCCACTGCCGAGGAAATCGACATGCTGAGCCTCGCACCGAAGCGGGAGGTGATCGAACTTGAGCGTCTCCGGTTCAGTGATGGAGCGATGATCGTCCATTCGCTGAATGTCTTCGATGCTCAGATTCTGACCACCAACCTGGAAAAGGTCGACTGGACGGGATCAGTGGTGGAACTTTTTCGTTCGTGCGATCTCGATGCCGTGTCCTCGATCATCGACGTCAAGGCAGTCAGCCTGCCCGCCGACATGGTGGAACGACTCGCTCTGCAGACTTCGGACGCGTGGTTGCGCCTGTCCGGCCCGGCCTTCGACAAGCGAGGTCGGCCGCTGTGGTGGTCACAAGACACCGTACGTGGCGACGTCCGAACGATCCGGATCGTGAACCGGTCCGACCCGAACGAAGACTAGCGGCACCGTAATGGTCGGTGTGTGACAACTCCGTCCGGACCACAGATTTGTACCTCAAACCCAGCTCTGTGATTGTTGATGACTTAACGATTATCAATGAATTCAGATAGGGGCTATAGATGAACCGCACTGCACGGTACACAGCATTGGCGCTCGCACCGTTGATTTCTCTCGCATTGTCCGCATGCTCGTCTCCTGCCGCAAGCAGCAGCTCAGCATCACCGTCAAGCAGCGGCAGCGCTGCCATAAGTACCTTAAAGCCGGGTTCCATTACTGCACTGACCATGAGCGACGGAGCTCCGTTCGCATCCATCCAGAACAATGAGTGGACCGGCTACGAGATTGCGTTGCTCAAGAAGATCGCAGCCAATCTGAACCTGAGCATCGAATTCACTGCCCGTGACTTCGACACAATCATTCCGTCGGTCGCCGGCGGACAGGCCGACATCGCCTTCGTTTCAATCGCCGACACCGATGCCCGGCGTGCGAACGTCGATTTCTCGCTTCCCGACTACACCGGGACCAACAATCTCGTCGTCAAGAATGACTCGCCCATCAAGAGCAGCGCGCAACAGGTCGGCGAGAAGGTGGGTTCAGACATGACCGGCAAGCGGGTCGGGGTTTTGCAGGCGAGCATGGGGCTGCAGTACGCGAAGACCTACTTCACCGGCGCCGAGTTGGTGACCTACCCGAACAACAATGCATCGATCATCGGCCTCAACTCTGGCAGCGTCGACTCCATTCTGATCGACGGCCAAAGCGCCTACCTCTACCAGGACCAGTACCAGGTGCGCACCGCCTTCACGACGATCGACCCGGCCAACCGTGGCGCAGCCATCGTCATCAGCAAGGACCGAGGCGCGCTCCGGGAGGCGATCAACGCCCAGCTACGCACGCTGCTGCAAGACGGGACCATCGAGGCGCTGCTGAAGCAGTACAACCCGAAGGAGCCGTCCGGCCCAGTAGTCCAGTTCCTGAAGGACTACTACGCCAAGTTCCCGAACAACACCTACCCGAGCTGACCAAAGCCGGCCAGCTCACCAGAGACGGCAAGGTTCTGCAAAGAGCCCTCTTTGGCGACTCCTAGCGAGGTCTCGGCCGACGGCGTCCGCCGGCTTCCCGACGCAACGACGTCGGCCGGGTCCTCCCCAACAGACAAGCGAGATCGCACCATCATGTTCTTTGACATTGAGCGAATGCTCGAGGTTTTCCCAACTCTTCTGTCCACGGGTATCACCAACACCCTCATTTTGGCCTCGGCATCGACGGTCTTGGGCTTGGTCTTCGGGCTCCTTCTTGCGCTCGGAACAATCTCGAAGGTGCGCCTACTGCGATTGTTCTGCCGCATCTACATCGATGCGTTTCGAGGGCTGCCAGCAATCCTGACCATCTTCCTGGTCGGCGCCGGATTGCCGATGGCGGGTTTCCACCCATTCGGTTACGACTCTTATCCCTACGGAGTGACCGCCCTCGGCCTGATCTCGGCCGCCTACATCGCCGAAATCTTCCGGTCCGGGATCGAGGCCGTTCCTGCCGGCCAACTGGAGGCGGCACGCACCCTGGGCATGCCTTACCTGACCGCGATGACTCTGGTGGTGGTGCCCCAGGGCATCCGCAATGTGTTACCTGCTTTGACGAACCAATTCATCGGAGCGATCAAGGACTCCAGCCTCGTGTACATCCTTGGCTTCACCGTGATGCAGCGAGAGGTCTACCGCATCGGCCAGGACGCCGCACAGGTGACTGGGAATCTGTCGCCCCTGGTGGCGGCGGGCCTCACCTATCTAATTCTCACTGTGCCATTGACCTACCTGGTCAACTACATGGATCAGCGCCTCAAGCGCGGCCCCAAGTCCGCGGACGAGACCACCCCGACGCCGGGCGCCACAACAGTCGCAGCGGAGGCCACCCCCGCCCTGTTGGAGCCGGTCACGGACTCGACCGCAGCTCCGGCCACCCATCCTGACTCGACCCCGCCGGCTCCCAGTGGCGTCACGCTGCCCCGGCGCGGCAACTCCGAGGCAGCCCTCGATCGGCAACCGGCACTGCGGCTTCAGGGAGTACACAAGTCATTCGGGCAGCACAAAGTCCTTCGCGGCATCGACTTGACCATCCGCTCCGGCGAAGTGGTCTGCATCATCGGCCCCTCAGGCTCGGGAAAGTCGACGCTGCTGCGAGTCTCCAACCGCCTGGAGGAGGCCGACGCCGGCATGGTTGAGGTGAACGGCGAGGAGATCACCGCACGCAAAGCCGACGTCAACCACATCCGCAGCAATATCGGCATGGTCTTCCAGAGTTTCAACCTCTTCCCCCACATGACCGTGCTCAAGAACGTGACCATCGGACTGCGCCGGGTGCGACGACTGTCGGCGAGCGCGGCCGAGTCCGTCGCAAGAGAACGGCTGAGGGATGTCGGCCTCGACATGAAGGCCGAAGCCCGCCCGCTGCAGTTGTCGGGCGGACAGCAGCAGCGGGTGGCGATCGCCAGGGCGCTCGCGATGGACTCACAGATGGTCTTCTTCGACGAGGTCACCTCCGCGCTCGATCCCGAACTCGTCAAGGGCGTCCTCACGATCATGACTCGGATGGCCGAGAAGGGCATGACCATGGTCGTGGTGACCCACGAGATGGGCTTTGCCCGCCACGTCGCCGATCGGGTGATCTTCATGGATGACGGAGTCATCGTCGAGGAGGGCACCCCCGATCAGATCTTCGATTCGCCCCAGACCGCGCGACTCCAGAGCTTCCTTTCACAAGTCCTGTAACACCACAACAATGGAGAACGACAGATGAACAGCAATTCCCGGCCGGTGGCTGCTCCGCGCCCCGCATTCGTGGAGAACCCCCAGCTCGTCGATCAGCAGAAGGCTTTCGGACGGCAGATCATCACCGATGGCATCGAGACACTTTTTCTTGTCGGATGCGGCGGATCACTCTCGGCCTACGAGCCTTCCGTATTCGCCCTGCTGAACCAGGTGCCTCAGGTCGTCGTGCAACCGATGACGAGCGACGAGTTCAATCACCGCAAGCCGTGCAGGCTGGGCCAGAAGTCCATCGTGCTGGTCGGCTCACACACGGGTACCACCAAGGAGACCGTGCGCGCGATCGACACCGCCAAATCAGCGGGAACGAAGCTGGTCGTCGCACTCACAAGTGACCCAGCGAGCCCACTGGCGACTCGCGCCGATCTCGCCTTCACCGACCGGCCGACCAAATGGGCCTGGGACCCGAAGGAGATCACCATGGCCCGAATCACCCAAGGGGTCTTCGAGGCTGCCGGCATCGCTCAGCCTGGCCTCGATGAGGCGCTAGCTGCACTCCCCGTCGACATCCCGGGGGTGTTCAACGACCTCGACCCCGCGCTACATCAGATCGCCGAAGATCTCGCGGATGAGCCGCTCACCTACGCCATCGGCTCGGGACCGATGGAAGGCGTCGCGCGATCCTTCGCGATGTTCTACATGCAGGAAATGCTCTGGCGGCAGGCGGCCGCCTACAACGCCGGCGAGTTCCTGCACGGGCCGTTCGAGATGACGCAAGCACAGCTGCCCCACCTCGTCCTGCGCGGCGAGGACGTCACCCGCCCAATGACTGAACGAGTCCTCAGCTTCTTGTATCGCTATTGCGAACGCGTCCACGTGATCGACAGCCGCGACTTCTCTCTGCCAGGAGTGCCTCCCCAGGCCAGGGCGGAGGTCGCACCAATCGTCATGAGCGCGGTCACGACTCGCCTTGCCCAACACCTGGAAGCAGTCCTCGACCACGACCTCTCGACCCGCCGTTACATGTTCTCGGTTGATTACTGAGCGTCCGAACTAGAAGGAGAAGTGATGATCGACTTTCACACACACCTCACAGCGGTGCAGGGGGATTGGCCCCCGGACCCGGAGCTCAACCGCGCCTGCGAGGAGATCTTCGGCATGGGTCCATTCCAGCCGATGAAGACATTCCTCGCCGCGATGGACGAAGCCGGAATCGACCAATCGGTGGTGCTGCCCATCGACTGTACGACTGCCCATGGCTGCAAAATCTTCTCAAACGAGCAGATCGCCTCGATCGTGGCCGACCAGCCACGCCTGATCGGGTTCGCGTCGGTGGATCCCAATCGCCGACAGGCACCGAGCGAACTTGAGTATGCGGTGCGCACTCTGGGTCTGCGTGGGCTCAAGCTCGACCCTGCACTTCAGGACTTCGACGTAGCCGACCGCAACGTCGCCTATCCAGTCCTGGCCAAGGCCGCCGAATTGGACATTCCTGTGGTCATCCACACCGGACTGAGCTGGGCTCCGGTAGGACGCTCGGCGAAGGCAAACCCACTGGCGCTGGAAGCGGTAGCCCACGATCTGCCCGAACTCAGATTCGTGATTGCGCACTTCGGATTCCCCTGGGTTCGTGAGGCCGTCATGCTGGCACTGCGCTTCCCGCAGGTGTACCTCGACACAGCCATCATCTACAGCGGGAGCCCGACCGACTCGGTCGGCAGAACCTTCCGCCACGAGGTTGGGATGGACGTGATCCGGCGCAGCCTGCGAAACCAGATCGTGTTCGGCTCCAACACGCCCCGGATCCGTCCCAAGCGAATGTCCCAGGCCATCACGTCCCTCGACCTAGACCCGGATCTCTATCACAACATCACCGAAGGAAACGCCCAGAGGCTCCTCGGAACGAAGGAGGCATCATGATTTCCCAGGTACTCCGGATCGCGGTCGACACCCCCTCCGACACGGCCATGATCGAGATCACTGAGACTGTAAAGCAGGCGGTGCTCGAATCTCCGGTCGCCAGCGGAGTGGTGTGGGTCACCACAACGCACACCACCACCGGCATTACTGTCAACGAGGGCTTGCCTGACGTCGAAGCGGACCTCATCGCGATGCTGCGGCGATTTGCCCCAACCGAGGACCCCGCTTACCTCCACGCCCGCTGGCTGCCCAGCGACGGAGCGATGGCGATCAACTCCGCGACCCATCAACGCGCCGCGCTCCTCGGACCACAGGTGGCCTTCCCCATTGAGAATGGCTCCGTGGTCCTCGGCTCGCGACAGTGCATCTACTTCGCCGAGCTCGACGGGCCACTCCGCCGTACCTACCTGATCCACATCCTTGGGGAAGCGAGCCCGACATCCACCGATCTCGGAGAGAGCGCTCAACACTGATGACCATGTTGACCATGCAGAAGGTCGCGCCGATGAGCGAGGCCTACCTGTTCTTCACCTTCGAACACTTCCTCGACACGGCGGTGCAGCAGGGCCTGAAGGTGATCGACGTCTATGGCGGAGCGCCGCACATCTGGCTGGAGGGCTGGACTGCCGCCAAGGCAGCCTCTATGCGGGAGCAGATCGATACCCGCGGACTTTCGGTGTGCAGCTACACCCCCGAACAGGTCGCCTACGCAGAGAACATCGCCGCCAAGGACGACGATCTCCGCCGGGTCAGTGTCGAGTACTTCCGACGGCACCTTGAGATCGCCCGGCAGCTCGGCGCGCCACAGATGCTGGTCTGTTCCGGGTGGGGCTATCTGGACGAGCCGGTTGAAGGTGCCTGGGAGCGGTCCGTGGCGTCGATGACACTGATCGACCGGCGAGCGCGGGAGCTCGGGATCCGGCTCGTCTACGAACCCCTCCAACCGAAGGAGACCAACCTCGTCACAGACCTGCCGACTGCGGTCAAGATGATGCAGGATCTGTCCTCGGACAACATCGGCATCTGTGTGGACACCGTTGCCATGGCCGTCGCCGGCGAGACCTTGGACCAGTGGTTCGACGCCTTCGGCACGCTGCAACACCTGCATCTCAACGACGGCGAAACTCACGGTCAGATGTCCGGCCACCTGACCTGGGGCGACGGATCACTACCTCTGGATGAGTACCTCAGCGAACTCACCAAAAGGGACTACAACGGCTTCATCACCCTGGAACCGCTGAACCTGAAGTACCGGCGCAACCCGGACGCGGCTCTAGCCCAGGGCGTCCGCCAGGTGCGGGCTGCCATCGAGGCCCAGCAATGAGGGCGGCGGCTGTGGGCGACAACTGCATCGACGTCTATGCCGAACTCGACACCGCCTACCCCACAGGTAACGCGGTGGACGTAGCCATCCATCTGGTTGAACTCGGCGTGCCAACATCCTTCATCGGCTTCACCGGGGACGACCACTACGGCGACTGGCTCGAGGAGACCCTGGCGGCCGAGGGCTTGGACCTCACCCGCTTCGGACGGCTGCCCGGATCGACCGCGATCGCCGAGCTTGGGCTTGATGGCGTGGAATGCCTCCACCAGAGGTATCGCGAAGGAATCCAGGCCAAAGTGCGGTACACCCCCGAGCAGGTTTCGTTCGCCGCTGCGCATGACCTCGTGCACAGCGCCCCCTGGGCCCACCTGGACGAGCATCTTCCCGCGATCCGTGCCGGTGGGGCCAGGATCAGCTTCGACTACTCCGACCGTCATGATCGGCCGGAGTCGCTTCGAAGCCTTCCCTTCGTCGATTTCGCCTTCTTCTCCGTCCGCGAACAGTCCGACCAAGCTGAACGGATTGTCCGCGAGGCTGTGCAACGGGGGGCCGGCACGGCGGTGGCCACCTTGGGTAGCGCCGGGAGCCTGGGCTTCGACGGTACCGACCTGATGAGTTGCCCCGCGGTGCCAGCGATATCGGTGGTCAATACCGTTGGCGCCGGCGATTCCTTCATCGCCGCCTTCCTCGACGCTGCCCTCCATGGCCGCACCCTGAGTGATTGCCTCGCAGCCGGTGCCGCCTTATCGGCAAAGGTCGTCGGCTGGTTCGGCCCTTGGGAGCATGCACCGCTGCGCAATGCGGCCGGAACCGTCCCGAAGGATTGAGCGCACTGCGCAACGCGACGGCCAGCCAGCTCTACGCGGTCTCCGATGCGACCAGAACGACCATCGACCCTCATCGCAGGACAAGTACCAAGAACCCAAAGCGGTGCGGATGGGCCGATGATTCTCTGTTCAGGCGCGCCAGGGGGTGCTGGGGCGAGGAGAGATATCAGGGCTCTCCTCGGATCTTTGCTCTTTCGTCGCCGTCGCTGATGACGTTCGTGACGAGCCGCCGATGCGCGGTTACCGGTGGTACCGCATTGATGGTTGCATCGATACCACCGGCGTGTTATCGTTGATGACATGAGCACGAGATCAGTGATAATCGAGGCGGCGGCCGGCCTCCTGGCGCACGCGCCGAGCGGTGACATCTCGACCCGCGCAGTCTGCGAGGCTGCCGGCGTGCAACAGCCGGCGCTCTACCGGCTGTTCGGCGACAAAGAGGGTCTGCTCGCGGCCACCGTCGACTATGTGTGGGACGAATACCTGGGCATGAAGCGCGCCGCCGAACGCTCCACCGACCCGCTCGACGACCTGCGTTCCGGATGGGACAGCCACACAAGGTTCGCGATCGCTCACCCGAACGCCTACCGCCTGCTGTTCGGATCCGGCGCCCTTGGACAGGCCGAGTCCGCGGCCGAGGCCATGCGGTTGCTGCGTGAGGTCCTCGATCGGCTGGCCGCACAGGGACGGCTCCGGCTCGACCCTGAAGTTGCGGCACGACTGGTGATGGCGGCCAACACCGGCGTCGCTCTCGCACTGATCCTGCACCCCGAGCTGTACCCCGACCAGCGGTTGTCGCCGATGCTGCGCGACATCGTGCACGGCGCGCTCGTCGCCGATGCCGCACCAACCTCGGATGCAGGCGAGTCTGACCGCGTCGCGGCTATCACCCTGCAGAACATGCTTCCGGCCAGATCCGGCGAGTTGTTCACCGATCGCGAAGCCGGCCTGCTGGACGAGTGGCTGGAACGCATCCAGTCCCGACCTCGTCCCAGCTGAGCGCCGCCACAACACCACAAGCTGCAACACCACAGCACGTCTCCCGCCGTGCGGGGACGTCCTCCAGCGCGCCGGAAATGGGCGCAGAACACCCAGAATTCACATCAAGGAGAACCCATCATGACCACCACCATCACCACCACTGGCACCACTGAAACCCCGCGGGTCGCCCTCGTTACCGGCGGTTCGGGTGGCATCGGCCGCGCCGTCGTCGAACGGCTTGCGGCCGATGGCATCGCCGTCGCAGTGCACTACGCAGGCAACTTGGCCCGAGCGGACGAGGCTGTCGCTGCGGTCATCGCCGCAGGGGGCCGTGCGATCGCCGTCGGCGGGGACGTCGCCGACGAGTTTGCCATGGCAGCTGCCTTCGACGCGGTCGAGGCGGAGTTCGGCGGAATCGACATCGTCGTGAACACCGCGGGGATCATGCTCCTCGCGCCGATCGCGACGCTCAACCTCGACGACCTCGACCGGATGCACCGCACCAATATCCGCGGCACTTTCGTTGTCTCTCAGCAGGCCGCCCGCCGGGTCCGTTCCGGGGGAGCAATCATCAACTTCTCCACCTCGGTCACCCGCACCCAGTTCCCCACCTACGGGGCCTACGTTGCCAGCAAGGCCGCGGTCGAGGCCATCACCTTGACCCTCGCCCGCGAACTGCGAGGCAAGGACATCACCGTGAACGCGGTAGCCCCCGGCCCGACCGCAACCGAGCTCTTCCTCAACGGCAAGGACGAGGCCACCATCGCGAACCTGTCCAAGGCCGTCCCGCTGGAGCGACTCGGCCAGCCCGACGACATCGCCGAGACGGTCGCGTTCCTCGCCGGCCCCGCCCGCTGGGTCAACGGCCAGGTCATCTTCACCAACGGTGGACTCGCGTAGCCGACCCTCGCACGCCGGGCGGCGGCATGCGTCGCCGCCCGGACCCGCAGCACCTCATCGAAGGACATCATCATGAACAACATCATCGTCATCACCGGCGCCTCCAGCGGCTTCGGCGCCCTCACCGCCCGCGCCCTCGCCGACGCCGGCCACACCGTCTATGCCGGCATCCGCGAAACCACCGGCCGCAACGCACCCCAGGTTCAAGCCGCAGCCGACTACGCGACCCAGCACCACGTCGACCTGCGCGCCATCGAGCTGGACGTGAACTCCCAGGAGTCCGTCGATACAGCGATCACCCAGATCGAGACCGAGCACGGCCGCATCGACGTCCTCATCCACAACGCCGGGCACATGGTCGTCGGTCCCGCCGAAGCATTCACTCCTGAGCAGCTCGCCGAGCTCTACAACGTGAACGTGCTCTCCACCCAGCGAGTCAACCGAGCGGCGCTTCCGGGCATGCGCCACCGCGGCGAGGGCCTGGTGCTGTGGGTATCCAGCTCCAGCGTCAAGGGCGGAACCCCGCCTTACCTCGCCCCGTACTTTGCTGCGAAGGCCGGCATGGACTCCCTCGCGGTCTCCTATGCTGCTGAGCTCGCCCGCTGGGGGGTGGAGACCTCGATCGTGGTCCCCGGCTCCTTCACCAGCGGCACGAACCACTTCGCACACTCGGGGCGGCCTGCCGACATCACCGTCGAGACCGACTATGAGCGCAAGTACGCCGGGCTCATGGATCAGGTCGCTGGAAAGCTCGCCGCTCTCGCCCCCGAGGGGACCGACGCCTCGCTGGTATCGGAGGAGATCACCCGCCTGGTCGCACTCCCGGCCGGCCAGCGACCATTCCGGGTACACATCGACCCAGCCGACGACGGTTCACAGGAAGTCTCACAGGTCGCCGATCGGATTCGCCGCGAGTTCCTCACCCGGGTCGACCTCGCCGACCTCCTCACGACGCAGAGCTGAAGTGTGTCGCCCAGATTGGCGCGAGCCGAACGCGGCCAATCTGAGCGAGGCGAGGTTCACCGGCCTCAAGGCCATCGTCTGGATGCTCGCGGCTAGCCACCTCAAGTGCGCGCACGATCAGATCAGCGAGGTTGTCACCCTCGACGATCTCGGGAAGTCCCGGCAGCGTCCGACTCATGCAGCAAACCCCACAGCTGGCCGTGCAGGAGACTCTTTCGCGCTCGAGCGCATCGGATCAGTACGTGTGCGGCAGCGCGATCTGCGGACCAGGGACAGCCTCCACGAATCCGGCCTGCCGCCTAGCACCCTGACTCAATGCGGGCCGGGCATCCCTTCGGTCAGTCGCTCAAAGATCGCCGCGGCACCCATCCCGCCGCCGACACACATCGTGACCATGCCTAGGCGCTGATCGGTTCGCGCAAGCTCAGAAAGTAACTTCGCGGTCAAGACCGCTCCGGTCGCACCCAGCGGATGCCCAAGAGCAAGGGCTCCACCATTGGGGTTCACCTTCTCCTCGTCGAGGCCGAGGGTCCGAGTGACAGCAATGGCTTGTGAGGCGAACGCCTCATTCAGCTCGATGACCCCCAGCTCTTCCAAACCGACCCCCACCTGCTGCAGCACCTTGGGAACCGCAGCGATCGGACCGATTCCCATCAAGGCGGGATCCACACCGGCAACCGCGAAGCCCAGCATCCTGGCGAGTGGGTGGAGTCCGAGATCGGCTGCGCGTTCGGCGGACATGAGCACGACGAACGCTGCCCCGTCGCTGCGCTGCGAGCTGGTTGCGGCGGTCACCAGACCGTCACTGCCGAAAGCGGGCTTGAGCCCCTTCAGCGTTTCAATATTGGTGCCCGGACGCACGCCTTCGTCGATAGAAAACTCGAATGGCACGCCCGCCGCATCAATTCCCGTCACGGGAACGATGTGCTCGCGGAAATATCCTGCCTGAATCGCAGCTGCAGCACGCGCATGACTCTGCACTGAAAGTTCGTCCATCTCTGGACGCGATATTCCATAATGGCGTGCTACGTTCTCCGCCGTCTGCCCCATCGAAATATAGGCATCGGTGTGCTGCTCGAGCCAGGGGTTGTGAAACTCCGGCACATCGCTCAACACCGGCGACGACATATGTTCGATGCCGCCGGCGACAATGATCTGCGCCATGCCTGCGCGGATCATTGCGGTTCCGTGCGCGATCGCCTGGAGGCCCGACGAACAGAAGCGGTTTACGGTGTGACCGCTGACCTCGTGCGGCAGCCCAGCACGCAGTGCGATCAGTCGGGCGGGGTTCAGTCCGAGATTCGCCTCCGGTTGGGCGCAGCCGAGGACTACGTCATCGATCTGCGCTGCATCCAGGGCCGACACCTTCGCCAAAACGCCCTTCAGCACTTCGGCGCCGAAATCGATCGGGTTGATCGATCTCAGACTGCCCTTGCCAGCTTTGGCAATTGCCGAACGCCCGTAGGCGACCACCACACAATCGGTCACGTCGTGCTCTTCTCATTCCTTTGTCACTAGGAGCGCAGGCACTGCTGGGCTTTCGAGCCCGCAGGAACCACCCGCGCGAGTCCGGCGGGTGGGACCGGACAGACCAGGCCCACCCGCCAGTTTGGCTCGCCTGCGTCAGCCGAGCTTTGCCTTGTTCTCGGCGACCTTCTTGCGGTTCTCTTCGGGAGCAACGTCCACGTCGTTGTCGTAAAACGACTCCTCGTTGATCGCCGCGTGAGAGACGTCCTCGTGGGTGAAGTTGCCGAACATCTCGATGCCGAACGCGCCATCATGCTCGGCAGCAATAGCTTCGCGCCACCGGCGACGCAGCACCGAGGACGAAAGCCGCCGGATCGGACGATCCTGCTTCATGATCACATCAGCCATCTCGTAAGCGCGGGCGAGAAGCTTCTCCCGCGGCACGGCCTCACTGACCAGGCCCCAGTCCACAGCCTCTTTGGCAGGGACGGCGTAGTTCATCAACTCCATGTAGACCGACCGGCGGTAGCCGGCGAGCTCGTGCAGTGCGATCTGGAACCCGTCACCGGGGACCATGCCGACCCGGTAATGCGGATCAACGATGCTCGTGTCGTCGGCCATGATGCACATGTCGCACATCAGCCCGAGTTCCATGTGCTGACCCGGGCCGTTGATGACGCCGATCGTGGGAATCTCGGTACCGAAGATCTGAGCGATCGCCATCCGGCGGCCGTCGTAGTACATGTGCTCGTAGCGCGCGTAGCCGGGATTATCGAGCTCGTCGAGCCAGCTCTGGTCGTCCATCTTGTTGATCCAGTGATCACCGACCGCGGTGAAGATCACCAGCTCGACAGTGGGATCAGACCCCACGGTGAGCCACATCTGCCAGATAGCGCGGTGCAGCTCTTCGCTCCACAGGGTTTCTTCCCCATTGGTGTGCATCTGCACCAGAAGAACGCCATCTTCGCGTTTTTCCATATGGAAATGTTGCTTGAACACCTCCTTGTATTCTTCGAACTTCGGAGACGGGACAAAATCAGTCCTGGCCATTGCCAGCTTCCTTCCAATGTGGCTTCAGGGAATCCGGCTCAGGGAAGTCACCATCGGCTTACCTCCGAACCTCATCAACGACGCTACACATTGAGTTCCCTGCACGTCTTCGGACCAGGCGCAAGAAGACTCACTCGGCATTCGTGCACAGTGCACAAGCTCGCCTTGGGGAGGCGCCGCCTTTCGCAATATCTATTTTCTGGTGGCATCGGTGCAGACTCCGGAGCGCGCCGGGCAGCGACAGTGCCGGCAAGGTTCGCTGCAGCAGCCAATGGCTCGCGAGCCTGCAGCACGAGGAAGGGTGGTCGGGTGTGGCCCGGATCAGTGACCCGGCGCGATCGCGCCGGGGATGATTTCAGCTCTCGCTGGTGGTGAGCACCAGAGCGGGTTCCGTCCGCTCGGTGGCGCGCGATCGGGCAGACCGCTGAAAGAGCAACACGACCGCCAGCCCGAGGCTTGCCGCCCCGATCGCAATCAGGAAGGCCGCGGTGTAGTCGCCGCCATGCTGGCTGCCGAGGGTCGCCGCCATCCCGGGGGCGATCAGCGACGAGACCGAGTAGGCGGCGAAGACCAGTCCGTAGTTGACCCCTTGGTGCTCGGGGCCGAACAGAGCGAGGATGAGTGCCGGCATGACGCCCATGATGCCGCCGTAACAGATGCCGAGGCCGATCAGCCCCACCGCGAGCGCAGGCACCATTCCCTTGCCGAGAACCAGCGCCAGCAGGCTCGCCACGATGGCGGTGAAGACCACGGTAAGTGACCGCATCTGCCCGATCCGGTCCGAAAGCGGGCCGAAAATGAACCTGCCCGACATATTCGCCGCCGAGTAGACCGAAACGAACCCCACGGCTACAGCCGGCGCCAGGCCGTACATGCCGATCGCGATCGATTTGGCATTCCCGGCGATCATCACCCCAGAGAACGCCCCGCACACCAGGCATCCGAACGCCATCCAAAAGGCAGGAGTTCTGACCATCTGTGACGGGCTGACAGAAGCCCAGCTGGCCGTCCGCGCTCTGGATTGGTTCGTGGTCGCCGCGGCCGGACGGATGAACAGCGAAGCAACCACCGTCAGGACGCCGAACACGCCGCCAATGATCATCATCATCGCGCCGACGTCGCGGTCAGCCAGCGTGGACGCGATCGGCGCGACCAGGATCGTCGCACCACCGTTCACTCCGGTGAGGATGCCCGCCGCCAGCCCGCGCCGATCAGGAAACAGCTTGAGCGTGTTGGACACGCCCGCGCTGTAACACAATCCCTGACCCAGGCCGGCGAGAACCCCATAGGCAAGCTGGAGCTGAAGGGCCGAAGTGGCGTGCCCGGCAAGCATCCAGCCGCCGCTCAGGAACACGCCGCCGGCCAGGGCTACCCAGCGGGCCTGGCGGCGATCCACCAGGTACCCGCCAAGGATCATCGGGATCGGCGCGATCCCCATGTTGATCGAGTAGGCCAGCATGACGCCCTCAAGAGGGATGCCACGCTGGCCAACAAGAGCGTCGCGATAGACCGAGAAGGCGTACATCGAGCCCGCACAGGTCATCAGGACTGCGGCAGCTGCCAAGACCACCCATCGGTTGATCGAGCGCTCAGGGCACCTACCTGATTCGAACACGGGTTACAGGATCGCCATCGCCGCGCGGTAGCCGCTGCTCACGGCTTCGCCCACGCGAGCGGTGTGGTCTGCATCACCGATGACGAACGTCGGGACGTCGCCTGCGGCCGCGACCAGCTCTGCGGCCTCACCCTTGCGAGCCGCAGAACCCAGGCCGATGACGACCGTGTCGGCGGGCAAGATCAGCTCCTTGCCGTCCGGGCCTTCAATAACCACACCGTCATCATTGATGGCGATGCAGCGGCTGTTCAGGACCGACTGGACACCGACGCGATCCATTTCGTCCAGCAGTGCCGTGCGATGAATTCCAATGTTGTCAGCAACGAGCCGTTCGCGCAGTTCGACCACCGTCACCTGGTGACCCTTGGCCGCCAGGTCGATGCCGGCCTCACAGCCCACCAGCCCGCCACCGATCATCACCACGCGCTGGCCGATCTGCCCGGGCTCGCAGAAGAAGGTCTCGAAGCCGGTGATCGCCTTCTCGATGCCGGGAATGGCCGGACGGATGGCGCTGCCACCGATCGCGACGATCAGTGCCTCAGGGGCGAACTCCTTCACCAACTCAGGCGTGGCAACGGTGTTAAGCCGGACGTCGATCGGCCGGCGGCCGACCTCACGGGCAAGCTGGTTCTTGAAGCGGAGCAGTGCCTTCTTGTAGTGGTCGGTATCAGTGAGCCGAAGAACACCGCCCAGCCGCTCCGCGTCGTCGATAAGCGTCACCTGATGCCCACGATCGGACGCGTCGATCGCGGCCTGCATACCGCCAGGACCACCACCGATGACCAGCACGCGGCGACTGCCCGTCGGCGCCGGCATGTCCTCGGGCATCACGGTGTGGTGAGAGAAGAACGTGACGTTGTAGGGGTTGACCGTGCACGAGCCCAACTCGGGCAGGTGACCGCTCTCCGGATCAGTCGAGTGCTCGCCGGTGGGGCCGGGGTAGCAGACGCAGCAGCGAAGACACTCGCGCACCCGGTCGCCTTCGCCCCGCGCCGCCTTGGCGACGAATTCGGGATCGGCGATCATCTCGCGTCCCATCGAGACGATGTCGGCCTTGCCAGAAGCAATGATCTCCTCGGCCAGTTCCGGCGTGGAGATGCCGCCGACCACCGCCACCGGAACCGAGACCACAGCCTTGATCGCGGCGGCAGCATCGGCGTTGAGGCCGTTGGGACGGAACCCGGTGGAGAACTCATTGGAGCGTGCCGGAGAGAAGTAATGACCCGTGGAGACGTGGAAGAGGTCGACGATGCCGGCTTCGTCCAGGATCCGGCAGAACTCGACGGTTTCCTCAAGTTCGACTCCGCCAGGAACTCCCTCCCTGCCGGACACCCGAATCTCGATCAGGAAGTCTTTACCGCAACGCTCGCGCACCGCGCGCAGAATCTCCAGCGGGAACCGCGCCCGGTTCTCCAGGGAGCCTCCGTACTCATCGGTGCGGGTGTTCACCTGAACGTTCAAGAACTGCGAGATCAGCCAGCCGTGGCCGTAGTGCAGGAACACGCCTTGGAAGCCGGCTGCCTGGAAGAAGGCGGCAGAAACGGCGAAGTCGTTGGCCACCTTGTCCATGGTCTCCCGGGTGAAAGCGTGCACCTCGGTGCCGTCCGGCTTGGTGTAGGCGACCGGCCCCAGCGGATGGACACCGTCTTCGAGCAGGGGCTTCTCGATGCCTATGTGCGAGAGCTCAGCAATGGCGAGTGAACCGTGTGCGGTGATCGAGGCAGCGTTCTCGGCAAAGACCTTGAAGGCCGGGCAGGTGTAGTCCTCGTAGTCCCAAGTGAGCGCGCCGAACTTGCCGCTCGGGCGCACGGCGTCGTCGAAGTTGACCGGAACCTCACCGGTGACCACCGCGGCGCAGCCACCCTTGGCGCGATCCTCGATCATCCGGATGATCCGGTCCTTGATCGGTGGAATCAGCACCAGCGAACCGAACACGGTCGGCGCGGCCTCGACCCGATTGCGGTAGGTATAGGCACCGACCTTGATCGGGCTGAGCAGATGGGGATAAGCGGTCATGGAAATGCTCCTAGCTAGGTGTTCGTTCGTTGGTACGCAGGGATTCTGAAAGGTATTGCTTGCGGTGTCGCCACAGTTGACGCTCCCGACGAATGGCCGCTTCAGCGTCGCTGGGTCCCGTCACGACAGCCGTCCGGAGGGGGCACCGGGCCTCCTTCCGGTCCGGGCACACCAGCGCTTGGGTTGCGCGGTGTGCCCGGACCGGGCGTGGAGGTGGCGGCTCCTCCTGCGAGCGGGAACGGCTTCTTGCTCGAACTAGAGTCGGCCGCCCTCCTCGGCGAACAGCTCCGGAAGAAACGAGCCCAGGTTGTTGTACTCCTCGACGCAGTGCTTGTAGAGCAGGCGCAGGATGATCTCCGGAATGACGGCGCCGTCCGGAATCGCCTTCACGGGCACCTTGTCCTCGATCGTGTAGCCCAGCCAGAACCGCGACTTCAGCACCAGGCCATCGCCACGAGGGAACCACTTCTCCATCGTCACGATCGGCGGAATGCCCTGGCCCCGACCGAAGGTGATGCCCTCACACTCCGGCGTACCCAGCAGCGACGGGTCGATGCCTGCCTCGACCGGATCGGCAAGGCCGATCGGGACGAAGGAGAACTCACCGAGCCGCTCGTAGAGGAAGTAGGTGGTTCCCCACAGCCGTTCCTTGATCGGGATCTCAGGGTTCAACAGCCGCCCGGAATCACTCGACTTCTCAAACTGGTGGTCGTGCGGATGCCACATCTTGTAGCGCAGGTCCGAGCCGGTGCAATGCCACACCCACCACCAGTCGAGCATCTCGCCGCGCACGCCCGGCCAGTAGAGCTCGTTGCAGACGAATCCGGTCCCGTCGCTGAAGTTCCCGAAGCCGGCCTGACAGAAGCCGGCGTCCTTTTCTGCCACGAAATCGTTCACTCGATCCAGCGGCAGCGCGCTGTCCGCGGCTGCAACGGGACCGCCCATGATCGCCAGATACTTCTCATCGATGGGCGCGAGGCCACGCTCGAAATACTTGAAATAGGGCAAACCTTGCTCTTCGGATGAGACCGCGACCTTCTCGACGCTCATATCCGTTCCTTCCCTCCTACGTTCGGTTTCGCGCTCACCCTGGTGAGCGCCATCAAGAAAACTCACAACTCTGAGCCGGCGGCCGCAGCGACTGCCGGCTTCCGCTTCTCCAAAAGGGTGGTTGCCAGTGCCGCCACGCCCATCGTCACAACAAACACCGCCACGTCCTGCCAGGCGCTGCCTGGCTGGGCGACCCCACTAATCGTGTAGACCGTCATGAAACACAGCGCATAGTCATTCATGACGAGTGGAAGCTTGTTCGCGATTTTGCAGGTGACCACAATGAGCAGCGCCACCATGAACGCCGGAAGTGACAGCTTGAAGAGCTGTCCGACCAAGATCCCATAAAGACCGCCGCCGATGAGGGCGGGAAGGGCGCTACTATAGGGCGGCTTCGCGATGGAAAACAGCAAACAAACCGTCAGAGCAATGACCCAGCCGGTGTGGAGACCCAGTAAACCTTCAGTCGCCAAAATGACAGCGACAAATACAGCAATGACACCGACGGCAACCAGCACCGCCACCCTGATCGGGACTTGCTTCACGGGACAGCCCTCTTCTCTATTGAAGAGCTCACGTCGCAGCGCATATCGCAATCGGCTTCGTTGCCGGCCGGTTGCACATTCGACTGTGTCGAACGTGAGCTTTACCTCTGATCATCTAGAAGTGCATTTCATGCACCTCGTTGTACCGGTCAAACCACGAAATCGTTCGCGGCCGCTCCCCTCAGGGCTGATTCCACTTCGAACCTGACTTCAGGGAGTCTCACCCTCAGACGCATCGTCGAACTACCTGCCGGGCATGTATGACGCTATCCGCCGGCGCCGTGCTGCGTCTTCGGACGCGGTGCTTGAAGCGCAACGTTCCCTTTGTGCCCGGTGCACAATGGGCGCTCCCCCCAGGCTCTGCGCGCCCACGAGGCCCTATGCCCTTCGAGCGCACGCCCGCCAGACTAGACTGGGACCCGGAGGTGGGGCTTGGTCGACGATCAGCCCAAGCCCGGGCAGACACCTTCGGCTAGCGCCCAGACCACGCGTCCAGGAGATGTCCTTGAAGTTCTCCTACTCCTCAATGAAGAGGGCGATCGACCACTTCGCTCCAGAAGTGCGTCGGGCACTGCCCGACGACCATCTATTTTCGCGCATCCGAATTGTTGAGCCGGCCGAACAGCTGTTTCACAGCGACATCGTCTATGTCGCCGCTAGTTCTGAACTCCCCCGCGAATATCCGTCGGACCAACCATTTTGCGTCATCTGCATTTGCGATGAGCCAGCTCCGACCGCACTGCTCGATGACGCCAACGCGTCGGTTCTCCTCCTTCCACAAGGCACACCGCAGTCGAGCATCATCAACGAGCTGGCGGCTCTCCTCGAAGAAGAGGACTCCGCGATGGACGAGACCAGGGTGCTCCTTGAATGCCTGCTGAAGTCTGGCGATCTCGCCGATTTCATGAATGCCGCGGCGAACATCCTGGGTAATCCGGTGATGTTTTCTGACATCAGCGGCAATCTGCTCGCCGAATCCGGAGGCGTCACCCTTGAGGGCCAGAGCCTGACCCGGCTGCTCGAAACCGGCTACCCGTCGATCGAGGACATCCATCATTTGAAGCAGATCGGGGTCTACGACGCGATCACCAAAGACGCGCACCCTCGGATTTGGGGAAAAGGCGGGTACTTCGCCTACAACCAAATCATCGCTCCGGTATGGGCGGACGGAAAGGCGGTGGCGATCCTCACCGTTCAGGAGCAACTCCGAAACCTGACGCCGCGGGACCTCGATACCGTCGAACGAATGTGCCACATGCTGGCCCTCGAGCGCCAGCGTGACGCGTTCGTTTCTCGCACCCGGGGCCAGGCGTACGAGTACTTCCTTCGGGATCTCTTTGCCAGCGATTCCGCTGATGGTGCGCTCACTGATGCGCGAATGGAACGTGTGGGCTTCCACCCCAAGAAGTTCATGTACGGGCTCACGGTCCTGCCGTCTTCACAGACCACTGCCGACAACTCGCTGCTCGCCTTGGGTGAGCTCGTACACAGCCTCTTCCCCGGAAGCATGAGCGTGGTCATCGGTGGCTCCTTGACCTGCCTGCTCAACTCCGCCACGGAGTTGCATCCTCAAGACTTCACCGAGTTCGGGTCCTACGCCACGGCGTTGGGCCTGCGCGCGGGTGTGAGCCGACCGTTCGGCTCGATCCTCGGCGCGAAGACCGCAGGTCTGGAGTCTCACTATGCCGCCGAAGTCAGTCACCGCATCATCCGCCTGGCCCCCGTCGCATTCTTCGCCGAGGTGATTCCGTACCACGTGATCATGCTTGCCGAGGCGCAGGGGGGAAATCCCGACCATTGGATCGACAGCTCTTTGTCGCGACTTCTCGAACACGACGCCGAACATCACACCGACTACGTGGACACGCTGTGGTGCTACCTGCTCAACGATCGGAACGTCTCCCGAACGGCGGAAGCCGTGTACCTCCATCGCAATACGCTGCTGTACCGGCGTGACAAGATCGAGCGGATCATGGGACGGAGCCTGGACGATCAGCAGTTTCGCTCGCAGGTGATTTTCTCGTTCTACATCCTTGAGCTGAAGGGATCCCTGACCTTGCGGTCACGGCCGCGGCTCGACGCCAAAGCCGAATGAGGCCGACGGGAGTGCTGTTCGACGTGCCCCGCAGTCAGGAGTGATAGCCGACAGGGAGGACGTCATACTCTTTGGCAATCTCCTCGCCGCTGAGCACCCGGCTCGCCCCCAAGGCCAGCGCGTCCATCTCCCGCTCCCCCGGCACGATTTCCACCGGCGCGATGAAGCCGACCCGCTCAGCGATCCATTCGGTGAACATCGTGGAATAGGCAACCCCACCGGTGAGAACGATGCGGTCCACCCGACCGCACAAGGTGGTGGCAAGTTCGCCGATCCCTTTCGCGACCTGGTAGGCCATGGCGAAATAGGCGGCCCGGGCAGCCTCGTCCCCCTCGGCGATCCGGTCCTCAATCTCGCGGGCGTCCTGGGAGCCGATCAGCGCCAGCAGGCCTCCTTCGCCACGGATGAGCCGTTGCATCTGGCCCTGGGAGTAGCGCCCCGAATAGCACAGGTCGACCATGGTGCTGGCCGGCACCCGACCTGCCCGCTGCGGAGCCAGCGGACCCTCGTCATCGAAGAGGTAGTCGATCATTCGTCCCTGGCGATGAGCGGCCAGCGAAATGCCTCCGCCGATGTGAGCCACGACCAGATTCAGCGAGCTGTAGGGACGACCGAGCTTGGTTGCCACCTCTCGCGCAACGGCCTTCATGTTCAGGCCATGACAGGTGGGCACTCGCTGCACTCCGGCGAGTCCGGTCAGCCGCGCCTCGGGCTCGACCTCGTCCATCGTGTCGCCGTCGTAGATGATCGCCTCGATCCCGGCGGACGCGGCCAGCTCGTAGGCCATGATTGCCGACAGGTTGTTGGCGTGTTGCATCGTCGGGAAGCGGGTGAGCACGTCTGCCATCAGGTCGTTGATCAGGTACGCCCCGGCTTCGATACCGGGCAACGCCCCCGCTCTCGCTGCGACGATGTCGAAGCTCGACGCGGTCAAGCCGACCTCGTCGAGGAAGCGGGACATCAAGCCCATCCGCAGTTCCTTCTGATCCATCGCATTCTTCATGCCTGCCACCTCGGCAGCCGTGACCTCGAAAGAGCCCTTGTGCAGCAGCTTGTCGCCGTCGTAGACCCCGAATTTCGCCGAGGTCGAGCCGTTGTTGACGACAAGGATGAGCTCGGCCCCACCCTCACCTGACCGAGTTCGGGATGAATGCAGCCCCCTCATCGAGACACCTCGCCTTTCGCTGCTGTCTTTGTGGTGGCCACGAGGCTGGCGAGGGCCATCGAGAAGCGCTTCTCCTGTGCCGACGACGACCGGGAAGTGAGCACGATCGGAACCCGCGCCCCGCAGATCACCGCGGCCACCCTCGCTCCGCCGGAGAACACCAGTGCCTTTGAGGTCGTGTTTCCCGTCGAAAGGTCAGGGAAGACGAGCAGATCAGCATCGCCGGCGACGCTGCCCTCGAAACCCTTCATCCTGGCGGAATCGGTGCTGACAGCCAGGTCGTAGGACAAGGGTCCATCGACGACACAGCCGGTGAACTCTCCCTCGAGGTACAACTGCTTCAACGCAGCGGCGTCCACGGTGTCGGGCAGGCTGGGGTTCACCTTCTCGACGACGCCCAACACCGCCACCTTCGGCATCGTGATGTCCAACGCGGCAAGGACGTCCAGCGCGTTGCGAAGGATATCGATCTTCTCGGCCAAGCCGGGCTGGATGTTGATCGCGGTGTCGGTGATCCCGAGCAGCTTGTGATAGGTCGGGATCTGAAGAAAGCCGACCGAGGAGAGCAGTCGGCCGGTGCGCAGTCCAGCGTCCCGGCTGAGGACGGCTCGCATCAGGGTCGCGGTCTCAAGATGGCCCTTCACCAGAAAGTCGACCGCACCGGACGCGGCGAGTTCGACCCCACGCCGAGCCGCTTCCTCCGATGTGGGAGCGTCCACGATCTCGAAGGCTCCCGCGGCAACCTCCAGTTGGTCGAGGCGAGCCTCGATCTCGCGACGATTCCCGACGAAGACCGGCTGGGCGATCCCTTGTCGAGAGGCGTCGACCGCAGCCTGGGCGGTTTCGCCATCCTCGGCTGCGACAATCGCGGCCCGCCTGACGCGTCCGGCCCGCGAAGCCCGCTGCACGAGTTCCTCGAGCCCCGCGTAGCGCTGCAAGGGCGTAGCGGTGAGATCTGTGGTCATGTTTCCACCTCCGTTTTGGTGCTGGTGATCGCGTCCGGCTAGGCCATCGGGATGAGGTCGTCAGCGATGAGGAGCTCGGCCTCGGTAGCTTCCCGGATCTGCTCGAGGGTGTAGGCGGGGTTGTACTCGGTGAGCAGGATCCCCTGCTCGGTCACTTTCATCACACCCATTTCGGTGATGATGTCGGACACGCACCTTGCCGCGGTGAGCGGCAGTCGGCACCTCTTCAGGATCTTGGGCAAACCACGAGCCGAGTGCTCCATAGCCACAATCACCCGTCGTGCTCCGACGACCAGATCCATCGCACCACCCATCCCGGGCAGTTTCTTCCCCGGGATGATCCAGTTGGCAAGGTTGCCCTCGGCGTCCACCTCAAGTGCCCCGAGAATCGTGGCGTCGACGTGCCCGCCGCGAATGAAGGCGAAGCTGGTCGCGGAATCCACATAGGCCCCACCCACCGCGGCCAGTGCGGGCTGTCCGCCGGCATCGGTGACATGCAGTGGGTCTAGCTCCCGCCCGGCCAGCGAGCCGAGTTCGACGATGCCATTCTCGGATTGCAGAATCACCGTGACGCCATCGGGCAGATGGCCGGGAACCAGCGTCGGCAGCCCAATCCCGAGATTGACGACATCACCGTTGCGCAGTTCGCGCGCGGCCCGTCGGGCGATGAATGACTTGGTGTCCAGCATGGCTCAGTCCTGTTCTGGCGATGCGACGTAGTCGACCAAGAAACCGGGGGTCACCACGTCTTCGGGGGCAATGTCGCCGGTTTCCACAACACTCTCGGCCTCCGCGATTACCACGTCGGCGGCCATCGCCATTACCGCGCTGAAGTTGCGGGTCGTGCCCTTGTACCAAATGTTGCCGTGACGATCGATCCGGTAGCCGCTTAGCAGGGCGAAGTCCGCTCGCAGCGGCCTCTCGAGCAGGTAGATCCGCCCGTCGATCTCGACTTTCGAGTGGACGTGGTCGGCATCCTCCACGATCGTCCCAACCCCGGTTGGAGTCAGCACTCCACCGAGGCCAGCCCCACCGGCGCGGATCATTTCGGCAAAGCTGCCCTGCGGGATCAGCACCACCTCAAGGGTGCCGGCTTGCGACTGCGCGGCAACCTCCGGGTTCAGGCCGACGTGAGTGGCGTACAGCTTTCGCACCTGCCCGGCGTGGACGAGTTGCGACACCCCGTAGAAGTCGGCACCGTCGGGCCCATTGGGCATAGCAGCGTCGTTGCAAATCAGGGTCAGGTCGCGCGTGCCCACCTTCACCAGTTCAGCGATGACGTGGTGCGGACTCCCGCACCCCATAAATCCACCCACCATGACGGAAGCCCCATCGTGGATGAGGGCCGCTGCCGCGCGCGGCGAAACGAACTCTGTCATGCTCGTCCCCTACTCACACGTCTCGAAGACGGTTGCCAGGCCCATTCCGCCGCCGACGCACAATGTGGCAAGGCCGCGGGCTACGCCCGAGCGTTTGCGCATCTCGTGCAGCAAGGTGACGATGATCCGCGCGCCGGAGGCGCCGATCGGATGGCCCAGGGCGATCGCGCCACCGTTGACGTTGACCCGCCGGGGGTCAAAAGCCAACTCTCGGCTGACAGCCAACGCTTGGGCGGCGAACGCCTCATTGCTTTCAATCACGTCGAGATCGTCCACACCGAGGTTCGCCTTGGCCAGAGCGCGCCGAGAGGCTTCAACGGGGCCAACCCCCATGATCGCGGGATCGACGCCCGCCTGCCCCCAGCCGATCAGCTTCGCGATGGGCTTGAGCGAATATCGATCGACAGCACGGGCGCTGGCCAGGACGAGCGCAGCGGCACCGTCATTGAGCCCGGAGGCGTTGCCAGCAGTGACGCTTCCGTCCGCTACGAAGGCCGGGCGCAGGGCTCCCAGTTTCGCGACGCTGGTGGCTCGGGGATGCTCGTCAGTGTCGAAGCTTTCGGTCCCGCCCTTCACTTTGATCGGGACCGGCACGATTTCGTCGACGAAGGCACCTCTGGCTACGGCCGCAGCCGCCTTCTCCTGCGAGGAGAATGCGAGCTCGTCCATGTCCGCCCGGCTGACCTGCCACTGGCTTGCCACGTTCTCTGCGGTGACGCCCATGTGATAGCCGTGGAGCGCGTCGGTCAGGCCGTCACGCAGGACTGTGTCGACCAAGGTGGCGTTCCCCAGCCGCGCACCCCAGCGGCCATCGGGGGCGACGTAGGCCGCCGCCGACATGTTCTCGGTGCCGCCAGCCACAACGATGTCCGCATCGCCGGCGATGATGGCCCGCGCCGCCTCAACCACGGACTTCATGCCCGACGCGCACACCATGTTGATCGTCATGGCGGGGACGGCGTCTGGGATGCCGGCGGTCAGGGCGGCCTGGCGAGCGACATTCTGGCCCAGGCCGGCCTGCAGGACGCAGCCGAACAGCACCTCATCGACCTGATCAGCTGCGACTCCGGCGCGCGCCAGCGCGTCTGCAATCACAATCGCGCCCATCTCTGCAGCCGACGTGTCCTTGAGCGACCCACCGAAACGGCCGATGGCAGTTCGGCAGGCGGACGCGATGTAAACGTCAGACATAAATGACCCCACACTTCCTTGTGAATAATATTCGGTGTGCCGCCTTTAAGGTCTCCCGGAATACTGCTCCACAACGTACTGAATAGGTGACACCACGTCTTCGGACGGCGTGCAAGAAGACTCCCGTCGGCTTCGTGCATCGTGCACAACAAATGGCATCAAGATGGCAGGGCACCCGCGCACACAGCGGACAACAGAGCCCGTGGCGCAATCTGCACCACGGGCTCTGGGCCACCGGCCAGCTCCTATGTCGGCGAGCACACTCAGACCGGTCGAGGAGGCCGCTGCTCCGATTCGCCGCCTCAGGATCGAGCCGGCAAGGACAAGATGCTGCGAGCCTCGTCCGGGGTGGCAACTTCCTTACCGAACTCCCTGATCACTCGCACTGCCCGCTCCACGAGCGAAAGGTTCGTCGCCTTCACTCCGCCGGACAGGTACAGGTTGTCCTCCAGACCGACTCGGACGTGGCCCCCCAGCGCCAAGCTGGCGTACAAGATTTTCTGGTTGTCCTTGCCCACGCCGAACGCGCTCCACGTCGAATCGGACGGCAGCAGCCCGACCAGGTACACCAGGTTCTCCACCGTGGCGGCCATCCCGCCCAGCACACCCAGCACGAACTGGTAGTGATGCGGCGCGTGGAGCACTCCCTTGGCCGTGTAGTGGTCGACGGTACCCATCATTCCCACGTCATAAATCTCGTACTCGGGTTTGATTCCCAACTCGGTCAATACCTGACCAAGGCGCACAAGGAATGCCGGATTATTGTCAAACACAGCCTTCCATGCCGTCCAGTTCATCGTGCCGGCGTCGTAGGTCGCGAGTTCAGGCATGACGTATGGCAAATGAGCCATCCGCTCATCTTCAGAGGCGCGGCTGTCCCCAGCGGTCGTGCAGTTGATGACGACATCGCAGTCGGGGTGGTTCTTCTTCAGCAGATCAAGGGTTCGCTTGAATCGCTCCTTGTCCATCGTGCCCAAACCCTCGTCGTCGCGCATGTGGAGATGAACCACCGAGGCCCCGGCTTGCCACACGCGATAGGCATCCTCCGAGATCTCCTCCGGCGTCATCGGAAGAGCATCGTTTTTGGCCTTGGGCGTGACCGCGCCCGTCAGCGCCGCGGTCAGCACGACCTTGTCAGTCAGTCCCATCACAAACTTCCTCAAATCTCTGGGCGGGCCGGCATCCAGAACCACGCCCGCGCAGGGCGCGCTCCCGTCGGCGAGATCCCCGTCGATGACTCGCCAATTCGGTAGAAGCCGAGCGTAACCAGCCAGCAGATTCGCGTCTTCGGAGCCGACGCCACAGTCACAGTCGGCTACTCGTGCAGCTTGCACAATCAACCGCAGGCACGTCCTTGGTGTTGCTGACCTGCGAGTGACGAGCAGGGTCGGCGGCACACTCTTGGGGGGGGCTAACAGGTGGCCTGTGTCCAGCTGAGGATCGGGAACCGCGGCGCCGGTGATCGGGCGCGTTTGGTCACAGACCTTGAGAGGGCTCGGAACTCTTCCTGTAGGGGGAACGTGCCGCGAAGCGCGCGGAAATCGGGCTAGTGCCGGGCAACCTGAACCGCCACCAGAAGCCCATCACTGGCGGATTGCTCAGCGACCGCTGCTGGAATGGGACCTCCCTGGGCGCCCTTGATGACGGCGTCCAGGAGCCCTGAGGCGAGGGCCCGGAAGGCTTCAGGGTCGGAGTTGAGGGCGAGTGCGCGCTGGACCGCGTAACCCATCACGAGTCCGGTGAGGATGTCAACGATCCTGTCCGGGTCGGCGGTGGGGGCGTTTTCCGCGCACCACGGTGCCAGGTAGGCGCGGATGCCGGCTCTGACCCGAGAGACCTCGATGCTCAGGATCCTTGACAGCGAGATGTCGGACTTGGCGCCCGCCCAGATCTGAAGCAGGAGTTCCGGCGTGTGTTTATCCCGATCGACTTGGGCAAGAGCCGCGGCGAGCAGGCTGGTCGGCGACAGACCGCTGGAGGTCTGCATGACCATCTCCATGGGGCGAGCCACTGCGTCGCGGCCGACCTCCAGGATGAGCCGCTCCTTGCTACCGAAATGGTGGTAGATGGCTCCGGCGGAGGTTTTGGACAGCGTGATCACGTCCGAGATCGAGGTACCGGCCACACCGTGGATCCTGATGAGGTCGGTCGCAGCCTCAAGGATCGCCGCCCGAAGGCTGAGGGTTCTGGTCTCGTCCACATGGTCAGATTAGCCCCGAACACAGTCTCGGCCTGTACAGTACCGAAGGACAGAACGATCGTTCTGGAGGGCGGCATTGACGACATGACCTCATTGGGACTGGACATCGGCTCGACGACGGTCAAGGCCGTCGTGCTCGACGGCGCCACCATGTTGTTCAGCGCATACCGGCGGCACAACGCTGACGCGCGCGGGGCACTACGGCAGCTTGTCGGAGAGATCGCCGACCGCTACCCGGGGCGCCGGTTCCACTGCGCAGTGACCGGCTCGGCCGGTTTGGGCGTTGCTGATCTGATGAAGGTGGAGTTCATCCAGGAGGTCATCGCCAGCACCGCAGCGATCGAGCAGTTCGTGCCGCAGGCGGACGTCGTGATCGAGCTGGGCGGTGAGGACGCGAAGATCACGTTCCTGCACCCTGTGGTGGAGCAGCGGATGAACGGGACCTGCGCCGGAGGGACCGGCGCCTTCATTGATCAGATGGCCAGCCTGCTGCACACCGACGCGGCCGGCCTGGACGAACTGGCATCGCGCTACCAGCACCTCTACCCGATCGCATCACGATGCGGCGTGTTCGCCAAGTCCGACCTGCAGCCACTGTTGAACCAGGGCGCCGCCCACACCGACTTAGCGGCGTCGGTCTTCCAGGCAGTGGCGATCCAGACGATCTCCGGCCTCGCCTGCGGGCATCCGATCCGGGGCAACGTGGTCTTCCTCGGTGGCCCGCTGCACTTCCTGCCCCAGCTTCGCCAGGCGTATGAACGCGCACTGGATGCGCGGGTCGAATCCTTCAACACCCCTGAGAACGCCCACCTGTACGTGGCGATCGGCGCGGCTCTCCTCGCGCAGGACGCCTCGCAGCCGAACGCGGGCCCGTTGCGAGGAGTCGAGAGCAGTCCCGACGAGCTCCTGGGGCGGCTGCGAAACAGCACTCTGATTCCGCTGAGCAGTGCGCGGTTACGTCCGTTGTTCACCGACCAGGCGGAGCGGGACGACTTCGACCGGCGCCACCAGCGTGCCAGCATTCCGCAGGGTGACCTGGCCACCTCCGTTGGCCCGTTGTTCCTCGGGATCGATGCGGGCTCGACCACGGTGAAGGCCGTGTTGCTGAACGCTGCCGGGAAGATCGTGTTCTCCCAGTACCAGGGCAGTAACGACCCGGTCTCCATGTCGGCCGGGATCCTGCGCCGCGTCCTCTCGGACCTGCCCGCCAACGCCTACCTGGCCCGGGCGTGCGTCACCGGTTACGGCGAGGGGCTGGTGCGGGCGGCCATGCGCCTGGATGACGGCGAGATCGAGACCATGGCGCACTACCGCGCGGCCGAGCAGGTGTGCCCGGGCGTGACATCGGTGATCGACATCGGCGGGCAGGACATGAAGTACCTGCGGATCCACAACGGCGCCGTCGACTCGATCGCCGTGAACGAGGCCTGCTCATCGGGTTGCGGCTCCTTCCTGCAGACCTTCGCCGCATCCATGGGAACCGACGTGGAGTCCTTCGCCGGCTCTGCTGTGGCGTCGGAGGCGCCGGTGGATCTGGGCACCCGCTGCACCGTGTTCATGAACTCCTCGGTGAAGCAGGCCCAGCGGGAGGGCGCCAGTGTCGGCGACATAGCTGCCGGGCTTTCGTACTCGGTAGTGCGGAACGCGCTCTACAAGGTGATCAAGCTCAAGGACGCCTCGCAACTCGGCGAAAAGGTGGTCGTGCAGGGCGGTACCTTCCTCAACAACGCGGTACTGCGGGCCTTCGAACTGCAGACTGGCGCGCAGGTGATCCGTCCCGACATCGCCGGACTGATGGGCGCCTACGGGGCGGCGCTCACCGCCCAACGCAACTGGCAGGACGGCGAACGTTCGCAGGCACTCGGGTTGGACGAGCTGGACGAGTTCAGCCTCCACACCGATCTCGACATCTGCCGGCTGTGTCAGAACCACTGCCAGCTGACCATCTCCACCTTCGGTGACGGCACCCGGCACGTCTCCGGCAACCGCTGCGAGCGCGGCGCCAGCGACGAGAAGGTGCCGAAGAAGTCCGACCTGCCGAACCTGTTCGACTACAAGTACCGGCGGATGTTCGGCTACCGACGCCTCACCGATGAACAGGCAACCCGGGGCGAGATCGGTATCCCGAGGGTCCTGAACATGTACGAGAACTTCCCGCTGTGGTTCACCATTCTCACTCGCCTGGGCTTCCGGGTGACCCCGTCGGGACGCTCCAACCACGAGATGTTCGAGCGCGGCATGGAATCCATCCCGTCAGAGAACGTCTGTTACCCGGCCAAACTCGTCCACGGCCACATCGAGAGCCTGCTCGAGCGGGGTATCAAGACGATCTTCTACCCGTGCATACCGCTGGAGGCGAAGGAGTTCGACGCCGCAGACAACCACTTCAACTGCCCGGTGGTCGCCTTCTACCCGCAGGTCATCGAGCGCAACCTCACCTCACTGCACCAACCAGGCGTCCGCTACCTGGCGCCGCTGCTCAACCTGGACAACCCCGCCAAACTCGCCAAGCGGCTCGTGGAGGTGTTCGCCGATTGGGACGTGACGCTCGAGGAGGCCACCGCTGCGGTCGAGGCCGGCTACGCCGAGGACGCCACGGCGAAAGCCGACGTCCGAGCCGAGGGGCGCCGGGCTCTCGCCTACATGGCCGAGCACGGCGTGTTGGGGATCGTGCTCGCCGGACGGCCCTACCATCTCGATCCTGAAGTGCATCACGGCATCCCGAGCCTGATCAACGGCCTGGGAATGGCCGTGCTCACCGAGGACTCGATCATCCAGCCCCACGAACCCGCACTGGCCAGGCCGATCCGGGTGCGAGACCAGTGGGCTTATCACACCCGCCTGTACGAGTCCGCCGCGATCGTCGGGAGCCAGCCCGACCTTCACCTGGTGCAACTGAACTCCTTCGGCTGTGGGGTGGACGCGATCACCACCGACCAGGTCACCGAGATCCTCGAAGCAGCCGGCGACATGTACACGCTGCTCAAGATCGACGAGGTCTCCAACCTCGGCGCGGCAACGATCCGGCTCCGCTCGATGAAGGCCGCGGCGGCCGAGCGCCGAGGATCGGCGACGGTCAGCACCTTCGGGCCGCTCGGCGAGCGCCGGCTGTTCGACGAGGATGCTCGCGACACCCACACCATCTACGCACCACAGATGGCGCCGGTCCACTTCCGACTCCTGATGCCGGTATTCCACAAGGTCGGACTCAACGTCCAACTCCTGGAGAAGGCCAGCGCACAGGATGTCGAAGCGGGTCTGAAGTACGTGAACAACGACGCGTGCTTCCCCGCGATCATGGTCGTCGGTCAACTGGTGAACAAGATCAGGTCCGGCGAAGCCGACCCCGACCGCACCTCCGTCGCCATCACCCAGACCGGAGGCATGTGCCGGGCAACCAACTACGTCGGGCTCCTCCGCAAGGCGCTCGCCGATGCCGGCTATCCGCAGGTGCCGGTACTGGCCATCAGTGTCCAGGGACTGGAAGCCAATCCCGGCTTCAAGCTCACCCCGGCCCTCATGCTCCCCGCCATCCAGGCGCTCATCCTCGGCGACCTCCTGCAGGGCGCACTCCTGCGCGTCCGCCCCTACGAGGCGACCCCCGGCAGCAGCTCGGCCCTCTACGACAAGTGGGACCAGATCTGCCAGGAGTTTCTCCAATACGGTGGCTACAGCAAGACGCTGGGACGCCACATCGGCTACACCGGAATGATCCGACAGATCGTCCGTGAGTTCGACCAGCTCCCGCTGCGGGATGTGCCACGAAAGCCACGAGTCGGCATCGTCGGCGAGATCCTGGTCAAGTTCCACCCCGACGCCAACAACCACGTCGTCGACGTGGTCGAAGCCGAGGGCTGCGAGGCTGTCCTGCCCGGAATCCTGCAGTTCTTCCTGATGCCGCTGTACTCGTCCCAATACCAGTGGGAGACCCTGGGAATCGGACCGCGCTCACATCACGTGAAGAAGCTCGCGATGTGGCTGATCGAGAAGTACCAGCAGCCGGTGGTCCAGGCGCTGCGTACGACCGGCGGCAAGTTCGACCTACCCGCGAAGATGAAGGACCTGGCCGCGAAGGCGGACGGGGTGATCTCGATCGGCACCCGGGCCGGCGAGGGCTGGCTGCTGACAGCGGAGATGGTCGAACTCATCGAACTCGGGGCGCCCAACATCATCTGCGCCCAGCCGTTCGCCTGCCTGCCCAACCATGTGGTGGGTAAGGGCATGTTCGCCGAACTACGACGACGCCACCCCGAAGCCAACATCGTCTCCGTCGACTACGACCCCGGCGCATCCGAAACCAACCAGCTCAACCGGATCAAGCTCATGGTCGCAACAGCCCACAGACGCGAACAGACGCAGACCAACGCGACCCAAACCGTGCCGAGACGCACCCCGGTGGCCAACGTCGAGAATGGCGACGCGACCAAACGTCCGCGTGCGGCCGCCCCGGTGTCGCCCGTCGACTCCTGGGAAGACGCACACCTCGCCAACCGCTGAACCTCCGGCAAGGGGGGTGCAGCAGGATGCATCGCTCATCGTGGAGGAGACGACGGTGCCCCGTGCAGAGACGAGAACGTGAGGGGGACGTTGAGGCCGCAGGAGGTCGTCGAGCCGTTCCGCGTCGGCCAGCACCGCGCCGAAGGACTACCCGGCGGCCCCGCAGCGTTGCCGATGGGCGCCCCGAACGCGCGCCCGCTTTTTCAGCGCGCGCTAGGTTCCATGAGGGTGTTCGGCCCGTCCACCGGCGTTCGCACGCGACCTAATCGAACAGCCCGAGCCAGTCCCAGATGAGACTAGAACTGTGACTAAGCAGTCCGAAATCATCGCTTGACACGATTCGGATCCGCATCTGCCCTAGTCAAATGGCGGAGGATACGAGATTCGAACTCGCGAGCCCGTGTTCCCAACCCGCTTTCCAACCCGACGGACGGGTGGTCGCCGCTGTTCGTACCTGCCCGTGACTAGCCGTTTCTCTCTCGGTTGAACCCCCGGCTAACAGCCCCGACGAGTAGTGAACTGAGACAATTTCTGGCCAAGAGTTCGCTGGCCTGTCGCTTGTCCGGGTGGCGCCCCAAACTGAACGCGCCTTCTGGAGCACTCCGACGCCCACCCGCACAGAACCTAGGGTTCCGGAGCGTTCGTTGACGTGCGTTCGGGCTTATCGACTCAGGCGCCTCCAGTTTGTTCAGCCCCCAGAGAAGGAAAGCGAACTAAACAAACTCCGAGGATCAGTGTTCGGCGAGGAACGTCACACGAGCAGGCACCGAGTCAGCGCCTGGACGAGGATGCGGTCGCGTTCTTCGCCAAGCTGAACCCGAAAAACAAGCTCGTGCTGACCTACGAGCGTGAGTGCGCAGAAATGCACTGCCAGAAGGGGGCCGCCCTCCTGCTGGACCAGATCGAGTTCGACTGGCTCAGCGAGGCCTTCGAATGCTGACCAATCGTCTCTGACACACCGACAGGTCACCCGACGGTGGGAAGCTGAGTCTCATGCGGCAAGTTGGATTCGACCTGGACACCACTTCTCGCGACGTTGTACTGCGGATCAGTGCCAGGGGCACGGTTGGTCCTGGTGCATCCGATGGCGAACCGAGGGACGGCGTTCACCCTCCACGAGCGGGAACAGCTGGGACTGTCGGGGCTGTTGCCGAGCCGGGAGACGACGATCCAGGAGCAGCTGCGCCGCACTTATGCGCAGTACAGTCGCTGCGAGATTTCGAGCTGGACGCCGAGGATGTCGACTTGCTCGTCGGAACCAACGCAGAGGGCGTCCTCGGGATCGGCGACCAGGGCATCGGTGGCATCCCGATCGCCATCGGCAAGCTCGGCGTGTACACCGCGGCGGCCGCATCCACCCGAGGCGGGCGATCCCGATCGTGCTCGACGTGGGCACGGACAACCTGGGCCTGCTGAATAGCGACCTGTACCTGGGCGAGCGGCACGCCCGCGTCCGCGGAGAGCGCTACGACGAGTTCATCGACCTGTTCGTGCAGACCGTGACCCGGTTGTTCCCGAACGCGATGCTGCACTGGGAGGATTTCGGCGCAGGCAACGCCCACCGCATCCTGAACCGCTACAGCAGCCAGATCTGCACGTTCAACGACGACATCCAGGGCACAGCGGCCGTGGGCTCATCGTGAAGGACGGCCAAGGTGTACGCAACTGCCAGCGTCCCTACGCTCGCAAGCGCTCCGACGTGGCGGACTGGACGGTGGCCGACCCGTCCCGGATCACCCTGGCCGAGGCTGTGCACCACGTGCAGCCCACCATCCTGATCGGCACTTCAGCACAACACGGCGCCTTCACCGAGGACGTGGTCCGCGACATCTACCAGCGCAGGTGGAAGCCGGAGTACCCCCGGGTCGACATCCTGTCGCAGGGGGACGGCAACCACGATCACGGTGCGAGGGCGGCCAATGGCGCCGTGACCGTGCCGTCCTCGGCGACCAGAGACGGGCCCGTACCGGTGACCACAAGTCGGAAAGCAGGCTTCCCCACCAGGCTGGTGTCGATCTGGGCGATGGCATCATTCAGCGACGCGACGGCCTGCAGCACCTGCCCACCGCCGAGTCTGACCTTGACGGCCGCCCAGCGTCCGTCCGGCAGGGTGAGCGCGACGGCCCGCCGGGTGGCGGCCAGCGCCTGCGCCTGGGTGAGGGTGGTCAGGTCGCCGGCATTGCCGGCGAGTTCCATCGCTGAGCGGGCGACGGCGGCCGCCTCCGGGTTCGGGTTCGGTTGACGGGCGCCGGCCCGCTTCGTATTCTTGGCTATGCCAGTATGTACACGTACAGCCAAGCTCCCGTCCTTCCTCGGACCTACTTGGTGTCGCCGAAGGAGTCGTCCATGATCACGGTTAACCAGCCTCAGTGTGGAGACGCGTCGCTGACGATGCGCTACACAGTGCGTGGCCTGGGCCTGAATGCCGGCCGCGGCCACGCGGACACGGCCTCTCGGGTCGCCGGCCTGAGCCTGACCGCGGCGGAATTCGACTTCCTTCAAGAGCGGGCACGGGCGATCTCGGGCACCGAACGGCTCAAGGACGTCCTGCGGACGTTCCCCACGCCGGAGGGGGAACTCCCGCCCGGCTTCCGTCCGGAGGCCGAGCTCAAAGCAGACGGCTTGTTCGAGGTGGATCTCGTGCGCGACATCGGCTACGGACGCAACGGTGTGAGGCGTCCGACGGCAACAGTCTTCTCTGCAGACTCGGCCAACCCCTACGAGGTCGCGCCGATCGCCGGCCTGCTCGGCAACCTCACGTGCAACCCCGGAATCGTCTACGACCAGTTCATCAACAACGCCGATGCGAACGTCGACCACCGGTTCAACACCCTCCAGGAGGTCATGAGTGAACTCGGACGGATCCTCGGGCCCGGCTGTGACGTGAGCGTGGAACTCGAGAATCCGTTCGACCCCGATTTCGACAATGTCCTCAAGGAGATCGAGCCGTACGAGAAGATCCTGTCTCCGTACCGGCTGGTGGTGAAGGTCCCGCACATGGGGCCGGTGAATGCAGCCAACGTCGACGAGTTGCTCACCGGCACATCGCGGCTCAGCCGGCCCTACATGTCCCCACGCACCGAGGACGCATTCCGCTCACACAATCTCGCGCTCCGCTTGCGCGAGCACGGATATCGGGTGAACTACACGCTCATGTTCGAGCCGTACCAGGCCTCGCTTGCGCTACAGGCAAAGCCGTACTTCATCAATGCCTTCATCCGGCACCGCCTCATCCAGAGCCGGCAGATTGCCTTCCTGGTCTCGGCCTTTAAAGACACAGGTGACACATCCCACCTTGCCGAGCTCCGCGACTACCTGGTGAAGAACGACCACCTCCCGAGCCCGGAATCGATGGAACTCGCCGACGTGCTGCGCTACGGCGAGGACCTGGTCCGCTACCGGCACCTCGATGATGCGGAGGGGTCGGACGGCCTCGACAACCTGCGCCATGAACTCCGGATCCTCAAGCAGTGCAACCTGCCGGACACAAGGGTGATCGTCTGCAGCATGGAGGGCCCGGACAACTACCCCGACATCGATCGGCTCGCCACAGAACCCGAGTTCGCCGACGTCATCGACCGATTGGTGATCACCGCAGAGCCGAAGTACCTTGCCCGATTCACGTCTTCCAATCAAGTCATCAGCTACCAGCGCCGGTTCATGGCCGCAGCGGCGACGGCCGTGCACCACTAGGAAGGTCCAGAACATGATCATCGGAATCGGCTCCGACCCGAACGCCACCCAGCTCCGCGAGATCCTGGCCACTCACTCAGCGACTCTGGGGCACGAGGTCGTCGACTTCGGCTCGCAGGACCCGATCTACCCCCATACCGCCATTCGAGTTGCCCGGGCGGTGGTCGAGGGGGAGGTGGAGCGCGGGATCGTGCTCTGCGGCACGGGCATCGGCGTGTCCATCGCGGCGAACAAGGTGCCGGGCGCCTACTGCGCGCTGGTCAACGACATCTACCAGGCTCGTCGAGCCCAGCTAAGCAACCGCGCGAACCTCATCGCGATGGGGGCCCAGGTGATCGGGGCGGAGCTTGCGAAGTGCCTCCTGGAGGAGTATCTCTCCCAGAGCTACGACCCGCGCTCGCGCAGCGCGGAGAAGATCGCGGCGATCGTCGAGTTCGAGCAGGGGTCGATGCGATGACCGACCAGGTGCTGGAGTTGCGCCTGTCCGCTGCGCGAGCTCGACGGCTGCTGCTGCGGATGCTGGAAGCCTGGCCGGCCGGCCACGTCGGTGGAGCGCTTTCGGCCATCGACGTTGTCGTGGCCATCTACCGCAAGGCGCTGCGGCTGGGGCCGGGAGGTCTCGCCGACCCCGGCCGAGACCGCTTCCTGCTCTCTGCCGGGCACAAGGCACTGGCCCAGTACGCGGCTCTGGCCGAGGCCGGGCTCATGGACAAGGCCGTCCTCGACACCTACGGACGGACGGGTACCGTCCTCCCGGGCCACCCCGATATGCACAAGCTGCCCGGGGTGGAGGCCAACACCGGAGCGCTGGGGCACGGGCTGCCGATCGCCTGCGGGATGGCCCTGGGCGCGCGGCTGTCCGGCAACGGGTCGCGGGTCTACGTCGTGACGGGGGACGGCGAGCTCGCTGAGGGTTCGAACTGGGAGGGCGCGGCCATAGCCGCACACCACCACTTGGACCATCTCGTGGTCTTCGTGGACGCGAACGGGCTTCAGATCAGTGGTCCGACAAGCGAGGTCATGGATCTCGGCTCGATCGGCGCCAAGTTCACGGCGTTCGGCTGGGCGACGCGCGAGATCGACGGTAACGACATGCACAGCGTGGCGCAGGTGCTGGACGAGGTCCCCTTCGAGGTGGGCAAGCCGTCCGTCGTCGTCGCGCACACAGTGAAGGGCAAGGGCATCTCCGCGATCGAGAGCACCGTGGCTTCCCACCACTGGAAGCCCAGCCAGGCAGAGCTCCGGGCCGCAATCGACGAGTGCGAGCAGGAGATCGGCATGCTCGAGTCACTCGTGGTCGCGCGATGATCGGCGAACTCCAGGACCCAAGGGCCACCTTCGGCAAGGCTGTCGCAGCCATTGCCGAGGCCGATGACCGGATCGTCGTACTGTCAGCGGACAGCGGCGGGTCGTCCGGGCTGGGGGGTTTCGCCCGCAGCCACCCGGAGCGGTATTTCGAGTTCGGGATCCAGGAGCACGGCGTCACCGGAGTGGCATCGGGTCTTGCCACCTGCGGTTACGTCCCCGTGTTCTGTGCGATCGCGCCTTTCGTGACCTGCCGTAACTTCGAGGCATTCCGCAATGACGTCGGGTACATGCACCAGAACGTGAAGATCGTCGGACGCAACGGCGGCTTCACCTATTCCGACCTGGGGGCGACCCACCACTCACTGGAGGACTTCGCGCTGGTCGGCATGATCCCCGGCGTGGTCGTGCTGGCGCCGCAGGATCCTGCGGAGATCAGGGGCGCCGTCCGCGCGATGCTCGAGCACGACGGACCCGTGTACATGCGGATCGGCAACGGCCCGATACCGCAGATCTTCCCAGGCGACGGCTTCGTCATCGGGAAGGCGAAGCAGCTGCGCAGCGGACGCGACCTCACGGTGGTGGCGACGGGCTACGTCACCCCCCGGGTGCTTGAGGCAGTGGACCAGCTCGTCGACGAACTGAGCATCGACCTCGTCGGGCTCGGCACTGTCGTGCCGCTGGACGAAAAGGCGATCCTCGCCTCGGCCGTGCGGACCGGACGCGTCCTCACCGTCGAGGAGCACTACGTGCGTGGTGGGCTCGGCAGCGCCGTGACGGAACTCCTCGCTTCCGTTCCCGGCGTGGTGGTCGACCGCCTCGCGGTTCCATTCGACTACGTCCCCAGCGGCAGGTACGAGGAACTCAGTGCCCGCTTCGGCCTCGACGTGGACGGGATCACCGCCCGCATCCGGCGCCTCGCGGCGACGTAGGCCCACCAGCTTGTCGGACCGGATGATGACACCCAAGGACGAGGTCGTCGGCCGCTTTCGCGATCCAACCGTCCGGGGCCGTCGAATACCGGCGCGCTGGTACGCTGCTCCTGTTTAGACAACCCTAGTGAGGTGTTCTGTGGCGGAGCTCCAACGCGACTCATCGGTCCCGCTCTACCAGCAACTGGAAGAGGTCCTGCTCCAGCGGATTCACGCCGGTGAATGGGGCCCCGGCGAGCGGATCGCCTCGGAGAATGAACTCAACAAGGAATACGGCCTCAGCCGTATGACCGCCCGCGGAGTCCTCACGAAGCTGGTCAATGACGGCGTGTTGTTCAGGGTCGCGGGGAAGGGCACATTTGTTGCCCCAGCGAAGATCAGCACGGTTTCTCCTGCGTATCGCGGTGTACGGGAACAGCTCGAGGCCTTGGGCTATGAGACGAAGACCGAGCTCATCCGGCTGGGGCTGGAGGACGTGTCCCACTCCATCCGTGAGCGGATGGGGCTCCGCCCCGACGATCCCGTCTTCGCCGTCCACCGGCTTCGCCTCGCCGGTGGCGAGCCGATCAGCCTGCACCGCTCGTACATCCCTGCAGGCCTAGCGCCAGACCTGGCGAGCCAGGACGTCGTCAACGAGCAGCTCTGCGTGATCCTAGAGAACACCTACGGGCTGCGGATGGCACGGGTGGAGGAGACCCTCGAAGTCGCAGCGGCCCAGGCGGAGGAGGCGAAGCGGCTCGGCGTGGCCCGGGGCGCGGCACTACTCAAGCTGGACGACCTCATCAGCGCGGCGGATGGCACCCCCTTCGAGTTCACCAGGATCGTGTTCCGCGGCGACAAGATCCGCCTGAACTTCGAGTACCACCTGTAGGCCTGCCGGCCGGCCCCTCCGGGCCGACTCACCTCGATCCGCCGCCCTGCACCGCCCGGTGCGGGGCTTTGGCGCACCCGGGGGCCTTCGCCGACCGGGCGATCGCGCCGGGAACACTTGACCCCGTGGGCGCCACTCGCTAGCGTGTTGTATGTACAGGCACATACCTGATCGTAAGAGTCTGGACAGCAAACGAGAGCGACGGCAATGTGGCCGTTGCCATTGGACTCAGGCACGGAGAGGTGTTGAGCCAGGTGGTGGATTTCAGCCAGGTCGGCGCGTGGGAACTGGGCAAGTACTTCGATCATTCGGTCCTGCCGAAGGACACGACCGAAGCGGCGATCCGCTCCGGCTGCAAGGAGGCTGTGGCTTACAACTGTGCGGCGTTCTACTCGTCTTCGACGTACTGGACGCCGATCGTCCGCGAGGAACTCGCCGGCACCGACGTCCGCGTCGCGACAGGGGTGGCCTTCCCGTTCGGCGCCGCCAGTGTCGCCGTGAAGATGCGCGAGGTCGAGGAGGCCGTGGCGCTCGGCTGCACGGCGATCGACCTCGTGTTGAACATCGGGGCGCTCAAGAGCGGCCGTTTCACCGACGTCGAGAACGAGGTCAGGCAGTTCAGGGCAGAGGCCGGGCACGCCATCGCCAAGGTGATTCTCGAGACGTCCTTCCTCACCGATGAGGAGATCGTCGCTGCCTGTCGCATGGTCGCAGAGGCCGGCATCGACTATGCGAAGACCGCCTCGGGCCAGTTCGAGGGGCCGTCGATGAAGCAGTTTCTTCTCATGAAGGAGACCCTTCGTGGGACCGGCGTGAAGCTCAAGGTCGCCGGCGTGAAGTTCCCGCGTCCACAGAACGCGTACGTCTTCCTGCTCGCCGGCGCCGACCTGATCGGGACCCGCGCCGTCCCAGAGATCATCGACGCCCTGGACTCCATGCGGGCGATCGGCCTCGTCCCGCAGATGGCAGTGGACCACGACCAACCGGCTCCGGGTTCCCGGTGAGCCGCACAACGACTATTTCGTCCGTCGGGCCTGACGGGCGAGGCAAATGACTCAAGAGAGGAAAGCTTCGATGGGGAAGTACTTGGTTGGAATTGACGAGGGCACAACGGGCTGTAAGACGTGTGTCTTCGACCTCGACGGCAACATCATCGGTCAGGACTACCGGGAGTACCCCTGCCACTACCCCAAGCCGGGGTGGGTCGAGCAGGTTCCAGAGGAGATCACTCCTGCCCTGTTCGCCTCGTGCAAGGCCGCGATCGAGAGGTCGGGTGTCGACAACACCGACATCGTCGCACTGTCCCTCTCCACCCAGGGCTCCGTGATCGGCCTCCTCGACGAGGACAACAACCTGATCAGGCCGTTCGTCGGCTGGCAGGACCTTCGCGGTGATCAGACCTCGCTCGCGACGATCACGGACAAGATCAGCGTCAAGGACTACTACGCGATCACCGGCGATCCGCTCGGCTTCGTGTTCTCCAGCGGCAAGCTCGCCTGGCTGCGGGACAACGAGCCGGAGAACTGGGCGAAGACGGCCCTGTTCTCCACGCACCAGGACTACTTCACGCGTGCGTTCGGGGCGACGGAACCGTGGACAGACCTCTCCTCCGCCAGCCGTGAGGGCATGTTCGACGTGAACAACCACTGCTGGTCCGAGCGCGTCCATGAGGTGATCGGGATCCCGCTGAGCAAGCGCGCGCAGGTGACCAAGGAGCCCGGCAAGGTCGTCGGCCGCATTCCTGCCGATGTGGCCCAGAAGACGGGCTTGGCGGAGGGCACCCTGCTCTGCGTCGGCGCGCACGACCAGAACGCCTGCACTTTCGGTGCCGGCGCGGTGGAGGACGGCACGGCCGTCATGGTGATCGGGACGTTCGGCTCCTGCTTCGTCGTGAGCGACACCCCGATCCGGGACCCCAACGGCAAGCTGGTCGTCAAGGGGAACCACGGTGTCGGGAACTGGACGATCGAGGGCTTCGCCAACGCCTCCGCCTCCGCTTTCCGCTGGTTCAGGGACGTCTTCGGCGACCTGGAGGTCGTTGCAGCCAAGCCGCTGGGCATCGATCCGTACGAGCTGCTGACCAAGGAGGCTGCTGCCTCCCGTCCGGGGGCCAACGGGATCACCTACCTGCCCTACCTGCAGGGTGCCGCGGGTGCCCGGCTGAATGCCAACGCGCGCGGTGCGTTCGTCGGCATGTCGCTGGGAACGACCAAGGCCGACATGGTCAGGGCAGTGCTCGAGGGAATCTCGTTCGAGATGCGCGAGATACTCGAGACCGAGGCTGCCGCCGGCATCCGCGTCGAACGGATCCGCCTCACGGGCGGTGCTGCGAAGTCGCCGTTCTGGTGCCAGCTGCTCGCCGACATCCTCGGACGTCCGATTGAGCTGCTGCAGACCTCGGAGACCGGTTGCCTGGGCGCCGCCCTGTACGCGGGCATCGGCGCAGGCCTGTACGCCAGCCCGAAGGAAGCCGTCGAGCGGGCCGTGAAGGTCTCGACGGTCTACGAGCCGAACACCGAGACGGCGAAGTCCTATGACGATGCGTTCGCCCGCTTCGTCACCACCATGGACGCCCTCACCGCCACGGTCTTCGTCTAGGATCCACACTTCGTCCCAGCACCGGACAGTGTGCTCCTCAACCGTCGAGGAGGACACTGTCCGGTGTATCCCACTGCAGAAGGAGTGACGAGTTGAGGTCATCAACGTTGGAAATGGTGCGCCACGCCCAGGACAATGGGTACGCGGTTCCCGCGTTCAACATCATCGACGAGATCAGTCTCAAGGCGCTGATCGAGGCGGCAGAGGCCGCCGACTCGCCGGTCATCATCCAGGTCTCACTGAAGACCGCGCGCTCGACAGGGGTCGACCTGATCGGGACGATGTTCGACGCCGCGACGCGCGGCAGGTCGGTGAAGGCTGCGCTGCATCTCGATCACTGCCCCGACCTCGCCTGGATCAACAAGGTGATCGAGTCGCGCTGGTCGTCCGTCCTCTTCGACGCATCGGACCGCGACTTCGACCGGGCCGTCACCCAGACGGCCCAGGTGGCCGAGGCAGCCCATGCCGTCGGGGTGAACGTCGAGTCCGAGATCGAGAACATTGTGGGCGTGGAGGACGGCGTCGGCTCGGACGTCCTGGTCCACTCCTACAGCCCGGAGCGGCTGGTGGAGGCAGCGGAGCAGTCGGGAGCAGATCTGCTCGCTCCGCAACTCGGGACGGCCCACGGAGAGTACTCCGGGCGTCCGGTTCTGCTGCCGTCGAGGGTTCGTCAGCTCCGCGCGCTGACCGACAGGCCGATCGTCCTGCACGGAGGGACGGGGCTGACGCCGGCCGAGTTCCGTCTCCTGATCGCGTCCGGCGTCTCCAAGATCAACATCTCCACCGATTTAAAGCGCACGTACATGCGATCGGCGCACGAGTTCCTCAACGGCGCGGCGCAGCGGGACGAGTGGGATCCGCCGTCTATGTTCCGCACCGTCTCCGGCGCCGTCCGTGCGATGGCGAGCGGCTACTTCGAGTTGTTCGGCTCGGCCGGCCGGGCGACGGACACGCCATATGCGTAGGGCGGTCGTCTTCGACTGCGACGGGGTGCTCGCCGACACCGAGCGGGACGGGCACCTGGTCGCGTTCAACAGGCTGTTCGCTGAGGCCGGCCTGCCGGTCAGCTGGGACGACGCGACCTACCAGCGCCTGCTGGCGATCGGCGGAGGCAAAGAGCGACTGTGGGCGTATTTCACGCCGGAACGGGCCCACCAGCTCGGACTGCCGTCCGAAGAAGCCGAGCTGAAGGCCCTCCTCGCGCAGTGGCACCGACGGAAGTCCGAGTTCTTCACAGAGCTCGTCGGTGACGGTTCGGTGCCGGCGCGGCCCGGGGTGCGCCGGCTGATCGGGGACGCGCTGGCAGCCGGCTGGCAGGTCGCGGTGGCGTCTACCTCGGCGAAGGGCTCGGTGCACGCCGTGCTGGAGCACGCCGTCGGGGCTGGCCTCGCCGGTGCTGTCGCCGTCTTCGCCGGCGACATCGTCCCCGCGAAGAAGCCCGCGCCGGACATCTACCGGCTGGCAGTGGACAGGCTCAAGGTCGAAGCCTCGGGGGTCTTCGTTGTAGAAGACAGTGCGGTCGGGCTCGCTGCCGCCCGGGCGGCCGGCCTGAGGGCGGTGGTCACGCCGTCGACGTACACGATGGAGGACGACTTCTCGGCGGCGGTCGCCGTTGTCTCCGACCTGGGAGAGCCCGATCGGCCCGCGACGGTGTTCCGCGACGACCTCGGCGTGGCGCCCGGTGGAATCGTCACGGCGGAGAGCCTCACTCGGTAGGGCGCCGACAGGCCTGCGGTGTCCAAGTGCCTCCCTGAGCCCCCGGGAGAGCGATCGCCTTCAGGAGCGTCGACGCGCGTCGCAGCCGATCAGCTCGATGAGCTCGAGCGGCGAGTCGACCAATGCGTCGGCGTTACTGGCCCGCAGGGCGTCCAGGTCGCCGTACCCGTAGGTGACGCCGACCGTATGCACTCCGGCTGCGCGACCAGCCTGGACGTCGGTAGCCATGTCGCCGACCATCACCGTCGCCTCTGGTGCGACCCCGAGGCCGGCGAGGACCAGCTCGATGCTTTGGGGATCGGGTTTCATCCGCTGCAGTTCGTCCGCTGTCACGATGCAGTCGAAGCGGTCGATCACGCCGAGGGCGGCGAGCAGGTGCCATGTCGCGGGGCGGATCTTGGCGGTCGCGAGACCGAAACGAAGGGTGCCAGAGAAGTGGTCGAGCACTTCTCGGACACCGGGGTAGAGCCGCGACTGCTCGGCGCAGTGTTCGGGGTAGAAGCGCCGGAAGTGCTCCACCGCCGGCTCGACGAACTCTTGACCGTCCTCTCCGAACACCGCCGCCAGGGCCTTTCGTGCGCCTCCGCCGACCTTGTTCTTGGTCTGCTCCGGGGTGAGTTCTCCATAGCCGACGGCACACGCGGCGGCCCGAAGCGCTTCGACGATGTCGGGCATTGTGTCGGCGAGAGTGCCGTCCAAGTCCCAGATCATGGCTTGAATGCCGTCGATGCTGGTCATGGGCCTCCGTTCAGTGCACGGCTCCGGGCCTTAGGTGCATGCGCCGGATCCGCTGCCACATCCTGTCGTAATATGACTATACAGGTACAGGTAGGGCGGTGAGGAGTAGATTGGGATATGCTAGCTATACAGGTATAGATGGCGCATTTTCCATTGCCGACCAGCTCGTCCGGCAGGGCCATCCCAGAGTGAATGGAGGCGCAAGGATGCGCACAGTTGCAGATTTCGCGAAGCACTTCGACCTCGCATTGCACCAGCAGGACGCAACGAGGGACGTCATCAAGGCCTACTGCGATGTCGCTCGCGACAAGCAGGTGTCTGCGTTTTACACCAATCCCTACTGGTCGCCGTTCGTGGCCCAGGAACTCAAGGGCAGCGGGGTGCGGGCCGGCGGGGCCCTGGGCTTCCCGTTCGGCGCCTACCTGACCGAGACAAAGCTGCTGGAGACCGAACGTCTCCTCGAAGCCGGCTGCACCACCATGGACATGGTGGTCAACATCGGTGAGGTCAAGGCGGGCAACTGGAAGATGGTCAGCGATGAGATCCAGGCATTCACGTCGCTGTGCCACCAGGCGGGGGCGTGGGTAAAGATCATCTTCGAGGTCTGCTTCCTGACCCAGGACGAGATTGCCCAGCTGACGCGGATCTGCTGCGAGGCCGGGGTCGAGTTCGTGAAGACGGCGACCGGGCAGGAGGGCTTCCCCGATCTACCGGACGTCGAGACGATGCAGGCCAACCTCTCGGGTTCGACCAAGATCAAGGTGTCCGGCGTCCCCCGGACGCTTACGCTCGCGGTCGCGCTGTTCCTGTTTGATAACTACGACGTGATGCTCATCGGAACCCGCAGCGCCGGGAAGCTGGTGGATCAGTACACCAAGTACTTGGCTGCCCATTCCTGAGTCAAACTGGGCAGGGCCCCGGGGTTCCCTTGACCCTGGGGCCCTGCCCAGTGAGCGGAGCTGGGGTCACTTCAGGAGCGGGGCGATCTCGCCGGCAAGTTCGTCGCAGATCCACGGCGCGTTGCGCGTCCCGATCCGCTCAACGCCGAGCAGCAGGCAGCCCAAGGTGACCATGGGCGTCCAGAAACTCCCGGTGCCCGCGACCTTGACCTTGACTCCCTCTGCCGCCGTCTCGCACATGATCTTCACCTGGGCGAGTTGTGGCCCGCCGTGGCGGCCAGTGGACGACTTGACCCAGTCGACACCAGCCTCACAGGCGAGCGTGACAGCCGTCTTGAGCTCTTCGTCTGTGAGCAGCTGGGCCTCGAGGATGGCCTTGCACTCGGCACCACCGTCATGAGCGGCCTTGACCACCTCGGCAATGTCTCGCCGGTAGTAGTCGTAGTCGCCACTCTTCAGCTTGCCGTGGTTCGCCACCATGTCGATCACCCACGGACGGCCCCCGAGTACGCGGGCGCCCTCACGCGCCTCCGCGACCTTCAGGCCGGTCGGCAGGCAGCCGAAGGGGAACGCCACCACCCAGCCAGCCTCGATTCCGGTGCCCTCGAGCTGGTCTGCGACGTAGGGCGCCCAGTCCGGGTTGGTGTGGAACCCCTTGAACCCATACTCCTTGCTGATGGCTATTCCGCGGTCGATATCCACCTTGCCTGCGTCGGGGTTGAGGACGGAGAAGTCCATCAACGAGGCCAAGTGCTCCCTCGACAGGTCAAGTTCGCTCACTCTGATGGGCTTGGGCATAGTCGGCACCTCTCTGTGCGTTGTTGGTTCGTTACCATCATATATATACCTGTCTGTACCGGATTGGTACCCCGGGCCCAGGGAGGTGGTCGCCGCCGGACGCGCGTTCCCGGCGGGAGCCGGACGCTGCCCGGACGGCTGTGGCGGGACCCGAGGCGACCAGGCACTGCGTTGGCTGGCGGCCTGCTGCGCCTCAGCCCGCCGAACTGAGGGGGACGGCGCGGGCGACGGCGCCATGCCGTCCTCGGCGACCGGGGTCGGTCCAGTTCGGGTGACCACGAGACGGAAGGCAGGCTCCCCCACCAGACTGGTGTCGATCTGGTCGACAGCACCCTTCAGCGATGCGATGGCCTGCGGCACCTGCCCACCGCCGAGTCTGACCTTGACGGCCGCCCAGCGTCCGCCAAAGAGGGTGATCACGGCGTCGATCTCCTTGCCCTAGGAGTCGCTGCAGCGGCGGACCTCTGCGTCCATCGCCGCAGCGAACACCGACAGGTCATGGATGACGGCACTCTCGAACAGAACCCTCGCGGTGGCAGGTCTCCGAGCATGGGTGCCCAAGATCACCGCTACCGCACCTATGGCCGCCGGCGACCCGCGCCTGCCCGTCCTCGCCGCCCGCCTCGCCAACCTCAACACCGCACGCGGCGACGCCCACGCACTCCTCCGCGCCGCAGCCAACCAAGGCACCCTGCCAGACGACCACCCCGCCGACGCGCTCGGCTACCGCATCACCGCTCTAGTCGAACAACGCAACAACCAGCAGCGCCGGGAGACGATCCGGTCCCCACTCGGACCTCCCCACCCCGAAGACCACCGGCCACACCACGATTACGGACGCGGCATCAGCATCTGACCACCCCACCGAAAGGAAACACGATGGCGATCTATCCCACCCCGAGCTGGAACCAGCTCCCGCCGGAATGGCTGTCGCTGCAACAGGCGTCCCTGCTCTACGGGGTCAGCGTCGACACCCTCCGACGCCGGATCGCCGCCGGGCGTCTACCGGCGTCCCGGTTTGGGGAATGTCTCATCCGCATCCGGTCGGAGGATCTCGAACGGCTTTTCGGGGCAATCCCGATCGGCAGTTCGTTCGCGCGCCGGCGACGTGCCTGATCCGGCCCGTGGACCACGGCGCTACTGAGCCAGCAACACCTCAAGGACACGCGGGGCATGGAAGCGTCGCCCATACACACGCTCGTCGTAGGGAGCGAGGATGCCGTTCGACACCAACGAGTCGATGAGCTTGTTGGCTCCGGCCTTACCAATGCCAAGTGCCCGGGCCGCTTGCGCGACGGTGAAGGTCGGCTGGCCGACGGCGAAGTCAATGAGCAGCCGCGCGTTTCCCGTTCGGATCGGCGTCGACTGGAGATGCTCCTTGAGTTCTGCCTGAACAGCAGCCAGGTCCAACATCCTCCTCCGTGCCGCCTCCGCAGACTCCGCCAGCCCTAGCGCGAAGAACTCGATCCAGGCGGACCAGTCGCCGGCGGTCGAGATTCCGAGCAGGGCGTCGTAGTACTCCGTCCGCCGCGCCTCGAACCAGGTGGACACCGACAAGGTCGGCTCGGTGAGCGCGCCGGACGCGTACAACTGCAGGACGATCAGCAGTCGTCCGAGGCGTCCGTTGCCGTCGTGGAACGGGTGGAGGGCCTCAAATTCGTAGTGCCCCATCGCTGCGGCCACGACCGGATCGATTCGATCGCTGTGGTCGGCCTGCATCCAGGTCACCAGGTCCCGGAGTCTGGCCTCGAGATCGGCTCCGGGAGGTGGCGGCACGTAGCGCGCCGCCTTGATCGGGATCTCGCTCGCCGGCACGCCCTCCCTGCGACCGATCACCACCTGCACAGGCCGCACCTGTCCGGAGTGTTCACGCTCCGATGGCGTCCCTCGCACGAGCATGCCTTGCAGATTGGCCAGACCGGACGAGCTCCAACCCCGCCCCTCCTCCGCCCAGCCGAACGCGGTCTCGGCAACGATCACGTAGTTGAGCACTTCCCGAAGCGAGGGATCCTGCACGTCTTCGGAGTCGGCGGCCAGGACGCGCGCCAGCGGTTCGTAGGTGCCTTCGAGCGCAGCAGTGGACTGGGCCTCCAGGCGCAGCGTCGAACTCCTAAACAACTTCGGGTTGGGCAGCCGTTGGGCGGTGGAGTCCAGGGCGGCCAGAGCGGCCCGCGCGTCACCGACCTGCCGGTGCGCTCGGCCGCTCAGCTCAGGGCTCTCATCTCCGAGCGGGTCGGGAAGGTAGGCCCAGTGCTCCCACGCACCGCCGCCGGGGAGCGAGCCGCTGATCGGAACAAGTTTGCCGAACGGAGCCTTCTGGAACAGTTTGATGTCCACAACGCAACACTAGTGGCCATTGTGGAAACTTTCACCGATGTGATTGATCCAGATGCACGCGATCGCGTCCCAGGTGCGCTCCGGAGCGAGCCGACGTCACCGCCACCACTGTCGGAACCTTCTGCGACGATCCGGCATGAGACCCGATGGTCGGGGATCACAAACTGAAAGGCCGGGGAAGTGCCTACCTTCATCACCTCAATCCGGATGAGCCCCTCGACGGCGAACGACCACGAGCACATCGCCGAGGTGCGCTGGGAGCAGCCAGGCAAGAACAACACCTGCACGAGGCAGGCGATGATCGACTTCATCGACAAGGGCAACGCGGTCTACGGCCATGGCTCGCCTGATGCCCGGGTCGGAGTCGTTCGGGTCACGCCGCCATACCTGCGCACGCAGGCGGATGGGAACTGGACCAACAACCTGCTGAGCCTTCCGCGCTTCTAGGTAGCCAGTCAGTGTCCGCGCCCACCATTCGAGGGCGGATGCTACGGAAGATAGCGCACATTTAGCGCACGGACTCGCACCAGCCCGTTAGCCGTGAGGCGCAAACAGCGATTCCCGCCCTAGTCGGAGCGAAAATCAGAGTGGCGGAGGATACGAGATTCGAACTCGTGAGGGCGTGAACCCAACCCGCTTTCCAACTGGGTGGACGGGCGTTCCGTGGCGTCCGCACATGGCCGTGACTAGCCGTTTCACTCCACCGCCGAACCCCGACAGACGGCTCCGAACAGCGGTGAACTGAGACAACTCTTGGCCAAACCCTCAACGGGCGTCTGGCCGCCACTCGGCGGCCCACACTTGGCTCCCCAATACCGCGCTCCTGACTCCAGGATCGCGAACTCGTAGTCGCTTGAGAACACCTTCCGCAGTGGGTACTCGTTCGCCGTGAGTGTTTCTGTTCGGGCTTCTGCGGCCGCAACGCACTCTGCCTCACCAGGTCGATTGACCGATGGTGAGGCAGAGTGCGGGGGTTGGCGGACCCCGATCGGCAATCCTTAGCTCTGGAGCGAGACCGTGACGGTACCGTCTGAGGCGTTCGCCCCTTTGAGCAGCCCATAGGGAACCCGGTAGACCCGACCCGGGGCTGCCGGCCACCATGTGGAGACCCTTCCGATCTCACGCCCGTCCTGCCGTGCAACCACAGTGGGACGGTTGCGGAGCTGGTCGGGCCACAGCAGCAGGACGCCACGGGCCGGGCCGGTGTCGCCGGGCCGGAACCTCGTTGGCGATACCCATTTGAACCCCTGGCCCGGGGCTAGGTCGAGACCAGCCGTCGCGGGCTGCCTGCCGTCGAGGTACTGCAGCACATGCGGCGCGACGTGGGCCCCGTCGAGTGCTGCACCGTCGGCGGTGTCGACCGGGTGGACGAGGTTGCCGATGGCGAAGACCCCGTCCCTCAAGGTGCGCAGAGCGGTGTCCACGGTCGGTCCGAGGGTGTGCGGGTCGATTGCGACGCCACCGGAGCGGGCCAGTTCGTGGTCCGGGATCCAGTCACCGGTGAACACGACGGTGTCGCAGGGCACCACCTCGCGGTTCCCGGTGGCCAGGTGTTCGATCTCGACGCCTTGCACCCGGCCGCGGCCGATGACGCGGCGGACGCGGGTGGTGGTGGCGACCTTGGTGCGGAAGAACGGTCCGCCGAAGGCGGAGAACAACCGGTAGACGTCGGGTGCGGCGTACTCGGTGGTCATCAGCACGGCCCGGCAGCCGGCGTGCTGCAGGGTCAGCGCCGCGGACCAGCTGACCAGCTCGGATCCGACGATGACTGCCCGGCTTCCGACCTTCTGGTGGTGCAGGTGCACCAGGTTCTGCAGCTGACCCGTGGTGTAGACCCCGGCGGGCCGGTCCCCGGGGATGCGACGCGCGGTGCGTGGCCGCTCGCGGGCGCCGGTAGCCAGAATGGTCGCCTTGGCCTGCACCTGGAACCGTCCCTGCGGCGTGGTGACCTGGAGGGCGCCTTCCGGCGTCCAGCCAGTGACCATGGCCTGGGTGACGATGTCGGCCCCGGCCTTGGTCGCCCGATCCACCAGGATCCCGGCGTACTTGGGACCGGAGATGAACCGGTGCAGGTCACGGATGCCGTAACCGGGGTGGAAGCAGTGCCGGGGAATGCCACCGGGCTCGGCCTCGCGGTCGAGGACGAGCACGTCGCCCTTGAGGGTGGCGGCCAGGTCAGCGGCCGCCCGAAGTCCGGACGGGCCGGCTCCGATGATGGCGACCGCGGGGGTGCGGACGGGCTGGTTCATCGCACGGCCTCCTTGGTGTAGCTCTCGAGCAGTTCCTTGACGGCTGCGCCGCAGAAGAAGCCCTGGCAGCGTCCGTTCATGGCGCGGGTGCGCCTGCGCAGCGCGCCTTGGTCACGGGCGGGGATCGCGCTGTGGCAGGCGTCCCTGATCTCGCCCTTGGTGGCCCGTTCGCAGAAGCAGACCACCTCACCGTAGGCGGGGTCGCGGGCGATCAGCTCGTCGTCTTGATAGGGACGCAGGGCGTGCTCGCCGATGTTGGGCAGCCGGGGCGGGTCGGGAAGGTTCGTGCGTGGGCTGGGATCGAGGCCAGCCTCGCAGAGCAGTCCGTGAACATGCCTGGCGACGGCCATGCAGGAGGTGAGGCCGGTGGACCTGATGCAACCGGCCACCAGATAGCGCTGCGCGGGGTCGGCTTCGATCAGGTAGTCGGTTCGGTCGTGGGCCGCACGCAGGCCGGCGTATGCGGCGGTGACTTCCTCGCCCATCAGGCTGGGCATCAGACCCTTGCCCTTCGTGAACAGGAAGTCGAAGCCGTCCTCGGTGGTACCGGTGTCGGTCCGGTCCGTCATGTCCTCCGCCGTTGGGCCGACCATGACGTTGCCGTAGATGGTGGGGCTGACCAGCACGCCCTTGCCGACCTTGCTGGGCACGGGCAGCACGATCACCGGCACCTTCGGCCGGGCGAGCTTGTCGAAGACGAGCAGTTCGCCCCGGCGCGGATTGAGGTGGAACCGGTCGAAGCCGAACATTGCGTCGATGGTGTCGCCGCCCAGACCGGCAGCGTTGACCAGCCACCGGGTCCGGATCGTGCCGTGGTTGGTCCGCACCATCGTGACTGACTCACCGACCTCCACGCCCTGTACTGCGGTGTTGAGCCGCAGCGCCACGCCCCGCTGGACGGCGTCGGTGGCCAGCGCGATGGTGGTCGACCAGGTGCAGATGATCGACTCGTCGGGGACGCGGAGCCCGCCGAGCGCTCCCGGGCCGAGATCGGGGACAGTGGCGTATACGAAGTCGGCGTCGACGATCTCGGTCTTCTCGTAGCCGTTGGCCTCCGCCTTCGTCTTCAGCTTCGGCAGGGCGTCGAGCTGTTCGGCATCCCAGGCCACCAGCAGGGCGCCGGTCTTCAGCACCGGGATCCCGGACTCGCCGGCGTAGCCGGCGAGCAGGTGGTAGCCCTCCCCCACCAGCCGGGACTCCAGTGTCCCCGGAGATGCGTCGAAGCCGGTGTGCAGGATGGCGGTGTTGGCCTTGCTGGTACCGTCCCCGACGTCGTTGCGGCTTTCGAGCAGGGCGACCTTCAGTTCGTATCCGGCGAGTTCCCGGGCGATCGCCGAGCCGACCACGCCGGCCCCGACCACGACCACGTCGTAGTCGGGACCTGCGGATTCATTGCTAGTCATCAAATTCTCTTCGTTTCTGGTAGGGGGCGGTGTTGTCAGACCTGGGTCATCTCGACGACTCGCCGCCAGCGGTCGCGGAACGAGTCGGCGCGATCCTGGCTCCAGGCCGGGCTGAAGGTGCGGGCAGGCTTCCAGGCAACGATGGCCTCCCTCAGCGTCAGCGACGGGTCCAGCGCCTTGCGGGCCAGTGCCACCGCGCCCAGCGGCGTGGCGTGCGCGGACGGGTAGACGTCGATCTCGATCTGCATGAGGTCGGCGACGGTCTGCATGAAGACCGAACTGCGGGTCAGTCCACCGTCGACCCGGAGCCGGGTGAGCGGCTGGCCGAGATCCTTGGCGACCATGTCGCCAAGCTCGGCGACCTGGGCGGCCAACCCCTGCAGTACAGCGGTGACCAGGTCGGCCCTGGAGGTGGCCAGGCCGATGCCGTGGAACACGGCCTGAGCGTCCGACTTCCACCACGGCGCGGCCAGGCCGGCCATCGCCGGCACACAGGTGGCCCCGTGGGCGTCGTCGGTGCAGATCAGGTCGAGCTCGGTGGGGCCGTTGAGCAGCCCGACGTCCTGCAACCAGCGGATCGCCGATGCGGCGGTGTACACCTGCCCGTCCGAGCAGTAGGACGTGCGCCCCTCGACCCTCCAGGCGGCGGAGACGGTCAGCCCTGCCGTGGACCTGGTCGGAACCTCACCCAGGTTGGCCAGCAGGAACGCGCCCGTGCCGAACGTGCACTTTGCCTCTCCAGCTTCGAGGCAGCTCTCCGCCAGCAGGGCGGCCTGCTGGTCCACCACCAGGCCCCCGACCGGAACCGTCGAGCCGAACGCGCTCGTCTCGCCGATGACCTCGTCGTTGGCGGCGATCCTCGGCATCTGTTCACCTTCGAGGCCGAACAGGCCGAGCAGTTCGTCGTCGTAGCTGACCTCGTTCAGCGAGGTGACCAGCGACCGGCTTGCGGTGGACACGTCCGTGACCATCTGGCCGGTCAGTTGGTGCAGGATCCAGGCGTCGGAGGTGGTGACCACCCCTTCGGTGGTGACGTTGCGGCGCAGCCACGCCAGCTTGGGCGCGGTGAAGTACGGATCGAGCACCAACCCGGTGCGCTGGGCGACCAGGTCGGCCTTGTCGGCGATCGGATCGCACACGCTCTGGGCTCGGCTGTCCTGCCAGACCACCATCGGTGAAAGCGGCGTGCCGGTCTCAGGATCCCAGGCCAGGACCGTCTCGCCCTGGTTGGTGAGGGTCACGCCGTCGATCGGGACGGCAGCTTGCGCCACCGCCCGACTGGCGGCATCCATCACCGAGGCCATCAGCTCCGTCGGATCCTGCTCGACGATCCCGCCGGCCCGATAGTCGGGCCGGATCGCGATCTCGGTGATGGCGAGGATTGTGTCCTCGCCATCCACCACGACGGCCTTGGTCCCGGAGGTCCCCTGGTCAATGCACAGAATCGTGCTCATGACAGCTTGCCCTCCACGGCCTCAGCGTCGGCATCGAGCACCTTGTCGATGTCCTCGAGGTCAGGCATGGTCATCCCGTCCTTGCCGTTGCGGATCAGCAGGAAGGCCAGGTACACGCCACCGATCGCCAGCAGCACCAGCACGTACAGCCAGGACTCCCGGAACGACTCACCACGGAAGATCGCCAACTCGAAGATCAGCCACACCGCAGAGACCGTCAGCACCGGAACTTCCCACTTGCCCAGGTCGAAGCCCTTGGTCGGGGGCAGCGACTTCCGCTTGACGATGTACAGCAGGACGGTGCCCGCATAGATCAGCGCCGGCAGCAGCGTCGCTGCGGAGAACAGGGCATCGGCGGAGTAGAAGCCGAACACGGCGAGGATGAGCTGGCCGATCACCAGCATGAACAGCATGGCGTTGACCGGCGTCCCCGTCTTGGGGTTGACCTTGGACAGCATCTTCCAGCCCGGGAAGCGCTTGTCACGAGACATTGCCCAGACCAGGCGAGCGCCGGACAGCGAGATGGTCAGGCCGCAGGAGAAGATGGAGATGACCACCATGACCAGCAGAATCTTGCCCACGACGCCACCCAGCACACTGTTGATGACATCAGCGATGGGAGTCGGGGACTGGGCCAGCGCGATCATGTCGCCACCAGTGGCGGTGACCGCGATCAGGAACAGCATGCCCATGACGCCCAGGGAGAGCACGGCCTGCCACATGGCCTTGGGAACCGTCCGGGCCGGGTCGCGGGTCTCTTCGGAGAGGTTGGCGGCGGACTCGAAGCCGACGATGGTGAAGGCGCCGATCAGGAAACCCATTGCCCACGGACCGGGTTCGGTCAGGGTGCCGAGCGAGAAGTAGCCCTCCGCCGGGATCGCGCCGGTGCTGAACAGGTTGGCCCAATCCAGCTTGCCGGTGAACCAGCCGACCACGAAGAGCAGGACGGTAATCGCGATCATGCCGATCACCTGAATCGTGACGGCAACGTTGTTCGTCTTCTGGGTGACCTTGGTCGACCAGGCCACCATGATCGCCTGCAACAGCACAACAACGGCGGTGATCACGTAGATGTTCATGGTGTTGCCCTCGTACTCGAAGAGCACGGGCAGGATCGTCGAGGCGATGGTGATGTCCACCGCGACCACGACCACACCGAGGAACATGAACGAGATCCAGCCCATGATCCAGCCGAGAATCGGGTTGGCCAGCCGCGACACCCATTGATAGGAGTAGCCCGAGACGGGGATCCGGGCGACCAGGGCCCCGAAGACCAGGGCGACTGCCACCTGGCCCAGCGTGGCGATTGCCCAGGTCCAGATTCCCATCGGCCCGGACGAGTTCAGCACGGATCCGTATGTGGTGAACAGACCCGTGGCGATCGACACGAACCCGAAGGCGAGCGCAAACGACGCATACCAGCCGTATTCGCGCTTCATCTCTTGCTTGTAGCCGAACTCGGCGATATCGCTGGCGTCATGCGCGTCACCCGGCGCGACTGGGCCAGCGGTGGGCGGGGTAGAATCCACAATGATCAACTCCTATTGCAGTGTGGGGATTTTGATCTGGTGGGGAGGCGTTCCAGCGCATCCCCACCACCTTTACTTCTCGGCTACGATGACTCTCGCTTTCGCCTGAACAACCGCCGACCTCATTGCCGCCGGAGGTTCGGAGTCCGTAACCAGACCCGACAGCCCCGCCCAGTCGGCGACGTGGTACGGGGCAATCACATTGAACTTGCTGGAATCCGCCAACACCCAGGACTGGGCGCTGTTGCGCATCATCACGCGACGTACCAGCACCTCGGCGAGGTGGAAGTCCGTCAAACCCGAGGCGGCGTGAACGCCGCCCGAGCCGAGGAAGGCCACGTCGGCCCGCAGTTCCTCGAAGAGTCGCTGCGCGTGTTGGCCGGCCATCGCCATATCGCCGGGGCGGACCTCACCTCCGCTGACCAGCACCTCGACCTGCGGGCGGCTGGCCAGTTCGGTCACCGCCGGCAGCGAGTTGGTCGCCACGATGCCGCGGAAGCCCGGGGGGAGGGCCCGCGCGACATGGAGCGAGGTCGTGCCGACATCGAGGAAGACCGTCGAGCCGTCCGGAATCATCCGGGCAGCCGCCAGCCCAATCCTGCTCTTCGCCGACTCCCCGAGATTCGAACGGTCGAGGAAGGACGGCTCCTCACTGAGGCGCTGGCCGATGCTCGCCGCGCCGCCGCGAATGCGCTCCAGAAGACCGTCGCGCTCCAGCGCGGCGAGGTCTCGCCGGATCGTCTCCACCGACACGTTCAGTCCCTCGGACAACTCCAGGGTCCTGACAACACCGAAATCCTGGAGTCTCTGGGTGATCCACGAGCGGCGCACAAAGGGCAGCTCCGTGCCCGTAAGTGCCTCGCTTTGCCCGATCATGACTGGACCGTACCGGTTTTGCCCGTTTGTGGCAAGACCCTTCATCTAGGGATGATCCGGCTCCTGACCAGCCAAGGTCGAACCGCTTCGAGGGCTCCTCGGCGTGCGCTGATTGTGACAAGGGCTGGGCCAGAGCGCCACTGCCCGTTCGGACTTCTCGCACCGAGGAGCGGGCCGCCGGTAGGCGGTCAGCCGACCGTTTCTACCCCCCCCCGGGCTCGGCTGAGCCGAGGGTGGTCGTCGCCACACGCCGGGCAGCCCATCACCTGCGGCGCCGACTCCACCGTCACCACCAGCCCGCCGCCCTCGTCGCGCTCGACCTCGATCACCCGGAGCCCGTCCAAGCCGATCGACAGGTCACAACGGTCGCAATAGGAATCATCAACATGGCAGGGCGCAACGCAGCCCGTAGGCTCAGACACAGTCGAGGTCCTCGGTTCAAAGAGTGTGGTAACTCCTGATCCTGAGGGCCGCGACCCCCTACCTCACCGACCCCGGCCTCACCGGCGTGTCCCGCTCACCCCCACCCCAGGTGCGAAGAGCCCGCATGGTTACGTCGCTCACAACCCGCAATCGGCGCCCGCTTTCTCGGCGGGCGCCTAGATCTTCGAGGGCCTTCGGGCTGTCCGTCGCCGTTCGCCAGCGTCCGCACGCGTCCGCGTAGAATGGCCCCAGCGTCGCCCAAATGAGACAAAACCTGGACAATGCGCCCTCCGGACCCACCGAGCGGTGAGATCCGGCGAAAGCGTTTCCCCTAGTCAACTGGCGGAGGATACGAGATTCGAACTCGTGAGGGCGTGAACCCAACCCGCCTTCCAACTGGGTGGACGGGTGTTCAGCGGTGTCCGTACATGGCCGTGACGAACCATTTCAGTTCTGGCCGAACCCCGGTGAACAGCCCCGGCCGGGGCTGAACTGAGACAATTTCTGGCCAACCCAAACCAGCTCTGTTCATCGCCCAGCTGTGGGCGTCAACTCCCGCACCGTGCAGCAAAGGGTCTACCGGCAGCTCGTCCCAAGCGCTCAGACAGCAGACCCGATGCTTCAGCTCAGCCGGAAGCCTCGTCAACGTGCCTCCCACAATGCCCCAACTTTGCCAAGGACTGGAGTCTCCGGACACACCGGGGCGGTTCAACATGATCGGAGCGGCCAGTTACTCATGCAGCGGCCGCGCCGGCTGGTCCGGAGTTGCCCACGTTCAGCGGCCCACCCAGGCTGTTCTGATGGCCGATCGTGAAGACCAGTCCCAGCAGTCCGAGGTTTCCGACCGCATCCCCGCGCACAGCGGCTGTCAGAGTCTCGGCCGACACGCACATTCCCCAGATCGGATGCGCCGGGTCAAGGCAGGGCACACCCACACTCCCCAATGCCCACGGCACGCCAGAACGCGACAACAACAAGTCCGCCCAGCAGGCGAAACCGATCGCAGCCAGCGCAGCCACACCTACCGGAACAAGACGGGCGCGAATCGGTCGACCAACCCACGCGTACCACCAACACAGCCCCCACACCCACACCGCACGATCACAGCGATCCCACCACCACATCAGCGCCACCAAAGCCGCCACCACGAGCACCAACTCGACGACCACGATCACTTCCGCAGACAGTGACACACCCAGACCCAAACCACCCGCCAACAGCCAACAGCTCACCGCAGCCACACCCAGCAGCCACCGCACCGATACCGATGCCGGTGGCAGCCGGGATTGGTGCATGAGTAGGTGACATTCGATCTGTGGGGCCGCAGGGTCCTGCTGGAAGGATGTTCGTCATGCCGAAAGCCCATCCAAGAGAGATCCGTGATGATGTTGTGGCTGTTGCCCGTCGCGGTGATGCGACGATCGCTCAGCTGGCGAAGGACTTCGGGATTTCCGAGTCGTGCCTGCGTGGCTGGTTGCACCGTGCTGATGTTGAAGACGGCGTCCGGCCTGGAACCACCGTGGCCGAGTCGGTCGAGTTGCGGGAGTTGAAACGCCGTAACCGGCTCCTGGAGCAGGAGAATGAAGTCCTCAGGAGGGCTGCGGCTTATCTGTCGCAGGCGAACCTGCCGGGAAAATGATGTACCCGCTCGTGAAAGAGCTGGCCGCCGACGGGATCCCCGTGGTGGTCACGTGTCGGGTGTTGAAGCTCGCCCGCCAGCCCTACTACCGCTGGCGCGCCCACCCCATCGGGGAACGGGAACTAGCTGAGGCCTACCTGGCGAACGCGGTGTTCGATGCCCACGCCGATGATCCGGAGTTCGGGTATCGGCTGCTGGCTGATGAGGTTCGCCAGGCCGGCCACCGACGTTGTGACCGGACGGTGTGGCGGGTGTGTGCAGCCAATCAGTGGTGGTCAGCGTTCGGGAAGAAACGCGGCCGCAACGGCAAGCGGCCCGGCCCGCCAGCCCACGACGACCTCGTTGAACGCAAGTTCGCTGCCGAGGCGCCGAACACCTTGTGGCTGACCGACATCACCGAGCACCGCACCAATCAGGGCAAGCTGTATCTGTGCGCAGTCAAGGACGTCTGGTCCAACCGGATCGTCGGCTACTCGATCAGCGACCGGATGAAGTCCAGCATCGCGGTCGATGCGCTCAACATGGCCGTCGCCCGCCGCGGTGACGTGACCGGCTGCATCGTGCATTCCGATAGGGGCAGCCAATTTCGATCCAGGAAATTCCTGGCCACGCTACGCCACCACCAACTGGCCGGATCAATGGGCCAAGTCGCCTCCGCCGGTGACAACGCCGCCATGGAATCCTTCTTCGCCCTGCTCCAAAAGAACGTCCTGGGCCGGCACCGCTGGACCACCCGCCACGACCTTCGGATCGCCATCGTCACCTGGATCGAACGCACCTACCACCGCCGACGACGCCAACCCCGCCCAGGCCGATTGCCCCCCATCGAATACGAGACCATCATGACCACACCGGCCCTCAAAGCCGCCTAACCCAACCCGTCACCAAGACGTGCACCAGTCCCTTGCGGCCGTACACGGCGTTGAACAGTTGACGCACAATCAATCCTTATTCCGAACAAGTAGATGTGCAAATCTTCACACACTCACGTTCGTTCGCACAAGCGCCCTGTGCGAACTCACACTACTTGCGATCTATTTGACTCGTCGTCGGCGCCTCCTCTGAGCAAACGGACGCAGTGCCGGCGACCAAGAACCACGATGCCTGTGAGGAGGAAGCACACATGGCCGTCCAGGCGATCTCGGCAGTGCTCTGGGGTATGGACGTCACGCTGATCGACTCCGAACCAACCTGGATTCAGGCGCCACTCGATCTGGTCGAACAGCACCACGACACCTGGACGTACACGGGAGGGTCGATGCTCGTCGACACAGATATGGAGGTCACGTCGCGAGCATTTCAGAACGCAGGGGGCGCCTCCCCGCGGCGACATCATCTGGCGCCTGACCCAGGAGGTAGCCACGGCAAGCCGCACCCCGAGCCTTACCTGGCCGCAGCGCGCAAGTTGGGCGTAGATCCGCAGCGCTGCGTGGCCATCGAGGACTCACCGACAGCCCTGGCCGCCGCGCTTGCCGCCGGCACCATTGCCATCGGGGTGCCCCCATGACGCGATCCTTCAGAACGCCAGCCGATGGATCCTTCTCAACTCGCTGGCCGACGTGACCGTCCCAGACCTCTTGCGGATTGCCGAAACGGCTGAAGCCTTCACGCCACCAGCTCTTGGTGGTCGTCAAACTGGGTGTCAGGTGCGAGTCGCGTCGAGATCTGCAAGCTCAAGCTCGCCAGTCTCTCCCGCGACAACCAGCTGCTGCGACACCGCTCGAAGGGCAGCCATGCCGTCCACATCGATTGGCCGATCAAGAACTACGATATCCGCGCGCGCCACCGGACAGATCTCGACGAAAGCAGAGCGCCCGAGCTTCGTTGCGTCGACGGCCGCGACAACGCTGCGCGCCGCCACGAGGGAGGCCCTCTTGACGGCCGCATCCTCCACGTTCCACTCGGTGAAGCCGTCCTCCACAGACAGGGCGCTGGTGGTGAGGATGTAGCGATCGAAGTGGTGCGCCCGCAGGAAGTCGATCGTCTCCACCCCGCTGATGCTCAGTTCACCGCGCCGGACGACGCCCGGAGCCAGTAACAGGTCCACGGAAGCTGATTTCTCGAACGCCCAAGCGACACGTAGCGACAACGGACACACGGTGACGTGCTTCCCCTCCAGTGCGGCCGCGACCGCCAGCCCGCTCGAGCCTCCATCCACAATGATGGTTTCGCCGTCCTCAATGAGCTGAGCGACTGCGGCGGCGATCGCACGCTTCCCGCTTGAGTTCGTTCGCTCGCGAATCGCGAACGGCGGCTCGAATGCGCTGGTTGCGATGATCCGGGCGCCACCGTGAAAGCGCTGGAGTACGCCGGCGGCCTCCAGTACCTCCAAGTCTCGGCGAATCGTCATTTCTGCAACCCCGAGCCGATGGCCGAGATCCGAGACCGTTGCCGTCCCGGCTTCGCGCAGGACGTTGAGCACCTTCTCTTGCCGTTGTTCCCTTGACTCTTGAGCAATCACCCAAAACTCCTCACGCGACGTTCAACCCGCGACACTCTACGGCTACGCGCACGCCCACCTACCTGACGATGAAGCCGAAGTGAGCATCCGCTGAGCTAAGGCGCCCTGTGTCATCCCGTAGGGAGAGAGGTCCGGATTAGTCTCTTCAGCCTCGTGATCACCATGACCGCGGGCACCTAGACGAGGATGACCTCGACGCCTTCGTCGCGGAACAGCGAGAGCAGATCCGGTGGAGCGTCATCTGTGATGACGAGATGCGTGAGGTCGGCGGGGGCGCCGAAGCGGAAGTTGGACGTCCGCGTCAGCTTGTCCGCAATCGTGACCAGGATTCGCCGTGTGGAGGATTCGATGCCGGCCTGTTTGATCAGCGCGTCTTCGTAAAGATCCGAGGTGAGTCCGCGGGATGCCGAGGCCGAGCAAGCACCCAGCACGAGAGCGTCGGCTCGCATGTGTCGCACCGCGTCAACTGCTTGACTGCCCATCATCGCCAGGGTGTCGGGCTCTACTGGGCCTCCCGGGATGATCACTCTGGCACCTGGCGTCGAACCGAGTGCCACCGCAGCATGCAGCGAGAGACACAGCGCTGTGATGTCCCGACCCGAAAGCTCCTGGGCGACGGCGTAGCAGGTCGTCCCGTTGTCGATGATCACCGATTCGTAGTCGGCGATCAGTTCCGCGGCGGCCGTGGCGAGCCTGGCCTTGAGGTCGCGGTCCTCACCCACTCGGAGACTGAAGGGCACATGCTCGCCGTGCTTGACGGTACGCGCCGCGCCTCCTGGCACCCGCCGCAGCGCTCCGTGAGCCTCGAGGTCGGCGAGATCGCGCCGGATGGTGACGGCCGAGACTCCTGTGAGTTCTGCGAGGTGCTCAACCCGCATGCGTCCGCCAGTCCGCAAGGACTGGATGATCAACTTGTGTCGAATTGATCGTTGCACGTGATCATTTACTCATCTAGGTTCTCAGTGTGCAAGCCCCCAACGACCTCGGCATGGCCGCAACGATCGACCACGTCACCGTTTACGTGCACGACCTGGATGCAGTCCGAGGCTTCTACGAGAAGTACTTCGGTGCCCGCGCCGGTGAGCAGTACCACAACCCGAGCACGGGTCTACGGACCTACTTCCTGTCCTTCGCCAGCGGCGCCAGGCTGGAGCTTATGACCCGGCCCGGAGTCGAATCCGACCCCCTCGAGGGGCAGGGAGGATGGGCGCACGTCGCCTTCTCGGTCGGCTCGCCGACGACCGTGGACGAACTGACTGCACTCCTGAGCCATGACGGCTTCAGCATCGTCAGCGGGCCACGGACAAGCGGAGACGGTTACTACGAATCGTGCGTGCTGGATCCGGAAGGTAACCGGGTGGAGATCACAGCATGACTCCGCTAGAGACCGCGTCCGCGACGCTCAAGGTGGCATCAGCGCGCAACGGTGCCCTGGTGGTGTTCGCCGCCAACGGTTTCGCGTTCGCGTCGTGGATGTCGCGGGTGCCCGATGTGAAACAGCGGCTGGCGCTGACCCCCGGAATGTTGAGCATCCTGCTGTTGTCGATCTCTGCTGGTTCACTGCTTGGCCTGCCGGTTGCCGGCAGGGTGGCGCGCCGGATCGGTGCGGCCGGCACAGTTCGTCTTGGAATGGCCCTCGTGGCCCCCGGGATCATGCTGGCCGGGGTCGCCGTCCAGGCGCAGGCGTCCATCTACTGGGTGATGCCCGGACTCTTCCTACTTGGCCTCGGGAGCGGCGTTTGGGATGTCGCGCAGAACCTTGAGGGCACGCTCATCGAGCGAGCCCTCGACAAGGCGATCATGCCGTGGTTCCATGCGGCCTTCAGCGGCGGTACGGTCCTGGCAGCCCTCGTCGGGGCCAGCTTGGTCTGGCTGCGAGTGCCACTGCTCATCCACCTCGGCGGGGTAGTCGTCCTCACCGCGATCGCCGTCCTGTGGGGAAGCGCCCAGTTCCTGCCCGCCTACGACGATGGTGAGCACGAAGGCGTCGCGCAGGCTGTACCAGAGCGCTCGGCCTGGCTCGAGTCCCGCACGTTGCTGATCGGGCTGATGGTGCTGGCAGCGGCCTTCGCGGAGGGCACCGCCAATGACTGGATGGCGGTCGCGTTCGTCGATGGCCACCACCTCGACAACGCCCTCGGCGTAGTCGCGCTGGCGGTGTTCCTGTCGTTCATGACCGCCGGACGAATACTTGGCACGAAGCTGCTTGACCGCTATGGCCGGGTCCTCGTCCTCCGCATCCTCTTCGCGGCCGCCATCCTCGGCTGCCTCCTGGTGGTCTTCGGCGACATCGCCGTGGCATTCATCGGCTGCGCCATTTGGGGCGTGGGTGCCAGCTTGGCTTTCCCGGTGGGCATGTCTGCTGCCGCGGACGACCCGGCTCGTGCACCGATGCGGCTTTCGGTGGTTTCCACGATCGGCTACACAGGTTTCCTCGCCGGGCCTCCCCTGCTCGGATTCCTCGGTGACCGTTACGGCGTCCTTAGCGCACTGCTCGTAGTGGGAGCGGTGTCCGTGCTTGCCATGCTGGTTGTTCCCGTCGCCAAGCGCCGAGAAGCTTGATGGCATGGTCGAATTACATGTTCGGCCGACACCGTAGTCGCGGAGGCTTTCGATGCGGCGGTGAATCAGGGCGGCGGTTCGGTCGGCGCCACGCCCAACAGTCGGTACGGATTGGGTTCATCGACTCAATCCTGACGGGTGATATCGAGGTGTGGGGCATTATCGCTGACGCTCTCGCCTGGCCGGCCGGCCAAGTGAGCACCGGATCTGATCTTGTGATCGACGCTTGTTGCTGGCTTCGATCAGCTTCGCTGAAGCTATCTGCAGGTTCGTCGCCGGGGAACGGGCGACGGTTACCAGCATGATGTTCATCACTCCGGTACCTCCCCCTGGCCCGAGGGGAACACTTCTCACACCGACACTCATTGGCCGATTTGCACCGGTTGTAACGAAGATGGGGACTGCTGCACGGATAGGTGACAACTTGATCTGCCTAGCCTTCGGGTTGGGCTGGGAGGAAGCGAAAGCCCACCCGCTTTCGCAGCAAACGCCTCGCCTTGCATGGCCGCCAATCTGTCCGCCGCCGTTCACCGGCGTTCGCCAGCGACCTAATCGAACAGCCCCGCGAGGCTCCCGATGAGACAAAATTCGGGCCAAAACTCACAAACGCCCCTCCCGCGAAATCAGCGGAAGGAGCGTTTCCCCTAGTCAAACTCGCGGAGGATACGAGATTCGAACTCGTGAGGGCGTAAACCCAACCCGCTTTCCAAGCGAGCGCCATAGGCCTCTAGGCGAATCCTCCGTCGAGAAGGATACCGGTACCCCACCCACCAACTCCAACTGAGCATTTTGGCTTGTCAGGGGTCAACCTTGCGGCCGTCCGGCCGCGCGACCAGAGTTGGGCCATGCGGATCGCCCTGGCCCAACTGCTGGCCACCACTCAGCCGGAGGCCAACCTCACCCTCGTGCGTGACCTCACCGCTCAAGCCGGCGCCCAGGGAGCCGAGCTGGTGGTGTTCCCCGAAGCCACGATGTGTTCCTTCGTCCGGCCACGCGCCGATGCCGCCGAGCCCTTCGATGGGCCGTGGGCCAGCGCGGTCCGCGAGATCGCCAAGGCCGCCGGGCTGACGGTGGTGGTTGGAATGTTCACCACCACCGGGCACCCGCAGGTGCACAACACCTTGCTGGTCACCGGTGGAGCCGAGGTCCGCTACGACAAACTGCATCTGTTCGATGCCCTTGGCTACACCGAATCCCGGCAGATCCTCGCCGGCGATCAGCCAGTCGCCTTCGACCTGGCCGGCCATCGGCTCGGCCTGGCCACCTGCTACGACGTCCGCTTCCCCAACCTGTTCACCCATCTGGCCACCCAGGGCGCCGAGGCGATTCTGCTGCCGGCATCCTGGGCCGACGGGCCGGCGAAGCTGCACCAATGGCGCACCCTGGTCACCGCCAGGGCGATGGACGCCACCGCCTATGTGATCGCCGTCGACCAGGCCCGTCCACCTGCCGCCGAGAACGGGCGCACCCCCACCGGCATCGGCCACTCAATGGTCGTCGGCCCCACCGGCACCGTCCTGCTCGAACTCGGCGAGGAGCCCGAACTGGCCCTGATCGACCTCGATCTGAGCACGGTCGCCGAAGCCCGCGAACGCCTGCCGGTGCTGCGCAACGCTCGGCACTTCGACTAGCCGCAGGGAATACCCCCAGCCAACTCCTCCTTGAGAAGAGAGCAATCTCAAGGAGGAACCATGACCAGCCTGCAGGACTTCGAGGCCAAGACCATCACCGGTGCCGACCAGCGCCTCGCCGAATACTTGGGCCAGGTGGTGTTGGTGGTGAACACCGCCAGCAAGTGCGGCTTCACCCCGCAGTTCACCGGTCTGGAGAAGCTGTACGACGACCTGCGCGAAGACGGCCTGGTGATTCTCGGCTTCCCGTGTGATCAGTTCGCGAACCAGGAGTTCGCCAACGACGCCGAAACCGCCGATTTCTGCCAGCTGAACTACGGGGTCACCTTCCCGATGTTCGCCAAAATTGACGTGAACGGCAAGAATGCCCACCCGCTGTTCGGCTGGCTGCGCAGCGAAAAGGGCGGCGTACTCGGCGATGCGATCAAGTGGAACTTCACCAAGTTCCTGATCAACCGCAAAGGTCAAGTCGTGAAGCGCTACGCCCCCGCCATCGAGCCGGCCGAGATCGAAGCCGACATTCGCGCCTTGCTGTAGGTCGGTACCCCCGGTGGATGCCAAGACACTTCAGCAGCACCACCAAGCACAGCGCTTGCGCTAAGAGCCGCCTTTCACCAGCGGCGTCGCGAAACCGGATACTGCGCCAGATGAGTCACGAGGGTTCTCAATATCTCGCTTTGGCCAGCCAGCATGGGATGCACACCGTCAGGGAGTAGCAGGTCGGCCGCCGAGTCCTCCAGAGCAGCGTGAATATCGACGGCCGTTGGGTCGAGGTTGAGAATGGCCTGCGCCACTTCGGCCACATCCTCGGCCCGCCACGAGATCTGCTCGTCGAGAAATGGCTGCCAGCGATTGGCAACCTCACTCAGAACCGGGGGCGGGGTCATCCTGGTCAGGTCGGCGTTCGCGTCGAGGGTGACCAGGTCGGTCAGCTTCTGAAGGTTCCGAATGGTCTCGCCGATCCGCAACATCCTCGCCTGAGTCTTCAGGCCCTCACGACGAGCGTCATTGGTGCCAATCATCTGGATCACCCAGGTCGGCCGCGCTTGGCAGAGCAGATCGACGCGCGCCAGATGGTCCTGGGTCGTCGCCCCGGTCACTCCCTGATTGATCACTGTGACGCCAGGCTTGGCGATTGCCAGCACGACTTTCAGCTGTTCGGCCCAGGAACAGGAATCGTCGGTGATCGAATCACCCAAAGCCACGATGCGCTCGCCCGGATCCATCGAGATGGCCTCAAGCGCCTCCCGAAAGACAGCGTCATCGAGTAGCTTCTCTGCGGCCCGCCGGACGCTGGCGCGTAGCGCGAACTCGGTTCGACGAAAGCTGACGTAGTCGCGTCCGACCACGGCTGCGCTCAACTGTCGCTGCGCCCGCATAGGCAGCGGTGCCCGGGCCAGAATCAGGGCCTTGTCCACGTGCAGAAAGCGCACCGGAATATCGGCGACATCGTCAGCATCGGCGGTGTCTGGGTCAGCAGCAAGCTCAGTCGGGCCAAGCAGCGTCCGGAAGGCTGCCATCGCATCTTGGAGCGCCCTTGTGGCGGTGACCGAGGTGCCCGCCATGTCGAAGGCGCCGTGCGGAAGGCCCTTCGATTGCAGATGTATCACCGGCACACCGTTGGCGGCCAGCAACTCAGCGTAGGCGTCGCCCTCGTCCCGCAGCGTGTCCAGCTCCATGGTCGCGACCACCGCTGCGGCCAGCGATTGAAGGTTGGGCTGATGTATCGGGGAGATCAGCGGGTCCATGAAGTCGACCGCTGTGGGCAGATAGCTGTGGATGCAGGACTCGATGGCCTCCCAGGTCACGTAATAGCCGGTCGCGAACCTGCGACGCGAGGCATAATCGGCTCCCGGATCGGCATCAACGACCGGATAGACCAGCAATTGCGCATGGAGGGGCCACTGCCGATCTCGAGCCACCTGAGCCAGGATGGCCGCCAAGTTTCCCCCAGAGCTGTCTCCGCCGACGCCGACTCGCTGAGAATCGCCGCCAAGCAGGCTGATGTTTTCCCTGACCCAGGAGAAGGCTGCGATCACATCATCGAGGCCTGCCGGCCACGGGTGCTCTGGCGCCAAGCGATAATCCACCGAGACAACCACCGCCCCACACTGGGCCGCGACTGATCTGGCGAGGTTGTCGGCGGTGTTCAGACTGCCGGTCACCCAGCCCCCACCGTGAATCCACAACACCGTCGGGACGCGACTCCCGTCGGCCTGCGCCGGGCGGTAGATCCGCACCGGTATCTGGACGCCGTCTCCTGGCAGGGTTGCTTCTTCGATGCTGGCTACCGCCGGCCGAAGATGGAACGGGGTGAAATAGGCGGCATCCCGCTCGTGCCCGGCCCTAGCGGCACGGTTCGGATCCGAGTCCTGCGGCAATGCCGGGAGAGCATCAAGGCCGGTCAGAACCTCGACGAGTTCACTTGCGATGGTCATGGTGGATGACTCGTCCTATTCCTGTTAGTGGCGCTGCCGTAACTGATCGATGAGAGTCGCGAGGATGATGACAGCGCCAATGGCTGTCACCTGCAGGTAGGCCGACAGGTGAAGCAGCACGAAGGCGTTGCGAAGCAGGCCAAGCAGACACGATCCCAGCAGAGCGCCGATGATGCTGCCGCGACCACCCAACAGGCTGGTGCCACCGACGATCACTGCCGCGACGATGTCCAGCTCCAGGCCCGTGCCAGCATCGGTCGTGGCCAGAGCCAGATTGCTCGCGTTCACGATGCCTGCCACGGCAGCAAAGGCCCCGGCGAGCACGAAGGACAAAATGATCGTGCTCCGCACGGGGATGCCTGCCAGGTAGGCAGCCTGCTGGTTGTCGCCGACAGCGGTGATCCGACGTCCATAGATGGTGCGCGAAAGGAACCACTGGGTGATTGCGACCAGGCCGAGCAGGATGATCACACTGACCGGCACGCCGGCCACCTTGCCCTGACCGATGAACAGCAACGATTCGGGTACGTCCTGCGGTGCGCCGTTGGTCGTGATCAGCGCAAGCCCCCGCACTACCGAGAGCATGCCCAAGGTCGCGATGAAGGCGTTGACCCTGCCGTAGGTGACCAACAGTCCATTGGCCATCCCCACCAGCGCACCGACGGCGATTCCCGCCACAATGCCTAACACCGGGAAGGCCCCTTGCATCGCCATCGCGCCGACCAGACCCGAGAATCCGAGGGTCGAACCAACCGAGAGGTCGAGGTGGCCCGAGACGATGATCAAAGTTGCGCCGATCGCGGCAATGCCGGTGACCGTCACCGCCTGAATGATGTTGATCAGGTTTCCGTAGGTGAAGAACCGCTCATTGAACAAGCTGATCGTGAAAGCCAGGACAACGATCACCGCCCCAATGGCGAGTTCGCTCCCCCAGTTGGCTACCAGGGTCTTGGCAGCGGACCTACCGCTGGCGATGCTCCGACCTGGCTTCGTCGCCGGGCTGGATGCGAGATTCGGGGTTGTCAACGATGCTCCTCATGGTTGTTGGTGGGCACGCCTAGCGCCGCAGCCAGAATTTGAGTTGGGTCTTCACCAGCGGTGACCTCGGTCTGGATGGATCCGTCGCGGACCACCACGACCCTGGTAGAAACGGCGAGGATCTCGTCCAGTTCGCTCGAGATCACCCATATTGCGACTCCTTCGCTGGCCAGCTGGCGAATGAAGTCGTGGGTCTCACTGCGCGATCCGATGTCGACACCGTGAGTCGGTTCGTCGAGGATCAAGACCTTTGGATTGGTGGAAGCCGCCCGCGCAAACAGCAGCTTCTGCTGGTTGCCACCGGAGAGACTTCGCGCGGGTACGTCCAAGGAGGGGGCTTTGACGGCCAGCCGCTCGAACAACTTCGCCGATAGCTTTCGCCCGATGCGCTCGCTTGGCCGCCGCGTTCCCGGCGGCGTTGGCCCGAGCAAACTGGCACGGATGTTGAATCCGACAGATTTGTCGTAGAAGAGCGCATTCTTGCGATCCTCCGCGACGTAGACAACACCGTGCCGCAGGGCCTCACCAGGAGAGGTGAACCGCTGCGGTTCGCCGTTGATCAGCACCTCACCGGCGGTGATCGGGGTCGCTCCCACCGCACCGAGCGCGATCTCGGTTCGGCCCGCGCCCACCAAGCCAGCCATTCCAAGGATCTCGCCGGGACGAACAGCCAAGTTGACGTTGGCGAACCCGCGACCACTGAGGCCCCTGAGCTCAAAGATGGGCTCGACCTCAGCTGAGACGGCCTCCTGCGAAGACTGCAGGCGGCCGGGTTTCGCGGGTCTGCCGCCCATGAACTCGACGGCCTTGTCCAGGGGGATCTCTGCGGACGTACCGTCGGCCACCTTGAGCCCGTCCCGCATCACCACAACACGATCGGCGATCCGGTACACCTCGGCGAGCCGGTGGCTGACCAACACCACCGCCACCCCGTCGTCACGAAGCCGGCGCACCACGCCGAACAGCTGCTCGGTCTCCTCGTTGCCCAAAGTGGCGTTGGGCTCGTCAAGGAAGAGCACCCGCGGCGTCTCGCGCAGTGCTCGGGCAATCTCCACCAGTTGGCGTTGAGCACCGCTGAGACCGCTGAGGGGGGCACTCGGATCCAGGGTGGTGCTGAGGCCGAGTCGATCGAGCTGCTCGGCGGCAGACCGCTCCATCGCAGCACGGGATCTGGACTTGTTCCTCAGACTGGCCAGATCCCCGACGAAGAGGTTTTGCGCCACCGTCTGATGCTCGAGCATCTGCGGTTCCTGGTGGACGACAGCCACCCCGGCTCGGGTTGCGTCGTTGGGACTGTTGAACTTGACCGGGACGCCGAAGACCAGCACCTCGCCGGCGTCGGCGCTGCGGGCGCCGGAGCAGCAAGCAACCAAAGTTGACTTCCCAGCTCCGTTTTCGCCCAGCAGCGCCGTCACCTGGCCGGCTTCAATGCGGACATCCACGCCACCGAGCGCGACGACTCCGCCATAGCGCTTACGAAGCTCTCGTGTTTGAAGCGCTGCGTGGATGTCCGACATCTCAGGCGCCCTCAGTCTGCATCCGGAGCGCCTCTTGGAGGTTGTCCTTGGTAACGATGAGGTTCTTGACGGGCTGGTTGAAGCCGCCTTCTGGTCCGTTACCGGTGATGACTGCGTTGTAGAGCCAGATAGAGGAGTCGTAGGTGGAGCCGAACGGATCCTGCTCAACCGCCGCGTATTGCTTGCCCGACTCGATCTGCTTGCGCGTTCCCGAGGTCAGGTCAGAGCTGATCACCTTGATCTTGGTCGCCTGTTCGGCGGTCAGGGTGGAAGCCGCCGCTCCGTTGTCACCGGTGGTGATCAGAATCGCGCACAGATCCGGATTTGCGGTCACATAGTCCCGGGCTGCTGCCTGGTACTTGGCCGGATCGACGCCGGCTTCAACACCCTTGCCGACCGCGGTCAGATGAGTGCCTTCGATGCCTGCCAGGAGCCCTTTGCGACGAGCCTCATGCTGCGGCGTGCTGAAGTAGCCAGTGACCAAACCTGCGGTGCAGGGCTCGGTGCCGGTGACCTCGGCCATTTGCCTACCGATCGCGGTCCACGCGGGCAGGCTGTCCTCACCGTGGTAGAAGAGCGCTCCGGTGCCTTCGACACAGTCGGCCGAGGACATGATCGCTGCGACCTTGATGCCCTTGGCAACAGCTTCCTTCATCGGCGCGCAGTTGGCCGCACCCAGCAGCGTGACGGCGATGGCGTCATAGCCTTCGGTCATCGCGGTCCGCACCACCTGGTTGACACCGTCTGCGCTGATCGTGGTGACCGGCAGGTAGTCGACCTGGACGTTGTAGGCAGCCAGCACCTGGCTTGCCCGCGAAGCTCCGGCCTCCGAAGCCTTGAAGACCTCAGCCACCTGGGAAGGAAAGTCGACGATGGCGATCTTCACCTTCTTATTGGCGGTGTTCTTCACCGGGGTTGGGCGACCCGCGACTGGATCGGTGCCGGACGCCGCGGCGATGGAAGAGCTGGGAGTTGATGAACTGGTGGCACTACAGCCGGCAGCCGCGACTAGTAGTGCACTGGCGGTTAGGACGACGGCAGCTATGCCTGCCGAGCGACTGAACGATGTGAACACTTGACTTCCTCCGTTGGAATGCCTGCATGGTCAGGTGGCCCAAGGCTATGGATGGAGCAACAGGTCATCAAGACAAAAAACGTTTTGTGACCTTTTCGTGATGTTGATCTTATGCAGACCATTCGCCCCTGACGGGGTGGGAGTACTAGCCTCTCCACAGCACCAATAACGTTTTTGGAGGAAGACCTTGGGCCGCCGACAGACCACCCAAGTTCGCCTTGCCGACGTGGCGTCCCTGGCGAACGTTTCGATCTCGACTGCATCGCAGGCGCTCAACGGTGGCTCGGTCGCAGCCAGCACCAGGGCCCGCGTACTCGAGGCTGCCTCAGCGTTGAAATACGTGCCGCGGGTCAGCGCCCAACTGCTGCGAACCGGAGAGGTTCGAGAGATTGCTCTGCGGGTGTTGTCATCGCCGGCCTCCGTCGAGTACAGCGAAGCGTCCTTCTTCTATCCGCTCACCAGGGGCGCCCTCGACGGCGCGCACCAGTCACGGCTGCACCTGTCCATTCAGTTCATCAGGACCGAATCAGAGGATGCAGGGGCTCGTCTGGCCGCCGAATTCCGTGCTCGCGCCTTTGGTGCACTCATCTTGCTGAACCAGTGGGAGTCCAGCGGGCATGTGGTGGAACTGCTGGCACAGGGCATCCCGTTGGTGGCCATCAATGACCCCTCATCGCCGGCGCACAGCGTGGTCGCCATCGACGAAACCCGTGGCATTTGGCTGGCGGTGGACACCTTGGCCAAGCAGAGCCACCAGCGAATCGGCTACGTGAGTGGACCCAGCGGGCACCTGGACGCCAGTACTCGTCTAGCCGCCTTCTACCGCGCCTGCGCCGAACACGGCATCCAAGTCCACCCCGATGATGTTGTTCACAGTGAATACTCCATCGCCTCCGGCGAGCAGGTCTTCGGCGAATACCTGGATCGAGTAACAACGCAGCGCCCCCTGCCCACGGCATGGCTGGCAGCCGACGACTACGTGGCTGCCGGAATGCTGCACGCATCCGCCGCGCGCGGACTGAAGGTTCCCCAGGATTTCTCCCTCATCGGCTACGACGACATCGAGATCGCCCAGGCCACCACCCCCCCGCTCACCTCAGTGCGCCTGCCCATGTATCAGGTGGGTCTTGAGGCCGCCTTCGCCGCGGCAGCCCTGGTCCGCAAGGGAGACCAGGGCGGAACCCGACTCATCATTCAACCCACTCTGTCCGAGCGTGCCAGCGTCGGACCACCGAAGTGATCTGAAAGGCGACTCGACTCCTCCCGAATCGCCGCCATCGGATGAAGGTCGCTCCGCAACGGGGCGAGCACCCGAGCGGCACCCATGAGCAGCCTGGACGCGACCGAGGATCCCACGCCTTACGGTTCGGGCTAGGTCGTGCTGATCTGCTCCAGGTAGGAGTCGGAGAAGTCGGTCTTGACCTGCACCCACAGCGGGTTGTGATCCGACATCTGCCAGGTGCGCCACTTCTGGAACTTCGCCAGCGCAGTATTGCCGTCCACGGTGGCGAAACGCGGATCGCGCACCCGCACCGCGATTCGGTCGTAGAAGCGGACCATTCAGCAGGGCCTACCGCTACTGCGCGACCTTCTGGCGGGGTACAGCCCAACTGCCTGGAAGCAGGGCTTCAGTGTGGTTGGGCGATT